>ENA-UOUJ01000043-UOUJ01000043.1-activated-sludge-metagenome-genome-assembly--contig:-NODE-43-length-123476-cov-5.503610_pt1 | contig 123476 bp, 115 predicted proteins | sample MGYA00249839_ERZ747224 | MGnify/ENA primary metagenome ERZ747224 (study PRJEB28782, sample SAMN03220277) | activated sludge metagenome | biome: wastewater; feature: sewage sludge; material... | reverse complement strand
CGACCCAAGACTTGACGTGTATTACTACCTTACTCCTTACCCCAAAAAATCTCTTCGCTTTGAAATTGGAATAGCATCGCAAAACGATAGCCGCATGGGAACTACCTCAAGTATTAGCTGGCGCAACCGAAATGCTTTTCGTGGTGCAGAGTTGCTTGCAGTTACTTTGCGTGGTGGCTACGAAGCGCAGGCGGGTGGCAATGTGCAGCGCCCTCCGGCGTTTGAAGGCGGTGCAGAAGTAAGTCTTACTGTGCCACGTTTCATCATTCCGTTCATCAAAATAGTTCCATCAAGCATGTTCATTCCGCGAACTACTATACGCGCGGGCTACGACATTTCCGTGCGCAGCAAACTTTATCGCATCCACTCCGGCAGAGTTTCTTACGGCTACCAGTTCAAAGAAGATATTCGCAAAGAGCATCAACTTTTTCCTATCAACATCAACTATGTGCGTACCGATACCATCGGTGTGCCAACGCTTACTTCTATCAATTTCAGCAACATCATTTTTAACGGACTTATCATAGGCCCTACTTATCAATACACCTACAATAGCCAGGCGGCAGGGATGAGAAGGGATAATTATTTCTTCGACGGGTTGATTGACCTTTCCAACAATATTCTTGGCCTCGTTCAGGGTGCATCGCAGGAAACACCCAAACAGATATTCAACACCACCTACGCGCAGTACCTGAAGTTGCAAGCCGATGGCAGGTATTACTTCAACTATTCCCCATCGCACAAAAATAATATTTGGGCAAACCGCCTGTTGATAGGATACGGGCATCCCTGGGGAAATTCAAGACAACTGCCCAACATCAAACAATTCTTTTCCGGTGGCGCCAGTAGCCTTCGCGGTTTCCCATCGCGCCTGGTAGGTCCCGGCACTTTCAACGACCAATATCTTTATGGCGATGCGCCACGCCAGCGTTTTGTGGAAATGCTGGGCGATGTAAAGCTTGAAATAAACACAGAACTGCGTGCGAATTTGTATCAGTTTTTAAATGGCGCTATCTTCTTCGATGCCGGAAATATCTGGACTGCTTACGATGACCCACGTTTTCCAGGTGGCAAATTCACCGGAAATTTCTACAAAGAATTAGCCGTAAATGGTGGTTTAGGATTAAGACTGGATTTCAACATTCTTCTTATCCGTCTTGACCTCGGCATACCTTTACGCAAGCCCTGGCTACCAGAAAAAGAACGCTGGGTAACCAACCAAATTGACTTTGGCAACTCCTCGTGGCGCAACGACAACCTTATATTCAATTTGGCAATTGGGTATCCTTTTTAGAGACGACACTTCAATTGGTGTTGTTGCCGCCGATACGTTTAACCTGGCTTCGCTAACATGTGGATCAACATTGTTGCATAATTATTGACTGAAAACTATATTTGTAAAACATTCAGTTATGCTGCCATGTTTAGACTTTTCCTGCTTACTATTCTTCTCTATTTTCTAATTCTAACTAGTTGTAAAAAGAAGTTTACGGCGGAAGAATTGAATAACACATATGCACCAGCAATCGTTTTGATAAAGCATAGCTATCTCTATAAAATAAAGTTGGGTTCAGAGGAATACTATTTTAAAGATTATGATAAAGAAAGTGGAGAAACAAGCCAATTATTATCAAAGGACAGTGCCTATAAGAATCCCAACGTAGCATGGGGCACAGGCTTCTTTATTGATCCGGATGGTAAGATTCTAACATGCAAACACGTTGTAGATATTAAGCCAACAGCAGAAGACGAGAAAAAGATTTTGGCAAACCTCAGAAAGCAGTATCTCGGTAAGCAAGAAGAATTGACTTCAGAAAAAACTAAAATTGAAGAAGAATACTCGGCGATAAACAGCTATGTATCTAATTACTATTCTTACCTGAGCTATACTGATATCGCGAAATACAACTTGAAGAAAGAGGAACTTAAGGAAAGATACGACAACATAAATCTACTTCTGTCACTGATTGAAATAGTGCAAAGAGAACGTGACAATCCAGACAACTACGTAGCGAAGACATCTCTTCAATTTGGGATATTCCTAAACGGCCATAGTTATGATGATTTGAACGATTATATTGTATGCAAATCCACTAAAATCTCCACAGACGATAATGTAGACTTAGCTGTAATCGAAACCTCTGATAAAAAAACACCGGAGAAAATTAAACCAGTGGACTTTACCCGAATTTCTCAAATTGAAAAGGAGAAAATAAGTTTGAATGAGAAAGTGTACATGATCGGATTTAATGATGGCATCGTCATTGCGCAAACCACATCTGGCACTACACAAAGTATAAATTCTCAACTTACAGAGGGCAAAGTCAGTCAAAGTAGCGACGAAAACAAAATAATGTACACGATACCCGCTCTGCCTGGGTCTAGCGGAAGTCCAATATTTGATGAATATGGGCGAATTGTTGCGGTAAACTTTGCTGGTCGTATAAACTCACAAAGCTTCAACTACGGCATTCAGCCGATGAAAATAAAAACCTTCTTGGGAAAATAGTTTATTAAATTAAGAGAACTTATGAAAGCAATTTTGAACCTCAATCCACCAGAAAAATTCAGATTTGCCCAAAAGGTGTTAGTATTAGATGATTCCAGCAATACAGAAGCGATTGGAATTTTCAGACCATCATATTCCGACGGTTCATGGAGCGGTGATTTCGAAGTAGACCGGATACCACAAGGCGATGTCCGAGTCGTTTATCGCGGTGGCATTGCTGATGATGGTCAATTCGTTATTTGCCAAATTCTTCTTTCGACAAAAGAAGAATTTGCAAGTTTCTCAAAACTAAGCACCATGTTATCTCAAAATTAGCTCTGCTTTTCGTCAAATTCTCCCAAGCGGAGAATGGCTTCCGTCGTACTTTTAAGACCATTATCTTACTATGCGTACCATTCAAGGCAAAATATTTATCGGCGTTCCTACATCCACATGCTTATACAATTCATCCACTTCTTCATCGGTCACGGCGATGCAGCCATACGTCCAGTCTTTAAGTAAATGTGCCTTACCAATGTAACCTTGTCCGTTCGGCAAGCCATGTATTTTTACATCACCGCCAGGCGACTTTCCAAGACGTTTAGCAGCTAAACGATCTCTATTACTAGGGTAAGAGATACCAAGATTTTTATGATAACCGCTGTTCGCATTCTTTGCATTGATGTGATACAAGCCTTCGGGTGTGCGTTTATCGCCTTCATATTGCTTATGTCCTATTGGCTGTCTTCCCAACGCAATCCTGTAAGTTTTAAGCAACATTTTGTTTTGGAAAACGCACAGCGTTCGTTCATGCTTTATCACGACGATGCTATCCACTTTGCAATTCGCAGGTAGCGGCTTTACAGTTTCATCATTTGAGATGAGAATACCCGACAGTAAAATACCTGCGAAGAAGACCGACTGTATCACTGCAATTCTTTTGCTTACAGCCATAAAACACAGCGGAAGAATTTTTCCATAACCAAAGAAAACAGATGTCCTCTTATACCATTGTTAAGATTTGAAAATCACTATGAATGCAGAGTTCTTTTTTCGATAAATTGTGTAGTTCAAAAACAATCAGATGAATAGGCACATCCGTAAAGTTGCGGTAGTTGGTTCGGGTGTAATGGGTTCGCGCATTGCAGCGCATTTTGCAGGCATTGGCGTGCAGGTTTTGTTGTTAGACATAGCCTCCCCCAGCCCCTCCGAAGGAGGGGAGCACAGCCGCGACCGAAATAAGATCGTAAACGATGCTTTGAGTACAACGCTCCAAGCAAAGCCTTCTGCCGTTTATACAAAAGATGTTGCTTCACTTATCAAGACAGGCAACATTGAAGACGATCTTCATCGAATTTCCGACTGCGATTGGGTGATAGAAGTAGTGGTAGAACGGCTGGACATCAAGCAAAAAGTTTTTGAGCAAATAGAACAACACCGCAAACCCGGAACGCTAATTACTACCAACACATCCGGCATTCCCATTCACCTGATGAGTGAGGGAAGAAGCGAAGATTTTCAACAACATTTTTGCGGCACGCACTTTTTCAATCCGCCTCGTTATTTAAGATTACTCGAAATAATTTCTGCACCAAACACCAAAAAAGAAGTGGTTGATTTCCTGATGGAATACGGCGATCGCTTTCTTGGTAAAACAACAGTGCTCTGCAAAGACACGCCTGCGTTCATTGCCAATCGTGTTGGTGTGTTTGGTTTCATGGCTGTGTTTCATGCCATGCAAAAACTTGACTTGAATATTGATGAGATAGATGCTTTGACGGGAACCGTGCTTGGTCGCCCCAAATCTGCAACCTTCCGAACAGGCGATATAGTGGGATTGGATACTTTAGTTCATGTAGCAAAAGCGCTTCCTGAAAACGCACCTAACGACGAAGCAAAAGACATTTTCAAACTGCCGGTCTTTCTCGAAAAAATGGTAGCCAACAAATGGCTGGGCGATAAGACGGGACAAGGGTTTTATAAGAAAGTAAAAGCGTCATTCACTGCCTCTCCTGAAGCAAGAGGTGATGAAAAAAAGGTAGATGCGATTGGTGGAAAGAGTTCGGAGATTCTAACATTAAGTCTTCCAATGATGGAATATGAGCCGAAGAAGAAATCAAAATTTGCGACGCTTGAAGCGGCAAAGCCTGTTGATGATCTTGTACAGCGATTGAAGGTTTTATACAACGGACAAGATAAAGCTGGTGAGTTTTACCGCATTTTCCATCACCTCCTGTTTGCTTATGTTTCTAATCGTGTTCCTGAAATAGCAGATGAATTATACAAGATAGATGATGCGATAAAAGCAGGTTTTGGTTGGGAGATTGGTGCATTTGAAAGTTGGGATGCACTTGGCGTAGCAAAGACTTTGGAGAAGATGAAATCCGCTGATGTGAAAGTTGCGCCCTGGGTAGATGAAATGCTTGCTAAAGGCTTTACCAGTTTCTATAAAATCGAAAACGGAGAAAGAAAGTATTACGATCAACGAACACAATCTTATCAACCTATACCCGGAGCAAATACTTTCATTATACTCGAACATCTACATGAAAAGATCGTTTGGAAAAATAGTGCATGTGTCTTGTACGATATAGGGGATGATGTAATAGCGCTTCGCTGGAATACAAAGATGAATAGCATTGGCGGTGAAGTGCTGGAAGGCGTAAATAAGGCGGTGGCGATTGCAGAAGAAAAATATAAAGGTCTTGTGATCGCTAACAATGGTGCAAACTTTAGCGCGGGTGCGAATGTAGGTTTGATCTTCATGTTCGCCATCGAGCAGGAATATGATGAATTGGATTTTGCGATTCGTCAATTTCAGAACACTACGATGCGCCTGCGTTACAGCAGCGTGCCTGTTGTAGTTGCGCCGCATGGCATGACGCTTGGCGGTGGTTGTGAAATGTGCCTTCATGCTGATGCAGTACAAGCAGCAGCAGAAAGCTATATCGGTTTGGTGGAGATGGGCGTGGGTCTTATTCCCGGTGGTGGTGGAACAAAGGAACTTGTTTTACGTGCATCTGACAGGAATATAAAAGAGGATGTGGAGCTGAATTACCTGCAAAATATGTTCATCAACATTGGCACTGCTAAAGTTGCTACTTCCGCACATGAAGCGTTTGATAACTTCATTTTAAGAAAAGGAATTGACAGCATCAGCATCAACCCAGACAGAAGAATTGCAGATGCAAAACGAAAAGTTTTGATGCTGCATGAACAAGGTTATACACAACCTGTGATGAGGACGAAAATAAAAGTGCAGGGACGTGGAGGAATGGGGGCTTTGCTTTCGGGCATTCACGGCATGTGGCGAGGCAATTACATTTCCGATTACGACAAGTTCATCGCAGAAAAGCTGGCGCATGTAATGTGTGGTGGCGACCTGACGCAAGCAGGTTTTGTAAGTGAACAATATTTACTCGATCTGGAAAGAGAAACATTTTTAGGCCTCTGCGGACAAAGAAAAACATTAGAAAGGCTGCAGAGTATTTTACAAACCGGAAAGCCGTTGAGGAATTGATCGAACTGGGGTTATAAAAGTAAATTTGCATGAAACACACAGGCATGAAACAGTTAGTTGAGATAGATACCGGAACGAAGATTGGCAAAAGCATTGCCTCGCTATTGCAAACATTGAGCACCGAAAACAAAAGCATTCATTTTCTTACAGACAAAGAACTGGAAGCAAAGGAAGATATGGTACTCGCTACAATGATTAAGAACGGAATTAAGAGCGGAAAAGCAAGCAAAAAAACGTTGTTCAAAACACTTGGCATCGAATGAACATTGAGGCTACCAAAGATTTTTTGAAGCAACTCAAAAGCTAAAGAACCAGTCTTTAAATAAACACGTCAAGCAGGTAGTGCAAGAAGTAATCGCAGCAAATAAAATAAGTGATGTGAAAAACTTAAAGAAACTTACAGGCTTCAATGACTATTACAGAATCCGAATTGGAGATTACAGAATTGGAATTTTTCTGGATGGAGAGACCGTTTGGTTAGCTGCATTTGCACACCGAAAAGACATCTATACTTATTTTCCCTAAAACCAATGTTGAATCGTGAAGCATATCCTCTTACTTTTTTTATTAGCTTTTTCTTTTACTGCAAACGCGCAAAGCGATCCTGTATCGCAGGCAAGAATATTTACGGAGCAAAAGGATTACCGAAAAGCCATTGAGCTTTACGCACAACTGTATGAACGAGGTCCGTTAACTACTGATGTTTACGATGAATATCTAAAGGTTTTACTCCTGGATAAAAATCACAAAGACGCAGAAAAACTTGTTGAGCGTCATCTGAAAATCAAGCCGCAGGATGCAATGCTGATTATAGACCTCGGAAAGGTTCATCTATCATCAGGTAAGGAAAAAAAAGCGGAAGAGCAGTTTGAAAAAGCAGTGCAGATGATTAATGGGGATGACATACTTACAACAAAAATGGCGAGCACCTTCGTTGGTCTGAAGCAGGATAAATATGCGATCAAAACCTACGAACGCGCTATCGAAATCATTCGCAATCCTTACTTCTACAGCACCCCGCTTGCAAGACTCTATGCCAAAACGGGAGACATTGACAAAGCAGTAAACACCATGCTTAGTGTAGGTCCCATGCAAATGCCCGGTGTTGAAGACACAAAATCAACGATGCTGGAGTTGTTGGGAAGCGATCCTAAAAAATTACAACTCGCACAAAAAGCTTTGATAAAACGAATTAATGAACAGCCCGAAAATTCATGGTTTGCTGAAATACTTACCTGGCTTTATACTCAAAAAGATGATTGGGAAGGTGCGCTGATACAAATACAAGCGCTTGATGAACGCAATCAGGAAAACGGAGCGCGACTTGTAGAATTTGCGCGAACTGCCAACAAAGAAGAACAGTATGGAATTGCCATAACTGCACTTGAGGCTGTTGTGGAAAAAGGAAAAGGTCAGCAGATGTATGCCATTGCAAAAGCAGAAAAGTTGAACGTGATGATGCAGCAGTTGCAAAACAATCCTGCTTTTACACCAGAAGATGTAAGCAAATTGCAGAAAGAGTACGAACTATTTTTTACTGAGTTCCCTCAATACTACAATACAGAAAGCTTGCGCGATTATGCGATGCTCGAAGCACAGTATGCGGGAGATGTGCAGAAAGGAATTGCACTACTTAAAACCGCTATTGAAAAACCGGGCGCACGAAGAGATTTTAATGGTTGGGCAAAACTGCAATTGGGAGATTACTATCTTCTCTCTGGAAAAATCTGGGACGCTTCTCTTACTTACAGTCAGGTGGATAAAGATTTTCGGGAAGATATGCTTGGCGAGGAAGCGCGTTTCAGAAATGCAAAACTTGCGTACTATCGCGGCGACTTTGACTGGGCACAAGGGCAACTTTCTGTTTTGAAAGCATCTACTTCTGAACTTATTGCCAACGATGCTTTGTACTTGTCGGTTTTAATTACGGAGAACATACCGCCTGATAGCAATCTGGTTCCGCTGGAGCGATTTGCTTACGCAGACTTGTTGCTATTTCAAAACAAAGACAAAGAAGCTGCGCAATTACTGGACAGTATTTCACAAACTTATCCTAAGCATCCGCTGAATGACGACATAATGATGCTGCGCGCAAAGATGGCGGTGAAGCATCGGGATTATAATAAGGCGCTCGACTATCTGAGAGAAGTCTATGAAAAGTTTGAGAAGGATGTGTTAGCTGATGATGCGATATTCCAAACTGCGGAAGTTTATGATCATTACTTAAAGCAACCTGATAAGGCGAAGGAATTTTACGAAAAATTAATTCTTGATTTTCCCGGTAGCACTTATGTACAAACTGCAAGAGCAAAGTTGTCGGAGTTACAAAATAGCACATCCCCTTTGCCATAGTTAAGCAAAAAGTTTTTGTACTTTTTCATGGTACAAGTTTTGCATGAAACGCTGGCAGGCATCAAAAGCATATTTCTGGGAAGCAGCACCTTTCTTTCGATTGCTGCTGCCGCTAATTTTTGCCATAGTTTGTTACGATAAAAATTTACTTCCCGCATTAGATTATACCACGCTCTTTTTTGCACTCGCAGGAACCTTAACGCTTAGTGCTGCTTTCAATCTTTATAAATCTCTTTCTGAAGTTATTCGCTTTGCAAACAGTTTTCTGATACATGCAAGCATATTCCTCAGCGGCTGGTTTTTGTGTTTTTTAAACGATACACGAAACGATGAACACTGGTTTTGCAACCAATTGCAAACTGTAGAAATTTTTCAGGTAAAGATTCTCGAAAAGCCCGCAGAAAAAGCAAACACATGGAAGCTAAAAGTTGAATTACTTAAAAGCTACAATTCTCAGCAACCGCAGTATGTAAATGGCAAAGCATTCGTTTACGTTTATAAAGACAAAGAATCCTTTTCATTGGAGCAAGGCGATGTAATTTTTGTTCCGAATAAATGGGTAACTATTAAGAATGCAGGCAATCCCTACGAATTTGATTACGCCCGTTTTTGCCATTACAACAACATCTATCATCAGCAATTCATCGGTCGAAATGAAGTTGTAGTTTATAAGAAAACTACTTCAGAAAAATCACTTGTTGATGCCACACACGCCTGGGCAATGAACGCGCTGAATCGTTACATTAAAGACACTGCAACGCTTGGATTAATGCAGGCAATGCTGCTTGGTGATGAAGTAAATTTTGATCCTGAACTCCGTCAAACTTACGTGGAGACAGGCATCATTCACATAGTTGCTATTTCCGGCGGTCACGTCATCATCTTTTTTCAAATCATTAGTCTGTTATTCTTCTGGCTGCGCAACAAACGATATGAGAAGCTGAAGTATCTGATTGCAGTTCCGCTTGTGTGTTTTTACGTTGCTGTAGCGGGCGCTCCTACATCTGCTATTCGTGCAGCGATCATGTTTTCATTCATTGCACTCGGATTAATGTTGCAGAAAGACAAGCAGCCGCTAAATCAACTTTTCACCACCGCCTTCTTTATGTTGTTGTACGAACCAATGTGGCTTTTTTCCGTAGGCTTTCAATTATCATTTTCTGCTGTGCTCTCGCTCATACTTTTCTATAAACCTGTGTATCGCTTACTGCCGTTGACAAATCCTGTCGCTAAAAAAATATGGGGCGCTGCGGCTGCAAGCATCGCCGCAGAAATAATCATTGCACCGATTGTTATTTTTTACTTCCACTTGTTGCCTGTTACTTTTTTGTTTGCAAACGTCATCGCATACATGTTTATGGGTGCAACATTATCCGCGGGATTACTGCTTATCAGCATCAGCAGCTTTGAAACGATTTCCACTCTTTTAGCTGATGCGCTTACTTACTTTGTTCGAGGCTTTAATTATCTGATTGCACTTTTTCAAAAACTTAATCCTGATTCTTTCAAACATCTCTATTTATCATTCGAAGAGTTGATTGTAGTGTATGTCTTGATAGCTGCCTTCGCGGTCTTTTTCCTGAACAAACAACGCAAAGCTCTGTTCATAGGATTAGCATCTACTTGCCTGTTGCTGTCATTACTGATCGTAAGAAAGTGGAACAATTTGCATCAACAACAATTCATCGTTTACAACATCAATAAAAAAACTTACGCAGAGATAATTTCAGGAAATCATTACGCATCGCTAATAAATAGCCACAGTATCAATCCTTATTCCGATTATGCTACTAAAGAACTGCATATTGCCTCGGGAGCATGGAGACAGAAAAATTCGGAGATGAGTGATGTAATAAAAATTAAAAACCAAACTGTATTCCTGCTTCAAGAACCGATTGCTATTGATTCTGCATTATCTCGGAATGTTGACTACTTAATGATCGGCTATCCTGTAAAGGATTTTAACGCTCCTGCTTTGCAACGTTCTTTTTGTTTTAAGAAACTTGTTGTAGCCAGCAATCAGAAAAGATATATCGCCGAACAGTGGAGAGATAGTTGTTTGAAGCATAATATTCCTGTGCATTTTACCATGTTCGATGGAGCATTCGTTTTGAAGTAAACCTTCCAGGTTTTAGAAGCTTTGAAGGTTTAGGATTGTTTATCTTCGCGGCCATTTTTTCAACATCAATATTTCTTCAATGAACCGCAAGATTCAAACCGCATTGATCTCTGTTTTTTACAAAGATGGACTGGAGCCAGTTGTGCGCAAACTGCATGAGTTGGGTGTTACCATTTATTCAACGGGTGGTACGCAAACTTTCATTGAAGGATTAAATATTCCCTGCGTTCCTGTTGAAAATATAACCAGTTATCCTTCCATTCTTGGCGGTCGTGTAAAAACATTGCATCCCAAAGTGTTTGGCGGAATTCTTGCCCGCAGAGATTTTGCAGATGATCAGCAGCATGTGAAAGAGTATGAAATTCCTTTGCTTGATCTTGTGATTGTTGACTTGTACCCTTTTGAAGAAACAGTAAAAATCCTCTCCCCAACCCTCTCCGACGGAGAGGGAGCTACCGACTCAGAGCAAGCGATTATTGAAAAGATAGACATTGGGGGACCTTCAATGATACGTGCAGCAGCCAAAAATCATAAAGATGTTGCAGTGATAGCAGCAAAAGAAGATTATGCTGAATTAGTAATCTTACTCAATGCACAAAACGGAGAATTAAGTTTAGAACAACGTAGAACTCTTGCGGCAAAAGCTTTTGACGTAGTAGCACATTATGATGTTGCGATTGCAAATTATTTTTTAGAAAAAACAGGAGCAGGTTCTTTTCAAGTTTCTGTAGGCAATAAACAATCTTTGCGCTACGGCGAAAATCCCCATCAACAGGCAGCATTTTACGGAGACATTGATAGCTTATTTGAAAAACTAAACGGTAAAGAACTTTCGTACAACAATCTTGTTGATGTTGATGCCGCTTCTCAGATTATTTCAGAATTCAACCAACCTGCTTTTGCTATCATCAAGCATACGAATGTTTGCGGTGTAGCATTGGCAAATGATGTGGTAAGCGCGTGGGATAATGCTTTAGCTGGCGATCCTGAAAGTGCATTCGGTGGGGTGCTAATCACGAACCAAACTATCAACACAGAAGTTGCGCAAAAGATCAATGAACTGTTTTTTGAAATTTTGATTGCGCCTTCTTTTGACCAAGATGCTTTGAAACTGCTGAAAGGAAAAAAGAATAGAATGCTCTTGCAGCAAAAGCAATCATTCTATCCTGAAAAAGAATTTAAACGGGTGCTAAACGGTGTGTTGACACAGGCATCCGATAAGAGCAATTATGAATTTTGGAAAGAAGAAGGTGCGCGTGAATGTACCGAAGTAGAAAAAGAAAACCTCGCGTTCGCAAACATCGTATGCAAACACCTTAAATCGAATGCAATTGCAATAGTGAAAGATAAAAAACTTGTGGGTAAAGGTTGCGGACAAACAAGCCGAATTGATGCGTTGCGACAAGCTAGTGAAAAAGCAAAGCAGTTTGGTTTCTCGCTTGAAGGTGCAGTTTTAGCATCTGATGCATTCTTTCCTTTCGATGATTGCGCGCGGATGGCACACGATGCGGGAGTTACTGCTATCATTCAACCTGGAGGCTCAGTGCGCGATAATGATACGATCAGCTATTGTAAAGAAAACGGAATGGCGTTGGTGTTGACGGGTGTAAGACATTTTAAGCACTAATCTTCATTCATAACAACATGAACTTAGTGGAAGCGTTTTACACTAAGTTTTTTATTTTGACTGAATGGTTTCCATTATCGTTGATAGCGACATTATACTTCGCACGTTTACGCCGCAGGATGCACAAACACTTTTCGAAACGATAGATGCAAATCGCACACATCTACGTCCGTGGTTGTCGTGGGTGGATGGAACAACGAAACAAGAACATTCCCTTGCTTTTATTGAAGATGCTTTATCTCAGCTACAAAGTCAGCAGGGAATTGCTTTGGGTATTTTTCTGAATGGAAATGTTATTGGAACTATAGGTATGCACCAATGGAATCATGCGCTAAAGAAAGCACAGATTGGATACTGGATAGTTAGAGAGCATGAAGGAAAAGGATTACTTTCTAAATGCCTGAAACGATTTGTTGACTTTTTGTTTGATAAAATAGACTTGAATAAAATAGAAATCCATTTTGTTCCTGCTAATAAACGCAGCGCTGCTGTAGCCGATAAATTCAACGCAAAAATTGAAGGTGTGCTACGCGATAGTTATTTAAGAAATGGAAAACTTGAAGACCTTGTAATTACAGGAATATTGAAACACGAATGGAACCAGGATTTGCAGGATTAAAAGATTTCCGGATTTAGAGATAAAAAAAAGATTCTGAGAATCATAGTTTAATCGCGGTCATCCTGATTCATTTTCTCCCACATCTCTGGAATACGTTTGATCCAATTCAACTCTTTCATTTTCGTTTTTGCATCTTCTACCGGGCTACCGAAATAAATTTTACCTCCTTCAATGCTTGATGCCACGCCGCTTTGCGCATACACCACAGCGCCTTTACCAATCGTCAGATCTTTGCTCACACCTACTTGTCCCCAGAGAATTACTTCGTCTTCAATTATAGCTTTTCCGCCGATGCCTACTTGCGCGGCAAACAAACAATTTCTCCCTATCACCGCACCATGACCAATATGAATATGATTATCGAGCTTAGTGCCTTTGCCAATAATCGTATCGCCACTTACACCCTTATCAATCGTGCAACATGCGCCAATCTCCACATCATCTTCAATAATTACCCTTCCGCAACTTTCCAGTTTATCGTATTGCACCACTCTTTCTTTTCTTCTTTTAAAATAAAAAGCATCTGCACCAAGCACTGTTCCCGCATGGATAATTACATTGTCCCCGATGATGGTATGATCGTAAATAGTAACATTCGGATGTATCAAACAATTGTTACCGATGCGCACATCATTGCCCACAAAAGCTCCTGGCTGTATATGCGTGCCTTCACCAATTGCTGCACTCTCACTTATCATTCTACTGGCAGGCTCAAACGCCCGAAAATATTTTACCAGACTTACATAAGCGCTAAAAGGATCGGGGTGTATCAATAAAGTTTTTCCCGCAGGGCAATCCACTTCTTTATTGATAATGATAATGGTAGCTGCCGATTGCAAACACTTGTTGTAATACTTTTCAAAATCCACAAAAGAAACATCGCCTGCACGCACTTTATGAACCTCATTCATGCCGGTTGCTACCTGCTCCTCATTGCCCACAAGTTTTGCTCCGGTGTATTTTGCCAGCCATCTTACAGGCACCGCAGGATCGAGATTCATACCAAAAAGTTTGCGCAAAAATACAATCGCTGCTTTCTTAAACTATTTTTATTGCCTCAACCCAATGCCTTGCCATACATCAACTTCAACGGAAATCTTATTCCCGAAAAAGATGCGCCCGCACCGATACAAAGCAGTGTATTTCGCTTTGCCGATGGCTTGTTTGAAAGCATGTTGGTGGTAGATGGCGTGGTGCAGTTGGCGCAGCTTCACTATGAAAGGTTGATGAAAGGAATGGCGCAGTGCAACTATGAGATTCCTTCCTGCTTCACCCAAAATTTTTTTGAAGCACAAACAAAAATAACCGTGCGTGAAAATGAAGGAAAGCATCAGCGGGTGCGGTTTCAGGTGAGTATGGAGGCGGGAAAATTTGCCTACCTCATAGAAACTTTACCGATAGAAGAAGATGTTTTTCTTTTCAACAAAGAAGGCTGGAAACTGGGTGTGATAAATATTTCTTTGAAAGATTTTGAACAGAGTGGCAACCTAAAGCGCATAAACATTCCGCTATACACACAAGGGGCAGACATGGCCGCGCAACAGGGCTGGAACGATGTGCTTTTATCGAAAGAAAATTATATAGTGGAGAGCGGCGGCGCCAATATTTTTTGGGTGAAAAATGGCATTATTTACACGCCGCCGCTGGCGCATGGTTGCATTGAGGGCACCATGCGCCGCCACATTACGGCCAGCCTTAGCCACCGTTTTTCTTTTCTCGAAGAAATTTTTACCCAGGAAAAAATGCTCGATGCGGATGAAATATTTCTTACCAATGCCATTCGCCGCATAAAATGGGTGGGGCAAATAAACCACCAAACTTACCCCTGCCGCCTGGCACCGACGCTGTATAACTTGCTGTTTTGAGAGAATAATATTCGGCGCACTACATATTAGAAATAGTTTTTGATATGTTTTTTATGACTGACTTTTTAGCTTGCACTTTGATACCTCCAGCTTGCTCGGAGCATCCTTTTCCTGTCAGACTGACAGAAAAAGGATGTAAAACACATCCAAAAGCCATCAAACTGCATCTTCGAAGATTCAAAGTGCAAGCTAAAGGATGCAAAGTGCAACCTCAAGGATGCTCGGAGCAACCTAAAGGATGCAAAGTGGAAGCTACAGGGCAAAGTGCATTGGTAAGGGTGGATTTTTATTAAAAATCCTTTAACAAAAAAGCTGAGGATATGGTACAGTGTTATTGAGTTCTTAAAAAAAAGCACTGCTATGAAAAGACTGATATTATTGCTGGGCGCGGTGGCGATGTGCACTACTACGGCACTGGCGCAACGTATAAAAGTAGGGCCGGAAATAGGGGTAAACTGGTCGAAATTTAATGTAGATGCGCGGGGAATTGATGAGGACGATTTTAAAATGCGCCCGGGTTTGAAGGTGGGCGGCATAGTGGATATTGGCTTCAACCGGATGTTTTCGTTTCAGCCGGGGGTGTTTTTCAATCAGAAAGGAAGCAGGGATAAATATTCGGAGGGAGTGGCGATGGGAAGGAGGTATATTGATGATAAATATCGCATCAATTATCTGGAGCTACCGATGAATTTTCAGTTGAAATTCGGGCATCCTTACCGTGGGCAATTTTTTATAGGTGCGGGGCCTTATTTGGCGTTTGCAATTGGCGGTGAGCGTGATTGGAAGGAAACTGTGAGAACGAACGACGGTACGGTGGTGTTTAGAGATGATGGCGATGAAGAACTGGAATTTGGGAACGATGATTTTGATGATAATTTCAGAGGATCGGATGCGGGGCTGAATTTGAACCTTGGTTTTATGGGTCCGCGAGGATTTTTTGTGAGGGGAAATGCAGGAATTGGGCTGGCGAATATAATGCCTGAAAGGAATGATGATTTCAGCTATAAAAATTTGTCGCTAAGCCTTACGTTGGGCATGTTGTTTGGCAATTGATTGTATTTTTTACAGTGGTTATGGAGCTGTCAAAATATTTTTTTGACGGCTCTTTTTTTGGAAAATAAGGGAGGCGAGAATAATGCCGTATAGCACACCTGCAATAGTGGTGTTTATGAGGTCGTCTCCTTCGTGGTAAAACTGTGTACGAAAAGCAAGTAGAGGAATGGGGGTGAGGGCTACAACTATCCAGTAGTATTTCCAGCAGTAGAGTGGTTTTGGCTTTGATACCGGCAGCAAGTATATCTGCCAGATAATGATGAGTAGCCCGATAATGCTATTGCTCCATTGCAGCCATTGGCGAAGTGTGGTTTCTACATCCGGGGCTATTTGTATTCCTGCTTTTTTGTGATAGCTGTAAGAGTCGGTGTGTGTTAATCTGTCCCATACAAGGTGGGTGAAAATGCCGATTAGTGAGGAAAGGATAATAACGCCGTATCGTTGCCGGAAAGTATTTATCCAATTGATGGAAAACGCACGTAGTCTGTTTGAAAGGAAAGAAGGTAACTGCTGCACCAGTGCATCGCGCACCACCAGATGAAATAAAAAAGTGAGCGCCACGCCCACAGGAAGATCGAACAACAGCATACCCACCCATGAATGACTGAATTGTTTGTAACCTCCGAGTTTTATAAAGGCTTCAAAATCGGGAGCGAGTGTACCTGCTATAAGTCCAGTCCACGAGTAGTATTTTGGGGGAATGTATTTGAAAGGAATAATGACGGCAGGGTGCGCAAAGGTTAGGGGCATACGGAAAACTAAGAGGGAATATCCTTTAAAAATCTTGCGGGATTGCCAGCGTATATACCTGGTTTGGAAATGTCTTTAGTTACCACACTACCAGCGCCAATCACCACATTGTCGCAAATGCCTACGGGAAGAATTGTGGCATTACTACCTATAGATACATGGTTGCCGATGGTGGTTTTCTTCCACTGCGTTTGATCTCCACCTGCCGGACCACCATTACTAAACAAATCATTTACGAACATCACGCCATGGCCTATGAAGCAATCGTTACCAATTGTCACCAATTCACAAATAAAACTGTGAGATTGCACTTTTACTCTATCGCCAATGGTTACGCTTTTTTGTATTTCTGTAAATGGGCCTATAAAACAATCGTTTCCAATAATGCAACCGTAAAGATTTACAGGTTCAACGATCTTTACACGTTTGCCAAAATTTACGTCAATGACTTTAGCAGTATAAATGGTAGGTGTGTTCATTAGTTCTTTTTTGTTGCGCCTGCTTTCATCACGAAGATAAAGTACGCCGGCTTTAACCATTATAAGGCTGGTAAATCAAAAAGATTTCTCGACCTTTGGAATGTTTTTTAGATATGGCTAATACATCTACACTATACCGTACTCATCACAAAAAAAGAATCAAAAAAAGTAAGAAGGTAACAAGGCTCCGTCAGATTATCCTTGTCACTGCATTTTACTGCATTGCTTACCTTGTTTTATTCTTTGTCTATTTTGCTGCTGGTGACAACAGTAATAAGGAAGGTTTTCTAAGAGGGGATGTCAACCGGATTATGAGCTATTTGCTTTTTGTGGCCTATGTACTCAATATTGCAGCTTTAGGCAAAAGTTTTTTTCTTGATAAAAAATTAGCGTCTTCGTTTTATCCCTACAGAATATTAGGCGTATTTCTTACACTGATTATTGTAGCTTTTTTCATAGTTAAGGTTGTGGATTATGAACAAAGTGCAACTAATGAATTTATGCAGGCGGAAATGCTGGGTGAAGAAGGAGAAGTTTATTAAGCAGTTTTTTTTCTGTTGATTCCCCGATAAGCTATTAGCTTCAAACCTATATAGCAAAATCCTGCGCCTAAGATTAATGCAGCAAGTACAAACGCGGAATTTCCACTGCATATCAGCAACCAGTTAATGAGCAATTGTACTAATCCATATCCCACGCTTACTATCAGGTGCGGCGTTTTGTATTCATTGCTGTAAAGCTGAAATAGATGTCTCCGATGCGCTTTGAAAATATTTTCCTTCAAGTACAATCGTTGAATAATCGTTAGAATGGTATCCACGCCATAAAGCAGCAGAAAGCCAATGTAATTAAGGTTTTGAGTAGTGGAAATTCTGCTTACTAAAAAGAAAATCACCAACACTGCCATTGACACACTTCCTACATCTCCTGCAAAACATCGCGCTCTTTTCCTGGCATTGAAAAAAAGAAATACAAGTACACCAATTATGGAAAAAAGGTGAAGTTCTTTCAATTGCAAATCGGGTTCTGTAAAGTATAAGGGAATGAGGATAGCAAGGCTGTAAAAACCTGTTATCCCGTTGATTCCATCCATGAAATTATACGCGTTAATTACTCCTATTACGAGCACAAGAATTACCACGATATAAATCCAATCAAGAGAAAAAAGACCTACTTCATGTAGAATGAGTAGTCCAGAGCATAAATGTGCAAAAAAACGAAGCGAGTTCGGCAGACTTCTGATATCATCTATAAAACTGACGCTGCCCGAAAGCAAAATAGCAATCATCAGGAAAGGATAAGCTCCACCATTCCAAACGGAATAAAGTAGGGCTGCAATTATGAAAATAATACCACCTCCACGTATTGTAGGATGTTTATGAGAACTACGCTCGTTGGGTTTATCGATGATACGGAAACGTTCGGCAATGCGGAAATACAAAAGCTCCAGCACAAACAAAATTGCGGCTATAAGAAGGTAAATAAGGTTATCCATAAATCACTTAAAAGGTGAGATTGGTTGCTGTAGTTATTTATGATTACTAAAAGAAGCAATGGTACGAATCAATCCTTCTCTCGCAGAGACTGGCATCTTATTAATGCCAAGTGCGCGTTTGATCTTTCGATTACTCACGGTATAGCTTTCCGTAAGTTTTTTCAGACGCTCTGAGTTTAGTGGAAGCCTTACTATGTCGCTGAGCTTTGCTACTGCACGGATAATAGAAGGATGTATATGCCACAATGAGGGTGTTTTTTGCTGCACCTCCGCAATAATTTTTACAACCTCAGTAGTAGCCAAGCTTTCGTCATCTGCCATGTTATAAATTCCCGATTCAATCTCTCCTGTCAACAACTCCTTTATCACAAAACAAAAATTCTCGACGCTTAAAAAAGATCGCTGATTTTCGAAGGCTGCTAACGGATAAGGAATTCCGCGTTTGGCAAATTGATAAAGCAAATTGAGATTGCCTTTATTTCCCGGCCCATGCACCATACAAGGACGGAGAATGTAATAGTTTTGAGTGTTGAATTTTGAATTTTGAATGATGTATTCTTCAGCTTTCAATTTCGACTTCCCATAGGGGGTTTGAGGATTTGCCAAAGCATCTTCTGTCAATATTTCTTCTACTGAATCTGCCGCAGCCTTTACACTGCTCACGTAAATAAATTTTCCTACACTTGCTTCCAGCGATAAATCGAACAATTTTTTTGTAAGACCGAAATTGATGTCAAAGTATTCCTGCGGTGAACTTGTATTTTTCGTATCGTGGGCTTTGCCTGCAAGATGAACAATCGCGTCATAGTTTGCAATATCATTTACAGTTAAGCTTTCCCAATTTAGATCTGCGTTTGCTTTTCCTAAAGTTTTGATCTCAATTCCTGAAATAGATTCTTTAAGATAAGGAATGAGATTACGCCCGATAAAGCCCGATGCACCCGTGATAATAATTTTCACTCCCTGCTAATTGAAAAGGAATTCAAAAGGTTTGAAAAAATATTTAGAGTAGATCATCAGGTAATTTGTGTAAACCTTATTTTCTTCACAACCTCTTTTTATCTCTCTGTTCAATGTAATAATGCTGTTGATATTCCGCGTGCTTGCACCACCCATGCGCATCTTTGTTGTTACAAACGGAAGGTATTTGAAATGCACTTTGTTCACCAACAAAAACCGTATCAGCAATTCATAATCAGCAGCTATTTTGTAATCAATCTCATAATACCCGTACTTTTCATAAACATGTTTTTTGCAAAAAAAGCTCGGATGTGGTGGCATGTAGCCCCACGCAAATCTTGAAGGACGCCAGTTCTTCGCGCAATAATGTCTTAGTGTTTTATCGTGATCTTCATCTTTTATAAAGACAATATCTCCAATCGTAGCATCTAAAATTTTGTCTTCAATAAATGCGCTTGCAATTTTAGAAACCGTATCGTTGCTGTAAAAAAAATCATCTGCATTCAATATTCCCACCACATCGCCCGTAGCCACTTTAATGCCTTTATTCATTGCATCGTAAATGCCTTTGTCTGCTTCGGAAATAAACTTTGAAACACGCTCGCCGTAACTTTTCACTATTTCAACTGTTCCATCAGTAGATTTTCCATCTACAATGATGTACTCAATATCTGCATAATCCTGCGCAAGAACTGAATCTATAGCGTGAGCAATTGTGGCAGCATTGTTATAAACAACAGTTACAATGGAAACTTTCATTCCTTACCGCTCAATCACACAATTTTCCAAAACCAACATATCCATCTGCGTGCGTAAAAAGCAGTTCAATGCTTCTTCGGGAGTATTTACGATTGGTTCGTTTTCATTAAAAGAAGTATTCAACAAAATAGGCACGCCTGTTTTCTCTCTGAAGCGGTCAATCAATGCCCAGTAGCGCGGACTTACATCTTTCATCACCGTTTGCAATCTACCAGTGCCATCCACATGCGTAACGGCTGGTATTTCTTTATGTTTTTCAGGTTTTATCGGAAATACTTTTTCCATAAAAGGAACGTCTTCCACTTTGGTAAAATAGTCTCCTGTATATTCTTTCAAAATAGATGGAGCAAATGGGCGAAAACTTTCTCTTCTTTTTATTTTGGCGTTCAACAGGTCTTTGGCTTTTGCATTTCTCGGATCGGCAATAATGCTTCTTGCACCAAGTGCGCGCGGTCCGAATTCTGCACGGCCGCTAAACCACCCCACTACACCCGGCTCTATGAGTTTTTCCGTAACCTTATCATACAGTGCATCATCATCCATGCGGGTGTAGCTTATACCACGCTCTTTCAGGTACGCTTCAATTTCTTCATTGGTAAATCTGCTGCCTGTATAGGCCGAATAAATTGCTTTGCCGCGAGGTTGCTTCAATTCATGATTGTAAACGTACAGCGCAGCGCCCATAGAAATACCAGCATCGTGACCGGCAGAAGGAATGTACAAATGCTCGAAATTGGTGCGGCTTAAAACTTTACCGTTCGCCACAGAATTTTGTGCTACACCGCCCGCAATACAAACATTTTTTAGCCCCGTCCTTTTTTGCAAATGGTTGAGCAAATGAATAATCAGCTCTTCGCATACACGCTGCACCGATGCCGCAATATCTTTATGATGCTGCGTCAACTCTTCACCATGCTGCCTTGCTTTACCAAATAAAGTTTCCATCTTTTCGCTATAAAGCACCGACACGGTGGGAATATTATTATCGTAGCCCAGTTTTATGGCAGTAGGCTCGGCAAAATAAGTTTCATCCCAGCTAAACAAGCCATTGTCTTCAAACTTTAAAATCTGTTTTACCTGCTCCACATATTTCGGCTCGCCGTAGGGGGCAAGACCCATCACTTTATACTCATCGCCATAGTGCGGAAAGCCCAGATATTGCGTAAACGCAGTATAAAACAAACCCGCAGACACCGGAAAATCCATTGAATCGAGCACTTCTATCTGGTTGCCGCGCCCCACCGCTATCATAGTGGTGGTAAAATCGCCCGAACCATCAATAGAAAGTATAGCCGACTCATCGAACGGGCTGGCAAAAAATGCAGAGGCCAAATGGCTACGGTGATGCTCTACATTTTTGATCTTAGGCTTTATTTCTTCCTCACTTAGCCCGCTAATTGTGGCAAGTTCTGTTTCTATCGAAGCAACTTTCTTAGAATTTTTTATTCTATCGGCCAGCAAAGTGTTCTTTTTACCCAGATTTCCTACTACATACTTCACTTTGTTCCAGCGCTTTGCTTTGGGATCGCGCCCTATGCACACATAGTCCACCTCTTTTAGCGAAACGCCAGCTTCCCGAAGGCAAAATTTTACCGCCTCCGACGGAAAACCCGCCCAGTGTTTTATTCTCCGAAAGCGTTCTTCTTCCGTAGCCGCAATCATTTCGCCATTTACGAAGATGGCAGCAGAGCTATCGGCATGGTAAGCGTTGATACCTAATATTGTCATTGTAATAATTTCAGAATATGGGTGTGAAGACGGCGCGAAAATAACTAATTATCCAAGCCCTGAAGGCTTTTTGCGTTACTTTATTTTATAAAATGATAACAACGGATGCATTACAGGAAACAGCGATTTCAATATTGAGATAGCTACTTTTTAAAATACAATAAACATGTCATTTAAAAAAAGCGCCTGACTTTTTAGCTTGCATTTTAATAGCTAAACGCATCGAAAAGAAGGCAAAACGATACAAAATGTCAGGTTTTTCATCTAAAATGAAAGATTAAGGTAGAAAAGGGATGCCTATCGCCTGCGTTTTAAAGCGTGAAAGGTTCAAATTGAAAGGTAAAGGTTTCAGGTTGAAGCAAAACGACTTCGAAATGATGCTTTGTTGCCTAAAATTTCTTCCTGTGCCTCATTCTTCTTTAGGTTTTATATTGAACCACCGATAAAGCATTAAGAATAAAATGCCATACACCACAATATTAAAAATAAGGTGATGATCTATAGACGAGTGCCCCCAGCGGTTGTATGCCAGTGCCACAAAGGCTATGCGCAATATGTTGAGGAAGATAATAATGGCTGTGCCGCCGACAAGATATAAAATTTTGTTTTTGACGCTTTGGGGAAAAGCAAGAATCATAGCCCACCAAAAGCTAAATATAGCAAAGCCCATGCAGGCATAAATGAGCTTTACGCCGCGTCCGGTTTCCATTTTTAGTCCATGTTCGTATATAAAAGTTTGATGGTCGAACAGGCGAATAACGAAGGCTGCACCCTCCAGCAAAAAGCGGCGAAAGGATTTTACATAGTTGAGGTGCTCATCTAAAAAAGGACTGTAAGCATTGCCCGGCACGGTGAGGCCTGTGTAGGCTTTATTTCCAAAATAGAAAAAAACATACAGAAACAGAAAAAGGGCAATGGGAAAATATTGATGGCGAAAAACTCTGCTGATAGACATACAAAAACTGTGGGAATAAATCAGGCAAACATCTCTAAATACCGCTGTTCGATAGCCTCCATATCAATAGATGCGAGTGCAAAATCGCGGGACGATTTGCTCCAAAGTTCGTACTCGCTGTGCGGCATATTGGCAAAGAAAGAAATAGCGGCAGTCAATTCGGAAGTGCCATTAATGGACACATTCTTTCCTGCTTTTGCATTTTCAAGTCTGTTCCACGGCGTGTTGGGGCTGGTAATTACGGGTTTTCCTGCGGTCATCGCTTCAAAAATAGAATGGCCAAAGTTTTCGCTTTTGCTGGGCAGCATGGCGATGTGTGCATTTTTCAGGGCGTGCGGCACATCGGGTGGCGGCACATCACCGTGGTAGTTTACTACTATGTTTGAAGGAAGTTTAGAAATCATAAGCTGACACTCTGCCCAGTATTTCGCATCTTTCACCGGTCCGTAAATATCCCAAATTACTGCTTCTTTCACACTAATTAGTGCTTCTGCAATTAGCAAATGGTTTTTCATGGGGCTTATCACCGCGATGGTTGAGATTCGGAGTTCGTTCTGCTGTTTTTGTGTTTGCTGCAATTCCAATACTCGTGGAATGTTAGGTGCTACCCACACTTTTGCTTTGGTGCCGAATACTTTGTGAATATTTTCCTTTTCCTGCTCGGTAGTGGCGTGCCATTCTATCCGTTTGTGTAGCCCTTGTAGTTTCCACATGGCCAAATAAAGCTGCTTTTTCCATTTCTTTTGGCTTAAAGAACCAGGGTCAAGCATACCACGCGGAGAAATGATTTTTCGTTTTGCGTTGCTCTTTATAAGTGCCGGATAATTGAAGTGATGAGAGAAGATAGAATTGATGAAAAGGGTATCGTTTTCGTTTATCAGATGTTGAATGTCTCTATTTTCGGCGGAGCAATACCATGCTTTATGTTGTTTTGATAATGCCACCCACTGATCTGTTGCTGCTTGGAGTTTCGTACCATCCAAATCCTGATCGGTAGCTATGATGCTTAGCGGAAGATGGAGGCTATAGACCATATTCGCCAGCGACTGTGTAGGCCCACCTGCACGAAAGGCAGGTGTGAAGTAATCGTAAATAAGTTTGATGTGGTGCAAATAAAGGAGGACTAATAAAGCAATTTATTCACCCTGTGTCTCATGCCGTTGATCATCATGTTGAGAGAAAAAGGAGTGATCTGTTCATTTAAAAAATAACGAGGAATACTAAGTTTGTTCACCTTGTCGAAGTTTCTGATTATTCCGGTTTCGGTTGAAAAAGCATAAGGCACACGTAATCCCTTCAATCTTGAAAGATCTATGATATCCTCTTTTGCTCCAAAGGGAAACGCCAATGAGCGAGGTGTAGTCCCAGTTTCCTTAATTATCCGCTGCTGCGCATGACCTATCTCTTTCAGCACAGCTTTGGGCGAGAGTTTACTCATGCAAAAATGATGGTGGGTATGATTTCCGATGGTGCATAACTTGCTTTTGCAAAGCTTTCGAACATCTGCCCAACTAAGCCCATGTTGCTCAAGAAAAGCTGCATTATCAACACCTGCTTTGATCAAAGCCTCGTCAATCATGTCTTTAAAAGCAGCATAGTTTTCAAGAAAGAAGCCTCGCAAAAATGTAAACACGTCGGCTTCTTTATCCTTATCTATTCTAGCCGCATTAATATCAATATTGAACTGCGGGATTTTAAGGTGTAGTTTCTTTGCAAATAGTTCTTCTAACAAGTACCACCAAAGCACAGCTTCTCTATCGGGTATGCCTGTTGTTAGAAAAAGCGTAAAAGGGATACTATGCTTTTCGAAAAGCGGCAGAGCATTGATCAAATTGTCTTTATAACCATCATCGAGGGTGATGTGAACTTGTAAAGGCGCTTCTGTATTTGTGAATTCTTTTCCCGATAGAAAATCTGCACCAACACTTTTAAGATGCAACAACAAGATTTCCAACTTATCTGGTGATATATCTAGAAAAGCATTGCAACTATTGGAGGGAATAGACGTGCGTACCCGATGTAAACTGAGAAAAAGGATTTTGTTTCCGCCTGGAAGGAAAACCGGTTTTCCTCCTGTAAGCTTAAACGGGGCAAATAATAGGTACTCGATCATGTTGCAGTGGAATAGCGATAAGTACCAAAATAAAAAAAGCTTTTTAAAAACAAGACATTGAAGCGACTTACAAACGGCAAGCTTGCGAAGGAACCAAAATAGGTATATTGTTCCTAACTGGAAAGTACACACCTGCTTCTTGCGAAAGCAATCGTGTGCCGGTATCATCAAGTTGTAGTTCACCGCCCGACAAGGGGCATTGCAACAAACATAGTATGTTCAAATTCCTGCCCGGATGAGTTGCATGCAGCATCTTAAATTCGTCAATAGCTTTTTTATTTAAAGACGGCTCATTTTTCGTGCATTCTACATAAACGCTATCGGACCAGTATTTCAATGGCTTAACCAATTTTGTAAGAGCGGATAGCAGTAACGAAAAAGCTATGCTCATTCTACTCTTGAGACCTTTTGCGTATTTGAGATCGTCAGGCAATACCCCTATACCCAAAAAGCTGTGATTTCTAAAGGAAAAATTTGAAAACAAGCTTTCAAACATCTCCTTATACTGCTTTATCGAATAATATCTTACACGCCATGAATTATAATCATCACCTTTTCTTTCCTCTCTTATCACTGGTCCTCTCCTGTTTCTCCAACCATCTCTATTTGGAAACTCTAAGCAACAAGAGCCTGTTTGTTTCAATATCCGGTAAATATGATTGATACAGTTTAAAAGGCGGTCTTTGTGAGTATGTTGAATTACACTAAACGACCATACTTTGGAAAACACGCCTTCTTTAAAGGGTAATTCTCGCAAATCTCCCACTAAAGTATATCCTTTGATATCGCAGGCTTCCATTACTTCAAGAGCTGATTCACAAAATTCCAATCGCAGATCAAGTCCAATTGGTATATAGCTTTTTTTTACCGGAAGCCACTAACCATCTTCCCCAACCACACCCAATGTCTAATAAAAGATCCTGATTGTAGGAATTTTCTATGGGAATCTCGGGGATCGGATATTCATCCAGTTTTCCTATGGATGGTATGAAATGTATACCATTAGTAGCAGCCACCTGTAATTGAATTTTCCATGGGATTTTCCCGGAATAATTCGACGGTGCCTGTCTGAATTCTAATTTTTCAAAGATTTTTGAAGCCTCGAATTCAGCAATATTTTTTGGAGTGGCGTTCATAAAAATAAATTACGCTGGATATGGTTTAAATACTTTCTCAGCTTGATCGTCTTCTTTCTTCTGCAAGAAATAGATACGTTTACGGAAATACCGCCGATAGTATAACATCATCAACCCAAATAGCACAGTGGCTTTTACAAGGTGTGTGATAATTGTTTGAGTTTCGCAATCCGGCCGAACTGCATAATTTAATACGGGAAAAATAAACAAAATGAAATAGGGTGAAATGCGTGCCCATCCTTCAACGATTTTAAATACGACACCAAACAAAAGTCCCAGTATGAGACAAAAAATCAAGGTACCAAAATAACCAAATGCCACATACCCATCTCCCAGGATGCCAAGCCCCATAGAAGTTCCATCCCGCAGATAATGCCCCGAATAACGTCTGAATATTTCTTTATTTCCAGAAGAAAGTTTATTGGGTGCCAAAGCTCGTGGTAAGAGTGCGGCTTCTGCGTATAAGCCTACTAATCGTAAACCCTGGAAATCTCCCCGACGATCCATATTTTGAATAGTACTTGCGAAAATCCAGGCCTGATTTACACGGTTAACAGAACTATTTACGTTCTCTTCCGCAAATACTCCTTTACTTGCATTATCCGATAATATTTCTACAAAAATTCCAAAGTCACCTCCCTCACCTGCTTGCTGGCGATATGTACTTTTGGAAACTTGCAACACAATAAAACATGCTATAGCTGCGATGCCAATTGCTATTTTTTTTGCTACAGAAGGCTTACGCAAAAAACACCAATAAATACCAAAAAAGATCAGCCACATAACGGTATCATGAAACATGCCGCTTGCCACCGAACTTGATACTTCAAAAAACAGAATCAAAACCAACCACCAGCGGTACTTGCGGGCATCTACTGCGTAAAGACTAAACGCGGCTATAAAACGAACAGTGGCAAGAAGGTATATAACGAAACCAATATCACCTGGAACGAAAGGATAGACTAGTTTTAGTAAGACACCGGCAATGAGCCAGAACCTAAGTACTTCTTGGTTAGCTATTGCCTGTAATTTGGCAAGATTAAAGTTGAAAGAAAATATTTCTGTTTTAATCCAATATAAACCCGCGCGAAGGCAAAGCATAGCAGGAATAGCTATCTCGAAATACTGCTCCTCTGGAATCTTCATGGGGTAGCCATTCGCAAGATCCGGCGTATGGTAAGTCATTGCTGGCGATAGCAAGAAATTCATCCCATATAAGGTCAGCATAAATTCACGGAAAGCCAGTCTCTTATTGGCATTTACAAATAATTCATAGGCTGTAAATACCCACAAAGCAATAGCAATTGCCGGAAGCAGATTATACCCCCACATCACAATCAAACCTGCACACGTAAGCACTGCTATTATATACTTCATAATATCAATAGTGGTGAGCAAACAATTGCTATTGCCACAGCTGCGAAATTAAAGTTTTTGATTTGTTTCAAAGCGACTGTTCATCTTTTATTTCAATGGTGTCTGAAATGATCTATGTTATTTAGAATTACACGTATATTCTATTGCCTCAGCAATTTTTGCAAAACTGAAGTCGGCTATAATTTTTTTCGACAACTTGCCTGCTATTGCTAATTCATTCGGATTACTTTGCAACGTGGTAAGGTATCGTTTTACTTTTTCCTTATCATTCAATTCGAAAACGATACCGTTAGCACCTTCCTGTATCAAATCTGCTCCACCACCACAAGTTGAAGATGCCATCACTGCTCTGCCACATGACATTGCTTCATTCAACGCTAAACCCCAGGTTTCACTTTGGGAGCATAGAATTACCACATCGCCAAGTCGGTACACTAAGGGCATCTTTCCTTGATTTTGAAAATCAATAAACTTAACCTGCTTTAACGCAGAAGCTTTTTGTTTTAGTCGCGCTTCTTCCGGGCCGTTTCCTACTATTATAAAACTTAGAGGTATTTCTTGCATGTCTTGAGCAAGGTCAATAACAAAATCCAAATTCTTTACAGGCTCCAACTTACCGGCGTACAAAACTACAAGATGGTCTGTAGGTATTCCCAAATCCGAGCGCCAGGCTGCGGCCTCATTATTTCTCTGTTCATCCAAATCCGCAAAGCGATGATTATCTATAGCGTGTGGCGCGTAAACCAATTGTTCCTGTTTTAGTCCGTGTGCCAGATAATATTCACGATTCTTACTTCCCACATAAAGAGCTACATCCACATGCCGGTATATCCAAGTGAGAAATAGTCTGCGTAAAACCTTTTTGACACTAAGTCTTTTTTTTTCTCTAAGAAGAGTAGAATCACCACGGAATATGATTGGAATCTTTCCTCTATAATGTCTGAGTATTCGAAGATTAGTTTTAAAACTCCATCCAAAAATCAATAGAAAATCTGGCTGCCAGGCATCTATGTCGCGAAAAATATGGGGGTTGTCAATTCCAGAGTATGAACTTGCATTCGGATTTTGTGCGACATTTTCCACAAATTGATAGTCGTAGCCCTCTAACAGAGGAATATCCCACTCAATAGTTTTCCCGAAACCTGGATCAAACTTTTTTTGCAAAACAGACTCGCCCCAAGTGTAAAACACCTTTATCTGTACATGCTTTCGTTCGGCCAGAAGTTTGAAAACCGGTGCATTGTATTGGATGGGGTGTGAATCTATGATCGCAAGCTTTTTCATGAAGTAAACTGATTTAGCAGATTCACTAAAGATTTCGTGACAGCTCTCGCACTGTATTCTTCAAATGATTTCATGTTTACACTCTGGGGGGTGAAAAGACGAAGCGTTTCCTGATATTGTGTCCAGGTTGCCATGAAAGTTTGTTCAATTATCAACAAACCTGCTTCACCATCAAAAGGAAGTACGACCCCTACATTTGCGAATTTTAGAATTTCTACTGCCGAACTTTGTTCATGTAGCACAGCCAATATCGGCTTTTTGCTTAGTACGCCTTGGTAAGTTTTGCTCGGTGTATAGTGCGGTTCGGTGCTACCGAGGATAAATACACCATCTGCATTATCAAGGTGAATCAGTACATCAAGGTAAGGTATGCGTTTAGGATATTCAAAAATTATAGTTTGCCAGAGACTATATTTTTCTGCTAGCGGCTTTATGTTATAGCCGTTCTCATCATTTGCAGACTTACCGGTACCGATAAAATGAATTTCTAATTGTTCAAAAGCAATTTTGGTATCACTAATGGCTTTAAAAATGGCTTCTAACGGTTGATAGGCTTTGGGTAGCATAGCACCTGCATAAACCAATTGAATCTTTCCTTCCTTCTTTTCAAAAAGGTAAGGTTTCAAAGTAAGCTCATGTAGCATTTCATGATCTCGCTTTTCCCCACCATAAGGCATAGCTCCGAAAACAGCTTGGCGAATCAAATGTGGATTCCGCTCTTGTACACCTTTATAATAACCTTCTGCAACCCCTGTGATAAGACTTGCCTTTTTTACTGCAATTGGCTCCAAAAATTTTGCGACCTTAACAGTTAGCCAATGTTTAAAATGCTTGGATTCATTGCCTGTCAATTCATAGACCCATGGGTCTATGTAATCAACGCCATATTTTATATCCGTTTTTTCATGTAACAATCGTCCCAATAATGCGCTGTAAAAAGAAGGAATGGGAATGTATAAAAATTCAACTTCTTCGTTTCTGATTAATTGTAGTGCGCGTTTATATAAATGCGCCAGAGCACGCAAACCAAGGTCTCCAATCCCTGCAATTGCAGAAAAAGCTTTCACTTTCTCAATCCGTTGTCCTTTCGGCAAAAGTTTATGCAGGTTCCAATCAAGGGTTTCTTCGTAGTAGTCTTCATGTACAGTTAATATTATCGGCTCCCAACCAAATTCTGGTAAATGCTGTGCAAACAGGCGACTTCTATGCACTGCTGCGAGATTGGAAGGCGGATAATGTGGCGTAATGATCAGTATTTTTTTCAACTAAGGGCTTTCTTTACTTCATTCAAAAATATTTTGCATTCACTGTCCCAATTCATAGATACTCCCAATTTGTAAGCAACTCCACGATGGGACTTCAGTAATACATCGTCCTCCACATAGTGGTTGAGAATATTGGCAAGTTGCTCAGCGTTGTGAGGGTCGTAACTTTTTCCAATTTCTGGATGTTCTTCGAGAAAATTCTGTTGTGCTTTGGTATTAGTAAATACAATAGCATTACCCGCCAGCAAATACATAAAGATCTTGTTGGTAAGACAGAGTTCACGATTCATTATATGAGGCACTTCACAGGCTAACCCAATGTGATGTTGTGCAGCCGTCTTTACTATCTCTGCTTCGCTTACGGGTGAGAGAAAAACAATCTGATCGCTTCTTAGTCCGTGAGATTTTCCAAGATCAAGAAAGTAGCTTTTTATTTCCTCATCTGCATTCCCTAAAAGGCTTAGAGAGACTTGCCGATCTCGGGGTTTTCCTATTGCTTCTATCACGGTTTCCAGTCCTCTGTTCTTTCCTACAAATTGAGAGAACCAAAACAATTTAAGGGGGCTGGCTGGTAAACTCGATGTATTTCCACCCCTGTATTTAAGCGGAAAGCAATTGTTGATGTTTGTAACCTCAAGAGAAGGATAATGTTCTTTATATGCATCCGCAATCAATGGACTTGCAGCAGTGGCACAAGCAAGGTGAGGAACTAAACTGTCTTCTACAATCTTTACATTTCTCCAGTGCAGAGACCCTTCTTTATCTTCTCCTCGATGATAATCTTCAAAATCGAAAGTAGCGAGGGCTTTATGTTTTTTCGCTGCCGCTACAACAGCCGGCAAAGCACCGAGGTTGTGTCCGATATAAAGATCGGCTTTGTGTTTTTTTGCTGCCGCTGTTAACTCCTGGCTATAAAGTACCATTGAACGAATTGCCACTGTTGGATTCACTGACAGCAGTAAATTCAGATTCTTATATATTTTTTGCCGAAGTCTGGCGGCTAAATTTCTCCATTTATCCTTGAATGGATGATAGCCTATTGCAATCCAATGAATTTCCGGATACTTATGAAACAATTCTTCATCGTAAGCATCTGCCCAAGGGGATAGCCGGCAATAAATTACAGTCACCGCATATCCTGCTTCAGATAATGCCGTTGCTTCCTTTACCAGCCGTGGGTTACCACCCGGCTGACCAGAGGAAACTAAAACAATTTTTTTCAACCCTTCTCTGCGCTCCAACTCTAATGTATCAATTCCTTTAACTGTGTAGCCAAAATCTGCGAATAAACCACCGCGCCTTTCTTATTCAAATGTCCGGTATTTCTAAAATTGGTTACATCGTTGCGCAGTTGCAGACTGTCGTGCCGAAAGAAACTTATGTTGTTTGCTTCCGAAATTTGATGTATCGTCGAGAGAATAGCGGAAGCATTGGGTGTTAATCTCACAATTCTTGCTTCAAATTCCGGCGGGTAAATCACTACCAATTGTATGGATTTTTCCTGGCAAGTTGCGATAATATCCTTAAAAAAGGCCAGACCATTGGGTGTGGTATTTTGAGCTTGAATAGGAAAATCAGGATTACTCAGCACAGAATCTGAATTGGATAAATAACCTTTGTATTCAAAGTCGCCTAGTGCAATATCATTTTTACCAAGCATGCTTTTTATCACTTCAACCAATTTTTGATCGTCTGAATATTTGGTCAGGGCAAGAAAGGGAAATATGCGGAAGATCGTAGTTGGATGTCCATTGTTAGAAAGAGTAGTGTCAATCACCTTATTTTTTACAAAGGGCAGGTATTGCACCGGATCATAAAACTCGCTCTTACCGTTAAACGAATGAAGATCGAAACTCAGTACTACCATTTTGGGTGCAGGATGACGCAAGAGATAGGCTTCAAGAATCATTTTATATTCAAACAAAGAAATACCATCTAAACCTGCGTTGAAAGAGTTGACGCTGCAAATGCTATCAATCACTCCTGGGTGAATATTTGAGTGTGTTTTTGAAGATCCGATAAACAAAATATCATGGCGGGTATCGTTCAAAAAAAGCTCGGTCAGCTTCCCGTTGATATGGGTATGATAACGGTCAAAGCACGGCTTCAGAAACCACCACGCCCCCTGACAAATCAATGCAGCAAAGAGCACAGAGATGATAACTCTTACGACAGGGTTCTTCATTAAAACTGAAAATAAATGAAGCTTTGATTTTGAAAAACACCGAAGAGAATAATGAGCGACAAAATAACCGAACAAAATGCTACATCAGTCACCGGCTTTTTATTCATCACGAAAAGGTTCGATGGCAATTTCTTCTCTAACAAAAACATCAGAGCAATCATTAATCCTGAAACGATGAGACCCGCGTTGGTAAAAACAATTGAGTAATTGTTCGCTACATTTTTCAGTACCATTTGAAACGGAACCCCACTATAGCCAGTAACAATATGCTTTACCATCAAAAAAGCATCTGCAACATTATTTGCTCTGAAAAAAATCCACGCAAGTGCTACTAATAAAAAAGTGAAACCGATACTAATGAAACTAAACCCAGTGGAAGCATTCTGCTTTTTATCATAGTGTTTGTAGGTTAAATAGCACACCATAAAGAAGGCATGCAACGCACCCCAGGCAATAAAAGTCCAGTTGGCACCATGCCACAATCCGCTTAGCAAAAAAACAATAGAAATATTAATGCAGGTTTTGCGAAGGTTGCGGCGGCTACCACCAAGCGGAATGAAAACGTAATCTTTAAACCAGGTGGATAATGAAATATGCCATCGTTTCCAAAACTCCTGAATACTTCTTGCAAAATAGGGACGATTAAAGTTTGTCATCAGCTTAAAACCCATAGTCCGGGCTGCACCGATGGCAATATCTGAATATCCTGAAAAGTCGCAATAAATCTGAATTGTGAAAAATAACGTAGCAATGATAAGATTACCGTAATGATAGTTTTGAGGTTGGTTGAAGACAGTATCCACATATATAGACAAGCGATCAGCAATCACCAACTTTTTAAAAAAACCCCAAAGCATAAGTCGTAAACCGTCCAAAAATTGTTGACTGTCGAATTGATGCTTTTCACGAAATTGGTTCAAGAGATTTTGCGGGCGCTCAATTGGTCCTGCAACCAGCTGTGGATAAAACATCACGTACAAAGCATAGATACCAAAATGTCTTTCCGCTTTTTGATTTCCCCGATAGACCTCAATCGTATAGCTCATGGCCTGGAAAGTATGAAACGACAACCCGATGGGTAAAAGGATTGACAGGAAGGGCATGGGCTTTGTAGCGATATTAAGCCCCATCAACAGCTCATTCATGTTGTCAATGAAAAAATTATAGTATTTAAATACTGCCAGTACTCCAATATTTGCAATAAGGCTTAATATCAAAAACCGTTTTTGCCTACGCTTATCGGCTGTACCTTCTATCCATATTCCAGCTATGTAATCAATAATAATTGTGAAGAAAAGAATGAGAATGTAAACCGGCACGAAAGCCATATAGAAAATGCAGCTTGCGGTAAGTAAATGCAACCAACGCCAGCGATGAGGCAATAGAAAATACAACGCCGTAACTATCGGAAAAAAAACCAGGAACTCAAGGGAGTTGAATAGCATAAAAAGTTAGCTCCAGCGTTTCTCTTTAATTAAAATTGAGTCTTTCCTGATGAACAACATATCCATTTGATCCAGTGCTTTGTCATAAGGTCTGCGCATCAATTGTAAAATATCGTAAGCCTGAAATCCACGACTGTCCATAAAGCTTATAACATCCAGAAGCAGTGGATTGCCTTTCCCATAATCGAGTAGAGCAACTTCCAAAAGGCAAAACGACACATGGCTTAATGCATCTTCGGAGCCTGTCAGAACATCCAGTTCATATCCTTGAACATCCAGCTTAAGAAAATCCGGGGTCGGGAAGCCATGTTTTTTCAAAATGCTGTCCACGGTTTCTGTCTTTCGGATTTTTCCATTGGTAGTCTTATCTCTATCTACAAAACTGGCTGTTTCATCCTCGGAGAAAACTACCTCATCTCCCTCTTTTGCACCCAATAAACCAATATGACAGCGTACATTTCTATTTTTATCGCATAGCTGTCGCAATCCTTCTGCTTTCGATGTTTGGGCTTCGATCATCAATACCTCTGTATCCGGAAAAACCACCAAAAACTCATTCGTCCACTCACCCTTATAGGCCCCAATATCCAAAGCAGCTTTTGGACTGAAACCTAATTTTTTCAGGTTTTGCAAACTCCAGCGCATTGAGGGAACTCCCAATTGCTCTTTTATATTTCTTTTAAAAGAATCGGGGAGTAACTTTTTTAAAACGTTCATTTGTGCAGCGTTAGATAACGTTTAGCAATAACCTTCACATCAAACCTTTCTTCTGCACTCTGCCGGCAATACTGCCGGTCAATCATTTGGATTTTCTTCACTGCCTCAATCATTTCCTGCATGGTCTTTACCTTGAAGCCTGTAATCCCTTCTTCCACCACCTCATCCACCGAACCACGCCGAAAAGCGATAACCGGAGTGCCACAAGCCATCGCCTCTGCCATCACCATTCCAAATGGCTCATTCCATTCTATAGGAAAAAGCAAAGCTGCTGATCGCTGCAAGTAGTGATTTTTTTGTTCGTCATTTACCTGACCTACATACATAATGCGCGACCCATCTATATGCGGCGCTACCTGTTGTTCAAAGTACACCTGCTCTTCAGTAAGTGGAGAGCGATTACCTGCTATAATCAGCCGTCGGTTCAATGCTTTCGCCACTTTTATTGCTGTATGACAGCCCTTTATTTCCTCGATTCTACCAAGAAACATAAGCGGCGCATCTGCTGACAAGTTCACATTCAAGGTGTATTTCGAAAAATCAATAGCATTAAAAACCGTTTCCCAATGCCCGATTAATCCACCTCTTGAAATCAGGTCTGTACTGCAACCGGTAAAAATCAGATTTTTTGTGGGCAGCTTATTTACATACTGAATGTTGCGCTTGCTAATCTCCCTGCCATAGGTCATGATCTTTTTTACGGAATAATTTAATACCGGCAGTAGGTAAAATAGTCTTCCGAAATTATGAATCAGGTCAAAAGATCTTCGGTGTTCCCAAATAAATCTCCAGGCTCTCCATACAGCAGCAGTTGCTTCCTCGCGTGAAGGAGGAAATCCTTCTTCCCCTAAGGGATGGATTGTACAACCTTCTACATACGATCCTTTAGTGACAAGCAGGTGTACTTCATGACCGCGCCGCACATATTCTTTAGCAAACATTTCCACTAAACGCTCATGCCCGCCGTAACCTTTTGGAGGCACAAGAATTCCCGGATCCATAACAATTAAAATCTTCATCAGTTTATTTCAGTCTGTTTCTTAACCGCAATCGTAACGGTGTCATAAGCCATGCAAACGGGATTTAGCAAAGCTCTGAGATAGGGCACATGCTGCATCCATTTATTTAGGGAAAGTTTTAGTCTATTTACTTTTTCTGCCTGCTGTGTAAAGCCAAATCCTGTGTTTCGGTTTATAGCATTCGGCACGTTTTCCAAACTGCGAGGCACTTGGTAATACTCATACTCTGCGCTTTCGCAAATACAGAACTGAGTTTCAAGCCCCACAAAATCATTCAGGTTCTTCATGCCATCAGGAAAAATCCGCCAGCAATCAATTGGTGAGGGACAAGGAGGCCAGCTCGCTGTGCCGATGGTCATTATCCTTCCTCCAGGCTTTACAATTCGCTTCAATTCGGCTAACCATACCCACGGATAACGCACATGTGCAATTACCTGATCGGAAAAAATCAAATCGAAATAATTGTCTTCAAATGGATAAGTAAACTCGTGATCACTTAATACAAAACGCATATTAGCACTTTGATCTTCAATAAAACCTGTTCGAACATCCAATCCAAACCATTCAATACTGGGATCATTAACTTCCTGTTCATAATAGGAAGGAAACAATGCCGGTGCTAACTCAAGTATTTTTGCTCCGGAGAAAAACTCTGATTGAAGGTATTTCTTGAAAAGCAATTGACCGTTGAGATGCATGATAGCTATGCCAAAGGTTGAACAGAAGGCGCAGAAGACAAAAGATTGAAATAAAGCTGCTGGTATTCGTCGGCTACAGCACCAAAACTTCGCGGAGTAAGAATACCTGCGGTCAAATGTTCCAACAAAGTAGGTTGTTGTATAAGTTGCATTATTCGCTCCCGCAGCGCAATAGCATCATTGAAGGCAAACAACAATCCGTTTTCTCCATCCTTTACCTGCTCTGCGTTTCCATAGATGTTGCTTGCAACTACCGGGATTCCTGCAGCAAAAGCTTCTTGTATTACCAACGGAGACATTTCGGAGAAAGTAGAAGGAAGACACAAAGCATGATACCGTTGCATGGTAGGAATAACCTGTGCCTGCTCCAGTTGTCCCATCCATTTCACATTTGGCATAGATACACTCGCAATCTTGCATTGCTTCTCATATTGCTGGTCTGTTGTGGATCCGTAGATATGAAGGCTTACTGTTAGCGGGTCAATTTCCCCGAATGCTTCTATTAATAAATGAACACCTTTTAGAGGTGTAATTCTTCCGATAAAAATCAGTCGAAGCGGTACAATTTTATCAGGCCTCTTAGCAACTACGCTAGTATCTTTTAGGGGAAGTCCCTGAGTGATAACGGTAAGTTTCTGTGCATCTATTCCATTTTTTATCAGAATATCGTAATACCAATGAGTAAGGGAAACAACTTTATCTGAAATGGCGGCTATTTGCAACAGATTATTGCGTAGTTCTTTTATCAAAAAGTGAAAAGAAAGTGAGGTACCTATGCGATTGGGAATAGAAGAAGTATCTAAACCCACTTTGAATAAAGCGGCAGAAACTTTTGCTACGGGTGTGCTAATGCTTTCGTAACCCTTATGGTGGAGGAAACAAAGGCTGCAACGATGTTCATCTATAATGCCATCGCAAAGTGTCTGTTGTTTAAACATCAGATCGCCTGTGCGGCATGAATAACCTGCAAGATGAAAAGTCATCACGACTTTTGCACCCTGTTCTTTAGCAACTTTAAGGTGAAATAAGGTCAGTCCATTACCGCCTGCTACTTCCTGAAAATGTACAATGTCAGGACGTTCTGCCTGAAGTACTTCCTGAAAAGCCTTGATTCCATCAGGCACTCTCTTACCCATAAAAAGCTCTCGGTCAAGAATGGAAGGCTCAGCATATTGCACCACCCTTATTCCGTCAATCCAATAGGTACTATTAATAGTCTTTTCATAATTCGGAATGAGCGCTATACATTCTACATGACGCTTTTGCAGCTCCTTCATGAGGGAGAATGTATATATCTCAGTACCCGCTACCTGCTGCGGAAGGAAATGGTTCAGGCAAAAGATAATCTTCAAGATTATTTGAGTTTAGGTTCCTGAACTGATATGGTATCCGTTACTGAGTTGACTTCCTTTCCTCTTCGAAAATTAAAATCAGTCATTAACGGAGCGGCGGCATCAGCACCGGATTGATAGCTGTAATCTGCATTTTTCAATAAATGAACAATGTCTGTGAAAGGTATCCGAAGGGTTTTCATTAACCTGAAAAAATTGTAGATGTCAAGCTTTAAAATTGTCATTGAGAAAACAAGCTTCATCCTCCGGTTTCTGAAATTTTTCCAGGCTTGTCGCATTTCCTCTTCATTCAAGGGAAGTTTTCCACTGGCTAAAATTTCTTCATCCATCAGGAATGTTTCAACCAAATTCCGCATGTTTCTGCGCACTCGTTGCGAGGCTTGATTGGGAGACTGTCGCCAAAAAGCCTTTCCTACTGGAGTCAACACAACGGGAAAAAAACATCCAAACTTCTTTTTAGCATGAGTATCTGCAATACCAAATTGCGGATCGAAACCTCCAATTTGTCTTAAGCTGGTTACTTTAAATACACTTTCGGTAAGCCCGATAACACTGATTGGAACGTTACTCAGAAAATTCAATCTACTCAGCTCTCCGGGACTAATGAGGTATGGATAAACAATAAAATCGAGGTAAAAAGGATGTACGCCCCACACGCCACAGGTTTCTGGGTAAACATTGATGTAACGCGCGTACTCTTCCAAAGAATAACGGTACAAAATATCATCCCCATCTACAAACAAAATGTACTCGCCTTTTGCATTTTCAAGCACATTATTACGATTGGGGTATTCTCCAAGATTTGGATCATTTCTCCACGCTCTGATTCTTGGATCTTTGTATTCCTGAATTATTTCCCAGGTTTTGTCAGTTGATCTGTCGTCGGCTATTATGTATTCAAAATCTGTAAACGACGATGCTAATACACTTTCTATTGCCTGCCGTACCCACTGCTCCTGATTATAAGTAATAGTTGCTATTGTAAAAAGAGGCATCGAATGAATTAGATATTGTTTGTGGCAAGTTCCTGATGATAATTCTTAGACCGCTTGAATATTTTAATAAAAGACTCAAACAACCGGACGTAGCCAATTTTGTAAAAAAAGAACTTGATGCGTTTTGCCATTTTCCAGCCCACAAGGTCAGACATTTTTTGAAAGAGTTTTCCGCCTTCCATCTGACGACTACTTCCGCCATACAATTGAACCTTCTGTTCTAAAAGTTGCACAATTTCAGGGAAATGCGGATAGATCCGAAAGCACCATTCCTGATAACGATCTGCGCAAATGGCCTTCATAATAGGAGAATTTTCAGCTGAAAGCAAATAGTTACATGCAAGCTCCGTAGAAAGAATCGCGGCTTCGTAGGCTTGTTTTGAACTACTTCTGGAAAGAGCGCTGTGCCTGCCGGAACGATAATAAACTTTTGCACCACGTGTAAAAACCACCTTGTCGGCCTGCAATAATAATCGAACACTAAACTCAAAATCATTGTTCAATGACAATCGTTCATCCCAGCCCCCTGCTTTTATTAATAGCTCGCGTGGAATTAACCAAAGCCATGCCGCCATCATATCATATTGCTGGCTCAGTGATTTCTTCAACCAATCAAGGGGGCGAAGGTCGTTCCAAACGGTTTCTGTAGCATATACCGCTGTAGCCATATCGTTGTTGAAAAAACGATACCACTCAGAAGATGCAATGACGTTTTTTTGCCCGTTTATTTTTTTTACCTGAAGCTCAATATGTTCCTGACACATGATGTCGTCAGCATCGAAAAATTTTATGTATTCGCCTTTCGACAATTGGAAACCTACGTTGGAAGCTGCTCCCTGACCTTTATTCTCCTGATGCACCACATGGATGCGCTTATCTCCAACCTCCTGAATTTTTTCTATTGAATCATCGGTAGATCCATCATCTATTACTATGACTTCAATATTCGTGTACGTTTGGTGAACAATGCTTTTCAGTGCATCAGTTATGTAAGCACCCGCATTGTAACACGGAATAATAATTGATACTAAGGGTTCGGTCATGATCAAATCAGGCAAATATGCGGATTAATTGTTCGCGGGTATTTACACTATTAAACTTCATGTTTGCATTTGCTGCAATTGCACTTGAATCAAACTGATGTCGGGATGCGGAAAATTGCTTTATTTTTTCTGCAAGTTGCTTAACATTTCCAGTTTCATATAAATAACCGTTCACTTCATTTTCTATAATCTCCGGACTTCCTCCACTGTCGGCTGCAATTACCGGCACACCAAATTTTAGCGCTTCAACCGACACCCTACCGAATGCTTCCATTCTGGAACACATCAAGTACACATCCGTTTGGCGTAACAATGCGAAAGGATTATCTGTATAGCCTAAAAGGTTGACCTGTTGGGAGAGCCCATTGTTCTGAATAAATTGTTTTAGTGTCTCTTCATAGCCGTCATTCACCACATTTCCTGCTATTGTAAGATTCGCTGTAATACCGTTCTCTTTCAACAATAAGATTGCTTGTAATGCTTCCAGTTGGTTTTTGGATGGCGCAATTTGCCCAAGAATAAGGCATTCAACAGTGGTTAATACAGTTTTAACGCTATCATTTACAGAACCAGTTTCATTTTCTGGAATTACTACGGGGTTATGTGCTATGAATTGCTTTTGTGGTTCTATAAAAGCAGCAAATTTTTTGCGTACCGCTTCTGAATTGAAAACCACTTTGGCGGAAAGCCAGTTGACCAGCCGCGCACCTCGCTGCAACCCACAAAACATTTGGTAGCCATGATCTTCCTCCCCGAATTCGTGAATAAACCAAACATGAGGCGTACCCGCAAGTTTTGCTGCAATAGCCGCTGGGGGAATCGTCATTGTATTGGTAGCCACATAATCTGGCTTTACTTTTAAGATCAGTCTGTAGATTTTCCAAACCGCAATTGAATTTCTGAATACCCTTTTCCAAAACCGAAACTGGCTTATCTTTTTGCCAATATCCAGCACCCAGGCGTAAAAATAAATTTCATGAATACCCTTAGTGTAAGAGCGTACATGATCCGCAAAAATTGCATCTCGTAGCACTATTACTTCTACATGGTAGCCAGCATCGTGCAGAATGTGAATTTGCTCTGCAAGACATTTGTTCGCACCTCCAAGATCTACTTCGTGCGACAACCATAAAATTTTCCTCATTTCCTATTCAGCAACTTCTTGACCCCAAAGTAAAGCACTGGCGGAGTAACAAGTTGTACAAAGTTTGAAAGGCGGGTTTTTGTTTTCGCATCTTCATCGCCAGCCGGACGATATTTAAACAAAGTATCATTCGCTTCCGCATTGGGATTTTTGTCGGAGTCGGGTCTGCCATTGCTGTAATAATAAACGGCTATAGATTTTCTACTTCTATCCGGTGGACAGGTCAGTGGATCCGGATGTCCATGGAAAGAAAAATCAGAGGTTGAGAATATAGCAAGCCTGTTGAATACGGGAAGAATCTTTGCTTTGCAATCTTTCATTTCCCGATCCCATAGTTGAAAATGTCCTCCATATTCCTCTTTCCAATCTTTATTCAGATAAACAAGAGCGTTGATCCTACGATCTAATCCATTGGTGCGATGCTTGTTAAAATCGGCATGTACTTTCAGAAAGCCGTCACGTAAAATTTGGTGGTAACCACCGCCAAGAAAATGCGGATCGGGAATAAGATTTTCAATTCCTGTAAGCGCCGAAAGAAAATTTAAGAAAGGACCTGAATTAAGGTAATGAAGAAATGCTTTTGTTTTAGGGCCAAACTTGTATTCGTCATTTGCTGCCAGTTTTATCTGGTTCTGGTCGTTATAAACATTTTCCGGATTCCGCTGCATGTCGGGAAGTTCTTCCAGAATTTCATCGAGCAACTGCGGATTGAACAGGTTGTCATAATAACCGCTTGGAAAGGGATCGGCACTGATGTATGACTCGTGTTTTGAGCGTCCTATTTCGAGCAGTTCTTTATCGGATATGTTGTGGAGGAAGTTCATTTGCGGAAAGTAATTTGAAGTCTAAAGTATAAATGGGGCAAATTTTAGTAGATGATTTATGTCACCTTTCAAAAATTCGGTGTGCTTGTTTCATTTCAAAAAACTGAGACACTACCTAAATTTCTCTCTAATTTCCACAATAACTGAATTTATTACTTGTATTAGAAGGGGGCTTTTTCCTCGGTTAGAATAAACGCGTGCTTACAAAACCCGTAAATTTTGTAATCGTTACTACCCAAAAATTTGAAAAAATCGGAGGCTAAAAAATCTTCGAGCTTACAGTGACGCTCTACAATAATCACTTTCGGCCGGTATCTGCTCCAATCATTACTCCTGATGATTTCTTCATCTGCACCTTCAGCATCAATATTCAGTAAATCAATGGATTGACCGGATGGCAAATATTGATTCAATAATTGTCCTAGCGACATGCACTTTACTTCTGAAACCCGAATAGGTTTTTGTCCATGAAACTGAAGTATTGCCGGAAGTTCTTCTGAAACTGTGGTGTTTAATTCTCTCTGATGAAATTCGTAAAAATTAAGTGTTTTATTTTCGGGTCCGATGATCAGCTGAAGAGAAATATCTCTCTTTCTTTTTCGCTGCAATAGTTTTATCGCTTCTGCAGAACCATCTATGTTTATACCTTTCCAACCCTTTCGATAGAAGTGGTAAGTATTGGAGAATCTCCAGGGATGGTAAGCTCCCACATCAACGTAGAAACCTTTGGAATTATAAAGCAAGCCCGACACTATCATGTCTTCCGCCATCTGAGAGTACGACCTCTTATAGTACACCGATTTTCCTCTCAGTACGGTCATTACCTTTTGCCGGACACTTCCAAATAAATGTTTCATTGGTACCATCAAGCGGCAGATTGAACAGCGTGAATGAGATTGTCAACATTTATGGTAAAGTCTGTATTGCGCAATAAATCGTAGTTGCCGGGCACTTCCGGGCCTTCGCCAATAAGATAAGTGTAGTCAAGCTTGTTTAGTGAAGCCATCGTCCAGAAACCTTGATTGATATAACTGGGTGGGAACAATTCCAGAATGTGTGTTCCGGGCGAACAAAAAGCAATGTTCGTTAGTCCGGCACCATGAGCGGCTACAATCCTACGGGCGTTCGCAAACAAGGCAACCTGCTCTTCAAAACTCATTGACTCTGGATAAACTGTTGTGAATCCATGCGTCGCAAGTAATTGAGACAGTTCTGTCTCGTTTAACAATCGTCTTCGCACGGCATTTTTTCGCCCAATGAAAATATCTGATGATGTCTTATTTTCTACATTAGCCGGCACAAAAGATTTACGCAGAAAATCCAATATCCATGACGATACATTCCCGGACATACAAGTCGCTGTAGTTATCAAAACAGATTCGCATTTGAGGTAGGGATGTTCGTCTAAGGCTACAATTTTATTTTCGGGAATGCCAAGCAGTCGAAGGGTTGTCTTTTGAAAAGAATGTTTTCTACTACTGACTACAAAATGGTCAAAACTTTCAATTTTATGCCCACTGGCAACTGCGAGATTTAGTTTGGGCAACGCATCGGTCAACCAGTGAAAATAATTTTCGTGTGCCTGACTGGCGCTGATGTTTAGTGTAAATCCTTTCAGAAACCTCGGCTTCTGATAAATTGTTCGGTTGAACACAGAATGTGAATCCGGTGTCAGACAGATTTCTAGCGAAGCGTCATACACCAGCTTGCGTTGGCGGTTGATCACTGTGCCGGCAGGTCCTAACAAAAAAGCAGATGAAAGAATAGTTGCTGCTACTGGTTCCGACGATTCAGTAGTGCCGAGTGCTCCAGGCAAAAACTTCCAATGAAGTGGCTCTCCCAGAGTTTGAGGCGTAACACGATTAAAGCGCTCCACAGGAAAAATATCTCTGTGGTATTTGGAATTCTCTACCTCCGCCGCAGCTTCAAGCGAAATATGATCTGATGCTATTAGCGGCCATCCCGTAATGCTGGCAGGCAATGCAACACCTGTTCGGTAAATTTTTTTTAGGGTTCGCTTCATCTTGAAATCAGTCTCAACCATTTGTTGTTCCCATTAGACCAACATCGTTTTTATAGAAAAAGAAATTTTCAGGGTGAGCGAAGCGAGTGTCTTTCATGAAACCGTATGTAACGAGTCGTTCATAGACTTCCTGCATTTTTTTCTCTGAAACGATTGTGGGATGTGTCTCTAATTGAATTTTGCGAATGGTATGGAAATCAATGTGCTTTAAGATATCGTACTCGGCTCCTTCAATATCCAGTACGAGGTACGTGGGTTTGATAGATCTGATTGTTTCATTGAGATCAAACTGATCAATTACGGCTACAGTAGTGTCCTCAAGTTGGTGCATTGAGCTGGCAAGAAAACTATCGTTATGGGTATAAAATGCAGTTTGCTTTTTGCCCTGCCCGAGAAGCCCAAATTGTAAGGTTGGCTGAACCTGGTTTGCTGCATACATTTTGTTGATCAGCGGTTGGAGCTTTTTGTTGGCTTCAAATGTAAACACGCGATCGCTGCCGATTTTCTTTGCACAGAAAGTCGAAACAAAACCCATTCCCGCACCAAGCTCCAAAACCCGGTCATTGGGTTCAAGAGTATTGTCAACAATGTCAATCAATGGACCTTCATAGCTTCCATCATTTATAAACCGCAATACGGAATAGCCCATCGAAAGCACAACAGGGAAATTTACCCCCGCAACGCTGTGCCATGGATAGATACGATATCGAAGATGATACCACGCGAGGCGATACGCTTTCTGGAATTGAAACTGTATTTTATGTAGTAACGACATCCGATAGGTTTATTGGCTACCCAACACGATTTGACGGATTGTTCCGAGTGTCATTCTGCTTACGGAAAGGTCTAACGGCTGGGAGGATAGATGCTTTATGATGTTTGCAATTCTACTCAACTTTGGCAATTTATTATCTGCAACCATTTGTTCTAGAAATGCGCACCAATCCGAACGCTTGGATTTGTACAAAGCTTCTTTGTGCAAGCCAGAATACCTCGAATCTGATAGAAGTGCTTTTATAATTTCTCTTTCTTCTACAGCAAATTTTTCTAACGACGAACCGGTTTTAGATTCTTCGTGAATTCTGAAGTTTACCAGCACGTCATCCATGTAAGCAACATTTGGGAAATGATAGAGATAGCGAATCAATAAATCCCAATCGAAGGCGTAATGAAACCGGGAATTGATGCCTCCGCAATCATGGAAATGCTTCAATCTCATCCAAACACCTGGTTGAACAAAATGAACCCCAGGCTTCCAGCACATCAATCCGGAGGCCGTCATGTTTTGATTATGGATTATTTCTGAAGTAGCTGTAGTAAAGTTGTTTACCGCCCCCGCTACAAGGTATATATCAGCAGAAAGGAAAGCAGAGGAAATTTTTTTCAGTGCTTCAGGCTCAAGAAAATCATCGGAATTTAACCAGTTAAAAATGTCACCAGTGCAGTGTTTCAATCCTTTCTGAATTGCATCTACCTGACCATTGTCTTTTTCACTGACCCAATATTTTAAATGATGTGCGTACTTTTTAATTATTTCTACCGAGCCGTCTTTGCTTCCACCATCAATTATAATGTATTCGAGATTGGCATATTGCTGCGACAAGACTGAGTCTATGGTCTGCTCCAGGTAGGCAGCCTGGTTGTAGGACGGTGTGACAATGGAGATTTTTAGAGACATAGTAAAGTATCGTAGAGATGCGGCGAGATGACAGGGCTAAATAAAAAACTTTTGTTTGTGACCTTCCTCCCACATCCGAAACCGCACTTGACCAACATAATGCCTCACAGCAAGGGGCGTAGTATCAATTTTAGAATTTAAGCCAAACATATCTTCTACGCTAAGACAAAAAAATCTTGGATCAAGAAAACGAAAATCGTTTTGCTGCACCATCAGTTGCATGGCAGTCTGATCGGTAAAATAACCTACTGTATTTGTTTTTACCTTTTGCATATAGTAATCAATACAGCCGCGAACATCAGGTTGTTGGTTTAACACTAAAAATCCTCCATTCAAATAGTTATATCCACTCGACGGATTGAATTCTTCATCAAAATGGGCAGAAGTATCTGCCATATACCAATTGTATTTCCTAAGCGAATCCAACCCTGTTTTAAAGTTTGGAAAGAAAAGAATGTCTGAATCAAGAAATATGGTTGTGGATGAAATTTTAAGACTGCAAAATGTGAAGAGTTTTTTCACTTGCCATGTTGGGCATTCGGAAATCAGTTCACGGTATTCTGGGGCAATCTCATTGCTCCATTCAGTAAATTCTACAAATGGAAAACGCTTAAAAAATTTTCTGGTTTCTTCAATATGATTTCCGTCTGAAATTATTTTCCAGGAACGAGGGACACCAACATTTTTCACAAAGGAATAAATGCTTAGCATTTGGTCGGAAGTTTCGCCTTGTCCTGAAAAGCAAGCAAGAGTAATGTCAACCGTGGGCTTATCTAAATTCGGTGAAATATCCTGCAACAAAAACTTGTAAAAGCTTTCCTTAGATCTTTTGGCTTTCCGGTTGTTGTAAAACTTATTCAGTTTGCCTTGTCCTGGAATCATTAACTTAAATTTTAGCAGCTATAAAACCTCGTGTAATCTTACGGGAAATTTAAGGCTCATCTCTTGCAAATGCGGGGAAATATTTGCATTTCGACATTGTCTTTCCACCATAACACAGGAGAAGTTTCTTTATGAAACGTTAGAAACATTTCTCCTTGCCCACTGCTCCGGTTCAAAAAAATTCTGTTCAATTTCTCCCAGACGATCATCCTCCCAATTCCACCATTTAATTTCAAGCAGCTTTTCTATCATTTCGTCATCAAATCTTTTACGCAGTGCATGCATAGGATTGCCTACCATAATTGTGTAGGGCAAAACATCTTTTGTAACCACTGTTCCCGCTCCTATCACCGCCCCATCGCCTATTGATACGCCATCAAGCACTGTTACATTCATACCTATAAAAACATCGTTTCCAATTTTTATAGGCTTTCGCTCTTGTATTTTGTCTTCTGTTACTAATGTATATCCATTCTGTTTTACCGTTGAATAAAACATTGGTGAAGTGGAAATGCCATTAAGCGGATGGATGCCCCAACCCGAAATAAAGTTCGGACCTATTGAACAGAAGTTGCCAATTTGGGTATATGAAATAGAGGCATGATCGGAAACATAAGTGTACTTGCCAATTGTGGACTTATGAATATAGTGGTGGGCAAACAGACGGGCGCGTGAATCAATTTCCGAATCAATAACTCTACCATTTACTTCATCTACATACTTGTCGAGTATTAGCAACTCGGGCAGCATAGCGCTAAACAATTTTTTTGCAAAAACTCTGAATACTTTCTTCAAGACGCTAAGCTTCTTTACCTGTAAGAAAAGATTTGACCGCTTTTTTAATTCGGAGCGGTAATGGAATGGTATGGTAAAGCTCTTTGTAAAATTTGTCAATGCTTTTCCGCACCGCTATATTTTCCTGCACAGGAAGTTTTTTTACTTCTATGCTACTTGCCAACTCCATATCAAACTTATCTGTTCTCAAACTGTGTATGCCGGTGCCGTCATTACCAATATTTCTTACCAATGATTTTTTAGGCAGCAAACTATACCCGTCTGCATTCAACCAGGATGAATACCATTTCACTGCCCAGGAATTAATAATACCTTGATTATTTTGTTCCAACTGCAAATAATAGCAGGCATGTCCTTCAATGTCGAACTTTCTCCTTTCCTCTTCGGTTTTCCAAAGGTCTAAATGAAACTTTGTATCTGGATTAAAAAACTTCCAGGCCCTTTTCCATGTTGCCCATCCCCAGCAAGTGTTAATCTTCAGAAACAAGGTTTCCTCCTTTACTTTGATTCTACGGCTATAGGGATAAATATATCCGCTGACGTGCATAACAGCAGGATCATCTGCATAGGTAGTCAATGCATCGTTCATGTATTTTAGAAAGCCTTTAGTTACACAGATGTCGTCTTCTAAAACAATAACGCTGTCGTGGTGTTCAAGCACCTTGCTCACTCCCTGCATTATACTGTTTGCAAGTCCCAAATTTTTTTCCTGTTCGGTGATAAATACGCTGTTCGTCCATTGCCGTTCTCTTATTATTTCCCGCACCGCAAAAACCTTCGATACCAATTCTTTATCGGAGGCATCTTTTGGAGCGTCTGCGTAAATAAATAATTCCGTTTCTCGAGAAAGATCGCATTGCTGCAATGCCTCAAGTACCATACGGGTATGCTTCGGGCGATTATAAACGAATAGGACTACCGGCGCTAATTTCATCTGTCTTACGCTTTAAAACCGCTTGCTCCCAGAAATAGGGAAGTAGTAAATACCATGCGTGCTCTCCATCAAAAAAATGTGGGTTGTCAACGGTTAGCACTTTGTTCACCGCAGCTTTGGTTTCTTCTCTATTTATTAAGCCACACTCCTGAAAGTTTTTGGAGGAAATAGTGTCGAGCAAAAAGGTTCTCCACGGACCTCGCATCCAGTCAACAATCGGTGTATTGAATCCTACTTTCGATTTTCTATTTACAATGCTTTCGGGCATATAAGGTCTTGCAGCATCGCGGATCAGACTTTTTGTAAAACCGTTTTTTAGTTTGCTTTCCCAGGGAAGTGAAAATGTAAAACTTACCAACCGGTGATCCATAAACGGCATTCGCGTCTCTACGCTACCGGCCATAGCATATCTGTCGTAATTACGTAGCAAGGTTGGCAATACTGTTTCATGAAACAACTCATAAAGTAAGCCATTATAATTACCAAATTCAGCTTTCGAAAGGTTCTCCTTTTTGTTATTGCCCGTGAGTTCTTTGAGGATGTATCGTGCTATATTTTTTCGTCCGTTTAGGTGGACGTTCATCTGCGTTTTCCATTCTCCAAAACCAATACCTGGCTTTGTTTCCTGCGCATTTTCATCACTGAACATTCCTTGATAGGTTCCGAGGATTTGTTTGATTTTGCGAAGATTAAGTCCGGCATCAAGTAAGGCGCGGGTGATGTCACTCCTGTAACCGGCCATTAACTCATCAGCGCCATGTCCATCTATTGACACGGTCACGCCGTTCTTCTTAATATTTCGATAGAGTTCGATCATAGGAATCGGACTCGTCAGGTATAATTCTTCAAAAAAATAAAGGTAATCGTTCAAACTATCCACACCTTTCACCGGATCAATTTCCAGATAGTCTGCCGGAATGTTCAAATGATTGACAACCTGTTCAGCATAAGGTCGCTCATCGAGTGGTGTTCCTTTGAAGCAGGCAACAAAAGCATGTTGCCAGGACGCTGCGCTTCGCTCTAATTTCCGGTTTCTCGCAATGTGTGCAATGGTACACATCACGGCACTGGAATCGAGTCCGCCACTTAGTGCTGTTCCTATCGGCACATCCGAGCGCATACGGATGGCGCAGGCATTGATAAACAATTCGCGGAAAGCTTCTACCTGATCCTCATACCGCGCAGGCACTGAAACAAGCTCCTTTCTGGTATCCCAAAAGCGAATTGGGTGCAAAACTTTTTCGTTCTTTTTCAGAATGGCATAGGAACCAGCGGGAAATCTTTTTATGTTTTTGATCAGGCATTTGTCAGTAACCTCATAGCGAAACATGTTATTCTTACACCAGTCAAAATCTTCAGAAATAGTTACTTCATCAAAAGAAGGGGTAATCGCTTTCATCTCTGAAGCAAAAAGAAAAGCTTTTTTATAGAAAGAGTAAAACAATGGCTTCTTTCCAAACCTGTCTCTGCTAATAAAACATTCTTGCTTGTCTTTGTCCCAGATCACAAACGACCACATGCCGTTGAATTTTTCAAGACAGCCCACACCCCAATGCCGATAAGCGGCAAGAATCACTTCGGTATCAGTTTCCGTTTTGAATGTAAAACCTTTAGCCCTTAGCTCAGTTCTTATTTCGAGAAAATTGTAAATCTCCCCATTGTAAACAATAGCAAGTCCCTCATAAAAAAATGGTTGACTCCCCGCTGAAGATGTATCGAGAATGGACAACCGACGATGTCCGAGATAAATTTGTTCATCCGCATCTGAAAAAAAGCCTTCCCCATCGGGGCCTCTGTGTTCCAGTCTTCTAAGCCCTTCTTTTAGTTTTCCTACTGAGATATTACCCCAGCCCCCCGCTATACCGCACATGTAATTTTTGAATTGTTGGTGTGTAATTTGTTTTTTGACAATTGCTGCTTCTTGCTGCAAAGGTTACCAATACGCTCCGTTTTCATGCAGCTTCGCATTATTTGGTTGCTCCTCTGGAAAAGGACGTTTCCAATGTTCATTAAACAAAGCTTGAAACTGCTCCCTGTCTTCCCATCTTTTGCCTTTTATACCAAATAATATCTGCGTGGCACCACCCATGTGTATCGCCTGCTTTCCGAGCGACTTAACATAAGCGCCTAATGGTAAACCATACCCGCCCGCTCCAATTAAAGCCACGTCAAAATCTTGCTTCGCTATTTCCGCTTTCATGTGTTCAAAGACTTCTATCCAATTGTTGAATGAAGCCGTATTATAGGTGAGTGTTTGAATTGAGCGTACTGTTTTTAGTTCGAACTCGGGCAAAACATTTTGATTGGCAAAAAGCAGTTGTCTTTTATGCAGATACTGATGTTTAATTGAATCTTCAAAAGGATGTACTACCAACACTTTCTTTCCTTCGAGGAATGCACTCCAAGGCTCATTAAAAAAGTAAGGTTCTATTGATTCAAGGGGCATCAAATCTGCATTCGGACAAAACCTTCTCACCACTTCGTTCTCTCCATCATTATTCCATATTCCCATCAAATCGGTTGCACGTATTGCTTCGATATACGCTTTTGCAAAACTCTTTAAATAATAATCTTCCACTGGGAAAATTCCTGCCAACTTCCATATCGGCTCTTTCACCGGTTCGTGCCAGGTTATCTTTCCGCGATATTGATACTCCAGATAATTCAGTACCAGCCAAAGCTCTACCAATCCTATTCTTGCTACAAGAAAAGGCTCCGCTCCTTTCAGCCTCTGAGCGATCATTTTATTTCCCTCTTCAAGTGTAGCGACCTGTTTATGGTATTCGTTGGCGAGTCGCTTTTTAATAATGCGGCTGTACTTAAACTCTTTACCAACTATGCCAAGCAGGCCATTTGCTATGCGTCCTATCACTATCAGGAAATGAACCTATAAAAAATGCGAAGCGCCAAAGGAGCTTTCGGTTGATTTATCGCAATAATGTGGGCATATAACTCACCCATTCTGGTGGCGGTTAAATAAAAAGCTTCGCGCCAGCCTTTACTAAAAAGATGCAAACGCATTTGCGTATAAAAAGTGGTCAGTACATATTTATTGGAAATAGGCACTACTTCATGCGGCGCATCGGGAAAAACTTCGTTGTAAAGTTTTATCGCAGAAGCAGAAAGCATATACACCAACTGCAGCATCTTTTTGTAGCGCGTTTTCTCCTGCTTTATCAAATGGTTTATTCTGAGTTCCGGAGACGAACCCCCGTACCATCCCATTTTAATGCCGGTCAATAATATTTGCATATCTCCGCCACTGATCAAAGATTTTCCTACCCGATCGCTCATGGTATAAACTCCGGTTTCTACCTGCCGGATATATTCATCCATTACTTCTTTCCGCACAGTCATACCGGTTCCATAAGGATAAGCAGTTTGCCCCCAACGCACATTGTCTATAATGGTGCCATCCATCTTTCTCTCCTGAAACAAGTCTTTGTGTGCAAGAGCAAAATCTGAAACTTCACCAACAAACTCAACAGAAATTATTCCCGGACCCCACACGCCTGTTTGCGGAAATTGCTGGATGATCTGTGTGGCTTTTAAAAGATAATCAGATGCAGGTTCATTGTCATCATCAAAAAAAACAATCCACTCGTTTACCGCGTGTTTTGCGCCTGCAATGCGTGCCGCAGTTAGTCCCGGCTTTTTTTCCTCCACAATTTTTGTTTCAGGAAAATTTTCAAGGAAGGCTTTCACAATTTCTCTCTCCATCAGCTTTGGAGACGAGTTATTGTCCACTATGATCACTTCATGTGGCGGGCAGTTTGGCGCTTGCTTAATTTCACGTATTGCAAGCAGGAAGCGCTCAAAAATGACCGCATCCGGATTATATGCACAGGTAATTATTGAAAAACTCAACGAATTCAATTCTGATAGGTTTGCTCCGTAACAGTTACGGCTAACGGTTGCACTTTTGCAACTTCAGGAGTTTTCCTGATATAGGGAAAATACTTTTTTAGGTTGTTCACTGGCAACTCCACGACGTACCATGACAAAGATGCTACTGCTACAAGAATAGCGAAGTGAATCAGGATAAAGCCACCTGTAGCAGGCAGATCAATCTTGAACCATTCAAACAGGTAAAGTTGAAAATTATGAAACAGGTAAAGCCCATAACTGATCTTTCCGAAGTAGAGAATTACAGAATTTTCAAGTGTCCATTTTGCAATTCCCTTAAACCCTTTCACGCTGCCCCACACCAGAAACACACCAATTAATGCCATTGAACTTCTTCTGAAAAACTCATAGAACGGATGAAATTCATTCCATATCGGCAAACTAAATGGCCTTATTTCAAACAAAAAAAGTAAAGCGAGTCCTACCAGTCCTGCTGTTTTCATAAGACGCGGAGAGGTATCGTTTGACTTTGTAGTTGGCAGGGTCTGGTGCAATGCAAGTAATGCACCCAATCCCAACCCATCAAACAATGCCGGTGTAAGCAATTGTGTAAAGAACGAGGGATTCCATGTATTCATACTCATTCGGAATAATGGTGCAACCAGTACAATTCCAAGAACAATTTTTTTCAAGTGCCTCAAAGGCATGAACAAAATGATAACAGGCCAGATAATATAGAACTGTTCTTCAGTGCTCAGGCTCCACAAATGACCACCCAGACCCCAGTGATCTTGCTGGTAAAAGAATATGTTGGAAAGATAGGTAAGGTGCCACCAGGAGATATTTTTTATCCAAAGAACATTGAAGAAAATCAGAAACCCTATGCAGAGATAATAGATTGGGAAAATGCGCAGGGTACGTCTGATAAAATAATTTTTCCAGACTTGTTTTTTGGAGTATCCTGTTTCTTCTGCCTTTAGGCGATTCCTGATCAGAATACCTGAAATCAAAAACCCGCTCAGGACAAAAAAGAAATACATCCCTGCTTCGGCTATTACTGTAATCCATCGGAGCAGCCGGGGATCAACACTATCGTCCAAAGCTTCGGGAAGCCAGTGAGCAGCAATCACAAATACTGTGAGCAATCCCCTTAATCCATCAGGTTGTTTATACTTTTCCAGATTATTATTAGTTGGTGCCTGTAAGAACAGTAGATGGCGCTATGGAAACGTTTTTCTTTTTGTTGCTGTATTCAAATAGAGATTTCAGCCGCAGGATCGGCTTTTCGAAGACATACCACGAAAGAGCGCAAATCCCAGTTAAGAACGCTAGTCTAAATAAGTGTGTAAGGACAAATGCGAAAGGCTGCAAGAGGGAAGGGTAGGATATACCTTCGAAAGGAGGGACGAAATTATGCAGAAGATATAATCCATAACTGATCTTACCTAGAAAAATCAAACCACGATTATTAAGCACCGGCGCAGCAACTTTGTTGCTGATACCATCTGAGGCATGCCAGATGAGTAGCGCAAAAAAGAAAGAAATAGCCGGGAAATAAATTCCATAAAACCAAAAGCTGTAGACGTGAAAGTCTGTTGACAGTTTTCCAAGTGCTAAAGGGGCGAAAATGAAAAAAAGCGCCCCAAGGAAAGTGAGAGAGTTTCGGGAGCTATATAAAAAGTCAAACCATCTGGGGCGAAAAATTTTTCCGTATGCCAGCAAGGCTCCCAGTCCGAAAGAGTCGAGACTGCCCGGCGTCAGAAACCTGGCAAGATCGCTCCACTGACTTCTTGTTTTAAGTCTATAGATTATAGCCACCATAATTGCGGCACAAAACATTGCCGGCAACCATTTCCTCCGAACAAACAAAACAAGTGCCGGCCAAAAAATATAAAATTGCTCCTCTACAGAAAGTGACCAAAGATGAGAAAGATGACCCTGCCAGTCATTGGCTTTCCAGAAGTAAAAGTTGGAAGCATAGAAGAAATGCCACAAGAAATTATCCCGAATATTTGATTCGTTAAATAGCCAGGCAATGATGATGACAAGGTAGTACAGGGGGAATATCCTTAGCGATCTTCTTATATAAAATGTTTTGAGTGCCTGCTTCACCGAAGCACCTTCCTCGATCTGCTGCTTCGATTTCAGTAGAATACCTGTTATTAAGAACCCACTAAGAACAAAAAAGAGCGTAACACCAGAAATGCCATTATTGCTGTATCGGTTCAGTATATTTTCTGCTGGCAACCAGTGCGCAATAATAACAAGCAACACCGCAAAAGCGCGCAAGGTATCAAGCTGGGGCATGTAGCCTTTCTGATAATTTGGTTGCATAAATTAGTTTGCCACTGCTATCCAATGCGTTGGATAATGATGCTCATATAGAAGTGAGGGTTCACGGAATGGACGTTCCGGCCTGACAACAATTTGATGTGGGTTTTTCCCAAGCCATGCGCCCCACCAGGAAAAGGAACTGTTGGCAATAATATGATGATCGCAGTTTGCCATCAATTGAAGCTCTTCATAATCCTCTAATCCATACCGATCTCCTATGTAGGTTACATTTTCAAGGTCTGAAAAGAACGTTTTGCACCACTCAATATCATCTGAAAAAATCAAGTAACTTCCTTGCACATCCTTTTGTTGCAAGTATTGCAAAGCATCGCGATAATAACTTTCTCCTACAAATCCGTAACGATCATCGTGTAAATAATCCTTGCGGCGAATATGGATAGAGATAGTCGTGGCACCTGTGAAAATCTCCTGCTTCGCTTTTTCCAGTCCTTCAGTTTTGCAACTAAACTCTTTCAACAGTAAGCTGCGAATTTCTTCAAAATATTTGTAGCTCTGCCAATAGCCTTTGTAATAGTTGATCCATTTATTTGCTGTTGCTACTTGTGGCTGGAAGATAAAACCGCTTTCTTCTACCGTTTGTATCAAATCCAATCTCTTCAACAAACTATTTACTTTAGTTCCTTTTGTAAGAATTCTTTTTTGAACTGTTTCCGAGACAAATTGCGCGTTAATACTATAACGATCTAACAAAAATTTTCTGTTGAGATAGTCGGTTTTATATGACTCTATCTCAAGGTAAAGTCGCTGTTTATTTGCTGCTGCAAGTTGCTTTCCAAAAGCGTATTGAAAAAGTTGATTGCCTAAGCCACCGGTAAAAGAAGTAATAACCAACAATAAATAGTTTATACCGAAGCTATCTGTGTGGATTCTGGCCTTGTTCGTCCCGTGATTAATGCGCGAACTATTCTTCGAAGTGCATATCGCTTACGTGTGTAGCGAAACAGGTTCCACATCATACGCAATTCATCCTTCCGGCTAAAATTCGGAAGCTCACTTATGTCGTCATATATCCGTAGCAAACGATGGTAAATGATGAGCTTTTCTTCATCGGTGTTTTTGGGATGATCGTAATAAGGAGCCATCATCTCAAAATGAGAAATAAGAACAGTATGTTTTCTGTCGCGTGTCCAGTTTGTTTGGGTGATTGATGTATCCAGCCGACGATAGTAAGACCTCACCTGTGGCAAGCCCAGAACTTTATAATTTCGTGAGAGCCATAACTGCCAAGCCCAATCTTCCGAAATAATACTATCGGAAAACGCATAGTTCATCTCTAAAAAATGCTTTTGAGAAATGATGCTGGACTGAATAAAAAAATAAAAATCGAACACTACATCCCGAAAGATATTGCCGGTAGGGGGTGTATAATTTTTACCTCTAAGCTCTTCAAACATAGAAGGCGCAATGATGTTGTTGTCCTTATCAATCATGCTTGTGTCGCCATAGATCATCGCATAAGATTCATCCAGACTTTCAAAAAGCGCTACGTCTTCCAGCAGACGATTCTCCACCCATAGGTCATCGGATATGCCCACCCAATATTTCCCTTTTACTTTTGCAAAAGCTTCTTTCAACGAAGACTGAACTCCCTGATTTACTTTATGAACAGTGAAATCACAGGAATAATTATTCTCGTCAATCCAATGCTTCAATACTGCCGCAGAGTCGTCGGTAGAACAATCGTCAATAAGAATGTGTTGCAAATTGGGATAGTTCTGTCGTTGTACACATTCAAGTGCTTCTACCACATACTTCCCACTGTTGTAACATAGCGTTATAACCGACACTAATGGCCAATCCTTCTTTTTCAAATCCATTCTAAAAAGCGTTAACCGCTGCTATTACTTTTTCTACTTCCTCATCACTCATCACTGGCGAGATAGGAAGAGAAATGATCTGTTCGTGAATGCGTTCTGCAATAGGAAATGAAAGCGAAGCCCATTCTTTGTATGCCGGCTGCTTATGCGGTGGCACCGGATAGTGGATAACTGTTTGAATATCGCATGAGGTCAAGTAGTCCTGAAATCTTTTTCTGTCGCCTGTGCGCACTGTAAAGCAATGCCAAACATGTCCTTCGTCATTCATTACTCTTGGCAAAATAATAGCTGAATTATTGATGCGATTGAGATACATCCCGGCAATGGTTCTGCGCCTCGCGTTGTCGCTATCAAGACATTTCAATTTTACAGAAAGAAAGGCTGCCTGAAACTCATCAAGCCGGCTGTTGATTCCTTTGTAAAGGTTTTGATATTTTATGTGAGACCCATAATTTCTCAATGCTTTCAATGCTTCTGCGAGCTGATCATTATTGGTAGTTATTGCGCCACCATCACCTAAGGCGCCAAGATTTTTGCCGGGGTAAAAACTAAAACCACTCGCATCGCCAAGATTACCGGAACGTTTACCTTTATACATCGCACCGTGAGATTGTGCAGAATCTTCAATCACTTTTAGTCCATGTTTCTGAGCAATTTTATTGATGGCATCCATCTCACAAATTTGACCGTACAGATGTACCGGTAATATTGCTTTCGTTTTGCTGGTAATTTTCTTGCGAATCTCGTCAGGATTAATCAGTGCAGTATCTTCAAAAGACTCAACGGGAACAGGAATCAATCCGGCTTTGGACACAGCCAAAATAGAAGCAATGTAGGTATGGGACGGCACAATTACCTCATCACCTTCCGTCATAAATCCCAGCAATTTATAGGCTTCAAGAATCAAAATCAGCGCATCTAATCCATTTGCTACGCCTATGCAGTGTTTAGTGCCACAATAGTCCGCAAATTCCTTTTCAAACGCTTTGAGTTTTTCACCTAAAATGAACCAACCGCTTTCCAGTATTTCATCAAATGTTTGTTGGTACTCCGCTTTATGGCGAAGATTAATAGTCTTAAGATCAAGAAATAAAATTGGCATTCTGAAACTGGGATTAAAAGAGAAGGAGGCTAACTGGCAATAGCATAGAGCACAAGGTCCATGCTGTCATTACCATGCTGGCGCAAATAAAAACGGTAGGAGGAATGGAGGCTATGCAGATAAAGGGGGATGCGCCAAAGATCATCTACATTATGGTAGGCACTAATAGCCAGATGTGGTTTCTTATTTCTGATAAGTTGCTCACATCCCCGAAGGGCATTTGGCTCTTCACCTTCAATATCCATTTTTATGAAAATGCTATTGTTGTAACCGTCGAATGAAGGAAGAAAACTATCGAGATGAATTGTTTGGATCACTTCGTTTCCCGCATCATCTATTGAAGATGCCATATTACCCAACGAATTGAATTTTAAAAAGCGATGCTGTGCACTCAAACCAAAATTATACACGAAAATCCTTTCGGAGATTTCTTCATTCAGACCTGCACAATATTGAAGTAGTTTATTAAAATTTCCCGCATCAGGCTCAAATGCATAGATCTTGTCAAACTTCGGATGCTTCTGAATGAAGGCGTTCACTGTATCTCCATTGAAAGCGCCACAGTCAAAAAAAACAGACTGGTCAGGCACCTGAACTACAGACTCTGGAAAATAATCGTCTTTATCTCCCAATGGAATTTTTGCAAAATCCAATGTGATTCGGAAGTCAAGATTTTTGATGAAAATATCTTTGGAAAGCTGGTCGGTAAAAAGATCGAAAGCCTGTTTTATAGCATTTGTATCCTGCAATAAATCTTCTCTTGATCCAAAATGAAAATAAGGGAGCAAACTTTCAGGAAACAAGAAAGAAAGTTCGATGAAGGAATACACGTTTCTTATTCCTCTTTCGTTTAGGGAAACACTTAACCGATGAAAATCCATTTGTGGATTAAGCATTGTTACTACCAAAGCATAAGGCTGAGTGATAGTTTCAAGATGTGCAAGCGGTACAATCTTGATCCCTTCTATTTCTGTAAACTGTTTGGCAGGAGTATCGTCAGCAATAAAGAGCGGTCTGATACCATGTGCGAGCAAATTAGTAAGAATATGTTTTCCTGTAAGACCTGCACCGTACAAAACAACATCCGATGTTTTACAAAATTTGGAGAGCTCGCTTTGTCGTCTATTCGTATCTGTGGCTGCTAAAACAGCATTTAAACGATCGGTCATTTTAAGGTTTAAGTTTGTCAAGTTTGCTAGTTCTCCAGGCAGTAACATTGTCGGGGATTTGGGACTCATAGCCCAGCATTTTTCTTAGTCGGGGGTTGTCGTTAAAACGATCGCCCAACATTTTTGGGAAACTAATTTGCTGCAAAATGAATGGTGCAGTAAAAATGTGATTGACGGCGCGGCGGATTATGTTAGACGAATTACTGCCTGCCCGATGAAATAACATTGCATCAAAAAGAATGATAGAACCTGCGGGCGCGGCTACTACTTTCTGGAATTTATTAATGAACCCTTCAGACGGAAACTTTTCGATTTTATGGGTTCCAGAAAGTATGTATGTGCCGCCTGTTTCTTCCGAAAAAGGATCAATACAATACAGAATACTTATTGCCAGCGGACGGCTGGAAACAAAATGTTGATAGTTTAAGTCCCGGTGCCAGGTAGTTTGGTAGTGATCATTACTCGGCATATTGATAAGCGCATTCTGCGACATCAATACATAAAACTCTCCCAGCAATTTTGAAACCACAGCGTCAACTACAGGATGCGTTGCCAGATCCAAAAACTCATCATCATAAGCCAGTAAATGTCTTGCGACATTGGCATCGTTAATGGCTTTCAGATTTTGTTCTCCACCCAATTCCGTTATTTGTGTCTGATAGATTGCGTCAATTTTTGTGCGGAGTTGAGCGAGTTTTTCTTCATCGTAACCGCTTTCCACCACCACGTAGCCATTGATCTCTATCTCCTCTACTATAGCATCTACATCATTTTGCACCCGGTTTATTTCCCGGATGCCATGCATTTTAAGCGTAGCTGTATTCATAATTTTATCTGTTTTGTAAGCTTAATTGGGCATAGCCAACACCGCTTTGCCCCATGTTATTTCCTGAATAAAACAGATAGTGTCCGTAGTTAGTTTTGAGCGGCACGGGGTAGCAAATGGTTTGCGAATCCCAGCCTGTTTCTGAAAGTGGAAGATGAAATAAATCCTCTTTTCTTTCCCAAATTAATCCATCTTTTGATTCTGCATAGCCGGCGCTGTATATCTTAGAAAGAGTGTCTTTTGTGTAAAACATTTTGTGTAATCCGTTTTCAATAAAAACGGTTGGTCTGCCGATCCTGTATTCATCGTTTACAACATCCACACAATTTATCCCTTTACCCACCGGCATGTTAATACCATCGGCAGATTCTGTGTACATGATCTTATACTGGGGATAAGGAATAGCGTTGATAATCTCCCACCTGTTTCCTGCAGAATACCATATCCTGAAACGATCCTTTTCCTTAATGACCGTATGTATGGCTCTTATGTAATGTTCATCTGCATAACGATCGAGAACAGGAGTATCTGAAATTCTTCGAAAACTTTCGCCATTATCGCTGCTGATTGCCAATCCGGAAAAAGCAAGAAATTTCACCTTTTTCACGAGTTGAAAACCTACATAGTACATCCAAAGTTCCTCGCCGTTCTTTATCACAGAACCAAGAATCACTCCGTTATCATCAAACATTCCTTCCTTACCAATATCGAGAACAGGCTTTGAGGAAATTGAGATTATCTCTTTCGGATTTTCTGCTTTTAGATCTATATAACCGATTCGACTAATGCCCTCCTTATCGCGGAAACCACCGAAAACTCGTATCACTTCCGGCGTAAGCAGACAAGGTGTGGGCGTTATAAAAGTATTGTCGCGCCAGCCGCCCAGTCCTTCCGGATTAAATATCAAACCTTTTTTCTCCCAGTGCATCATATCATTTCTGCCGGAACGTTAAACGCTTCAAAGCTACTCTTCGCAGCAGGCTTTGCGGGACTGCCTATCATTAATTTCCCGTCCTCGGTATCTTTTACTATTAGCGCTCCGCTTCCTACAATATTGTCCCGCCCCAGTTTTATATAATCGTTGAAAGTGCAGTTGACACCTAGAAAAGAATTGCTTCCGATTACGCAAAAACCCGAAATAACACAGTGAGACGATAAATAAACATTGTCCTCTATCACCGTTTGATGACCTACATGATTGCCACTCCACAGCACTACATTGTTACCGATTTTCACGAGATGCTGTATCACATTGTTTTCAAAGATCATTACGTTCTCACCTATTGTAACATTACGCCAAACAAATGCCTTTGAACTGATGTAGTTAGCACATTTGTATCCTTTTGCTTTAGCGGCATTGAACATTTTAGTTCGTACCCTATTCAGTTTGTTGTACGTTGAAGCCGCGAACATTTCCACCTCATTGGGTGGAAAGTGATTGGTTATTTCCGCAAAATCAATAACCGGCAAACCCAAATGTGTTTCTTCTTTCCGGTATTCATTATCCACAGTAAAAGCTACTACTTCATAATCTGAATCGTAGGTAAAATATTCGTAGGCAATATCGGCGGTTTCCCCAATGCCGTAAATCACCAGCTTTTTAGTTTTCATTCTTGTATAAAATTAAGTGCATCGTTTCTCTTAGCACACCACGCCCACCGAAGCTTTCTTTGAAATGAAACAAACCCTCATTAATTACTTTTCCTCCTTCATTTGCAGTGCCGAGGTTGTAATATTGAAAGCCCTGTTCGTGTCCCCACTTTATGATGTAGTGTGTTACAGCATTAATGGCTCGCAATTCCTGGTAGGCAAAATCTGAAGCGATATACTGTGCGTGAAGCGCTCTGTTACCAAATTTAAAAACTACAGTTCCGCAAATCATTTTACCTTCTGTATATCCACCAAACAGCAATACATTTTCTTCACCTACCAACTGACGTAAACGCAAAATATCCGCTAATGAATGGACAGGCTTTTTTCCATGCTTATCGGAAAGGTTTTTCTCCAGCATATTCCAGAAGGTTTCAAAATCGTCAGTTAATCTGGTTGCTACAGATTTTTCAGCTTTCTTGATGTTATACTTCGTTCCATTCTCAAATCGTTTCTCAATTATTTCCACCGAAGGTTGTAGTTCTATAGCAATCTCCAACTCACGAGATAGTAATGAAAACCCATGATACCACATTGCATAATCGGTTTCATCGGCTAACCTGTTATTTAAAATGCGAAAAGGATTTCTAACTATTATTTCCTTTGCGCCCAAGGTTTTGCTCTCAGCGATCAGCAACCCTACCAGCTCCACTGCTTCTACTGTTCCGATCTCTGTTCCCATTACGAACCCTCCAAAAGTAGAGCGAGGATGGGACTGAAATACCACCTTGTCTTCTTTGTGTAGCAAACAAGCGGGTACCACAGCTACTATTTTATTTTTCTTGAAAAAAAGAAAAGAGCAATCATCCTCACTATTTGCGGGATTATGGTCGTAAAATGCCCGGCTGTGAAGGAAATTTCCATTTACTGATCTCGAAATAAACTCGTCCCAACCTTTACGATGTTCCGCCTCGGAATATCTTATAATCTCAAGCATGCTTCTTAAACTCGTCGTACTCTCTTATATAATCGCTCTCATCATAAACCTCTGATGCCAGGCATAGCAACACCGCATTATGCGAAAACTGTATTTCGCGCCAGGTAAATGGTGGTAAATACAAACCCTGATGGGGTTCATTCAAAAGAAAATCTTGCCTTGTACCCTCCAAATCTTCTACCATAAATCTGATCGTTCCACTCACGGCAAAGATTACCTGTTGCAAAGCTTTATGAGCATGGAAACCCCGTATTACGTTCTGCGGCGTATAGTAAGTCCAGTACACACGCTTAACATCAAAGGGGATATTATTGCCGGCTTCGGCTACTGTAATATAACCTTCCCTGCTATTGCCAATGGACTGGAGATTGAGTATATGAGCCTTATTGAAAACCGAAATTTCCATAATTTCTATTAGCGATAAAATTAAGCAACAACCAACTCGCTGATTTTCGTTTTCTGCCAGGTTACTTTTGGATGAATTACTCCCGGATATTGATGGAACGAATTGCCTTGTCTCTGCAGTCCATCCTCTACATCTATAGACAATATACCTTCATGATGATACACCAGATGTTTTTGGTCAGCGCCGAAAATTACATTGAAGGTATAGCGCTTGGTATTCAGTAAATGTTTGGGAATGGTAAATACTACACGAAATTTTCCCGAATCTATTTTATCACCACTCCCAACTAATGTTCCGATATGGCAAACATGCACTAAGTCCACATCATAGATATCCCAGGTTACATCGAGATCAATATTCTTTTGATGATTCTCAAATTCGATCATCACATCTATATCATCACTGGTTTTGATTGGTTCGGTTGCAGGTCGTCCTGAAACGGCCGCGCTCACTTTCCGTATGGTGATCTTGTCATTTCCAGGCGCTTCGTCATCCGTCCATACCGATTCATTCGACTGGGTAACTCCTGCTATCAGGTATTGATCCGCAATTTCATTCATTCTGCCATCGGCTAACACTTGTCCGTGTTGCATTAATATGCCACGCTGGCAAAGCTGTTTCATGGCAGCCATATTATGACTTACAAACAATATTGTTCTCCCCTCAGATTTGCTCACATCATTCATTTTCCCAAGCGCCTTCCGCTGAAACTCTGCATCACCCACTGCCAGCACTTCATCCACAATAAGAATCTCAGGTTCGAGATGTGCTGCTACACCAAATGCAAGCCGTACATACATACCGGAAGAGTACCTTTTTACAGGCGTATCTATATATTTTTCTACTCCGGCAAAATCAACAATCTCATCGAATTTTCGTTTGATTTCGGTTTTTGTCATACCGAGGATAGCACCGTTCAAAAAAATATTTTCTCGTCCACTTAACTCAGGGTGGAAACCAGTGCCTACCTCAAGGAGTGAAGCCACCCTTCCCTTTATACCGATAGTACCAGTAGTTGGTTTCGTTGTTCGGCTCAAAATTTTGAGCAACGTACTTTTCCCTGCACCATTTCGTCCGATAATTCCCAGTACTTCTCCATGATTTACTTTGAAGTTCACATCACGCAGTGCCCACACATATTCACTGTTACCCTTTGCAGTACGATCATTCTCTTCTCCGATCTTCAGATAAGGATCCTCTTTCCCCCGCACTTTGTACCAAAGCCTATTCACGTCATGGCTCAAACTGCCAGTACCTACTGTGCCGAGGCGATATTGTTTCGATAAATTTTCTACTTTAATTACGGTCTCACTCATAAAACTTCACGTTCTTATTTTTAAGCGCAAAAAGAACTAAAACGCTAAGCTTGCGAATTTCGAACAATCCATCAGCTATACAATTAACTCCCAATTCTCCCAAACAAACTCATATTGCCAGCTAAGGCGGTGAGTTTTCGATAAACGCTGGTGGATCTTGTTCATTCTTTCAACAGAATTTTCTACCAAAAACTCGTGAAACTGTACCTGAATGTTCTTGAAAATTCCGATTAGATTGTTGTCTAACAATGCTTCCAGTAACGCGTATTCCGCACCTTCTATATTCAGCTTCAGGAGATCTACTTTAGAAATGTTTTGTTCCTGAATGAATTCAACCATGCTTTTCAACTGAATCTGTACCGTCTCAGCATCTTTAATAAACAAAGATGAACTAACATCCGATAGAGAAATAGTAGCCGTACCAGTTATATCCGACAAGCCAAAGCAATAAGGGTGTACCCGGCTATTGTGGGCAAAAGTGGCATTAATAATATTAAAGAACTGCGGCAGCGGTTCGAACACATACACTTCACAATTGTACTTGCAGAATATTGCTGCTGCGAATTCACCTTTGTACCCTCCTACATCAAAAACTAACGAGCTATCGTTGAGGTTATAATCAAAACGTAAATTATGGTCTCCATCCTCTGCTTCCCATTTTTTGAATCGTAGATGGCTTTGGTAATCAGGTGATTTCAACCAGTCGTTATAACGACGATTTTCCTTTCTCGTAGCAAGCTCATGACGAACCACAAGTGCTAGCCAACTTAGGGGACGGTAATGAAGTGCTTTTTTGAGGAAAGTTGTTTTCAAATATTTGGGTTGAGTGTGTTTGCTAATAGGGCTCTCCATTAATCTTTAAGACGCTCCAACAATGGTTTCAATGCGACCTCTGCAAAATAATTGTTTGGGCACTTCCGATTAGGCTGTCTTTTTAAATCCACGAGGTCTATTTCCTCTAAATTGTTAAAGTCAAGTGGCACCACTTTGGGGCTACAATCTAAAGAAATATACTGCAAAGTTCCCTTAATAACATTCGGGAACCAGACATCTAACCCACATGCTAAATACTCAAAAAGTTTATTAGGAGCGACATGAACATAGTTTGGTATGTGCCCATTGTATAGAATCACTCCTACATCATATTGCCGCAATATGGCGGGGAGTTCTTCGTAACTCACGCCAGCTTTGAAATTAATGTTTGGGCTGCGGAACGCATCAAAGTATTCCAAAACGTCATTGTCTCCATTTATAGAATAGATGTCCCATATCACTTTACCATTTAGTCCAACAACCCATTTAGTGAATTCTTTTACAAACATGGATTTCATGCCAAGGGAACCCACATAGATTAATCGAAGAGGTGTGTTTTTACCATTTTTTCGCACACTGTTCCATGACAAGGGAGGATAATTCGGTAGAATATGCGTACTTGAAACCTTAAGAGGAGCAATATCTTCCAGGAACAGTTGCATACGTACATCGTTTGTGTGAGACAACCACGCCACTTCAGGATAAAGTTTCTTTTCTAACCTGTGAAAATATTGGGTAGTAATCATTCCTTTTGCGTATTCCTCTATACTTGTGTATTCGTGGTAATGAATAAAAATCTTTGCATTGCGATTGATATATTTTTTATACACATAAGCAGGGTAGGACGATAAGCTTTCAAAATAAATCAGTTTTGACGGACGTAAGAATGCAAGAAGCAAAGTGGCAAAGACGTTATAATATACATAAGTTGCATAACGAACTGCCTTATTCAGATATTTTCCCGACAGACCAAACCTGAAGATTTTTGTTTCATGAAATTGGGCTAACTCAACATTCTGCTTACCGGATCTCGTACTTACCACAAACGTTTTATGACCCTCTGATTTAGACATCTCCGCCAAGAGATTTTGTACAGGAGGATAAAGTTCGAGCGGATTAAAATGTAAAACCACAACCCGCTTCATCCTTCTGATAATAACCGTTCAAAGGTCTTAATAACACAGGCACTTCGCGCTTCATAGTTATACCCACTTTCTAAACTTCTTTGCCTCGCCGCAGCTCTGATCTTATTCGCCTCATCTGCACTTAGCGTCAAAAGGTATTTTATTTGTACCACGCATTCTTCAACATCCCTATATAGCCACACTTCCGATCTATCTACAAAATATTGTTCATGATCCGGTGTTTGGGGGGCCAACATGATTCCTCCTACCCCTGGTATTTCGAAACTCCGCATGTTGTGAGAGTTTTCATTGTGCGGTCTCATAATGTTCAACTGAATACGATATTTTCTTAAGATCTTCCAAAATTCAACACCATATACAGCCTGATTAATGGTTAAATGCGGGTGAGTAATAAACTTTTCCCAATTACGACCATAAACATCAATCGGGATACCCTGCTCCAGTATTTGGGTAAGTAACGCTGCTCTTTGTTTATCAGGATTTCCGAGAAAACACAGCCGCATAATTTCCGCTTCCTTAATACATTCATTATAGAGTTCATCAGAAATATCAAAACCGAACGGCAATATATCGCAAGGTGCCGAATATTCCTTCTGTAACCTGTCCTTTACTTCTCTGTCGTATGTGAAATGATAATCGTATAGAGGTATGGATTGTCTTACATGCTTATTCCCGCTACCTGTACCCGAAAAAATAAAAGGATTGTCGGGATTATAGTTGACAACTTTTATACCTTTTCTCTTTATTTTAAGAAGTGTATTCGGAAATAGTTCCATGCCTTTCCATACCCAGACAAGGTCAAAATGTTGCTTTTCAATCTTCTCTATAATATCGTGGTTTATCTCTTTTAAAATTTTCGATAAGCCCAGTTTAAATAGGAGTTTGTTGCCGAAATTTTTATAGTAGTAATTGTAGAATCTGCCCCTAGCGTTAAGTAATTCTATCGCATGGCTCTTATGAATGTATTTAATATAGACTGGCTCTAACGCCCAGTTTGTCTCCGAACCGATCAAAAGAATAGTCATGAAGATAGAGACTTGGCAATGCGAAAAGAGCGGTCAGCGCTTTGTAATGAGTTGTTTAAAATGATTAAAACTATTGCTCATGGACTGCCGAATGCTCTGTTTTCGTGGAAGTCGTTAGCGACGGACAGTCCTTATAAAAGGCATTAATGACATCCGTAACTTTCTTTACCTCTTCGTCTTTAAGCTCCATGTAGAACGGTAAACGGAGTAAAGTATCTGCATAACGCTCGGAATTGCGCAATGTCTTGTCAGTATTACCTCTTGATAAATAGTACGGAGACTTATGGAGCGGCACGTAATGGAAGACAGATAATATATCATTCCTCTTCAACGCCAAAATGAGAGCGTCTCGTTCTTCAAGATTATTACACGAAAGGTAAAACATATGCGCATTGTTAGTCGCATAATCCGGTAGTTGAGGCAATTTTATTAAACCGTGTTTAGATAACTCTTGTAAACCCTCATAATACAAATTCCATATTTCTTTTCTCCTTTTCTGAATTGATGTAATATTTTCCAATTGTGCAAATAGAAAAGCTGCTATTACTTCTGAGGGTAAGAATGAAGATCCGATATCAACCCAGTTATACTTGTCAACTTCTCCACGAAAAAAAGCAGAACGATTGGTTCCTTTTTCCCAAATTATTTCTGCACGGGTGGAAAACCGCTCGTTATTGACAACCAACATTCCCCCTTCTCCTGAAATAATATTTTTGGTTTCATGGAAACTGAAAGCCGCTAAATGACCAATGCTTCCAAGTGGTTTCCTGATTCCGTCTTTGCCTGTATAATAACTGTCAATAGCTTGGGCAGCATCTTCCACTACAAACAAATTGTGTTTTTCTGCCAAGTCCATAATCCTGTCCATATCACAGGAAATTCCCGCATAATGAACAAGAACAATTGCTTTGGTTTTATCTGTTATCAGCTCTTCTATCTTCTCCGCATCTATGTTGGGGTTGTCCTGCATGGAATCCGCAAAGACAATTTTCGCCCCTTTTAATACAAAAGCATTAGCCGTACTTACAAAAGTGTAAGAAGGAATTATCACTTCATCTCCTTCTTTTATATCAAGAAGGATAGCTGCCATTTCCAGCGCATCGGTACAAGAGGTAGTGAGCAGGCATTTTCCAAAACCGTACTTCTGCTCAAAGAATTTTTGGCAAAGTTGAGTGTATTTGCCGTTGCCTGAAAGTTTCTTGGAGCTTACTGCACGAGCAATGTATTCATATTCTTTACCTGTGAGGTAAGGTTTGTTGAAACCTATATAATGATCACTCATATTCTAAAACTGCTAATCCAAAACCTGTTTTTCCGTATCCATTGCCGTTATACAGCATATATCTTTTCCCTGCGTGGTCAAAGACAAAAGGATAGCAAATCATTTCGCTATCCCAACCATTATTTGAAACAGTAATGCCTACCGCTTCATGTTGGCGTTGCCAATTAATACCGTCTTTACTGTGAGCATATCCTATTCTGTATTTCTCTCCTGTCCCGCTTCTGTAAGAATACCACATATGATAATCTTTATCGTCAACAATCACACAAGGTTTGGAAAACGCTTGTGCTCCCCCTGTCTCATAAGGAACGGCTATTCCATGTTTTTGCCACTTTTCACCGTCTTTAGATGTTGCATATTTTATCACGTGTATCATCTCTCCATTTTCACTATTCCATGAAAGCGTAGAGCCATACCACATCTTATATATACCCTCATGAAACATTACCCAAGGATAAGACAAGCTCACTTTATCTTCCTCATCAACAGACATAAAAGGAATTTCAGGGTTGATAATCAGGCTGCTATTGTTTATTAGTTCAATTCTTCCTATATCTCCCCTCCAGTGTTCGATATTTTTTATCTGCCAGCCCATGAATAATATATACTGTTTATCTCCGTTCTTATATACATTGCCAATGCTTATACCATGGGAATAAAAAGAATTTTCATTGCCATAAATCAACAGAGGCTCCTGACAATGCCCAACAACCTTTCTTTCAACAATATCTATATCAACAAATCCAACAGAAGATTTGTTATTTGTATCCCGTCCACAAAAAAAGATTCTGAAAATATTGTCTGTTAAGAAAACAGGCAAGGGGTTTGCAGCATGAGAGTGCAGGTATTCACCAATATTTTTAGGTTTATAAATCAATCCCAACTTCTTCCATCTCATAGCTTTATATCTGAACTTTTTTTATCTAATTTAACAGGTCTGTTTGCAACATAAACACCATCAGCTTCTGTGTCTTTGCTTATTACAACCCCCGCACCAAGCAGAGTGCCTTCTGCAAGAGTAACTTTGTGTGCAAGTGTGGAATTAACTCCTAAAAAGCAATACGAACCAATTTCACAGTGTCCCGAAATAACTACATGTGAACTAATAAAATTATGACTTTTGATTACAGAATGATGTCCAATGTGGTTTCCACTCCAAAGTGTTACATTGTCTCCTATTTGCACAAAAGGCTGAATGGTATTGTCTTCAAAAATAAATGCGTTTTCTCCTGCTGTGAACTGTGAAAGATAACTACAATTTGAACTGATATAAGATGCTATTCTGTAACCTTTACTTTTTGCCTCTGCGAACTTCTTTTCCCTCAATCTGTTCATTTGAGCATAGCTTAGAGCAATAAATATATAATAATCGTGTTGTGGGAAGGTTGCCTCTACCTGCTCAAATGGCACAAGCGGAAGGCTCTCATAAGTTTGGTTATTACAATATTGCTCATCAACCGTAAAGCCACATACCTCAAAATCCGAATCAATATCAAAGTAATACTTGGCAATCTGAGCAATATCTCCCGTACCAAATATAATCAACTTCTTGTTTTTCATTTTCTTACAATTATAGTAAACTCATAAAGGTCGTAATCATGCAACAAGGCAACATTTCTCGAAAATTCCCTTTTGCAAAAATCAAATAATTCCAACGGGTCTGCATAGTACAGATAATCTTTCATATATTCTTTGTCGGAATATTTTGTCAGAGCGTTAAACGCAAATCCTTTTGAGGTTCTCTGATTTATAGTTTTCAATGTTTGCAGTATATATTCGAGCCAATCACTGCCATCTGCTAAATTCAGTTTTACATTAAATATACCACTCGCAACAACGTAATCATGCACATCGTCTGAAAGAGCGTTTGTAAACGAAATATTTCTGTTGGTTTTGCCAAATAATCCCTCCGCTTTTGCTACCATTTCATCTGAAATATCAAACCCTATGTAACGGGTAAAGGTGTTTGCTTCTTCTGTCAGAAAATTAATCAATTCTCCATAGCCACACCCGTAATCTAATATGGAATAGTCTTGTTGTTTATCAATTACCTTGCACAATTGCCTGAATCTAAGATACTGAGATTCTTTGGAGTTCCAGTCAACACCCTGCGATGTTGTCCCATGAGAAATAATTTTTTGGGAATAATATTCTCTTACTCCGTCAAGTATATTGTCTTTCATGATCTATATGCTTTTCAATTATGAAAAGGGGTCTGTTCTTTGACTGTTCAAAGGTTTTTCCTATATACAGCCCTAATATGCCATTACTTACTAAAATCACCCCTGTTGCAAAAGATATTGCCACAAAGAGACTAGGCCACCCCGGAGAGAATCCTTTGACAAAATAAAGCACAACGATTACCAAAGCAACAAGAAAAGAGCAAGTTGCCAATAAAAATCCCAAATAAACACTTAGTTTAAGCAACTTATTCGAGTGCGAGGTAAGCCCTTGAACAGCCAAAGAAATCATTCTGCCCAGAGAATAAGTTGATTTCCCTTCAAACCGTTTGTCGTGTGCGACATAGACATAAGCTTGCCGAAAACCGACCCACTTGAAAAGTTGAATATACAGCCTGTCTTTCTCTTTTAGTTGGAGAAAAGCATTGACAGCATTTCTGCCAACACCTATCATTGAACCCGTGTTTACATCAAAGTTTTTATCTGCAAAAACTCCAATAAAATAATTATACAACTTTGCCGAAAATTCTTTAAAAAAGCCATGACTTCGTTTAATTCTTTTTGTAAAAACAATATCAAAGCCTTCTTTCATTTTGTCAAGAATAGTATGTATAGAAGCAGGATTATCCTGTAAGTCACAATCCATAATGATTACAGTTTTGCCTTTACTGTATTCAAGTCCTGCGGTTATTGCATAATGCTGTCCAAAGTTGCGGCCTAACTTTATCCCTTTCACTTTGGGGTTTGCAACACAATTGGCTTCTATCTTTTGCCAACTGTTATCACCTCCGCCATCTTCCACTAAAATGATTTCATAATCAAGGGTTATTTGTTCTGCTTCCACAACTATACGCCTCACAAGTTCATCCACAATATTTTCTGCCTTATAGACAGGACTTACAATACTTAGTTTACGGATTCCCATTCAAATACTGTTTAGCGTTGTTTCCTGTATTGAATATCAAATCCAATATACTTACCCCATGCTCAAAAGGAGGGTTTAGCTGAGGATATTCCTTGTAGCCGGAATAGTCCCAATAATGAACCTTTATATTTTCCTTTTCAAAAAGAGATTCGTTCATATAGGCTTTGGCAGCCGCACCTGAATAATAATCCGTAGCATTAAGGTCTTTGCAAATATTCACAAGGCGTTGTGTTTTTTCTTCTGCCAGTTCAAATTCAGAGGAATAGCGTATTGCTGTTTGGATACCTAAGAAAGCGTTAATCGCCTGAATAAAATACAGATTGACTTCTGTCAGATACTCGAACTTGCAATTTCTGTAAAGAGGTTCTATCCACTCTGCCATTTCTTTAAAACAAGCAGCTTGTTTATAGTTTTGCTTGATAGTATCCCAATGAGAGTTTTGCCATTTTTGGTCTGCAATACGGGTATCTTTTATTTTCTGGAAATATTTACCGCTTACTTCCACAGGTATTGTTAGCCACTTCAACCCCTGTGGTGTTTTGATTACGTTTCTGTTTCGCCAGTCCCGCTTGGTATATTGCATATCATCATACACCACAAAAACATCCACATGAGCAATACTGTCAAAATACCCTTTCCAGGGGATATAATTGGACTGGGTAATTATTGTTTTAATCATTATCAAATAAAATTACAAAAACATTATTGTGGATTGATGAAGATCCTTAGGAAAAATCATAGGGATATGCTATTATTTTATAGTATATCATACAGGACTCGTTAAGAGAGATGATTACTGTGGTGCAATTAAATCTAATACGGTATTCGAGAGGATAAATAATACAACCACTTATAGCGTTCATCATATTCAAGAAGTCCCTCCTGAACTAACTTTTCCAACTGACTAACATAAGCCGGAGTAGCGACAATAACATCAACTCCTTCCTGTGTCATTTTAGAAAGAATCTGCTGCTTTTGCTCATGCGTTGCACTATCTGATAATAATTTTTTGAGCATGATGTTCCGGTAATTTGGAGTTAAACTATTTAGGAAACCTGTTCCATTACTGGTTCTTTCACAACATATCCACCAAGGTCCAATTCCGTTGGCGACTAACACTTGACCTCTAAATTCGCTGTTCGATAACATAGCCATTTGCTTAGGTTGTGCGAGTTTAAACTCTTTCGCTATTTGCTCTTCCCAATCAGTAGCAACCGTCGGTGTAGCATTATTAAGAATAAAAACAAGGCATGTTGCAGATAGTACAAACCACGCAACAACTATCCTTCCAAACAATTTTTTTTCAGCGAACTTGTGTAATTCTATTGTCAGACAGGTTGTTGCCATAAAAGTAGATAGGAACAATCCTCCTCTTAGGAATTGTGCCGTATCAAAAGAGGCATCTTGAAGCATCCTCCCCGTTTCATCCAGAAGATGAATATTCAGAAACCATCCTGGCAAAGCTGCTGCTCCGATGGTGAGCATGGAGATTATTAGGTAAGGTCTTGTTTCTTGCTCGTAAAGCCAAGCCCTGCCGAAAATAATAACCTTAAGTCCCAACCAGATGATCATCATTATGAAAAAAAGGCTTACCGCTCCAAGTGTGGAAGCAGGGAGATGAAATTCAGAAGCATTCTTTGTTAAGTAATGAAGAAAATATCCATTATTCCAAGTAAATTTCATATTAATCATCCCACCATCATTACCCGTAAAAATCTTAGCGATAGCCATACCTCCTACAAAACCTAATATTGTAACGACTAAAGGGTAGAAACTTCGGTCCGCTATAATGCGATATATAGATAAAAGTCCCAAGAAAGCCACTGCCGGAAGGAAAAATGCAGGCTTTGCCGCCGCGATAAATGCCACCAAAAGAACATAAAGTAAAAAATCGGCTACAGTCTTTTTCCGGGTATCGAAGAAATAATAGCAGGCTACGGCAAAAAGCACAAAGGCAAAGGGAAAACCCATGTTACCCATCGGTAGGAGATACCCTTCTCCACGAAAAATAAAGTTCTTTATGTCTAACCGTGCTAGGTATAATGGATGCAAAGGGGCTAATAGAATTAAACATATAGATGCGGCAAGAAACATGCGCCATGAGGGGTTGATATCAGGACGAATATAGGCTGCTATCTTAACAGCCGTAGCAGCCATAATTGCAAATGATAAAATCTTTAACATTGGCACATACATGCCGCTGTAAGCGATATGTCCGTTTACACCTGTGAAGTTGGAAAGAGCTGCAGGCGCAAAAAATGGCAGGCTTGAATAATTCAATGCTGCTCCTGTGTGAAATATGGTATCGAATATCGTTAAAGTCTTACTGAGAGAAACTACAATTGCTTCAAAATAAAAATAATCGCCTCCCATATCTATGAATGATTCAGACAAGGCTAAACGAAGCTCCTGTTTGTGGAACAAGAACAATAAACATGGGAGTACGGCGGCAAATCCAAACTTGTCGAACCTAATATTCCACCTGTAAGAAACAAGGAAGAAGGTAAGAGTAAGCGCAGCAATGATATAAACTACAATACTGGACTTCAATAAGCCTAACAATAGGAAAATTATACTTCCCCCAATCAACCAACTTAATCCATTTAAAAGAACGGGTGGTAAGTCTCTGATCATTTTTGCCGGAGAGAGAATAAGAAGTCCGATACCCAAAGCAGCAAAAAAGAAAGCTATTGTTTTCAGTACCTGCCCAAAAAGTATATTACCGCCAAGTACAGGAAATAAAATTGATAAGGAAAGCCAAAAGACTATTGCAGGCAAGTTTAGCTCGGGAAAGCGATATGATGATATATCTTTCATAATTACGGCTTTATAGGGGCGATAGCTTTTCAAAGTTCATTTCGTAGTGTTGCGCGTATCTTCACTACCTGATTGCTATAGGTATTATCTAGTGCAAACCTGATTCGTTCCGCCTGGCAATCAGGTCTATTATACTCATCAAGGCGAACCATTACTTCTGAAAACATCTCAGATAACTGTTGTTCTTTTCCAGAAGGAGTCATGTACAAAAGATCGGTATCCTGATAATTCGATACAAACGTTGAAACAACCACTTTACCTGTACTCAAGTATTCCATAAGCTTATGAGCATTCGAGGCTTTATTCAGATCTTTTTCGTAGGAATACAAAAACAGAAAAACATCCATGGTAAACATTCCGGAAGCTAAACTTTCCTGGTCCACAGCGCCATGCAACCTTACATGTTGCTGTGTTGACAAAAATTGAACAAACCTCAGTGACTCCTGAGGAGGATTATATTGTTCCGACACCAAATTATTTCCTGTAAGTTCATAAACGCCCCAAAAATGAAACTCTTTATCCTGATGACCTGTAATAATCTGTTTCATTACTTCAATACAAAGTCCTTCCCGAAGCAAATTGCCTACATAGCCTACCTTGATTTTGGGCGAATTATGATTGAAATCCCAGGCCTCCAATCTCGCTTTCGATCTTTCCTCAAAATGCTGACTCAGCCCATGTTGGATAAAAAGTTGAGGGATCCCGGAATGCTTATAGTTATCTATAATAAGACGCGAAACGGAAACAAGCAAATCAGCACTACATATCGCTTTGTTGACAGCTTTGCCTTTATAGAAATCATACAGCAATAAAAGATTGTGTTTGGCGCGAAAGCTGCTCAGATCGCAATAATTGTTAGGATCAAAACACCAAAGGTCGTCTATACTACCTGTAATACGAAGAATGGTCTTAACATATCTCTTAATCAGAATCTGATATAACCAAAATGCCTTGTTTCTAAGCAATCGTCGTGCGGGTACTTGCCGAAACCGAATTACTGTCACACCTTCCGACCCTTCCAACACGTGTACAGAAGTCTTAATTTTTTCAGCTGTGGGAGGCTCTACAAAAAAAACTCTGTCGCCTGCACGCGCCATCTCTACGGCATAATGCATCTTCGAGAGCATCATCTTACCCCAGGCCTCCGTAGAAAGTATAACGATAGTTTTCAAGGCCTGTTAGGATATTTTCACCCGCTTTTCCCCTTCCTTCTTTAAACCGACATGTCTGGCGGAATCGTAGATTTTCTCAATTAACTCCACGGTTTTCAACCCTTCAAAGGCGCTCGTGGAAATTGAAGCGTTTTTAGAAAGCACTTCGATCAGGTTATCATACACCTTATCGTGATTGCTCATAGAGCCTTGATAATTTCCATAGTTATTCGCCTTATTGCCCTCAGGAAGATTTTCGATTTTATACCCTTCAATATTCTGATATTCCAGTTCATTCAGGTACTGCCCACCTATTTTCACGGTACCTTTCTCGCCAAAAATAGTCAGAGAGCCTTCCATGTTTTTTTGGTAGCTATTTACCGTGTAATTAATCGTAGCAATCGCGCCGTTTCTAAACTCCATAATCACGACACCAGTATCTTCAAATTCAATGATGTCTTGATGTGCGTAGTTAGCCATTATGGATTGCACCGATTTTACATCACCAGCCATCCAATACAGCAAGTCTATAAAATGGCTGAATTGTGTAAAAAGCGTACCCCCGTCGAGCGCCAATGTCCCCTTCCAACTGTTCTCATAATAGTCGCGGTTTCTGTTCCAAAAGCAACTGAGCTGTAGGCTATAAATTTTACCAAGTCTTCCTTCATCTATTAGTTTTTTTACGGCTTGCACTGGCGGATTGAAACGGTTTTGCTTGATCGCAAAAAGACGTTTATTCATGCGCTCAGCAGTCTTTATCATCTCCCCGCATTCATGCACATTAAGCCCCATTGGTTTTTCGCATAACACATGTTTTCCTGCATTAAGCGCACTTATGGCATGAGAAGCATGCAATCCGTTTGGGGTGCATATTGCCACTACATCCAGTTCATCATTCTCCTGTCGCAGCAAATCGTCAAGATTATAGTAAGCCCGCGCCCCATATTGAGCAGCAAGTATATCTGCTTTCTCTTCGACAACATCGCAGATGGCAACAAGTTGCCCACGCTTACTAATATGTTCTGCATGGCGCTGGGCGATACGACCGCAGCCCACGATTGCAAATTGTATGGTCATTAAGGTAAATGTGGTGTTTAATAATTAGCAGACGTTGGGCAATTTCATCCCGAAAAATATCTCTCCTGACTGGGATATCTTAAACCCATTATTCTCGAGTATTGTCAAAACTTTATTTTCATCGACAGTCTTTGATTTCTAAGAGTTTCACCTGCTTAATTCGCGATTTAATAGTTGTTGCAGCATCCTTGTGTCAACGACTATGTTTTCGTCAATCTTGTGTTTTACAAGGTCAAGGTCATCATTAGGATGCGAACCCTCGCCAAAAAAACCAATATATCTTCCTCCACAAATATTCGTGATAAGCCAATAATAAGCGTCCTGATGATAAGGTGCAAGTATGTCTACTACTATCGTTCCGGGTCTGATGAAGCATAAATTTGCAAGTCCGCTACCGTGAATAGAAATGATAAATTTAGCTCCGGCAATGACTTTTGAAAGTTCGTTAACTGAATAATCTTCAGGGTAAATCTCCGCTATGCCAAAGGTTTTGAGCGTTTCAAGGAAATATTGGTTATTTCTAATATGACGGGTTGTTACATTCTTTCTTGAAATAAAAATCCTCTCATATACAAACGAAACCCCATTTTTGGGATTGTATAAATCGCGAAGGAAATACACTACCCAGGGAGATACTGTGCCAAGAATTGAAGGGAGCGAAGGAACAATCAGTTCATCAGCCTGCAAAAGTTGTCTTTTACCATAATTATTTATGATCTTACTCTTCGGGATACCCATCAATTGCAGAGACTCTTTTTGAAAGGGTAAGTCTTGATGAGAAATCAAAAAATAATCAACCTCTGCAAATAGGCCTGCTTGTTTAATGAGAAATAATCGAGGGAGGCAATCATAATTCCAATGATGAAAATTTGTACAACCTGTGGTTGTAACTACAGCGACTCTCCCATTTACCTTTTCTGCTTCTGGAAGCCACCGTTTTTGTCGTAATACCGAAATATCTTTTGTTTTTCTACCTCCATAGGCACCAAATTCACGGGATAAATCTTCAGCAAGTAAATTGGTTGACGTAAGGACAATATTGGTTTCACTTCCGTAAACTTTTCCGTTTTTTATACGCACTACATAGGCAGTCGGGATCGTTCTATTAGCATATTTTCCAAACCGCTCGGTTACTCTGTAGTTATATATTTCAGGCAAAAGTTCAGTTTGTTCTGTAGCCGCAAACACATCAACAATACTTTCAGTTTTATCTTTCTCAATAAGTAGCTTCCTGATGTTTACATATCGAGAAGGAGTATTGTAAAATAATCCGGGCGGGAATAGGGACTTCACCAAAATGATCCACATTTTATTGAAGCGGCTTCTTAACCCTTTTCCTCTAAGAATCATTTTCTTTTGAAAAATTTGTAAATAGGCCGAAGAAGTTTAATAATAGGATACATTTCACTCAGAAATTCCTGTCTGCCATACACAAGGTGTTCAACTCTGCTTTTTTTTAGATAATCATCCCAAAAATCACCTGTAATACCAAGTTTCTTTAAGAAATACTTCTTATCCGCGGCAAGTTCAAGAGGAGCATATAATTGCGTTTCGAGTTCCTTTAAAGCATCTCCTTTCGTGATTTGTTTGGCCAGAATAAGGTTAGACAGATGTGCTTTCCTTTTATCGATCTTAAATTTTTCAGGAAGGATATAAGCCTGATAGAATTTTGTGTATAATGACTCGTAATGCTTACCACCGTAATCCGCCCACCCAAACTCATTTATTAAAGTCATTTTGGCTGTAGCTTTGTTATAATCAATAAGATTAAGCGGCTTTATGACTTCTATGTTTAGAATGTTTTTATAAAGTAACTGCTGCATAGGTTTATATAAGGGATAGGTTTTCAATTCTTTTGTACCAAACTGTTTATGAATGTTCATGAGGTTCACTGAGTCTGCCTTGTTATAAATCCAACTATTAGGCATAATAGACTCGGTGATATAATTGTTGCCATTGAGTACATAATTGATCTTAAATTTCTTCGATAGCTTAAACCATGTGGCATAAATAGCATGATCCGTTGGCACCTCAAGGTCTACCACTCCGGCCTTTATATAACTCAATTGAATATCTTTAAATTCTTCCCAGTTCACGACCAATGTGAACAATTCAAACCCTGTTTTGCTTATTATGTTATTGATATTTCTGACAGCAATTTCTGAATTCCAACCATTGTCGAAGTGGACAATTAATGGTCGCAGCCCCCACTCTTTGGCTTTGTAAATTAAGTAGGAACTGTCTACGCCACCGCTTATACCTGTTAAACAATCGTAGGGTTTCCCTTTGCCATCTTTTTTTATCTTCTCAATTATTTGTGGTAAAAGTTCTGAGGCATTCGGCGGAATATTCTTTTCATAATGCGTATAGAAATCATGAACATAACTACTCACGCCTTTTTCGTCGAATCGTATATCAGGGTCGGCAATGTTGTCCATAACAGTCAAAATACATTGCCTGTAGCCCTTATCTTCTGCACTCAATACCATTATGCTATTCGTGTAAATAATTTTTCTTTTAACTCCTTTTGTGTAGGATAGCTGATCAGCACAGCTTTATGGGGGCGTTGAAATACAAAGAAACTGCCTGCGGCAACAGCTGAAGCTCCTTTTTGTATAGCCTGAGTAAAGTCATCAATTTCGGATGCGCCACCCAACGCAACAACCGGAATGTTTACCGCATTGCTAACATCGGAAATCAGATCAAGATCATAGCCTTTAAAGCTGCCGTCTTTTTCTATTGCCTGCAAAAACAGTTCACCGGCTCCAGCATCTTCAGCGCGTTTAGCATAGGTTGCGGGGTCGAGGTCGGTATTTTGGGTTCCGTTTTGAACATACACACGACTTTTCCCCCGCCAATTTTTTTTTACATCAAGGCACACCACCACGCTTTGGCTGCCCACTTGTTTTGCCGCCTCAGAAATAAGCTTAGTATTGGTATATCCACTTGTACCCAATATTATTTTCTCTACGCCTGATTGTATCAGTTCGCTAACTTGTTGAATAGTTGTGATCCCGCCCCCGTACGCCAAAGGCATGAATGCCTCACTGACAATTTTCTTTACTGTTTCAAAATCAGGTCCCCGTCTTTCAGACGTTGCAGAAATATCTAACAGCACAATCTCATCCACTTCTTTTTCATTGAATATCTTGACGGCGTTGATTGGATCACCCACATACTTAGCGGCTTTGAAACGCTCGGTCTTGACCAACCCACCTTTTTTAAGCAACAGCACAGGTATAACCCTTACACGTTTCATTAGAAGTTTTTCACAAAATTCTCTAACAACTTCATCCCAAAGCGATGGCTTTTTTCAGGGTGGAATTGTACGCCTACAATATTATCCTTCTGTATTGCAGCTGCAAACTCGTAGCCGTAATCGGCAGCCATCAGGGTATGTTCTGTGTTTTCCGGCACGGCATGGTAAGAGTGAACAAAATAGAACCGGGGCGTATCATGCATATCTGCCAGCAAGGATGTTTGCTTTTTCTCCTTTACTTCTGTCCATCCCATGTGGGGAATTTTGAAAGAAGCTGGCAATCGCGTTGCATCAAACTTTTGCACTTTGCCAGGTATCCAATTCAGTCCGGTCGCTAACCCTTCTTCGCTACCTGAAAGCATTAATTGCATACCTACACATATGCCCAGAACCGGAACTTTTTCATGAAGGACTTTCTGTTCCAACAAAGGCAATATTCCTGTCTCCCGAAGCCGGCCAGCACAGGTGTCAAAAGCACCTACACCGGGAAGAATTAGCCGCTCTGCTTTACTGATAATATCAAAATCAGATGAGGTAATGGAATCAACATTGATTCGTTTCAGCATGTTCTGGATGGATGCCAGATTGCCCGTACCGTAGTCTGCGATTGTAATCATAGTAATAGCCCGAAGGCTTAGGATGCGCTGATGTTCATGTTGAATATTTTGCAGAATCTTGCAAAAGCCAGCGCCCTGAAGTAAATAGGCTCGTAGTCCATTTTGCCTCGCAAAAAACGATCAAACCTCTCTAACAGCACTGGTGTGAAAATATCATAATCCGTAGTTACGGACTCCAGTTCTTTTCTGACCAGTTCATGATTTGCCAACATCCAAGGTCCATCAGGGGCAACGAAACCCATTTTGTCCTTACGGAATTTAATCGGGTCTGGAAGCTCAGCTATAGCCTTGCGCAACACATGCTTGGTATAACCACCCGAAATTTTGTACTCGTCAGGAAGACCCATAACATACTCCACTAAACGATGATCAAGAAATGGTAGCCGCGATTCGATAGAGAACATCATTGAATTTCTATCTTCTGAGTGTAACTGAAAAGGAATGCTGGTTGCTATAATTTCCTGTAGGCTCAAGCTGCGAATATCATGGTCGGTATTTGGACAGATGCTTCCCTCCGCCAAATGCTGCCAACCTTTAGCTAACCAAGGCACCTCTATACCTCTAAATTTCCTCTTATACCATTTGATTGCCGGATAGCCGAACGAAGACATGAAAACAGATTTTGCTTCCTTCGAGAATGTTACCTGACGATGAACGGCCTTTTCGTTCATGAGCCGTGCCATAGCACTAATACGACCATTTCGCAAAAGTGACCTAAGATAGGTGATGTAGAACTCTCCATAACCACATAGATATTCGTCTGAACCCTGACCGTCAAGCATTACAGTAATGCCGTTTTCACTAGCCGTTTTAAAAACGTTGAATTCGGAATAATGTGATGCGCCACTAAAAGGCTGATCCTGATGATAGATCATCTTATCAAAATGACCCTTGTCGAAAAGATTATCAAGATTTGGGTACACCTTATGAGATGTAAAGCCTGTTGCCTGAGAGACGAGGTCGCTAAATTGCTGCTCGTCAAATCTCTTGTTCTCATAACATGAAGTGACGGTGGCAAAATCTTTATTAGCCAGCCCATTTTTATGAACACTGACTACTATGGCAGAACTATCAATGCCGCCGGATAGACAACTTCCTACTGCAACGTCTGAACGCATACGCAGACGTATGCTATCGTGCAATAGCGTCCGCACAGTTTGGGTAGCCACTTCGAAATTGTCCTTGATAGGTACGCAAGAAGCATTGAGGTCGTACCATCTTGTCACTGTGAATGATCGTGTATTGAGGTCGTAGGATAAGTAATGTCCGGGTCTAAGCTCCAGTACGTTGTCAAAAAACGTTTGGTTCGTATAGTTGAGCAGTCCATTCATCAGAAACTGAGCTGCAATTCCTTTGTTTAAATAGGGAGTGAAGCCTGGCAAGTCGGTGAATTGCTTGATTTCTGAAGCTGCTGCGAATAAAATTGGACTATCATAGTAGTAGAGCGGTTTTATCCCAAAATGATCGCGGCAAAAGATCAGCTTATTTTGGGAGGCATCGTAAAGTGAGAAGGCCCACATTCCATTAAATCGTGCAAATGACCCAACTCCCCAGCAGTCGTAAGCTGCAAGTATTACTTCTGTATCCGTAGCTGTATGAAAAGCATATCCATAAGACCTAAGCTCTTCTTTAAGCTCCAGATAGTTGTAAACTTCCCCATTGTAAGTGATCCAATTATTCCTGTACTGCATAGGCTGATGTCCGGCTTCGCTCAGGTCGAGTATAGAAAGTCGGCGATGTCCAAATGCAAAATCTTTTCCAAAGAAGAAACCCCCATCATCTGGGCCACGATGAATGATTTTTTCATTCATTTGCCGGAGTGGAGCCTGTAGGTCAACTGCTTGCTTAACGATAAGGATGCTAATGCCGCACATTACTTGCGATTTCGGTTTGGGTTGCCACGGTGAAACACTGGAAAACAACAGAATAAATTGGAATCATGCAGACGATAATTTTTGAATATTGGTGATTCTCTGTCCAGCGAGCAGAAATACTAATTTTATTTAATACCTATCGGTTCTATACTTCCTGGAGGTTTATCTCCCTTGGAAAAAGGGTTCTTTGATATCGGCTGCATAAATACATTGTCAGGAGTATAATCTGAGAAAGGGTCCATATAGGTTGGCTTTTGCAGATAGTATCTGAAAGCTGCCGGAGACAAGTGATAATGTCGCAGCAATTTGTGTGCTTCCCTAACCCTCAACTTCTTTATCAATCCTACCACTGCGTAAATTACTTGTATGCGTAAATTACGCCGTGCCAGCACCTTTTCTTGGTCTGAAAGCGGTGATAAAAGCAACTGCTCAAATTGCCGATCAAAATGCTCTGTTATCGCCTGGAAATTGTTTTGAAGTCGAGACGAAGCCTGCCCTGGGGTTTCACGCCAAAAAGTGAGCTGATCACTGATGAGCAACAAGGGATATTTCCGTCCAATCTTCATTCGGAGGCAAGCATCACCAGTTGTCGTTCCCTTGCGAAATTTTCCTTCCTCCTTTAGCACGGACGTCCTGAAAAAAGTATTCGCAAAGGCAATGCTATTAAGTCCATACCTGAAATAAATCCCCTGAAAGAACTGTTGAGGCGACACGACAACCGGGTAAAAAAGATTGCTCTTATAACCCCACATCAGCGCCATTGCGCATTGCGGGAATGCATGTAGCATTCTGGTCATAAATTCAAGGCCATGAGGATACATCATATCGTCACCATCTATAAAAATGAAATATTCTCCTTTGGCTAATCTTATGCATTGTTCGCGGTTGGGATATTCTCCCAAGTTCGTCACATTACGCATAGCCCTAATCCTGGGATCATCGTAAGACTGTATGATGCTCCAGGTTTTGTCCTTGCTATTGTCATCAGAGATTATCAATTCAAAATGCCGATAATTGCTACTAAGCACACTATCTATAGCCATAGAAATGTACCTCTCGGAATTATAGGCTACAATAGCGATAGTTACCAATGGATCTTCACACATTTGAAAGGATTGATAAAAGACTTATCTTATGATTGATTACGCTAAACTCAGAATGAGCATATTTTCTGCCATTTGTAACTATTTTTAACAACGACTCTTTTGGTGAGTTAATTATTTTTTCTACTGATTCTGCAAGACTAGCTGCATTTGCCTTATATATGTAGCCTGTCATATTATGACGAATAAGCTCAGTACTTGAGCCTGATTCAGTTGCAAGAATTAATAAACCTAATTTCATTGATTCGATATTAATTCTTCCAAAAGCTTCCCGTTTCGAACAGTTCAATACGACATCATGTTTACACACTTCATGAAATGGTTGGTTTTCATGAGGAATAAATCGAACGAGACTATCTATCTCTACGCTTTTTGCATATTCAGCTATCTCATTAAAGTACTTCATATCGTCAATCGATCCCATAATAGTAAGACGCACATTATTGTACCCAGAACGTTTCAATAATAACAAAGCTTCTAAAGCCAACTTTTGTCCCTTTGACGGCACGATTCTTCCATACAATATCAATCGTAGAACATGCGAATCGTAAAAGAAGCCCTCGGCTTTCTCTATTTGAGGCGTTTTAACAGTATAATAAACAACCGGAATATCCACTTTTAGATATGAAGAGTGATAATTTGACAAAGTTCGGGAATTGGTGAAAACTGTTCCTCCCCATTTTTTTATAAAAAAGTACGAAAGCTTGGTTCCGTACATAAACTGCAAGTTGTGGTCTTCCTTCCCATACTCATGTATGTACCAGTAGTGACGAACACCTAAAATTCTCGCAAGAATTGGCCCTATAGGAACTACAAGTGTGTTTGAGAATACATCGCTGATTAAGCATTCTTTCAAAATCTTTCTTAAATCCCAAACTGCAATTGCATTCCTTATAAGACTTCTCAGTTTATAGAAACGAAACGACGGAAGTTTGCCCGACATCCACCAACGAAAATCCTTAATTATCACCTCACCGAGTGGCTGAACGCTCTTCAGACGATCAATGATCGGACCATACGATGGCATTACGAATACAAAGTCGAATTCTGGCTCAATGCACTCTAGTGATTCTAAGAGTGCCAAATTGGCACCACTTAAGCTTGCCTCATGTATGACTATTAAAATTTTCCTTTTATTCAATTTTAAACATTTGCTGTTTTAAGACCTTTCTCAAAGCCCCAAATATAATACGAGAAAATGCGTATCTCTTGTAGGTAATACCTGCTTTTAGTATGTTGATAATTTTATTATGGAAATCTGCATCCGTATTTAAAATGGCATCGATTGTTTCTGCGAACTTTCTACCTTGTAACTTTTTAATACAATCTTGATGCAACAATGAAAAATTTTTATCCAGCAATATCTTTTGTGCAATGGCATATTGCTCACTGACAAAACCCTCTTGAAACTTGGTTGTTTTAGATGAGTCATGCAATCTAAAGTGAACCAACAACTTATCCGTTTCTAGGACGTTCCCGAAAAAGTATAAGTACCTTATATAAAAATCCCAATCAAAGGAGTAATGATACCGCTCATCTATTCCACCACATATAGGAATACACTCCCTTCTGAGCCAAACCCCAGGCTGAACAAAATCTACCCCATCATTCCAAAGCAAAATTCCACGTGCTGACAAGTTCCTGTTTTGTACAGTATAGCTGGTATTAGAAGAAAAAATCCTAACGCCACCTGCAACCGCATCAACCTCCCCTCTAAATAACCCCGCAATGTGGAATAATGCTTTCTTTTCGAGGTAGTCATCAGAATTTAACCAATTGAAGATCGTACCTGTACAATATCTTAGACCCTTATTAATGGCATCTGCCTGTCCACAGTCTGGTTCGCTACGCCACATTGTGATGTACTTCTCATATTTCTTAATTATTTCTACCGTGTTATCCGTGCTCCCACCATCCATTATAATGTACTCGAGATGTGGATACATTTGATCAAGCACAGAAACGATCGTTTCTTCGACTAAATGTCCTTGATTAAAAGTAGGTGTAACTATAGAAATTACGGGATGCTCCATCTAACTAAGTTGGCGTTGATCCGATTTGAGTCGATTGTCGTGTTATAGTTTTTTTAAAGAGTCTTAATGGATATAAAAGATAGTGTCCAATTCTATATGTAATTGTCGTTTTTGAAGTCCCCACCCCGTTTCGATAGCCCTGTCGGTATCCATTATCATATGCCACGGTGTTGTATTGGCAGGAAATTTTATCGTATAAATTGGCATCCACATTCTTTCCAAAATGCTCCCTACGTCCAAAAGAAACCTCATCACCCCGAAATCCTAACAAGATATTATTTTCCATTGGAACTAAATCGATTGCGAAGCGTTCGATAGGACAGGAGGTATCTTTTGTAGAAAGCCAATACTCATTTATAAACAAGTCCAACTGCTTGGTTCCGTACAAATCAACACAGAAATCAACCCCTATTTTAACTCCCATTCGCCAAAAACAGCGTGCTAATAGTTCCAAATAAGCATCATAGATAACCGCGGATTCTTCTAATCTCGGAAAAGCGTATTCCTTTCGGACGTTCATCAAAGGAACTTGAAACACTGCAGTGTTCGTTTTTGAATGTGTCCCGATATCTCCAAAATTGCTGCTATGAGCGCAATATGGATAGACAAAGTACAAGTCATGATCTACCATGTATTTATAATAGTATTTTTTCCATGATGACTCTGGCCAACATTTTACCGATTCGGGCAGTCTGTCCGTATTCCCGATAATCGGATTAGCATTGTAGAATTCCTTGAATTTTCGCCATTGCTTCCGTGTCCACACTTGTCCGCGAGAACTCGGAATTTGCATAAAAAACGCATCATAACCGTTCTGCAAAGGACAAAAAGGCACATCTATATACTCATTGTCCAGATAATTGTTTAAAGATATGCCAGCAATGCTCGTCTCTTCTTGGTAAAAAGATGTTGCCTTAACAGCATAATCGTAGAAATGAGTACTAAGGAATAAGTCGTCCTCAAGCAAAAGGACACAACCATATGTCTCAGTCAAATTACCGCACGAAACGATATGTTGACGTAATCCTATATTTTCGTTGTGACTAACAATTGTCTTTTCCCCATTAGTCCATTCAAACTTATGGGCCAGTTCGAGCACCTCCTTCGGTCCACCGCCATCTATACTAATTACTAATGAAATGTTAGAATATTGCTCGTAGTTGGCGTTATGGATTGACGTCAGGAGACGATTTAACGAATGGGGACGATTGTAAGCTGCGATTACTATTGCAGGTTGTGTCATGCTATATTGAGTATGAAAAAATAAGCCTTTGCTAATTGTTTTGAACAGCTAATGTTTAGAGTTACTATGTCATGCTATCTCAGTTGGATATCAGCAAACAAGTAGCACCGACAATTAAGCATATTTTAGTAATGTCGTAAGCGGGCGAAACCGTGATCCGAATCGTCTATAGCCCTCGTCTATTACTAAATCGCAATATTTTGAGTCGCCATACGATAGAGGACAAAATTATAGGCTTGGGGTAATGCCCTAAGTTTTTCAATGCATCGATGTGGTTATTAGTAGAATAAGCCGAGTTTCCGACAAGGATTTTAATTGGTGATTTAATCGTATTTCGAGGGAGTCCGACTGCAATGTCAAATTCAAATCGTAAAACCCGGGGAAAACTGGTAAAGTGGGATAGTTATAGATGGCTCGCGTTAGTTCTACATCTTTAGTATTAGCTGGATGGAGAATAATCCCGTCAAGGCGCTGGACATGCCTTGCTTTTTTTTGGAAATCCAAATTAACAGCCCGTTTTTTTCTTATCCTTTTCAATTCAGCCCTAAAAGTATCCAAAGGATTTTTGTGTACAAAAATATAGTCTTATAATCTTAACAATACCGTAACCATAGACTTTCGAGATACGACAAAGTTTTGCGATCATGCAATCTCCTAGGGTGAAGAGTGTTGGCTCTAAAAAATTGCCAATTGAGAGTCCTGCCAATTGAGGGCCCTGACAGTCTCAGAACATGAAATATATTTGCTACGCTTTCATCAAGGTGCAACTTCAACTATAAACCTAATTCCCATATGTTTTCTGAATGGCAGTCCGAACCGTTTGGGCTAAAATGAAAAGATGTCGTTCCAAGGTAAATTGATCAAGTACCCTCTTTCTAGCATTCTTACCTAGTTTTTCACATAAAGCAGGGCTGGAAAGTAAGCGTATCATGTTGTCAGCCATACCTGTAACATCGTGTTCGGAGCACAATAGCCCTGTTGTGCCATGCTCCACGACATCCGGGATACCAGCATGGGTCGTTGCAATGACTGGAAGCGAAGCTGCTTGAGCTTCCAACACTGCGACTGGGGTTCCTTCAGCATCTCCATTGTATGCGACAACACTATGCTGGACGAACGCCATCGATTGTTCAAATAACCTAAGAATTTGACTTGTTGTTTGCATTCCTTTAAACTCAACATTCGCATGCAGCCCTAGTCCCCGCACTAATTCCTGAGCTACTGGTAACAATTCCCCCTCGCCAACCATTGTTAGTTTAGCGTTTGGGAATTGCTTGACTACCCTTGAAAAGGCGAGTATTGTCAAATGCGGAGCCTTTTTATAGGTGAAGCGTCCTACAGCAATAAAAAATGGTTGAGCGTACTTCGGTAAGACAGACAGAAATTGATTGTCAGGGCCACAGACACCATAAATGATTTTAGCCTGAGGGCATCCTAATCCGATCAGGTCGGCGACCATTTTTCTCGAGACAACGATTACTGCGCTGGCATATTCAAAAAGTTCAATATACAAATCCTTATACCTCTCAATCGTCTGACTTTCGCTTGCATCAAAGCCGTGAAAATGCACTATTAAAGGTAATCCCAGATGTTTTACGACTCTTAATGTTTCACATCCAGTAGGCCCATACTCTGCAAGAACACAATTTATTCGCTCTTTCCGTAATGATCGAAGTAATCTAAGTTCGCGCGCGTTAAAATGATTACGCAGCTTATTTAAAACGCGTTGCGACCATAGCGGCGGTTGTAAAATGCTTTCATCTAAAGTTGTAGGCAGAAAGTCTCCATAGTAATACTTAATTTGAAATGGTAATTGTTTATGCGCCTGAATGAAAGTCTCAGAATAAGCATTTTGATTAGGGGAAAAAACTGCTAGCGTGTTAAAAGTCATTTTCTTGCAATGCCGTATAAGCCTGTTATCATTTGACCTTCTGTGAACGAAATGTTTTCCTGATCTTTTGAGACCAGATAGCCAATAGCGGGTCTGAGTAGCCGGCTCAGGACTGCACGTTTTCGGGAAGATAACGGACTTCGGCGTACCCACAAACCCAGCATCTGTGCCATTGATGCGTGCCAGCCTCCGGTTGCATGTAATTCAACATGTTGGAAGCCGGCGTTTTTAAGAAGGCGCTCCAATGAAAAAGGCGTATAGCGAAACTCATCGTGCGGCACTTCATGAAGCGGCCACAAAAACGGTACGGTGAAAAAAAGTACCCCTTCTTTTTTAAGTACACGGTAGGTCTCGGCTATCACAACAGAAGGATCCGGGCAGTGTTCCAGCACTTCCGTTGCGAGCGCCGTGGTAAAACTCAAATCCTGAAAAGGCATCTTAGTCCCCTCCCAGAAAAAATCCGGTTTAACCGCGGAGTCATAAGTGAGCGCATCTTCAATATCCAGCCCTGTATAAGTAGTAACAGACGAATTGTTTAGTATATACCCTTTATATGGCATTTTGCCACATCCTATATCCAACAGTTCGCCATCTAGTTGATAGAGACTGTTACGTAATGCATTGAAAATTGCCGTACGTGCTATGTAGCGGTCGAGATTGGTTAGGGAAAAGGGGACATCAATAAAATTGTCTGCTGCCATTTTTTAGGTAGTTTGTCAATCAACTAATAACTGCGACAGTGAAAAGAGCAGTCATCAATCTATAGTAATTCAAGGGCAGCATTCCATTAATACTTTAAAAAGCGTTGAATATTTTTTCAAGGATGTGTATATGGTTATTGATCGAATGAGCCTGTCTTACATATTTCTGTTGCTGGAATCCAAGGGATAGCGCGGCTTTTTTATCGTTTAGCAGATGCTCGGAAGTCTCTACGAAATCATGAAGTTTAGTAAAAGTTCGAATTGCGCCTTCAGTGTCGTCATTGCCAATGTTCGCGAACTCCCAGAAAAGATGTGGTAAACCAGTTAGGCATGTTTCCAAAGCCGCATATCCACCGGGCTGACCATTCGCCGCTTGAAACCAAATTTGATCTGGAGGATTTGATTGTAATGTATCTTGGATTGACTTAACATGCCCTTTGAAATCAACTATTTCTTTTATATGTAAGTATGCGAGCTGTCTTGTCAAACCGAGCTCTTTGGGATTTCCAGCTCCGAAAACGTTTAAATTCACATTTAGTCCCACTTCATGCAAAAGCTTAATCGCGTAAAAAAAAGGATCAAGTGGTTTCAAAGGAGACAGTCGAGTAAAAAGTGCAATTTGGAATGCACCCTTCTTTGCTTCATTGGTGATCAACGTTTTGTAACCATCAGTATCAAAAGATAAAGGGAAGTAAGTATACTTGAAGTTGGTAAAATCAGACAACTCTTCAGACAAAAACTCAATGGGAGTTGCGCAAACAAAATGATACGGTAAATCTTTACGATAATTGTCGTACATTTTTTCGTCTTGAAACTTAGCGGTCAACACATGTATAAGGGAATTGGTCGGATGCACATTATAATTGTTGCATACCAAATCATACACGCCTACTCCAGAAAAGTTCACAATATCATACATCGCAAAAAAGGATGTTAAGTTTATTTGTTCCTGATACCTGTTTTTACGCAACGAAAGGTGAGGAAAAACCGATCGACTTGTTCGGTTGAATTCATTTCTACTGGAAAGAATGTCTTCTAACAAAAAAATCTCACATCCCAATTCGGTAGTTTTTGAGTGGTAGTGTTCAACGTCCCAATTCGTATCGTGACCGTATGAAGTAGCCCTTAAAAAATGAAGTTCATATGCCGTCCTATCTAACGCTTTGCAAATTTCATAAACGTAGCGTTGGCCACCGGCTTGAACAAAATCAAAAACGACCCACAGAATGCGTTTTTTATTGATTATAGAAATCATATACTTGTCTGCAAACGTACTCTACATTATATCTTTTAAAGTCCAAGATGGAAAGGGAGACGAATCAATCTTTCAGAATAGTAGTCAGCCATCCACAGATCTCTACCATCATGTCTTGGTTTATATTAAGGGCTTTGGTGAAGACTCATGTAATGGAAGACGCAATTAATGCCACACAGTTGTCTATATATTTTATCAATTCTCTTCGCACCTTCCGGCGTTTTTTGTCAAATTTCGATTTCGCCAATCCCGCTTGGTGTATTGCATGTCGTCATAAACCACAAACACATCGCATTTAGCGATACTGTCGAAATATCCTTTCCAAGGAATATAATTTGATTGGGTAATTAAAATTTTCTTTTCCATTAATCAAAATGCCATATTAGTTGAGGTCTTAAAAAACCATTTATTTTTCCTATATATCCACTTTCTCTTTCCAAATCCTTTATTTCAAATGTCAATAAATCTGGTAAGGCAAGTAATGGATCCATTTCATCTGAATGAAAGTAAAAAAACAATTGGTAAGTATCATTATTCAAAAAATTGCCAGGGATTCTGCAGGTCAATTCAGTTTCTTCACCTATAGGGCAAATAAACTTATTACCTGAACCAAAAATGGTATCCCCTTTTATTGTTTTCAGATCAAACCCAACAGAGATTATGTCCTTCTTCGTTTTGTTGATGAATATTAATCTCACATCAATTTCAGTTTTCACATCTATCATTTCATTTTTATCAGCAACACTGGCATTCTCAATGGCAGCATATAGCAATGATATGTTATCATTACCCAATGTATTATTGGATTCATGTTTATAGCCCCTTTTTAAATCAGCATTTTTACCTATATAGTGCTTTATCATTAAACCAGGAATTCCTTCATCAAACACGGATCCATTTTCTAACAGTATAGCAGAAGTACAAAGTGTTTCCACAGCTATCATATTATGGCTCACAAACAACACCGTTCGCCCATCTTTGGTACTCACATCCTTCATCTTGCCCAAGGCCTTCTTCTGAAACTCAGCATCGCCCACAGCCAGCACTTCATCCACAATCAATATTTCCGGCTCCAGATGTGCTGCTACGGCGAAGGCCAGCCGCACATACATGCCAGAAGAATAACGCTTTACCGGTGTGTCTATATATTTCTCTACCCCGGCAAAGTCCACGATCTCGTCGAATTTCGATTTAATCTCCGCCTTGGTCATTCCGAGTATAGCTCCGTTAAGAAAGATATTATCGCGTCCGCTTAATTCTGGGTGGAAGCCCGTACCTACTTCCAGCAAAGAGGCTACGCGTCCTTTTATCTTGATATTGCCGGTAGTAGGTTTGGTGGTGCGGCTAAGTATTTTCAGCAGTGTAGATTTACCTGCGCCATTGCGACCAATGATGCCCAGCACTTCACCGTGTTTTACCTCAAAATTTATATCTCGCAAAGCCCAAACATAGTCGCTGTTTCGCTTGGTAGTGCGGTCATTTTCTTCACCAATTTTTAGGTAAGGGTCTTCCTTGCCCCGTAGCTTATGCCAGGCACGGTTGATGTCATGGCTTAAAAAGCTGCTGCCGACCTGCCCAAGGCGGTATTGCTTAGAGAGGTTTTCTACTTTTATTACTGTGTCGCTCATTGGATGTAAAGCGGTAGAAAGATGAGATTGTAAAGGTGGAGCTGGTCGTAACAAAAGAGATTTACACCGTATCCATAAAACTCCTTTCCACCTTACTAAAAATCAGCATCCCAAAAAACAAGGAAGCTATCATGAAAAGGAAACTATAACCTAGTGAGGCGATGCTCACCGTTCCTTCATTAAAGAGTGCAAAACGGAATGCTTCCACCACAGACGATAGTGGGTTTGCATCTACTACCCATTTATAACTTTTCCCTTCCAGAAAAGAAAGTGGATAGGCTACCGGTGTCACATACATTGCTAATTGCACACCAAAGCCTATCAATACGGTGAAGTCGCGGTACTTAGTAGTGAGCGAAGAAATGATGATACCAAGACCTAAGCCGAGACCTCCCATCATCACTACGAGTACCGGAATTAACAGCCAATTGATGCCGAAATAAAACTTGCCTGTTTGTACACCCAGCCAAAGCATTACTGCTAAGAGCAAGCCAAACTGAATACCAAATTTCACCATGTTCGACATAACGGTAGAAAGCGGAATAACAAGTCGTGGGAAATATACTTTACCAAAAATACCCGCATTAGCAACGAAAGTATTGGAAGTAGCTGTGAGACAGGCGGAGAAGTAACTCCAGATGGTGATGCCGCTCATGTAAAACAGAATCGGATGCAGTCCATCAGTTGGTATGTTAGCGATCTTCCCAAACACGAGCAGGAACATAATGGTAGTGAACACAGGCTGAATGATGTGCCAAATGGGTCCAAGAATGGTCTGCTTGTATTGGGCGATAAAATCTCTTTTTACGAATAGCATCAGCAGGTCGCGATATTTCCAAACTTCTTTGAGGTTGAGTTCAAAGAGACCCGTCTCAGGACGAATAATTTCATCCCAATGATCATCGTTGGCGCTGGCTGTAAGCGCGGGTGACGGCGTGTTTTTTATTTGTTCAGTATCAGTGATCATTATTAATCATTCTTGCTATTAGATCAAAGGCAGATTGCCACGCTTCGCTCGCAATGACGGACTCACCTCCTTCAGAGGGGCGGGGGAGGCATCCATTACTTCTTCGCTACACTAATTGTATCCAAAGCTGTGTGTACAGGGTTCATATAGCGGCGAACAAGAGGAATGCTTTTCAAAAGCCGGTTAACTAACATCTTGTGTTTGTTGACGCTGGTCATGTTACGACTTTTTTCGCTGTAGCCTGCCGCAGACACGTAAGGCACAACAAGATTTTCCGTTTTGGCTAATTGATCGGTGAAGCCGAAATGTTGCAACTCCAGCGATTCCTTGGAACAATGGATGGTTTCCAATCCCAAAAAATTATTCAATGCTTTGAACCCGTCAGGATAAATCCGCCAACAGTCAACAGGTGCATTTGCATAAGGCCAGCTAATGGGAGTAATAGTAATAATTAATCCCCCTGGCTTTACAATGCGTTTTAATTCCTGCATCCAGGTCCAAATCTCACCTACATTGCACATCACCCCACCGGAAAAAACCAAATCATAAGTATTGTCGGCAATAGGATAGTTGTAAGGGTCTTTCGTAAAAATGAAATTATGGTTGTTCTCGCCAGCGTAACCCTCAATGATGTCAAGCGAATGCCATTCTACCGCAGGGTTGTCCACCAGCTTTTGGTATGCAGTTGGATTGCCTTGTGGGCCGATCTCAATTATTTTCTGACCTGATTGGAAGTAAGGCTTTGCGTACTTCAGAAAAATCAATTCATTGTTGAGATGCATAGTTGAAGCGTTAAAATGGCTTTGTTGCTGCCTGAGCTACGGGCACCTTTTTGTCAACTAAACGATTAACCGGCTGGACTCCCAGCAATATTTCCTGTAAACGTTTTTTATAAGCTGGAAATCCAAAATATTGCAAAGTCTTCTGCTGCATTGCAAGGCGATATTCGTCCGTGTAATTTTCTTTATGAATAAGCACTTCGGTAATTCCGTCCACAATTTCAGACATACTGGTTGGGTTCACAAGAATACCCAGCTCTCCATTGCGCAGCGCGTCAACGCTACCATCCTGATTGCCCCCTATAACCGGTAATCCACAAATAAGTGCTTCCAGAAAAACAATTCCAAACCCTTCTTTTCTTGAAGGCATAATAAACAAATCTGCTGTTTGGTAATATTCGAGCAGACTTTTTTCCGCAAGGTAACCAGTGAGAAAAACATTTTCCTCCAAGCCAAGACTGGTAATCAAGTTATCGAGGCGTGCCTTTTCTTCATTATCGTATTTACCGGCAATGATATAGCGCACGGTTGGAAACTGTTTTTTCAACTCCGGAAGGCACTGAATTACCAAGTCGTAGCCTTTATATTTTTCCCTGCCCGACAACCTGCTGAGTGTAAACAACACTGGGTCTGAAGCGGAAAAATTGTATTCCCTGCGAATCTCCTTATTTACATAAAAAACCTTGGGAACACGGAAAAATGGATCAATTGTGTTTGGAAAAACCTTGATCTTGGATTCAGGTAATCCCTGAATATCTATGAGTTTGCTTTTTGTAAAATTGGAAACACTGAGGATGAGGTCGGACACTTCGAGCATTTTTTTTCTTTGTCCTTCAAGCGGACTCCAAACCTCTATACCATGCGTAATAAGGATAAGCTTGGTTTTAGGAAAAAACTTTTTAATCAAACAGCCAACTGGCGCAAGATTTAGATGCCCCACGATTACAGTATCTTTCAATGCAGCATTCATCAATGCATACAACACAAATCTGAGCCGTTTGCCCTGAAAACCTTTGTATTTATCCTGAGGAAAATAGGTTTCATCTGCGAGGTGATCGTAAGGAGACATGGCATTGGTAAGGAGGCTGCCCTCCTCTTCCGTTTCGTGTAGTGCCTTAAGAAGGCATCGGTTAAATTTTTCAATACCGCCAGCCTGCGAAAAAGTAGTAAGACAAAGAAAAAGAACTTTTTGCCTCGCAATTCTTTCGCTGTCAAAACCCTTATCTTTTGATAAACTCGTAAGGCGACCATTAGAAGAAACTGTAACGACCGGATCGTTTACCTGCCATCCATTCACTTTCATTTCTTCACTAATAAGCAGGTACGCCCAGTAACGACTCCATACCAGCTTTCCTTTATCAAATCTTTTCTGAAGTGTAGCGACAATAGAACCGGGAGTGGATTTTGGAGAAAGTTGTTTTCCTTTCATCCAATTAGCAAAAGGGAGTACGAATCCTTGCTTTTTCCGATCCCAAATTTCAGTGGGTAAAATATCTTTAAAACTCTCAATGAGGAGATGCTTGGGTTGTTGATGTCCAAATTTTAATGTCTCGCTGATCTTATGTACTGCTTCAATAAAATCTTTCCCTAAAAAAGGCACTCTAACTTCTACGGAATGCCACATACTCATCGCATCTGTGTCTTTTAGCAACTGAGATTGCATGTAAATATTCGACTCCAAATAAGAAACTCTGTTTCCTGCGGAAAGATTGGCAACAAAAGAGGGCACTTTCACTTCGCTAAGCGATTCGTTCACTTCTTTCAAAGAACAATCAAGCATTAGCGCGGTTTCCTTTGGTGAATAATATCCGCGATAAAAAAGATATTCACCGACTGGATCTTTTCGACCCAAAAAACTGAGCTTACGATAAGCATCCTTTGGTGAAAGTCCGGCGAGACGAAGTGCCCGACGCGGAATTTTACTTAATTGCCGATATTGACGTTCTCTTTTGAAGGATGGATAACCGCCAAGCAACTCATCTGCACCTAATCCACTCAATACTGCTTTCAAACCTGCTTTGCGAGCGTATTTACAAATGAAATAGCTATTGATGCCATCGGTACTTGGCTGATCCATGGAAAGGATAATGTCATCAAAGCTTTCATCAAAATCTTTCTTAGTTACTAAAAACGATTGATGGTGTGCATCTGTCTTTTCAATAATGATGTCCTGATATGCTTTTTCCGAAAATTCCTGGTCTTCAAACACCATTGATAATGTATGAAGAGAATTGGGAATAAAAGGTTGCGCTATCAAAGTCAGGAGCGAAGAATCAATACCGCCACTCAAAAACAAACCGATAGGCGCATCCGAGATAAGGTGGCGTTGTACAGTTGCAGTTAGCGTATCCCTGATCAGCTTCTTGGCCGCTTCCAAATCAGTTATTAACTCACTATATTCTTCCCGGTAAAAAAAACGCTGAAAAGAAGACATGTCCGCAAGATCAAAAACTCTATAGCTACCTTTTTCCAGGGGCTGAACATCCTTAAGCGTTGTGATAGGTTCGGGTAAGAATCCATAAGTAAGGAAAAAAACTCTCCAGTCTGATCGTTCTTCCCATTTGCGGGAAAGAGCTTTCAGCCCTCTTATCTCGGAAGAGAAATAAAGTCTTCCATTTTTGTGATGGAAATACAGAGGCTTAATGCCTGCATGATCGCGCGCTAATAAAACTTTATTATAAAACCTATCGTAAATGGCAATGGCAAACATGCCACGAAAACGTCCGAAACACTCTGTGCCCCAGTGTTGGTAAGCACGAATAATAACTTCTGTATCGCTATCAGTCGAAAAGTGTTGTCCTTTTGTTTTTAGTTCCTGACGAAGTTCCCGGTAGTTGTAAATTTCTCCATTAAATACTATAGAAACGTCTTCACGATGCATGGGTTGATTGCCCGCATCCGATAAATCAATTAGCGAAAGCCTTCTGTGTCCAAATGCCAGTCCCGCTGCTTCATCTACAAAAACACCTTCTGCATCTGGCCCACCATGTCGCATGGCATCGCGCATGGCAAGAATATCCTGCTTCAGGTTTTTGTTAGATTTATCTATGATTCCCGCGAGACGGCACATAACGTGCTTTGAAAGAACTGTTTGCTAATTACTATATCCTCAGGCTCAATACTGAGCACGATAACTATCCCTTAAATGTGTCAAATAGCCCTTTGATTCCTTTTCTTTTCTTGGACTTTCCATTATCGAAATAGCCACCATTCTTGTTTCCGTAGCCATAACCATAGCCTTGGTAACCGTAGCTATAGCCATAACCGTAACCATAGCCATAACCATAGCCATAACCTGCTCCACGGCTTGCTTTCACGTCATTCACCACGATGCTAAGGTGTGAAATCTTACGGTCTTTATAAAGCTCATCCAGGAAAAGGATCTGTTGTTTAAATGTATAGCCCTGGCGAATTACATACAATGAAGTGTCTGCGTGCACACTTAATAACTGCGCATCCGTTACAAGACCTAAGGGTGCGGTATCCAGAACGATATAATCAAAATGTTCTTTCAAAGTGCTGAATAACTTATTCACCTGCGGCATCATCAAGAGTTCGGAAGGATTAGGAGGAATAGGGCCAGACGGAATTACATAGAGGTTTTCGTTTACACCAGAAGGAACAATAATCTTATTCAAATCTACCTGCCCGATCATGTGATTAGAAAAACCCAAACCATTATCTAATCCAAGCATTTTTGAAATCTTGGGCTTGCGAAGGTCAAGCTCCATAACCAGTACGCGTTTATTGGACAACGCTAACGTACTAGCGAGGTTAAGCGCAATAAAAGATTTACCCTCTCCAGACATGGAAGATGTAAGTAGGATAACCTTCTTTTCTTTGCTGGTGAGAAGGAACTGTAAGTTGGTACGAAGCGTACGGAACTGCTCGGCAATAATGGTACGGCTTGACGAGTGGACAACTACCGATTCACCCATAGCTTCAGCGCTATGGCCAATTTCCGCGATGATTGGAGTTTGTGTTCTTTCAGTAATATCGCCACGGGTAAAAATGCGATTGTTGAGCAACTCGCGGAGATAAACCATTCCTCCGGGCACAAGCAAGCCTACAATAAAGGCCATCATGTAAATTTTTGAGCGCTTAGGCGAATAAGGTGCACCATCAGATTTACCTCTATCAATGATGCGGGCATTAGCTAAAGTTGCTGCCTTAGTTATGGCAGTCTCCTCTCTCTTCTTGAGTAAGAAAAGATAAAGTTCCTGTTTCAAAGTCTGCTGACGGGAGAAATCTATAAAGACTCTTTCCTTTCTCGGTACCGTACGAATCTGAGCCGAAATATTCCCTGCTCTTGATTTAAATTCATTAAGGCGAATAGTCATGTCTCTTTTAGCTGCCAAAAGACTATTCTTAAGGTCGGAGCGCAGATTAACCAACTGTTTGTCTAGATTTTCTACCACAGGGTTATTTTCAGACATGCTCATTAGGGCGCGTTCCCGCTCAGTTTGTAAATTGTTATACTGGCTAAGAATACCGGCAAAAGCTTCAGCGCCTGTTGTTAATGCCTGTGGAACGATACGTTTACTATTAGCATTGTCGAAAACATACTTTTCTAATGAGCCAAGAACAGTTAATTGAACTTCCAGCTCTGTAATCTTACTTTGAAAATCCTGAGTATTTGACATCAACATTTCAGCCTGTGCACTAAGGTCTGTCATGTCATTGGCACTTTTAAACTGTTCTATATCCTTTTCTATTCCACTTAGCTCTTTAAAAACGATATTGAGACGTTCATCAATAAAGCTCATCGTAGAATCTGCAATCTTATTCTTATCGTCCACATTTGCCCGCATGTAAACATTCATAAGGTGGTCTAGTATTTCCTCACCTCTTTCCGGCACTACTTCATTAATTGTTAGCCCAATTATACTCAGATTTTTATTAGGAACGTTTACACTCAACGATCCCCGATACACTCCCGTAATTGCTTCATAACTATGCACCTTTATCATGTAATCTTCTTCCTGTACCCAATCAATTCCCTGAACTCTGTCAACATAAACTCTACCAATTGGCAAAAACAATGTATCGCCCCATTTGCGAACCCATTTTTTATTATTGGCAATAAGTTCGAAGCGATCTCCCTTATTTTTGATTACATACTGATCCCATCCTCTGTAAAGCGAATCTTCAAAAAGAGGACAGAAAACAAACCGAAAAGGTCGGCTCGAATAAAGTTCCAGATTTTTAAATCTTCCTGTTGTAAATACCTGAACATTCAATTGTAGGTCACGAACTACCTGCTTCATGAGCGTAGGGCTTTTCATGATCTCCATCTCATTGTCCACATTAGATTTCTGTTGAAATCCCATCGCTTCAAGTACGTCGCCACCAGACATACTGGCTTGCTTTTCGTCCTGTACGAGGATCGCTGAAGTAACGCGGTACATGGGAGTCGTGTAGCGCAAGTACAGGAAGGCAACCATCAGGGAAATAAGCGTACATATAAGAAACCATGGCCAGTAGGAGAGCACCATACCAATGATCCTCTGTAGATTAAAGCCGTCTTTCTCTCCTTGCCAATCGGTGCTGAGTTGAATTTTATCTGACATAGTTAAAATCTGGAAGTGAGGGTAATTACTAAAGTGACAATAGTTAACCCAAAATTGACAAACATAAAAGTTCGCTGAGAGGTTACATCTGCCTGTGCGGCTGCATTCTTAGTAGGTCCTACGTAAAGAATATCATGCTGTCTCAGGTAGAAATATGGACCATGAAACATGTCCTCTTTATTCAAATCATACCGAAAGAAAATCTTTTTTCCGTTTTCTTCACGGATGAGCAAGATGTCATTTCGACGACCAGTCACTTTGAGATCTCCAGCCAGTCCTATTGCATCGAGAACACTGATTTTTTCGCTCGGTACGGTAAGTTGTCCCGGACGACCTACCTCACCCAGAACTGTTATTGTAAAATTGCCTAACCGAACATTTACAACCGGATTTTTATAGTATTGAGCAGCTTTCTTAGCTATTGCATCCCTGGCCTGAGAAGTGGTCAATCCGCCAACTTTTATACGGCCGGCCAGTGGTAATTCTATTTCACCATTCTTATCAACCATATAACCCGAAACACCTCCTCCTTGTCCACCCGCTGTAGCAGGGGCAGCCGACTGAGTACCCATCATCATAGTTGCTTGTGGGTCTATAGTCTGTACAGAAATCTGAAGAATGTCGTTAGGCTTGATGGTAGGATCGGTAAAAGGATGCAGGTCAAGACTCATCGGATCACGATAAAGAGAATCCGGCACATAATTGAAATAGGAAATTTTCTTAGGATTATAGCAAGACGTTAATAACATTATGAACAGGGCCAATACAGGCAAACCTGTGTAAATAATTTTTTTTCCGTAAAGGAGCATTGGGGGAATTTTTTGCAAATCTATTGGTTTTAATTTAATAAAGAAATGAGGCTATGCAATGCGCTAATCTATGGTTTCTTTAGTGCTTGTAGTGGCAGCTCGGCCATAATATTCCAGCCGAGAGAGCGTACTTGCAAAATCGCTTTATTGCCCTTGATCTTTGTGATCTTTCCTCTTTGGTCTTTCAAAGGGCCTTCACCCACAATTACCTCTTCTCCTTCCATGATGGTTACTGAAAGTGATGCTCCACGGTAGTCATTCAGAAAATTTTTAATTGCCTGTATTTCTTCCTCGCGCACTACAGCCGGCTTTTTCAACCACCAAAGAAAACGAACTGCACCCGGTGTTTCCAATACTTCAATCTGTTCCCGCTCATAATTGTCGAGCCTCACAAAAACATAAGATCGGAAAACAGGCTCCCAAATTTTCTTTTTTCTATCACTCCACTGTTTTACTACTTCCCTCATGGGGCAGTAAATTTCTACCCCTTTGTCTTCCAGCAATTTTGCTGTTTTCTTTTCGTTGCGAGGCTTGGTGTAGAGAACATACCAGGGCATGTTTGATGTTTCGTGGAAATATCAATTACAGAATTAATGACCCGGTTTACTACCATCCAATATTGCCATAGAACGAGCGGGCTTTTCCCAGATCATCAAAACTTTGCTTCCGGCAATGAGTTCCGACTTCTCCCGTTCCCATTCCCCTGATTCATAAGTAATGTATCTGATCTTTTTACTAACCAGCTTCTCAGCTTTTTCCACCAGATTCAGTAGATATTGCTTATTGAGATCTCCTACAAATATCAGATCTATAATGCCCGAGTCCTTTCCCAAAGCATAATCTCCCGTCATAAACAACATTTGCAAGTCACCGATTCGGTGAATAACCGTATCAATCACCTTATCAATGCCAATGTATTTAAGGAGGATATTATTAATATCGGGGAACAATGGGTGCTGATGATTTGCCTTATAGATCTTCTTATTACCAGACGCTTCAGAAGATACCATTCCTGCCTCTTCAAAGCGATTTAACTCCAAACGTACCGCATTAGTACTTTCCCCAAAATCTTCGGCAAGTCCGCGCAAATGAGCAGTGTTTCCTGGATTCAGGAACAATCGCATCAACAATTTAATGCGGGTTTTAGAAGAAATTAAAGTCTCTAACACTGAAAGAAGGTGGAAATAAATAGAAAAGTGCGGGAGGTTGGCAGGTTATTAAGTGTCGCTTAAACAACGTCGAAACTGCATTTATCAATGGCTTCGCCGTGGTCAGTCCCATCATCGGGACTAACATCGAGTAGAAAAACTACTCATTTAGAATGCAATATTACATTTTACTTCTTGAAAACACCAATGGATAAACGGATTTTTTTAGTGGCGATAAAAGGAGCAGCGTGATACTTAAGCCAAGGTAAAGCCGTAGCAAAGCCGCGGTTAAGTCGTATCATGCAAGGGCAGGAGATCTACTTCGCTTTCATTACATGCATGACCGAGCGGAAAGAAATAAAGCGGAAAAGGAAAATAGTACCTGCTCCCAGAGTAGCTAACATCAGCAACTGCCAACCCCATCCAAACGGTAAAATCCGCACACCATAACCAAAGGCTACAATGAGTACGAAGAAAAACAAAAAGGAAAATACCCATCGTATGTTCCGTTGCAATTTAATTTGACGCTTTGCAAAAACAATAAAGCAAATAGCGAGTACGCTTTGTGTTATGCAAGCGGCAAAAGCAGCGCCTAAGGCAAAATATTGGGGAATAAGGAAAAAATTAAGGGAGAGGTTTATGACAACGCCTAAAATTGCAATTCTGTTTAGCAATCTAAGATCACCATTTGCAGTAAGCAATGTGGAATAAACGTTTGATAAACTGAACGCCGGAAAGGCTAACATCAAGAAAGCAAAGACTTCAATACCCTGATCGGTTGTGTGCTTGTATAGCAAGTGCATGATCTCACTTCTGAAATAGATTGAGATTACCGCAACAAGTATAGAAACCGGCAGAAGTAAGTTTACGCATAACTGAACAATAGGCTGAACCGAAGATTTGCGTGCCAGCAACCGACCAAACAATGGCAACAAAAGACCGGCAAACATAAGTCCGAACATATTTCCAACATCCAGCAACCGGTAAGCTGCGGCATATACGCCTGCCTGTTCATCCCCCAAAGGACCGCACAAGCGTTCTATAAGCATTGTATCGGCACGTGTGTAAACCGACATTAGAAATATGAGCATTGCATAGGGAAAACTTTCCTTCACGATCTTCATGATTCGTTTGGTATTTAACGAAAAAGCCAGCCGCACATTCGATATTCTCTTTAGTAAAATAAGTCCTGCAATGGCGGCAGAACCGTAGCAAAATATTTGGGCAATAATGAACCACTCAATTTTGAAGGCATTTCTTGTAACGGGAATAATAAGTAGTGCGCCACAGATCAGGATCATCAGAAAACGATCTACAACAGATAACACCGCATCCGCACGAAACTTATGCAATCCCGAAATATTACTTCTCAGAAATTGAAGCAGTGCGTTTAAAGTTTGTATCACCAACACGCCCAGTAACATGCCCAATTGCCAGCCTCTATAACCCAGCAACATGCCCACCAAACACACAATAATCATATAGAATATGCTGAGTACAATACGCGCCGACAACATGGCCGGAAAAAGCACACGTATGCGTCGGGGGTTTTGCGCCAGCGACCTGTTGTTATAATTGTTGATGCCAACATCAAGCAGGATGTAGAAAACTACGCCCAAATTCATTAGCGCCTGATAGATGCCATAAGCAGCATGGCCTACAGTATTCTGCACCGTTCTATCAATCATGAAGATCCACACCGGCTTTACAAGCAAGTTGACTGACATTACGAAAAGCAAATTCTGAGCAAAAAAACGGCGCATGCCTTAGGGGGCTAAATTTTTTGAGAAGATGTAAAATGGTAAAATTATATTTTTGCCGCCAATGCGCATCGCCGTCAACACAAGACTTTTGCTAAAAGGCAAATTAGAAGGGATAGGATGGTACACCAACGAGACACTAAAACGAATTGTAACCCAACACCCGGAACATGAATTTATTTTTTTCTTCGACCGTGCCTATGATCCGACATTTGTGTATGCAAGTAATGTAACTCCCATAGTTCTAATGCCCCAGGCAAGACATCCCGTTTTGTTTTACATCTGGTTTGAACTACACATTCCCTACATATTGCGCAAATACAAAGCTGATCTTTTCTTATCGCCGGATGGCTTGATGTCTTTAAACACAAAAGTGCCTACCTGCGTTGTGATGCACGACCTGGCATTTGAGCACTATCCTGAGCATTTAAAGAAGAGTCATAAATTCTTTTACCAAAAATACTCTCCGCTTTATGCACGTAAAGCAAAAAGGATTGTGACGGTTTCTGAGTTTTCAAAGAGCGACATTTCTCAACGGTATAATGTGCCGGCTGATAAAATTGATGTTTCTTATAACGGCGCACATGATGAATACAAACCCCTGACCTGGGAAAAAAGAGAACAAACAAAACAACAATACGCTGACGGATGTGAATACTTTGTGTTTGCAGGGGCACTGCATCCACGAAAAAACATTGTAAACCTCTTAAAGGCATTTATCATTTTTAAGAAAAGGCAGCGAAGCAATATGAAACTTGTAATTGTAGGTCGCCTGGCCTGGAACTATAAAGAGATAGAGGAAATGCGTGCGGAAATGCCTTTTAAAAATGACGTAAAATGGGTGGGATATCTTGACGTAAAAGCGCTTTCGAAAGTGACAGGCGCTGCGTATGCACTTGTATATGCTTCCCTTTTTGAAGGCTTTGGTATTCCGATAGTGGAGGCGCTGCAATGCAATGTACCTGCAATTGTGAGCAACACTTCTTCAATGCCGGAAGTAGGCGGCGATGCGTCTTTGCTGGTTGACCCCCAAGACCCCGAAGATATTGCCTCCAAAATGGAGCAGCTCTATAAAGACGAAATGTTGCGCGAGCGATTGATTGCTGCTGCGCCCGGTCAGGTAGAAAAATTTAGCTGGGATAAAACTGCTGCAAGACTTTGGGACAGCATGATGAAGTGCGTCAGTTAGCTTGTGAAATTTCCTTCTATTATCTGCGTACTTTGGACTGTATTTTCTTTATCTGATGGACGCTGTTAAAACATTTGCTTCCAAATTGCTCACCAACAAATTGTTGTTATTTAGCAGTCTGTGGGTAGTAGTAATGATCGTTTATATGCCCGCTTACAAAGCCGGTTTTATAGCCGATTTTATTGGAATGTACTTTTACATAGACGATGTTTCTTTTTTAGATTTCTTAAATCGTAGCAACGCCGAAGTAAAAAGTTTTTATCAGGTGACGCAACTTCAGTTGTATGCACTCATTCATTTGTTCGGCACAAGCCCTATTCCCTGGTTTTTACTATTCACTTCACTTCACGCCCTAAACGGAGCGCTGGCTTTTTCCTTCTTCAAAAATCTGTTGCAGGATTTTGGTGTCCGAAATGCAAGGCTGATTGCCTTATTCGGGATGCTCTTTTTTTTATTTAACCCTAACATTACCGAGGTCACAATTTGGAAAGGCGGATATCATTACCTAACAGGCATTTTGATGCAGATAGGCATTTTGATCTGGACAAGAAAGTATTTGTTAACGGGAAATGGAAAATTTGTAGTCTATGCCATTGGTGTATTTTTTTTAAGTCTTTTCACCTTAGAAATCTTTTACATCACCCCCGCTCTTACACTTGCGCTCATTCTTGGTTATTCTTGGGCAGGACTGATTGATTCTTCAACTTTCCGCTCGGCATTGAAGAAAATATTTTTAGTGCAAGCTGTTTTATTCTTCCTACATCTATTGCTGTTCCGCATATCACATGGAGCATGGATAGCACATTATGGAGTTACAAATGAATTTTCGCTCGCCACAGGAGATCTCTTACCCAAGGTAGGAAAATACCTTTCCAACCTCATTTTCCTGACCGGACATTGGCCTGAAAAAACAAGGTTTGCATTCTACGAATTCTTATCGAAACCTGCTGTTTATTATAGTGTCTCATTGATTCTGATTTTAGCCCTTTCCATTTTACTAGTGCGCTTTAAAAAACTGAGCGCCGAAATGCAAATCGCAGCATTCTTGTTGCTTGGAATTATCTGTAGTTTAATTCTTGTCAGCCCCATCTATTTCGACGATTTATTTTCGGCGTATAACAGCAGGCGGAGTTATCAACCCGGACTGTTTACATACATGCTTGTTGCCTTGCTTATCTTTAAAGTGGGGAACAAAAATTTTTCGATGTGGTTCTCGGCTTTCTATTTGTTGGTTTGTTTGATTTATACCGAACGAAAAGTTTTTCACTGGAAGACTGCAGCAACAATTCAATATGGCATACTAAAAGATTTTCCGTTTAGAAAAAATGACCCTGTGCTTTTACTCAACCTGCCGAGTTACTATAAAGATGTTCGCATTATGCCTGCAAATGAACTGAACGAATTTGAGCAACAAATGAAACTCTTCGAAAGCGATACAATGAGCGGAAAGCTGTATGAAGTTTCTTCTTACAATATGCAGCACACCTGGGATGGCGCTCATGTAACGGTATTGGACAGCATGACTTTGAAAGTTACTTTAAATCAATGGGGTACCTGGTGGATGTATAATTATGGGGGGGCGGGGAGCTACGAAAATGAATTGTATAAAGTGAACATGACCGACCCAGGACATGAATACATTCTTAGCCTAAAGTCAAAACCTGCAAACATGGCTATCCTTTTTCAGCAGGGCAGTAGCTGGAAAAAAGTGGACATGAATGAGACCGGAGAACAATGGTAGCCTCAACCCTTCAGGGAACTTTGTCGGGTAAATAACAACAGGTATGCAATTACAAACATTAGCGAGGTGACACTCGATGCGGCAATTTTTAAAAGCAAATAACCAATGTTCGATAAGCTCCAAAGTTCTATGGTGAAAAACACCGCATGATGGATGACGATGAGAAAGGAGCTGTAAACAAGGAAAGGCATCCAGCCCATATTCTTTACATTGGGCGATTGGTTTGGATATTCTATCAAATTTTTAGGCAACAAAGCATTAAGCACATTCGTTCGCAAATATGCAATGAGTACCGTTGCGCAAGCATGCATACCGGCGGTATTCATGAAAGTATCCATAGTGAGTCCCAGAGCAAAGCCGCACAATAAAAGAGTAACCACACTTGTCTCAAACGGAAGCAACAAAATGAACAAAGGGTAGATGTAGGGAATAAAAACCGGAAAGCCAATCGGTTGCGACCACCAACGCAAAGTGATCTTATTCAGTATAAGCACCTGAATAAGTACAATGATGCAAAATCTCAAAAAATTTTTTAAGTAGTCGCTCATTTTGCCTTCTGTGTTGAGTCTTCCAGTTTTCTTCTTTCGTCCATCATCAGGTCTTCTACCACATACACATATTGGAGATTCCGGAAGTTAGTAGCGCTTTTCAAGTATAGCAATTGAATGTTATTCTTTTTGTTTATCCGCACCCGATCTACTGTTCCTATCAGCACATCGGACCGGAAAAATGAATAGCTGGTTGTAAAAACACTATCGCCTCTGAATACTTTTATTTCCTTTGGAATATCTTCTAAAATAAGCACATCGGGTCTGCCCTCTTCCCACATTACCGAACCCATTGTTCCATTTTTCAGTTTCGCACTGAGCTTTCTCTTTACATTCAATACCGATAGAATACTCGCAAAATTACCCGACACACTTATCACCTCGCCAACCACACCCGTACTTGAAAGCACCGCCATACCTTTCTTAATACCATGCTTTGAACCGCGATTGATAGTGATGTAATTATTCTCCGAAGTCACGGAATTATTTACAACACGAGCGGTTCTATAAATGTAGTTGGCGTATCGTACTATTCGTGTAGAATCGTTTTCAACAGATTGTCTTGCCACGCGACTATCTCTCAAAGTATCTAAGCCTTGTATCTGAGCCAACTGTAGCCGGAGGCGAATATTTTCACTTAGAAGGCTATCGTTCATTCGCTTCAATCCAAAATAATAAACGACATCTTCTCGCTTTTGGTAAACCAAACCCGCAACAGTATTTGCAGAACTCAAAACATCATTTCCCTGCAACATATTAGTGCGCGCAATAAGAACGAAACATACTATTTCAAGAATGAGAAAAAGTATGAGGTTAAAAAAACGACGTATAAATAAGATGAAATTCCGCACAGGTTATTTGATGAGGAGATAATTTGGTGATTTGGTGATGTTCTTATTCACAGTGCTTTTATCAAATTTCAAATCATCAAATTTTTCACACAACTACTTCATCAGAAAGGGTTGCATTTTCGACACATTCTTCAAAGCCATGCCCGTGCCACGCACTACTGCACGCAAAGGATCGTCGGCTACATGCACCGGCAACTTGATCTTGTGAGAGATACGTTTATCAAGTCCCCGAAGTAATGCACCACCGCCTGTCAGGTACAAACCACGACGATAAATATCCGCAGCAAGTTCTGGTGGCGTGCTTTCCAATGCTTTTAAAATCGCTTCTTCTATTTTGAAAATAGACTTATCCAAAGCTTCTGCAACTTCCTGATAAGAAACCATTATTTGCTTGGGTATTCCTGTTACAAGATCACGACCATTTACAGCAATATCATCGGGCGGGGTGTCTAAATCTTTTAGTGCAGAACCCACATGAATTTTTATTTGCTCGGCAGTACGCTCGCCTATCATTAAACTATGGTAACGACGCATTGCTTCCATAATATCGGCGGTAAATTCATCACCTGCAATACGAATAGACTGATCGCAAACTATGCCTGCAAGTGCAATTACTGAAATGCCTGTTGTACCACCACCAATATCAATGATCATATTGCCCGTTGGCTCCTCTACGTCAATGCCTATACCAAGCGCTGCCGCCATTGGTTCATGAATCATATAAACTTCCTTTGCACCAGCCTGTTCCGCACTATCGCGCACCGCACGTTTTTCAACTTCGGTAATAGAAGATGGAATACAGATCACCATTCTCCAGCTTGGTGGAAACAAAGGCTTTTTGGGATAAACTAACTTTATCATTTCGCGCAGCATACCCTCTGCCGCATTAAAGTCGGCTATTACCCCGTCTTTCAAAGGACGAATTGTCTTTAGGTTTTCATGGGTTTTTTCGTGCATCATCATCGCCTTCTTCCCTACAGCTACTATTTTATTAGTAGTGCGGTCTATCGCTACGATGGACGGTTCATCAACAACCACCTGATCATTGTGAATAATAAGTGTATTGGCGGTGCCAAGGTCAATGGCTATTTCCTGCGTTAAGAAGCTGAACAATCCCATAAAGTCGTAATCGGCGCTAAAATTTGAAAAAATTATGGCAAAGTTGCCAAAAAAACAGGTTGCTTAAACTTATTCCTTTGTTTTTTTTCCGTTTGGGTAAAGATAGAATTTGTTGTTGCACAATTGCTATAGGGCTAAGGGCTTAAATATTCCCGTTAAAACATGCCGGCAGCAAAAGTCTAAAAATGGAAATTGAGTTTTTTAAATTAGTTTCGCGCCTCGGGCGTTGAGCCCGATTTTCATATCTGCTCACGCCTGCAAAGTCGGAACGAAAAAGGAAAAGCGATTTTACAGTTCTACCCTTTTTTGACTTTTTAATTTTGAATTAAAATATGCCACGCGATAACTCCATAAAAACTGTATTGATCATAGGCTCCGGTCCCATTATTATCGGACAAGCTTGTGAGTTTGATTATTCAGGGTCACAAGCTGCACGCAGTCTGCGGGAAGAAGGTGTCAAAGTAATTTTGATCAATTCCAATCCTGCAACAATCATGACCGATCAGATCGTTGCAGATAAAGTTTATTTGTCTCCTCTTACCGTAGAAAGCATAGAACAGATACTTGAGGAAAATGAAATTGACGCTGTACTTCCAACTATGGGCGGACAAACCGCTCTCAATCTTGCCAAAGAAGTGGACGAACTCGGCATCTGGAAGCAATATAACGTGCGTCTGATAGGCGTAGATATAAAAGCCATTGACAAAGCAGAAGACCGCGAGCAATTTCGCAATTGGATGATAGAACTTGGCGTACCTGTTGCGCAAGCAAGAACCGCAAACTCATTATTAGAAGGAAAAGAATTTGCGCAGGAAATAGGTTTGCCCATTGTGCTTCGCCCCTCGTTTACTTTAGGAGGCACTGGTGGCGGCTTGGTTTTCAAAAAAGAAGAGCTTGAACCCGCACTTGAAAGAGCCTTATCTGCTTCACCTATTCATGAAGTGTTGGTAGAGAGGGCTATGATGGGATGGAAAGAATTTGAACTGGAACTGCTCCGCGATGCACAGGATAATGTTGTTATCATTTGTACGGTTGAAAATTTCGACCCGATGGGCATTCATACGGGCGATAGCATCACCGTTGCACCGGCAATGACGCTAAGTGATACAGCTTTTCAACTGATGCGCAACACCGCACAGATGATGATGCGCGACCTCGGAAACTTTGCCGGAGGTTGTAATGTACAGTTCGCATTGAATCCCGAAACGGAAGAAATAATAGTGATTGAGATAAACCCACGCGTAAGCCGTTCCTCAGCGCTTGCATCTAAAGCCACAGGTTATCCCATCGCAAAAATCGCGGCGAAACTTGCTATTGGTTACAATTTGGATGAACTCAAGAATCCCATCATTCAAACAACTTCTGCTTTCTTCGAGCCTGCACTTGACTATGTGATTGTAAAAATGCCGCGCTGGAACTTCGATAAATTTAAAGGTGCAGATGATACGCTTGGTTTCCAGATGAAATCGGTGGGAGAGGTAATGGCTATCGGAAGAACTTTTCCTGAAGCGCTGCAGAAAGCTTGTCAGAGTTTGGAAAACAATGCTACCGGACTTTCTTTCATCAGCACTGCCCGCCTTACCGCCGAAGAATTGATGGAGTCTTTCAAGCGCCCGCAATGGGATCGGATTTTTAGAATTAAAGAAGCCCTCGCAGTAGGTGTATCTATTAAAACCCTCCGTGAACTTACCCATATTGATCGCTGGTTTTTATATCAGATACAAGACATCGTGAATCTTGAGAACAGGATCAAAGAATACAAACATCTCGACAAGCTGCCCGATGAACTACTTTGTGAAGCCAAGCAAATGGGCTTTAGCGACGACCAGATTGCAGAGCTGGTAAAAGATGTAACTGCCGAGGAAGTTTATGAATACAGAAAGAAGCTGGGTATTCGCCGCGTGTATAAAATGGTGGATACTTGCAGCGCAGAGTTCGAAGCCAAAACCCCATACTTCTATTCTACTTTCGAGCCTACTGCATCTTCTTCAGAAACAAAAGGAAACCTTGTTTTCAACGAAAGCAAACTGCAGGATAAAAAGAAAATTGTGGTGCTTGGCTCTGGCCCAAATCGTATAGGACAGGGAATTGAATTTGACTACTGCTGCACGCATGGCTTGCTCGCTGCAAAAGAACTTGGCTACGAAGCCATCATGGTAAACTGCAACCCCGAAACTGTTTCTACCGATTTCGATATTGCCGACAAACTTTACTTCGAACCGGTTTATTGGGAGCATCTTTGGGAAATAATAGAACATGAGCAACCTTACGGTGTCATAGTGCAACTGGGCGGGCAAACAGCCCTGAAGCTTGCCAAACGCCTCCACGAAAAAGGTATTCGCATCATAGGCACATCGTTCGATAATATGGACATTGCCGAAGACCGAGGCCGCTTTAGCGACTTGCTGAAAGAACTTGAAATTCCTTATCCTCGCTATGGCACTGCTTACACTACCGATGAAGCGATGGAGGTAGCCAACGAAGTAGGTTATCCCGTGTTGGTGCGTCCGTCTTATGTGTTGGGTGGGCAAAGAATGCGCATTGTAATAAATGATGATGAACTTGAGAAAAGTGTAGTGAGTCTGCTTAAACATCTTCCCGGAAATAAAATTCTCATAGACCATTTCCTCGACCGCTGCCAGGAGGCGGAAATAGATGCTATATGCGATGGTGATGAGGTACACATCATGGGCATTATGGAGCATATAGAACCCGCAGGAATTCATAGCGGCGATAGCCATTCGGTGTTACCGGTCTTCAACCTGCCGCCGCTGGTGGTAGATGAGATGGTGGACATTGCGAAGAAAATTGCCTTTGCACTCGATATTCGCGGACTTATAAACATACAGTACGCCATAAAAGAGGGGCATGTGTATGTGATAGAAGCCAACCCACGCGCCAGCCGCACCACGCCTTTCATTGCGAAAGCATATAATGTTCCTTACCTCAATATTGCCACCAAAGTGATGCTGGGCGAAAAAAAGCTGAAAGACTTTAAAATGGAGCAAAAACTGGAAGGCTTTGCGGTGAAAGAACCCGTGTTTTCCTTCAACAAATTTCCTAACGTGAATAAAGAACTGGGGCCGGAAATGAAAAGCACAGGTGAAGCTATTCGTTTCATAAAAAACCTGCGCGATCCGTGGTTTAGAACCTTATATAAAGAAAGAAGTATGCACCTAAGCAAGTAGAAAAAAAATGCTGTCGCACTCCGGCAGCATTTTCTTAAGCACACAGATTACTACACAAAATTTGCGCATTCCCAAAAAAATTCCTGCCAGGAAAATTATTTTCTTTTTTACAATTCAAGATGAACTCCTTACATTAGTGTTATCATTTATTAACGCTAAAACACTTTAACGATGACAACACATCAAATGTTTAAAAAAACCATGTGGAGGGAGTGATTTTCACCTGTTTCTTTACAATACCATCCATTTGCCAGCCGTAGTTTATCTACTACAATACAAAAACGCCTTCGAGACCAAGCAGTATAAATTTACCAAATAGTCACCAACATAACCGGCTGCTGCTTTCGAAATGCAGCACCGGTTTTTATTTACTTTCAAAAAATACAATCTATGAAACGTTCTATATTTTTGTTGGTTATACTGCTTCTGGTTTATAGCCAACAAGCACTAGCACAGGGGGTGCCGCAGTTCATAATCACCCATCAGGGCACACCTCAACTTTTTGATACAACAGCTGCCAGCGGGTTAGTTTCATCTTGCGGCAACCGTATGTTGCAAACATCCTTTGACCTTAATTGGTTTCAGCCTGTATTACCCAAAAAAGGTACTATTACCGATATATTTGTACAAATACCCAAACGCCGAGATACACTAATGAGTGTTCCCATCAGGTTCGACACTATTATAGCCGGCTCTCCGGTTGTAGGTGTAAGAATAAAGATGACGCTCATCAATTACTTTGACATATATGCGGCGGATACAAGCTGTACAAAAGTAAAAAGCCTTACCACGGTATTTAATGTGCCAGTATTCTTTGTGCCAACTTCCCTGCAAGGCGATGATCCAAGCAAATGCTGGCTAAAGTTTACCCTCAACACACCTTTTAATTATGATACGGATGCTCCACTCTTTGAACAAGATACCTCTACCTATCGAAGTCTGGTAATTGATTTTAACACTGATTCCAATAATTCTGCACATGTATATGACCCATCAAATAATACATCGTATGTGGTAGGGCGAAAATATACGTTCGAGAATAGCTTTTTTTATAAAAATAGAACAATAAGTAAGCAAGGTTCTAATGCTTGTAATTTAGGATTGGGATGTGGTACGTGGGGTGGAAATTTAATACCCGTTATTGGTCTCAACTTAGCCCCTAACAGCATAGACGACAATCCCTCAATTTTTCAGTCGGTGTCTATCCCAATCCCGTCGGCAAGGATGGCAGGCTGTACTTTAAACCTTCATTGCAAGGAAAGTCCTACAAGCTATACACTCTAAACGGTGGTATGGTCAGTGAAGGTAAAGCTACAGCATCGGGTATAGACATAAGCGTGCTACCGGCAGGCATGTACATTTTGTATTGCGGCAAAGAAAGGTATAAGGTAGTGAAGTAAAACGCACAGTGAGCAGATAAACAATGCTGTCGCAAGGCAGCATTTTTTGTTGTATAGCGCTTATCTTATACCCCATACCTTTGCGCCGTTATAAAATATTTTAAATGACTGCTTCAAGACACCCACAGGATACCTACAACGTAATGAGCGAACTGGTGCTGCCCAACGATACCAACACGCTCGGCAACCTTATGGGCGGACGGCTGATGCACATGATGGATATTGCAGGTGCCATATCGTCTATGAAACACTGCAACTGCCCGGTGGTAACGGCTTCGGTAGATAATGTGTCTTTTTCCAACCCTATAAAACTGGGCAATCTTCTTACTATAGAAAGCCGCGTTACCCGTTCGTTCAATACCTCTATGGAAATATATATGAAAGTGTGGGGCGAAGACCTTCATGCGCAATATAAGTATCTCACCAACGAAGCTTACTTCACTTTCGTAGCCCTCGATCCTAATGGTCGTCCGCGTAAAGTGCCGGAAATAATCCCGGTAACAGACGATGATAAAAAAATGTTTGACGGCGCACTACGCCGCAGGCAGCTTCGCCTGATACTTGGCGGGAAAATGAAACCATCAGATGCCGGAGAATTGAAGGCGCTTTTTATAAAAGAATAAGTAACCCCCTAACTTTAAAAAAAACTCAAAAGGAAAACTATGCTGCTCGACAGAACCACGCCACCCGCTATACACGATGCTATTGAATTTGACTATATACTGCCGCCAATTAATACGCAACACCTGAGCAATGGACTGCCTTTGTACTGGTTGAATGCCGGCGTGCAAGATGTGGTGGAAGTGGACTGGATTTTTCCGGCGGGGCTGTGGTATGAGCAGAAGCCTGCGGTGGCACACGCGGTGGCTGCATTGCTAAAGAATGGCACTTCAAAAAGAACTGCGCATGAGATACACGAGGCATTTGAGTATTACGGCGCTAATCTTAAAGTAAATCCCAGCAATGATTTTTCTTCGGTAACACTTTATACACTTACGAAGCATTTGCCAAAGCTTCTTCCGCTGGTTTATGAGTTGCTGACCGATGCAGTTTTTCCTGAAGAAGAATTGCAGATTTATAAACAAAATGCTGTGCAGCGCTTGTTGGTAAATCTTCGGCAGTGCGAGTTTGTAGCCGATCAGAGAATTGATGCTTTGCTATTTGGAGAGGCGCATCCTTACGGTCGTTTTTCTAAGAAAGAAAAGATTGAAGCGCTATCGCGCGAAGACCTTTTAAGCTTTTATAAAAATCATTTTGCACTTGCCCACGTGCGCATGTTTATGTCGGGGAAAATAAGTGAGCAAGATGTGAAGGCTATGGATGAAGTGTTTGGGAAAGCGCCTGTTGTTTCCAACCCAATATCGCAGGAAATATTTTCAGCACCCGCCCCCTCTGAGACAAAGCATCGCATTATCAACGATGAAAACGGTGTGCAGGGAGCTATACGGATTGGTCGTTTATTTCCCAATCGCCACCATGAAGACTTTGCACCTATGGTGGTGCTGAATACATTGTTCGGTGGTTATTTCGGTTCGCGGCTTATGAGTAATATTCGGGAAGAAAAGGGTTTTACTTACGGTATTTATAGTTCGCTTGCTCCTTACATCAATGGCGGTTCGTTTACTATTCATACCGAGGTAGGCAGAGATGTGGTAGAGCCTGCGGTGAAAGAGATTTATCAAGAAATGAAACTACTTTGCGAAACACCGGCTCCCGATGAAGAATTGCTTTTAGTAAAAAACTATTTGCTGGGAAATTTGCTTGGCGATCTTGATGGTCCGTTTCAGATCATTCAAAGATGGCGAACGCTTATTCTAAATGGATTGACTGAAGAGCATTTCAATAGAAATATCAACGTTTACAAAAGCATTACTTCTAAAGACCTGCAACAACTGGCCGCCAAGTATTTCTGCACAGATGATTTTTATGAAGTGGTGGTAGTTTAGTTGCCTATGCGTTCTTCTACGAGATAGTTATTTCTGTCAGAGGCATTGCGCGACACTAATTCCGCTACAAAACCTGTAAGAAAAAACTGAGTGCCAATAATCATGGCTACGAGTGCTATGTAAAAAGGGGGACGATTGGTAAGAAATACATCTTCATACATAAACCGGGAGACGATAAGATAAACCGTCATCAACAAACCAATAAGAAATGTAAGCGTGCCAAGCGTACCGAAGAAGTGCATGGGTTTTTTTCCGAAGCGCCCCATAAACTGAACGGATAGCAGATCGAGGAAACCATTGATAAAACGCTCCCAGCCAAACTTTGAAACGCCATATTTGCGCGGACGGTGTGTTACTACTTTCTCTCCTATTTTACGAAAGCCTGCCCATTTTGCAAGCACGGGTATAAAACGATGCATCTCACCATACACTTCAATACTCTTCACTACTTTTTTGCGGTAGGCTTTCAGTCCGCAATTCATATCGTGGAGCTTTATGCCGGATATAGAACGGTTTACAGCATTGTATAATTTGCTGGGAAGATTTTTTGTGAGCGCGTTATCATGACGGACTTTTTTCCACCCGCTTACCAAGTCAAATCCATCAACAGCTATCATTCTGTAAAGCTCAGGAATTTCATCAGGGCTATCTTGCAAGTCTGCATCCATTGTGATTACCACATTTCCCTTTGCTGCTTTGAAGCCTTCGTTTAGAGCCGCGCTTTTGCCATAGTTGCGCTGAAATTTTATTCCCTTGACGGTGTTGTATTGCGTTGACAGATTTTCAATTACAAACCAGCTATTGTCGGTGCTGCCATCGTCTATCATTATTATTTCGTGTGCATAGCCGTGATCGTTGCAGACACGCTCAATCCATTCTACCAATTCAGGCAGAGATTCATCTTCGTTGTAGAGTGGTATTACGATCGAGAGGTCCATAATTGTTAGTCCATGTAAACAGGCTTATTCTTCTTTACAATAGCGGCACAAATAAATGACACTATTCCATACCATACGATTTGCGTGGCAATTGATAATAATTGTTTGCCGAAGTTTAATTTATCCTCATTCTGCTTGTCAAATTCTTCAGCCATTTCATCAAGTTTTTCTTGCGGCGCACCCCAATTTTCAGCAGCAGAGATGGATGACTCTCTAATTTTATCAACCATACTTGCATCAATAAATCTCATGTAAATGAAGTCGTAGGTGAAGTTCAGAACCACGACAATTAGCGCTGCAATAAATATTGCCTGGAATGCTTGTTTGATATCCATATAGCCTCCTAGGGCCTTCCGTTGTTGCACTCCTGTTACACCAAGCAGCACTGCACCCAGCGTAAAGGAAAGAAAAGTAAAAAGCATAGTCATTCCCCAGCTCTCTAAAAAAAACTGATAGGCTACCGTACTAAAGATTATTTTAATCAAGGCAATTAATAATCCCATTTTTACCGGTAAAGACCATTTGTTGAAGTTCTCATCTGGAACGGTTGAGGGTGTTACTATGTGCTCCATTTTATCTGTTTATATGAAATTGGTTTTGATTGAAAATCGCAATCACTTTTCCTTTCAATTCTTTTCCTATAAAAGGATTGTTTCCTGAAAGCGATTGCACTTTTTCACTTGTAAAGTTGGTGAATTCGTTAGTAGAAAAAAGAGTAAACGATGTTGATTCATTTCCTATTGCCAACGAAGACAAGCCAAATATTTTTCGCGGTCGAATGGCAAGTGCATCAATAATTCTTTCTAAGGGAATTGTATTTTCTACTGCGCCAAGTAAAACATTGAAAGCAATTTCCTGAATGTTCATTCCATTGCTTGCGTACTCAAATTCTTTCGACTTTGCATCCCAGTCCTGCGGACGATGATGTGTGGCGATACAATCAATCGTACCGTCTTTTAAACCTGCTACCAGTGCCTGTCTGTCTTGCTCTGTTCGTAGTACCGGTGAAACCTTATAAACGCTATCATAAGTTTGCAAGGCTTCGTCAGTGAGTGCGCAATGATATGGCGTGATGGAGCATGTGATATTCAATCCTTCTTTTTTTGCCTTTCGAATCATTTCGACACCTGCCTCTGTAGATACGCCCGTAATATGCAATCGTGAATTAGTGTAACGCAGTAATTCTATATCGCGGTGAATCAATATTGTTTCAGCAAGCACCGGAATACCTTCCATTCCAAGACGGGTGGAAATTTCTCCTTCGTGCATTAAACCTCCTAAAGACAATGAAGCATCTAATGGAATTTGAAGTAAAACCCCGTTAAAGGATTTTGCATATTCCAATGCCTTCAGCATAAGGTTCGCATGTTGCACTGGTTTCCAGCCGTCAGTAAAGGCAACCGCACCGTTTGCGTGCATATCAAGCATTTCTGCCAATGAACCGCCTTCAATATTTTGGGTGATAGCGCCGAGCGGGTGAAGATTGACTACGTTGTTTTTTGCCTTTTGAGCAACGAACTGAATAATAGATTTCGTACTAAGTACGGGATTAGTATTGGGCGAAAGCAATACATCAGTAAAGCCTCCGGCTGCTGCAGCTTTTAACCCACTCGCTATTGTTTCTTTATGCTCAAAACCTGGTTCGCAATATTCTGCAAACACATCCACAAATCCAGGAGAAATATAAAGCCCCTCCTCTGTATCATTTGATCTCTTAGATGCTTCCCAAACTATTTCGTCGTCAAGAAGAATGGCAGAGGAAATATTTCCCTCAGAGATTTTTATTTCCAGCTTTTCCTGTCTTTTATCTGAGGATAAAGGAAGGCTAATGTCAACAACCTTATTATGAAACTCAGAATTCGGATCAACAACCTTTGCTTGGCGGATAAGCACGGACATTAGCGTGGAGCGAGTGTTTGTTTGCGATAGCTTCTTGCAAGTAAATAACTTTCTGCAGCGAGCATTAACAGGGCTAAAATAACACAAACTTTCCAAAGAGGAAGAGACCCATTCTGCCCGTTATCCATAGTGGAGTTTGCATTCATCCAGGAAATATTATCGCCCTTCCATGTACTTCTGAGTTTTTCCAAATCCCACAGTTCCAGTTGCGATTCCGCACGGTTTCCATTGACCGCAATCAGGGTGCTGTCAGTCCCCTTTGCGACAAGGGTGTAAAAGCCAGGATGCATCATAATATTGCCGAGAAAAACTTCCAACCCGCCACCACTCGCTCGTTGTGGGGGAATAAGATCCATGTCTGCTCCATACACATGTAGCATGTTTCTTTCATCAGCGTTGGCGAGCGACAAGAAAATGGGTTGCTGATTACCGGCGGTTATGGCATAAGCATCACTTCCTTTAGATTGCGCCGTCATCTGATATAAGAAAGGCACGAAGAAATAACTACCCGGAAAGTTTCCTGATGAAAGTTCCGCAGAGGTTGCTGCTACATACAATTTTCCCCGATAAGGCGTGTATTGTGCCAGAAACGGATCGCCATTTCTAAAACTTAGAATAGACTGTTGGTTAGCACTCAATCCTGCACTAATCATATAATGCCAGTTGGCTATCGGCAATTGAACATTTTCAGGCACCCGCTCAAAAAGGTCGCGTACCAATTCACTTCCTTGTTGAAGATTACTCACCGTTTGCACTGCGGTATCTATTCCCGCAATACTTATGTCTGCAATTTTGCTAAAGCCCTCGTTCAGGGCATTTAGGTTTGAAGTTTTTCCCGGAAAAATGCAGATGCTTTGCCCCTGTTGCAAGCCAAGAACTATTTGTCTAATCAAGTCTTCACTGAATCTCGTAATGCCGTTTAGAATGATAAGATTGTATTCTTTCCAATTGGCATTTTCATGCAGCGAGCGTTGATCCATTCTGAAACCATTGTATGCTCTGAAGGCCGCTTGAATGTATGGATTCGGATGGCTTTCATTTATTACTAAAACAGAAAGGTTCGACGCACTTCTTGCCGTTATCCTAAACGTATCGTCAAAACGAACTGTAGCGTCATTCAATGTGAGCGCAATTTTTTGCCAACCGGAACCATTCACCTGAAAACTTAAAGTGTCTTCTGTTTCATTTTGGTCATTAAAATTGAGACTCACGGCGCTTTTCACTTGTCCATTTATCGAAAGCTGCATGATTGGCATCGTGGTTGGTTGCTTGCCTACCAGTCTGCTCTTTACAATCAAACGATTGCTTTGGCCCGTTTGCAACACAGGTGTAGCAAGAAATGCCGTGTCAATAAATACATTGCTTGCAACTTCGGGTCTCACAGGTACACCAAAAAAGCGAATGCCCTGCAACTGTGCTTCGCCTGTCTGTGCTGAAAAACTACTTTGCTGAAAGTCTGAATAATAATAAACATCAGCCCCCGCAGTAGCCTCGCTCTGAGTTAATCCTTGTATGGTTGCAAATATTTGATTGGAAGATTTTGATGCTGTTGAAATATCAATAGACTTTAAACTTGCAATAGCTTTTTCTGCGGGCACAGGCTGATAAGAAACGGGCTTATCGTTGGTTAATACTACAAATCTGGTTCCCTCGGGTGCATTTTCCAATTGCTTTCCGGCGGCTTCCTTTGCCAGGTCCAAAAGATTTCGAACCCCTTTTTTCAGCGACATGGAGCTGGAGTTGTCAATGTAGATTACCTGAAGCCGGTTTGAAATCTCATCGCCTTTATTGCTTCGGAAAAAAGGCTGTGCAAAGGCTAAAATCAAAGCAAGCAAAAACAAAATGCGCAAGGCTAAAAGCCATTTATAACGAACCTGGGAAAGCTTTTGGGAATGAAGCTGAATATTTTTTAGGAAACGTGTGCTTGGGAAATAAACAGTTTTGTACCTGCGAAGATTGAACAGGTGTATAAGTATGGGAATGGCTATTAAAGCGGCAGCCGCTAAAAACAATGGATAGAGAAAACTCACTAAACAAAGATTAGTAATTCTACGCTCAGTTCATTGTTAAAATAATCGGTGGAAAATGGCAGCTTCATAGTTCTATACAAACGTTCTTTTGCTCCGTAAAAAACCGCAATGCTTCCCACCCGCCTTCTCTTCCCACACCGCTATTTTTAAAGCCTCCGAAAGGAGTGCGGAGGTCGCGCAACAGCCAGCAGTTTACCCAAATAATACCACTTTGCACTTTTGCTGCCACACGATTAGCGCGTGTCACGTCTTGTGTCCAAATTGTTGCACTTAGCCCGTAGTCAGAAGTATTTGCGAGCGCTAAAGCTTCGTCTTCTGTTTTAAAACTTTGCAGCGTAACGACCGGCCCAAATATCTCTTCCATATTTGTGCGGCATTGCGCATTCAACCCTTCAATAACCGTGGGTTGGATGAAGTACCCTTCTGCACATCTGCCTTCTGGTTTTATTACTTCTCCACCATAAAGAATTTTTCCTCCTTCCTGTTTGGCAAGTTCAATACAACTCATCACCTTATCGAAATGTAGCTTGCTGACAACGGCACCTTGTTTCGTGTTTTCATCCAGCGGATCTCCAACTGAAAGCTTCTTAACTCTTGCAAGAAACTCTTCTTTGAATTTTTCATAGATCGTTTCTTCCACCAATATTCTTGAGCCACACAAACAAATTTGTCCCTGGTTCGCAAAAGAACTTTGGACAGTAGTGCGCATCATTTTTTCCCAGTCGCAATCGGCGAAAATAATGTTGGGATTTTTTCCTCCCAACTCAAGCGAAAGCTTTTTAAACATGGGCGCAGCAATAGTGGCAATATCCTTTCCGGCCCGGGTGCTTCCGGTAAATGAAACAGCTTTGATGTGAGGATGTTTTACAATGGCGCTGCCACAATCTTTCCCGCCGCCATGAATTATATTCAATACGCCATCGGGTAGCCCGGCCTCTTTGCAAATAACTGCAAGCAGATATGCGGTCATCGGAGTTACTTCACTTGGCTTGGCAACTACACAATTACCGGCTGCAAGCGCAGGCGCAATTTTCCAGGTAAAAAGATAGAGCGGCAAATTCCACGGAGAAATGCAACCCACCACTCCTATTGGTTGGCGAAGGGTATAGTTGATTGCCTTATTTTCCATGTTATGGCTCTCTGTGCTGAAGTGCATAAGTGCGGTAGCGAAAAAACGGAAATTGCTTGATGCGCGTGGAATATCCACTTTTCTGGATAGCCATAAAGGTTTGCCGTTGTCATTTGTTTCGGCAAGCGCAAGCGCTTCAAGATTCTGATCTATTAGCTCTGCAATTTTATTGAGTATTTTAAATCGTTCTTCTGCCGGAGTTATACTCCATTTTTCAAAGGCAGTATCTGCGGCTTCGTAAGCAAGATTTACATCTTGTTCATCGCTATCGGGGGTTTTACTATAAACCTCACCCGTAGCCGGATTAATATTGTCAAGGTATTTGCCATTAGTCGGTTTGCGGAAAGAACCACCAATGTAATTAGCAATTTCCGCTGGAGCCTGAAGATTCATCAGGCAAAAATAGGCAACGGTCTTTATTTCGATTCGCAAGCATTTTGCATAAAAAAAGCGGGGACTGATTAAGCTGTTTCTCTCACTTTTTCCCGTGTCAGTTCATCTACCTCGTGTATCATTTCATCGAGTGTTTTGGTTTGCTCTTTAATGCTGGAAAGTATCTCTGCATTCATCGGGTCGGAAGGATCATCGAAGTTAAAAAGATCTGTGAGGCCAAGTATGGTTGCAACCGGGCTGCGCATACGATGAGATTGCACCCAAGCTATTTTCCTTAGTCGTTTATTTTGTTGTTCTATACGTTGCAGATGAGAGCGCATTTCTGTTACATCCTGTAGTGTTCCTTTCACCTGTATCGCATGACCGGCAGCATTTCGAATCACTTCGCCACGCACCAAAACGTGTTTTACAATCATCCTGTCGGTAAGCACACGGAAATAAAATTGTTTGAATGAAGATGCCCGTAGATTTTTTTGAATGCTGTCTTCAATAAACCGAAGATCGGCGGGATGAACCTGTGCAGCAAGCTTTTCGTAAGTAAGAATAGCGCCGGGTGATAATCCGAGTATTTCATAAGCCATATCCGACAGATCTACGTGCTTGCGAAAAATATCCCACAATCCATAGCCAAGTTTTGCGGTTCGCTCGGCTTCAAGCAAGCGATCATGTTGTTGCCGTAGTGTGTTTTCTGCATGAATCCTTTTGTCTATTTCTTCTTGTAGTTCTAAAGGAGATTTTAAAGAAAGCGCTGTGGGAAGAATTTTGAAAACGTAGTAGATAGTAACCCAACTAATGACTCCTGTTGCCAGCCGCATCAAAGCACTGACACGAAAAAGCGGCAACCAAAACATGAGCGCGTCAATAAAATAAGTGGCACCGCTAATAAGAATGAATGTGGCGAAAAGAACATAAAGTCCGTTGAAGTGAATCTTCTTTCCCTGCTTGCGCAGATAAATGACAATAAGTGCGGGCAATACAAAATATGCAGACCATACCATCAGATCGCTGATAATGTATAGCCAGCCGTGAAAGCTTGTCCAATTACCGTTTTTCCAAAACGATTGAAAATCGGAATGTTTAAACAGGTTTATTAAGAAATCAAAAAGTTGGTTCATGTAATCGTTGTATGGCTTTGAGGTTTGGTTACCATACTCCGTTCTCTCTCTATTACAATGGTAAGTAGGGCGAAGGTATTGCTAATGGAAAATTACGAAAGAAATGAAAGAAAGATTAACAACCGATTCGCAAGAGGTTTGAAAATGAATAACAAACTTAATCTTCGAGAGGTAAAACAATTAATACTTTTATGTGGGAGATTGATTTATGAAAATCCTATTACAAATCTTTTTTGCATTATTTGTGTATTTATTCATCAACAACGTTATAGTCAATATTGGTTTGTTGTTTCTCAATTCTTCTGCTTTTCCCAAATTATATATTATAGGCTACGTATGTGGCGGGCAAGATTCACTACCTACAATATACTTGTTACGTTGCGGAGTTATGGTCATCATTCGCGTAATAAGTTTTGGTTTAATAATCAAATACTTTTCAAAACTATCTGGCTTCCTTCTAACCTTTCTTCTTTTCGACTTTATTTGTGCTGGGGCCGTGTACAGTAAAGCTCTCTGGTTTTCCATGCCGTTCTTCTGCAATTATTTTTATTACATTTTCAGTTTTTGGCTATTTGGAAACTACTATTTTTTAATGCTTTTACTTGGACTGGCAAATATGGTGATAGCCTATTTCTTGCTTTCGAGAAAAATCAATTTGCCTACTTTATTTAACCGTAGTTCTTCCTTCAGAAATAAGGAATTTTTTAAGAAAAAATCTTGAATGCTACATACGCTCCACCATACGCAAGTGCAAACATGTACACAAACTGGATGAGGGGATATTTCCAGGATCGGGTTTCCCGTTTCACAATTACCAAAGTGCTCATACACTGCATGGCAAAAACATAGAAAATAAGAAGCGACAAACCTGTGGCAAGTGTGTAAACAGGCGTTCCGTCCACACGTTTTGCCTGTCTCATTTTTTCCCTGAGAGTAAGCTCGATATTCTCTTCGCCAACACTGTAAAGCGTAGCCATTGTTCCAACAAAAACTTCTCTTGCAGCAAACGAAGTAATTAGTGCGATACCTATTTTCCAATCGTAACCCAACGGACGGATAAATGGCTCGATTGCATGACCCACAATGCCTGCAAAAGAATGTTCCAGTTGCGCAGACTTTCTTTCACTTTCAAGCAACGCAGTTTGTTCGGGATTTTGTTGTAGCAATGCTGCATAGTGTTCTTCCACTTTTTTCATTCTTGCAGGTGGACCAAAACTGGCAAGCACCCACAGCAATAAAGAAATAATCATGATCACTTTCCCCGCATCGGTAATAAACGCTTTTGCTTTTTCTATCATGGTGAGTCCTACGTTTTTCCAACGAGGCGCACGATAAACAGGAAGCTCCATCAGAAAGAATGTTCGCTCTTTCGCTTTCACAACAAAGTTCATCACCCATGCTACAACCAAGGCCATAAAAAACCCAAGCAGATACAAACCCATCAGCACTAAACCCTGCAGGTTGAATATCCATAGTTTTTTATCAGGAATAACCAGACCAATAAGAATAGTATAAACAGGAAGACGCGCCGCACAACTCATTAACGGCGTTACCATAATGGTGATGAATCTTTCCTTTCTGTTTTGAATAGTACGTGCAGCCATAATTGCGGGAACTGCACATGCCATTCCACTTATCAATGGCATTACAGACCGTCCGTTTAAGCCTACACTTCGCATTAGTCTGTCGGTAAGAAAGCTAATGCGCGCCATGTAACCACTGTCTTCAAGAATAGTAATGAAACCGAAAAGGATCATTATCTGCGGAATAAAAACAGCGATACCACTGATGCCGGCAAGCACCCCATTTATCAATACGTCTTTCAGCAAATTTTCG
>ENA-UOUJ01000042-UOUJ01000042.1-activated-sludge-metagenome-genome-assembly--contig:-NODE-42-length-123532-cov-52.778582_pt1 | contig 123532 bp, 102 predicted proteins | sample MGYA00249839_ERZ747224 | MGnify/ENA primary metagenome ERZ747224 (study PRJEB28782, sample SAMN03220277) | activated sludge metagenome | biome: wastewater; feature: sewage sludge; material... | reverse complement strand
TGACACCTAATGATAGGTACGCTCAAACAGAAAAAAAAGCAGCATGATCAAAAAAAATATTAACTTAACAAACTGACTCTTTGGTCTCGAAAATGGGGAGTATTATAAGGTTACCAATTTTTGGTAATAATAGAAGGACATAACTAACAATGGGGCTTAATACATATTTTAGTGAACGCTCGAATTTCGTATATGCTTCACCGAAACTATAGAATAACAACGAACTGAAATGCATTAATCAACGGGCTGCAAACGGGCAGTAAAATGCCGCAGCACTGGAGCTTCATAGGTAATCTTCAACCCCTGAATCTGCTCTCTTTTTTTGTATACTTCAATCAGTACTTCCGCCACATAATCAATATGGCTTTGGGTATATACACGGCGCGGGATGGCCATTCGCACGAGATCAAGCATGGCAGGTATCAACTTGCCATTTTCATCATATTTTCCGAACATCAACGACCCTACCTCAACGGCGCGTACACCTCCCTCCAGGTACATAGCAGCCACCAGCGCCTGACCGGGATATTGGTCAACAGGTATATGTGGCAACATGGCTTTTGCGTCAATGTACACGGCATGTCCACCCGCAGGCTGCATCACAGGCACACCGGCAGCATGCAATTTCTCTGTGAGATACGCCACACTGCGTATGCGATATTGAAGATAAGACTCCTCCATCACTTCTTTGAGTCCGATTGCGATGGCTTCCAAATCCCTACCGGCCAATCCTCCATAGGTTGGAAAGCCCTCGGTAATAATGAGCAGGTTACGGCATGGGGTTACCAGGGCTTCATCACGCAGTGCTAGGAATCCGCCAATATTGGCAAATGCATCTTTCTTTGCGCTCATGGTACAACCATCGGCATAACTGAACATCTCGCGGGCGATATCTGCCACAGAAACCTGTTGGTATCCTTCTTCACGTTGCTGTATGAAATAACTGTTTTCGGCAAAGCGGCAGGCATCAATAAAAAACGGAATGCCATGTTGCTTACAAATGGCAGCAGTTTGTTTGATGTTCATCATGCTCACCGGCTGACCGCCCCCTGAATTATTGGTAACGGTAGTTATCACCATCGCAATGGCACCGGCGCCATGGGTACGAATGTATGCCTCCAACGCTTCTGTATCCAGATTCCCTTTAAACGGAGCCGAAACCAATGGCTGCTTTCCTTCAGCACACAGCATATCGATGCCGGTAGCTCCCGTGTACTCAATATTGGCGCGGGTGGTATCAAACAATGTATTGCTGATGAAAACTTTTCCGGGTCCGCCGGTAACGGAAAACAATATTTTCTCCGCAGCCCTGCCCTGATGTGTAGGAATCACATATTGCATGCCGGTGATCTCCTGTACCGTTTTTTCAAAGTGATAGAAACTCTTACTGCCGGCATAGGATTCATCCCCTATCATCATCCCGGCCCATTGCGCACTGCTCATGGCACTGGTGCCGCTATCGGTAAGTAAATCAATCAACACATCATCCGCCTCCAGTAAAAAGGTATTGTAACAGGCTTGTTCCAGTTTCTCCTTACGCTCTGCCAGTGTGAGCACACGAATGGGTTCAACAGATTTGATGCGGAATGGTTCAATGATAACGGCCATAATAATGCATTTGGAATGCAATACTACAGCCGCTATACGGGTAGAACCCTATCATCAGACAATCCCAAAACTGATTGTTATCAGCGTGTTTTATTCAAAATTCATAACTTCTTCATCGGTTATATGTTCCTGGAATATTTCCTCCAGTTCAGGTTCAAAAAAGAATGTACTTTCACCAAAGGCAGGTTTTAATTCATCAATCCAGGCAGCCTCTTCATCATATTTCGCAAAAAATGGTCGTGCTACCCAATCAGGATTTCTACCCTGTAAAAACCGAAGGGTAATTATTTTTTCTCCTGCCACCTCGCTCACACCCAATACCTGAATTTTTCCGGGGTTTGCACTCATGCTTGGGCCGCGTACGGTTCTGCACACACCACTCACCTGCTGGTAGGCCTTCCTGAAAATTTCCCAGGCACGAACCAGAGAAACTTTAAAATAGTGCTGAGCTCCGGTGTCTCTCGCCAAAAACATATAGTACGGTATGCAGTTCTGATTTACCTGTTCTCTCCACATGGCCGCCCACACATCCGGATCATCATTGATGTTTCGCATGATGGGAGATTGTGTTCTTATCTGTGCTCCGGCTTTTCGAACACGACGGATAGCTTCCTTTACGGCGGGAGTCATCATCTCCACCGGATGGTTAAAGTGCGCCATGATGGCCAGGTTCCTGCCCGATGCCACAATTTTTTCGAATGTACGCAAGGTGTCTTCCGCATCATCATCCGATAAAAATTTGTATGGCCAGTAGCCCAATGCCTTCGTACCAATTCGAATGGTTTGCAGATGCGGTATATCCGCTTCCAAAATCGCATCAATATAGGTACTGAAGATTTTATTTTTCATAATCATCGGATCTCCCCCGGTAAACAACAAATCAGTAACCTCTGTATGTTCCTGTAAATATTTTACCATTAGTTCTGATTCACGCATGCCGAATTTCCACTCATCAATACCTACAAACTGTGGCCAGCGAAAACAAAATGTACAATAAGCATGACAGGTTTGGCCCTGACTCGGAAAAAATAAAACGGTCTGACGATACTTGTGCTGCATACCGGTTAACCGCTGCCCTTCTATCATCGGTACGTTATGTTCTAACTGGCCGGCCGGATGTGGATTCAATTCAGCGCGTATCCGGTTGGCTTCCGCCTTAATCTCATCCTTCGAAGCGCCTGAATCCATTACCGCTTTCATCTGGGCATAATGAGCATCGGTAAGCATTTGGCGGCGTGGAAAGGTAAGGGTGAAAATAGGGTCGTCAGGTACTTTATCCCAGTTGATCAGTTCATCAATCACATAATTATTCGTTTTAAAGGGAAGCACCTGACCTACAATTTCTATATCCCTGATTTCTTCGTCCGACAACCGATGAATCTGTGGAATGGTTTTAAAATTGTGCAGTGCGTAAGATTTGTAAATTTTCTTTAACTCCATTGTAAACACTTTTAGGTTTTCGTTTGATTCAATGTCCCTTTTCAGGGAAACACTATAACATATTAGGATAATCAGCAGTATAAATTGTACAATACACTACTAAGGCTCGGAAGATACGCAATCATACTTTTTTGAAAAAAGGAAAAATGTTAAAATATATTCACTAACGTATATGCATACACTATATAAATATTGCAAAGTGATACGGAAACATTTCGAAACATAATTCTTGTTCAGACATTTTAACTGTATCACGCATATTTATACAATATCAGATAACCCTACAATAAAAAAATCAATCTGTGACCGTTGTCACCGACCGCCGCGAAATTCTGGTGCAATTTTGTACGGTCAAATCATTCAACATTAAAACTATCAGTCATGAAAATTGAACAAATTTATACCGGATGCCTGGCACAGGGTGCCTATTACATTGAAAGCGAAGGAGAAGCAGTGGTTATCGACCCGCTGCGTGAGGTGGAACCCTATATTGAGCGTGCCGCAAAAACCAATTCAAAAATCAAATATGTATTTGAAACGCATTTTCATGCAGACTTTGTAAGTGGTCATATAGACCTGGCGAAGAAAACGGGAGCTACTATTGTGTACGGTCCTACTGCAAAACCCAGATTTGACGCCTATGTGGCAAAAGATGGTGAAACATTCAAAGTAGGAAAGATAACATTTGAAGTGCTGCATACACCGGGGCACACCATGGAAAGCAGTTGTTATTTGCTGAAAGATGATCAAGGAAAACGTGTAGGCTTATTCAGCGGAGATACTCTGTTCATAGGAGACGTTGGCCGGCCGGATCTGGCACAGAAAGTAGTGGCTGATTTAACACAGGATAAACTCGCATCTCATTTATACGATTCACTGCATAATAAAATCATGCCGCTGGAAGATGATATCATCGTTTATCCCGCACATGGCGCCGGATCTGCTTGCGGTAAAAACATGAGCAAGGAAACAACCGATACCCTGGGTAACCAAAAAGCAACCAATTACGCCTTACAACCCATGACACGGGAGGAATTTATTCGCGTAGTAACTGAAGGACTTACACCTCCTCCCGGATATTTCCCTTCCAACGTTCTGATGAATATACAGGGGTATGACAGTATTGACCAGATAATGGATCGTGGATTGCATGCGTACACACCCGAAGAATTTGAAGCCGTGGCCAATAATACCGGTGCTCTGTTGTTAGATACACGTGCTCCTCAGGAATTTGCTGAGGGATTTATTCCCAATTCCATCAACATCGGAATTGACGGAAACTTCGCTCCATGGGTAGGCACACTGATTACTGATATGAAGCAGCCCATTCTGATTATTGCGGATGAAGGGAAAGAAGAAGAAGTTGTCATCAGACTGGCACGTGTGGGATACGACTATGCAACCGGTTATCTGAAAGGCGGATTCAAGGCATGGAAAGACGCCGGAAAAGAAACAGATTCCATCCAATCCATTGATGCATCAACACTGAAAAAAATTCATACAGAAAATCCGGATATACATATTCTGGATGTGCGTAAAAACAGCGAGTATTTCTCTGAACACATCATTGGGGCAGAAAACATGCCGCTCGATTACATCAATGATCATTTTACTGAAATCGATAAGAACAAAACGTACTATGTACATTGTGCCGGTGGATACCGTTCTATGATATTCACTTCCATATTGCGTTCCAGAGGGTACGATAACCTGATTGATGTGAAAGGTGGATTTAAAAGCATTAAAGAAAGCGCACTGTTTCCAATAAGCGACTATGTGTGTCCTACAACTATGTTGTAACTCATTCATCTAAGATTTAAAAAATATAAAACCATGGGATTATTTTCCAACTTATTCGCTACGAAAGAACCTGTTCAATACAAAGAACTGATTGAAAAAGGAGCTGTTATTATTGATGTACGCACACCGGGTGAATTTGCTGCCGGTAATATTCCGGGCAGTATCAATATACCCTTGGATCAGATTCCCGGAGAGACAGCCTCCATCAGAGAGAAGTATCCGATAATCATCACATGTTGCAGAAGCGGTAACAGAAGTGCCGTAGCCAAGCAATACCTTAACAGTGATGCGTGCCATGTAATTAATGGTGGCGCTTGGAATTCGCTGATGACTCAGATACAATAAACATCAACCCTAATCACATCCTGTAACGTTGAATGAAGATCCACGCTTACAGGATGTGTTAATTCATTTCACATGAAATTGCTCAGGTTTATATTTGGCATGGTGTGGTTGATGTTACTAACGGTGACGCACACATCCGCACAGCATAAAACAAACATGTGGTTTAGGGTGGCCATCGATCAATCCATCAACCACCGGTGGAAAACATCGTACGAGCTGCATCACAGAAGACAAAGCAGTCTGCACCATGAAAATCCGTTACAGGCATCCTTACTGTATGCCGTACGCCCCTGGGTACATTACTCGTTAAATCATTCTGTGCAGATTAGCGCCTCGCCAATTGCCTATTATCACCAGTTACCCTTACTGATGAAGGACGGATCATCCGGCACCCATCATGTGAATGAGCTGAGGTCCACACTAGGACTGACTGTTCATCACCCATTGGGTAAAAGATTCACATTAAAAGAACGTACCCTCTGGGAATATAGAAACTTCGACAACAACACTGAATCCATCCGCTCAAGATTTAAACTGGGTATTGAATACAAGATTCGTCCGTCATGGTACGTCACATTACATGAGGAAACCATGTTGAATCTTTATCATTCTGAACAGCCCATGCATTTTGATCAGGAACGGCTGAATCTGAATATTCGAAAAGTGATGAATAAGCACCTAGAACTGGAAATGGAATTTGCTCATATCATTCGCAATATTCCCAGTGCAGAAAATCATTTAAAAGAAAGCAACTTACTGCTCCACCTGAATTTCAAAATATAGAACGTATGAAAAAAAGTATATGGATTACAGGTTTAGGCATCCTGGCCGGTGCCGTGGGAGGATACCTATACTATCAGTACATCGGTTGCCTGTCGGGCACCTGCCCTATCACTTCCAGGCCCATGCCCAGCACGTTATACGGAGCTGTGATGGGCGGACTGGCATTCAATCTCTTTGTTCCGAATAAAAAGAAGAAAAACAGCCGGGATGAGGGTGTTATGTAACTACAGTCACCGACCGGCTGAGATTAATATCTGATTTTTACATAAAATCAAATAGCATGAACTTAAAATCGTGGGGTTGGATGCGCATCATTCGTTTAGTGTTAGGAGTTATTATTGTGATACAGGGTATCATGATGAAGGAATGGCTGTACATGATTCTGGGAGGGTTCTTCACCCTTTTCGCCATCATGAATGTAGGATGCTGCGGAACTTCGTGTACGATTAACCGTAAGCCCGGACGTTCAGATGAGCCTGTTACTTACGAAGAAATTAAATAATCCATAAACTCAATAAAATGCAAATAACATTTTCAGAACTGATTCAGGGAGAAAAACCCGTGTTGGTAGATTTTTTTGCCACATGGTGCGGCCCTTGCAGGATGATGTCGCCTATTTTGGATGAAGTAAAATCAAAGGTGGGCGATAGCGCGGTTATCATCAAAATTGATGTGGATAAAAGTCCTGAGGCCGCAGCGGCCTATCAGGTTCAGGGAGTACCCACATTAATGCTTTTCAAAAAAGGCAAGGTGGTGTGGAGGCAATCGGGTGTGGTGCCGGCTGCTCAGTTGAGTCAGATTATTTCGCAACATCAATCAATCTAATTATATGAAATCGCATTATCAGGTGTTGATTATCGGCGGTGGTACTGCCGGAATCATGGTTGCTGCCCAACTAAAAAGAAAAGAAAAAAATCTTTCCGTTGGAATTATTGAACCATCACCTGACCACTGGTATCAGGCAGCATACACCCTGGTGGGTGCGGGAACATACGATTACAATAAAACGAGAAGAGACACCGCATCGCTGATTCCTAAGGGGGTTGACTGGATTCGGGATTACGCCACTTCAATTGACCCGAATTCTCACTCGGTGCTCACCCAAAATACAGGTACACTGCAATACGACTACCTGGTAGTTGCTCCCGGTTTGGTGATGGATTATGACGCGATGCCCGGTTTAACCGAAGCATTGAAAACAGAGGTGGTATGCAGCAATTATACCGATCCTCAAAAAACATGGAAAGTTCTACAGGAATTTAAAGGAGGCAATGCCTTGTTTACTCAACCCTCCACTCCTATCAAATGTGGAGGCGCTCCACAAAAAATATTATACCTGGCCGATGATTACTTCAGAAAATCAGGTGTGCGTAGCCGTACGAATATGATTTACGCAACCCCCGGTACGGTTATTTTTGGAACGAAGGAATTTGCCGACACGCTCATGCAGGTAGTGAACAGAAAAGAAATCATCCTGAAACTTTTTTATAACCCGGTTAAGATTGATTCTACAAATCGTATTATTTATTTCGAGTATAAAAAAGATGCTGCCTTCTTACCCGAAGAGCGGATTCACGAAACCATGGGTAGCGACCAACTGATTCAAATGCCGTATGACATGCTGCATCTGGCCCCACCGCAGGCAGCGCCCGAGTTTATCCGGAAATCAGAGTTGTCCATACCGGAAGGTGCTGGCAAAGGCTGGATAGATGTAGATCCTGAAACACTGGAGCATAAACGCTTCCCGAATGTATATGCTTTGGGAGATGTAGCCTCACTGCCAACGGCTAAAACCGGAGCTGCTGTGCGTAAACAAGCACCAGTAGTGGTTGATCATATCATCCAATCCTTGCATGGCAAAAAAAGTAAGGCTGCGTATAACGGATATTCTTCCTGCCCGTTGGTTACCGGTTACGGTAAAATGTTGCTGGCGGAGTTCAAATATGGCAATGTACGCGACAGTGATCCTCTCCTCAGTAAATTTGTGGATACAACAAAGGAACAATGGAGTATGTGGCTGTTGAAAAAGTACGCACTCCCTTATCTATACTGGAACCAGATGATGAAAGGAAAGATGTAACCGAACAACCGGTTTACTTTGATTCTTTAATAACAACTACCGGAACTTTAAATTTCCACAGTAAGCGTTTGGTTTCACTGGTATGAAATTCGAAAAAACCGTGGTGCTTGGGCAGTAACATGAGTTGTTGCGCTTCATGCATTTCGAAATAACGGTGCAGTCCTTCTTCTACAATATCATCATCAATAAACTGCACATCGGTTTCCAGTCCGGGTAACAAATTCCACAAGGCCCTAACCTTTTCAATATCGGGTTTATTGGCTGATTTGTTCACATGTACAATATCTAATGCACATTTCAGCAGATTGCAATAACGCAGTACCGCATCAGAAGGCAGGCTGATGATACCGGCATCAAAATCAAATGCCATCGCAATTTTTTTAACCGGCTCATATTGTACATCTTCCCCCACTACAACTAAAGGTACACTAAGTTGTTTAAGCGATTCAAACACATTACTGGAGAAAATGACCCGGGAGGCTGATTCCCGGGAAATGCCCATAATTACAATTTCAGGAGTAAAGTTTCTGATGGCGGTTTCAAGTTGAAACCCCAGCGAACCTAACTCCACTTCCAGCCGCGCTTTAATATCAATCACTTCATTGAATGTGGCAGCTAACTGTTGCAACTGTTTGTAGGCATCCTGTCTGAGTTGATCAAACATTTCACCGGGTAAAGGGACAGGAGGTATACTCAGGGGCACAGGTACCACGTGTAATAAAATCAATGGAAGATTCAACTGCTTGGCCAGTGAAGCGGCGTAAAACGCAGCGTTATCAGATGCCTGTGAAAAATTTACGGGTGCCAGAATACAACTCATCTCTTCAATGTTTTAAGGGATTATTTCCTTTGAATCATTCAGCCTGTAATTCCACATCGAAATCTATCCTTCAGGTAAATAATCCAAAAGAAAAAATGAAATCATCTTTCCAATGTTTTAAAGTTAACACATCTATGGAATTTGCACCCTACTTTTAACAACTTAGAACGCAAATGGGATAGCATGCCGTTTCCTGTAAAATATCAATTAATTCCCGGCAATGCGTTGCAGGTACTGCTTAAATACCTGCGCGTTCCAACGTGCGAACCTGCCTCTTTGAACAACGAGTGCGTTCTGATCAGGATAATTCAGATAATAGTGGAAAGCGATTTTACCGAGGGAATCATACCACCCCACTTCCTGTCCGAATCTAAAGTCATTCAACACCACTGTATCGCCATAACGTTCCCCGGAGTAATATCCCTGCGAAAACGACTTGAGTTGTTCAACCGATTTTTGATCCGGAAAAGAATCCAGCAATGCATCGTTGCGTTCGATGGTACGCCAACTCAACTCGGGCTTTTTATCGAAAACAGAACGGTAGCTGATTTTAAAAGTGGTGTCCTGCTTCACCACCACAAACCAAAGCCATGTTTGAAAGGGAGCAGGCGTAGAAAAATAATCTACATAGGGTATTTGCTGAGAAGCCAGTGATTTTTTTACATCCCGGTTTATCTGAAGTTTGTGCGCAACTGCATAAATGGTATATACCATAGCGAGTCCAATGCCCCAGGCCCACCATTTCCTTCGGGATGGATTTCTTTTTTTCAACAACAATAATGCAATCATTGCTGCCAGCGGACCAATGGTAAAAAAGGGGTCGGCAACATAAATGGTATTAAAAGAAAAGCGCAGATTGCTGAAGGGCTCCAGTAATCCTACGCCATAATTGTTGAATGTATCAATAAAAATATGTGCAGCAACCGCTACATAAAAAAATGCCATCCACCGTTTCAAGCCCAGGGCATGTGCCGCATGCAGCCAGGAAGCAAAGACGGCAATCAGCGGTGTAACAACCACAAGAAATAGTATAGAGTGTGTGATGCCACGGTGTGCCAGCAGGTTTTCGGTTTCAGTTAACCATAAGCCTGCCATAAAATCAATATCCGGTAAACTGTGCAACAGTATCCCCCACAGCATAGCCTTCCTGCCGAGTACTTTGCCGGCCATAGCTTCACCAATACAGGCTCCTACCGCAATGTGTGTAAGAGTATCCATGCAATTTTACTTCCGGCTTTTTATGGTATGATGCTTACGCTTTGTTGTGGGCGATGAACAGCGGAAAACTAAGGTTTTCCAACAAGGTATCTGCCATACTTTGCTTAAACCATCTCGATACCATTCCACGGCGATACGCACCCAGCACAATGAGGGGCTTCCCTGGCAATTGTTTCAGGTGTTCAATGATTTTAGGTTCTGCATAATCACTCTTCACCACAGTATACACTGCTTTGGGGAAATGACGCTTCATGAATTCCTTCATAAGCCGGTTATCAGGCACATGCGCAGAAGCTCTTTCTTTCTTCACGGTAAGAACTTCCACATTCAAATCCTGATGCGCCCCAATAAGATAACTGTACTGCTTAATCGCAAATACAGAAGACGGCTCACCATCAAACAACATAACCGCGTTGGTAACGGGTGTATATTTTTTGTTTACCAGCAATACGGGGCTTTCACTGCCGGATAAAAAATCACGAATAAACTCGGTAGGTGCTTTCTCTTTGGCTAAGCTGAATGTTTCGTTGGCATCTATCACCACTAAATCAGCATAAATAGCTTCCTGCATCAAGGTTGGAAAGGCCACATCATTTTCCTTGTGAATGCTATGTTCAATGCCTGCTTTTTTACAAACCGCTTCAAATCTTTCCCGTGATGCTTTTCGGGTTGCCTCATCTTTCTTTTCCAGTGCTGCAATTTGTTTGGTTGTTAAATTTTCACGGGTGATGGCTTTGTACCGGCTAAAACTTTGATAGGTAAAGTCTTCCAGAAATAATCCCACCAGATGTGCAGGCTGAGACTTTGCTATCTGAATGCTGTGCTGCAATGTAGCTTCTGAAAATCGGAGTCCGTCAAATACTGCTAATACTTTAATCATAATATTAAGGATGTGTGATAAATAAAGGTATATTAATTACGTGTAAAATATTGTCGGCACCGCTCCTTTTGAAGAATCTTGATATTTTATTTCTTCCAAATGCCCCAAAGGTAACCATCGCATTTTTTCTGGGCATCAATTCAATCATCAATGCATTTTCTGCATCTCCGTTCAAAATTTTGAATGTAATATTTGAATAGTGTTTTTGGAGCAGGGTTTTAAGATGTTCTTTATGAGGAATATCTTCCTCCGTTTCCGGTGCCGTTAAAATAGTTACAGGTAAATCTTTGAACTGTGGAAACAGATAGGTGAACTGGCGTATAGAATAAACAGACGAATACTTGCCGTTGTAGGTGAAATATAATTCTTTAATTTCCTGCATATCATCCGGCATTACCAGCACAGGACATTTGGCTTTGGGTAACAGTTCCAATATAAAATCAGAAGGCACCCTGTCATCTGCAGCACTGAAAGTAAGGTTGGAATGTACCAACACTAAATCGGCGAAGGTACTCTCCACCACCATTTGCTCCAGCGGATCACCTGATCCGGAGCGAATATGCAATTCTATTCCGTTTTCTTCAGCACATTTTTCCAGCATGGCCGTGCCTGTCTCAAACAGTGTATTGCTTTCTTCATTGATGGCAGTATCCGCTATAGTATACTCCCGTGTAGGAAACATCACATCATTGGAGAAAACCGGTAAAGCTTCCATTACCCGGGCTTCCATCAGTAATGCCGTTAGAGTACTGTTATTCAACCTGCTCAGATAGGCAGGAAAGAAAAAATCTTCTCTTTTAAAAGTAACCGGATTTACCAACCACAAAATGTTGTTCATGATTCTTTATTTATGTGAAATAAACATAGGCAAATGTTGATCGCTGATGAGCTGAGTTAAAAAACTCTTTTTAAACAATTGCGAAAAAGCAGACCGGCCAAATGAACCGGCAACGATTAGCGCATCCTGCTGATTATTCAGCCAGCGAACCAGATCATCCCTTTCCTCGATATGTATAAGCTGCATTTCCATATCAGGATAATGCCTCAACACCAGTTCACTGATTAACACCTGATCCGGAACATCTTTCACTTTATCCCCTGCATATACTAACACCGTACGGCGCTTGCTGAAATTAGGGAACAGATAAGCGAACTGTTTGATAGCAAACACAGATGATTCACTACCGTCATAGGCCAGCAAAATTTTCTGAGGAAATTTGCACTGATCCGGCAGTAATAATACTCCGCACTCACTGTTCCGCAGAATTTCTCGCAGGTATTCATTTGGCTGTTCACCGAACTGTTTATAAAAATGCTCACTGCTGATGATCATTAAATCAGCGAAACGACTCTCTTTTTGTATGGCTTCAAACACCAGTCCGTCGGTATTACTGCGAACGGTATATAAAATACCATGCATGTTACAGCGCAACTCAAAATCCCTGATTGCCTTATCCATTAACCCTCCTGCGGCTTCAACTTCTTCGGGGCCGCTTACATAAGATGCCGATGTGCCCGGAACCACGGGAAATGACCATAAGGCTGAAAAATCCATCGGACTTAAAAACACACCTGTAACAGAAACCGGTGTCAACTTATGCAACTCTATGGCAAAATCCAACAACCCCGGTACATACATCGTTCCATCATATACTAATAAAATTTTTTTCATAATTCCCTGAATTGAAGTTAAACAGGACTCTGTTGTTGAATGCTGACCAATCCGGTATTACGGAATGACATTCATCAACACACCTATTCAAATTTAACGCAAGTATCTCAAATAACATTCCTCCCAATCCATTGGTTAAAATTGTTCATGATAATTTGATGTTTGATTTCCATACTTGAATGATTCTACTATATTTGCAATGCTTACCCATGGTTTCATATGGGGACGCGTTTACCAAACTAACTGTGTATTTAGAAAAAGCTGTCTGATTTCAGGCGGCTTTTTTCATTAAAAAAGGGTTGCTGAGCAGCAACCCTATAAACATTTTCAACTGATTTTACTTACAAAGGCAATGGAATCAGTACCTGGTCAATTTTGTGCAACACACCATTCAGGTAATGCTGGTCACTGGTACCCAACGGATCGGGCAACAAGGGCGACGCATTGAGGATGATGTTTGCCGGCGCCGGATTTTCAGCACCTTTTACAGTAGCTGCGGTGGGGAACGGAGCTCCCATGGTTACCGACAATCCAATGCCCGGATGGTTGGGAATAACCGTATTTAATACCGTAGGTACATTGGTTTGGGTAGTAGGGAAATTGTTGGTAAAGGAACGGTTGATGGTAACGTGATATACCACAATTCCCTGAACAACCTGTGAGGTTAACACCGGAAACAGTGCAGGGTTTTGAAACACGGTTGGTGAAGAGGCCAAAGCGGCTGCCTGTGTAGCAGCTGTGCCGGGTGGAACTCCCTGTGCAATCAGCGCCTGTGTAATAGCCAGGGTGAGGATATTTTGAAATGCCTGATCGGTAGGTGCGTACACAGTAAAGTTAGCCCCAATGTTCAGCAACAAGCCCTGGAGGTTACCCACTGCTCCACCCTGATTGGTGGCACTGTCGGCACGAAGAATGGCAGCTTTCAGGTATTCCAGATCGGTATCGGTATCAATCCTGTTCCAAAGGTAACGCTGCGGAGGCGTTATCAGGGCAGCGGTATTATGAATGTATCCATTTCCGGCCTCACGATCAGTAACGGTTGCCGGAACATTGTTCACCCAGTTGCCATTGCGTGCAGAAGGGAAGGTTGTTAATCGCAAGAGGCTGCTTACCGAAGGTGCAGGATTGAACAAACTCGGATATTGGAAATTAGGGAAGGTATTGCCGAAAGAAGCAAATGAAACTTTTTCGGGAATGATGTTATAATTCACAATGGCGAATGCCTGCTCCGGAGTAATTTGGGTTTGAATAAACCCTGAGAAAACAGCATCAGGTGCATTCAGCGGAACCAGCCCTCCGGAAAGGGCATTGATAGCCTGCTTCATAGCGTTGTTGTTCGGAACAAACATGGTGTATTGATGCCCGGGATCGTTGAGTGCCGTGGCCATGCCCGCACGCACTACCAACCGATAGTACAAACTGTCATTGTCGCTGGCATCTAAAACGGTTCCCAACATATCACCGGTAGGCACTTCCGGCACAATGGGTGCGAATGCTTCCGGATCTTTATTACACGATGTTACCAGTAAAGCTCCCGTAATCATTACGAGTAACCCTGATCTTATTTTTTGGTGTATGGTTAACATAAACTGATTTTTAATGTGTTGAAGTTGGATTAATAAAGGTTATAACCGAAGCTCATGTAATACAGGCCTCCGATTTGTGCATTACCAATCGCGTTGTAATAATATTGATTCAGCAAATTATTAGCCCCCAATTTGATGATGGATTTTGATTTAGGCAGCTTCATGCTGATCTGCGCATCCAGCACATGGAAGGCCGGCACATCGCCACTGGCAAAATCACCCTGATAATAGAATGCATCCTGCCAACGGTAAGTAACATTGAATCCAAACTTCTTACCTGCGCCAAAACCGGTATTGGCAATACTTCCGTTGAAACGATATTTCGGAGCATTAAAGAATGAAACAAATCCATCCGGCACATCCGTCAGGTTATCGGAAGATGCATTGGCAGATACTATAAAATTATATGGTAAACGATAATCCAGTCCGATACCGAAACCATAGGTTTTTACTTTATCCTGAATGTTTACGGGAACTGAATAAAAGGTTCCGTTGGCTGTATCAGACAAGGCGATAGGATCTCCTGTTTTGCTTTGAACCAGCAATGTACGGGTGAGGAAATCTCTGTACTGGCCGAAATAGCCATACACATCAATCAACAACCTGTCGTTCAGCTGTAATCCTTTAAACCCTAATTCGAAAGTTGAAACCGATTCAGGTTTGTAATCAACATTATCATACTGAACGGCATTGCCATTGCGCAGGTCGTTCAGGTAATACACCGGATTGGTATCAAACTTAAAGAACTGACGGAACGAAGGATCCCCACCCAGCAACCTGGTGTTTCCACCAACATTTAAATTAATCCATTGTTGTTGAGTGGAAGGGAATCGATATGCTGTTTGGAATGAAAAACGGATATTATTGTTTTCAGCAACTTTATACAAGGCAGTAACACGTGGTGTAAATCTACCTTCAAAATCTCCTTGCTTATCATATCTACCGGAGGCGGTTAAACGTAACTTATCATTTAAAAAATTTCTGCTAGCTTGAATATAAGCACCAATTTCATTGATGGTAATGTTACCCGCCGTATCAGCAAACAAAGTACCTTCTGAATTCAGTACGTATGTTTTGTAGTTTCCACCAACGAGGATATCTGCAAATTTGGATGTCCACTCGGTTAAATTGTACTGCCCTTCTACCTGATACAGGTCTGATTTATCAACAAATAAACCACCTTGTGGAATCGGTCTTTTACGTACCTGATCGAACAAGGCCTTAAATTCAGGGCTTCCCGGCATGGGCCTTCCCTGATCTGCCAGTTGACGGGCCGCATTGTGCGCATCCAGATCGGTTAAACCGGCCAGTTTATTTGCCAGAAATGCCTGAGTGTATTGCACATACCAGTCACTTTGTTGGGGTGCAGGTGTTACCCCATCCGGCCCGTAGGAAATAGATCTTTTCCAGGCCTCGTTGGTTAAACGGGTAGTAACGGTTGCGTTGAATGATTGTCCCGCATTTTCCTGAGTTGTCCACGCACGCAGCAACCAGTTTTTGCTGTTCAGTTCAATTTTGTACTGACCCACACGAAGGTCTTTCAGGGAGTAACGGTCGCTACCGGTATACACGGTATTACCGGTTCCCCAATGCCCGGCAATGATAGCCTCGGTTTTAGAATTGATTTTATAATTCAATGAGGCGCCCATCTTAAAGTTCAATGTGGTAGGGTCGATGATATCAGCCTCACGGTAACCCGTACGCGAAACACGGTTTGGTGAAGTAGTTAGCGTACTGATGTACTGAGCCAGGAAGGGTGCCTGAGCGGCAATTCCCTGCAGGATGGGATTGATATCGGCAGTGGTTTCATCTCCGTACACATTGATACCATCGTAATTCGGATCGGTTTCCCGTGTGCCGGCCTTAGGCTGTCCCAAGGTACCGATGCGGTTGAAATTTCTTTCATCCATACCTATCCAGTCTCTTGCCTGAATCAACTCAGAAGTAATTTTAAACGCAAATTTATCCGACATTTTTTTAGCCCAGCGCAAGCTCCAGTTATGGTAGGGCGATGTGGGACGCTGACGGGCATCGGTGTGCATGATACCGGTTTTAATTTCAAACGAAAGGCCCTGATATTTGAATGGATTCTTACTGGTAATGAGTAAGGTTCCGTTCATACCACCCGGACCGTACAGTGCAGATGACGCACCCGGCAGTAACTCCATATTATCAATATCTAACTGTGTTAAACCCACCACACTTCCCACGGCAAAGTTTAACCCCGGAGCCTGATTATCCATACCGTCCATTATCTGTGTAAACCGAACGTTACCGCTACCGGAGAAACCGCGGGTACTGGGGGTTTTAAAAGTTAAGGAAGAGGTAACTACATCCACCCCTTTCAGATTGGATACCACATCGTAATAATTTGCAGCAGGTGCGGTACGAATGGTAGCTGCACTCACACGCTCCACTGATACCGGAGATTCCATGATGCGTTCAGCCACACGTGTAGCGGATACCACTACTTCCTGACCGAGTACGTTGCTGGGTTCCAGGCTCACCATCGCCACATCAGCAGCACTGTATACTACAATTTCTTTTTCTGTGAAACCTACCGAGGAGAAAATCAGGGTTACCGGTAAGCTTTTCGTGGTCAGACTAAAATTTCCTTTATCATCGGTAAACGTTCCTTCGGTAGAACCCTTAACCGTAACTGAAACTGCTGACGCATTTTCTTGTGTTGTACTGTTTTTGACATTTCCGCTAATAGTTACATTCTGGGCGTGTGCAGACACACTTGCAGCCATAACCACCAGCAGCGTTAAAACATAACGGGCCATTTTTCTCATATAGGTTGTTTTGGTTAACATTATTTTAGCAATTTAAGTATTCAGGTAAATTCAGTGAAATTTATTTTTATCACATGTGTTGATATATCTGGGGATATGATATTCCGCATATTCCGGTGAGGCGCTTAATTTTGCGCATGCCTTTTTCAACGCTCCCCCATCAAACAGGATTTTATCGTGGTAAAGTACGGGATGTATATTCCATCGGCGAAAATTGGTTGATTATGCTGGCCAGCGAGCGCATATCAGCTTTTGATGTAATATTACCACGCACCATTCCATTTAAAGGACAGGTATTAAATCAAATAGCTGCACACATGCTCCGGCATTGCGCGGATGTTTGTCCGAACTGGTTGCTGGAAGTACCCGCGCCCAACGTGAGCGCTGGCTGGCGTTGTGAACCGTTTAAAATTGAAATGGTGGTGCGGGGCACATTAACCGGACATGCCTGGCGCACCTACCAATCTGGTAAGCGAATCTTGTGTGGTGTGCCGCTGCCGAAAGGCATGCAGGAGCACGACGCTTTTCCACACCCCATCCTCACGCCCAGTACCAAAGCTTCTGCCGGTCATGATGAAGACATCACTGCAGAAGAAATCACCCGCCAACAACTGGCCACTCCCGAAGAATATGAAACCATTTGCGCATATGCGTTAGCGTTATTTGAACGCGGCAGGCAACTCGCCGGAAAGCAAGGATTGATATTAGCGGATACTAAATATGAATTCGGAAAAAGAGACGGGAAGATTTTTTTAATGGATGAAATACACACACCCGATTCATCCCGGTATTTCCTGGCAGAAGGTTTTGACGAAAAGCGTCGATCGGGAGAAAAACCTGTTCAACTCAGCAAGGAGTTTGTGCGTGAGTGGCTGATCAGCGAAGGGTTTATGGGGCAACCCGGGCAGCAGGTACCGGAAATGACCGACGAGCGCATACAAGACATCAGCAATCGTTACATCCAGCTCTATGAAAAAGTAACCGGTGAAACCTTTATCCCCAATCCTTTCAGTGAGGAAGAAACTTTTGAGAGGATGAAGGAATGTGCAGAAAGACTGGTCGCTGAAAATCAAAGTAATGGTTAACTGAAGCAGGTAGCATCCATCTTGCCGTGCAAAAACAAAACATAACGACTAGGTGTACATGAAACTTTAACCCGACAGAATCCTTAATCACTCTGCAACTTCAATGAACGCATCCTGCTCTTCGACTTATTAAAAATCATTTGTCCTTTTACTTTTCCTTTACGCATTTCCTGTTGCACTTCTTCAGGGAGTTTAATAATGACTGCGCACTCGGTGCTGCAACAACTGCTGTACTTTTCTCTGCAGGCATCGCACTGAATAAACAACAGATGACAGCCTTCATTGGCACAGTTGATGTGTGTATCGCAGGGCTGGCCACACTGATGGCACTGTGCAATCACTTCGTCGGTAATGCGTTCACCGAGGCGTTCATCAAACACAAAATTCTTTCCCCTGAACTTGTTGGGCAGGCCTTTTTCACGCACGGTATTGGCATAATGTATAATCCCTCCTTCCAAATGAAACACATTCTCAAAACCCTGGTGTAAAAAGTATGCACTCGCCTTTTCGCATCGTATGCCACCGGTGCAATACATTATGATGTTCTTGTCTTTCTGATCGCGCAGCATTTCAACCGCCATCGGTAGCTGCTCCCGGAAAGTATCGCTGGGAATTTCACGCGCGGTATCAAAATGACCTACTTCATATTCATAATGATTGCGCATGTCTATTACGATGGTTTCCGGATCATTGGTAAGGGCATTGAACGCTGCGGCATCCACATAACGACCTTTTCTTTCCATGCTGAAAGCCGGATCCTCAATGCCATCGGCCACAATCTTTTCACGCACCTTTATTTTCAGCACCCAAAAAGATTTACCGTCGCTCACGGCAATGTTTAAACGCAAATCTTTAAAATGTGGGGTGCTGTTGAGGTACTCTCTGAATGCGTCCATGTTAGATGAGGGCAAACTGATTTGCGCATTCACGCCTTCGTGTGCCACATAAATCCTGCCGAATACATTCAACTTGTTGAAATGGATGTACAGATCGTCGCGAAAAGCAGCAGGATCAGCAATCGGAAAATAACGGTAAAATGAAATGGTAGTACGCGGTTCAGTTTCTGCGTATAAGCGTGCTTTGAGTTCCTTCTGGGAAACCCGGTTGTGTAAAATAGCCATGTTGTTTAATTTGTACCTTATATAAAGGGTCCCGAATTTCACGGGATGGTTGCTTGCAGGGCAAACCAAATTTTCACAAAGTTACTATTTTAATTCAAATGTTTGGCGGCGCCTTCCTCCCTGAAAGGCATTTACAAAGTTTCCGAACAATCCTCCGGCACCGAATTTCACGCCCCATTGCGGACTACGCCCCTTTTCCAGTCCGGCCACCAGATCTACCCGAAGTACTTTCATGATGTTTTCCAACCCGAAGAACACTTCCGTATAATTGAAATTTTGATTGGCGTAAAACACATTGGCTCCGGTTACAAACTGGATATTCATCTTTTTGAATCCGGGGATTTTATTCGACAGTAATCCGTTCAAATGATGCTCAACGTGCGCAAATCCAAATACAGGCTCGGTATTACTCAGCTTATAATAGGATGCCATCTGAAAACCGTTGGTCAGGTTCGACAAAGCGTCTGTAAGGTTTCCGTTGAAATGCCAGTGATCGTGTATCGGTACAGCCGCTGAATTGAAAAACCCGCCGGCCCCCACCCGGTAATTCAATGAACCGGCGATGCGCATATTTTTATTGCCGTTGATGGTTACTTTCCAACGATCGAAATCTACATCACTGTTCATCACGTCTTTGAATCCTTTCACATAATCAAAGGTGAATACCGGCCATGAAGAACCCATGCTCACTTTTGATTTTGGAAACACGATGTATTTCTGTCCGGGCTGAATGCTGATGGATGTATGCAGTACTACGGCCTGGTGTCTGGTAAATTGTTGCGGGATTTTTTCAAACGGATAATTGGGTGTAAATTGATTGCGGTGCTTTTTAATCAGCACATAATTGGTATTATTATCCAATGGCAAACGATCTTCATATAATGCCTGCATGTTCAACCTTACTCCACTCTCCCAGCTTCTCGAGTATTCTGCCGAAGCGAAATTATTTTCATAGATTTTCATGAAGTTATTGCCCCATAAAAATGTGCTGAGCGTATTGTTGAACTCGCTGATGGGGTTGGATGGATTGAACTGGCGCACACTCTTTCCTCCCGAAAAAGTAAGGGTTCTGTTTCCGTACGCAGTCATCTGATCTCCGCCGCGTTTACGTATCTCCAGTTTGAGTGCCGGATTCAGGTGACCGTTCAAAAATCCATACCGAATATTTCCTTCCACCGTTACCAGGTTTTTCTTGTACCATTTACTCCAGTACGGAATAAACGTCATGTTCAACCCTTCCACACTGTTATAATGTGTATTCCAGAGTACACTTTCAACGCCCCAACTGTAGGAGTTTGTCAAACTATAGTGGTTGCGGTGGATCCCGGAAAGCAGTAATTTGTGAGGCTTGATTTTTCCCTGCCATTTTCTCAGAGAATCGATGTATGCCTGCGTATTTTTATTGGCTTTTTCAACAGTATAGATGCTGTCTTTTACCTGATAATTTTTAACTTCTTCTTCCTCAAGTGGTACCGGACGAATCGTATCCCACCAGGATTTGGGTTTACTCACCACGGCCGTATCGTACTCAATGATTACGTTGCTGAATGTTTTTTTAGTAAACTCCGGACTAAAATTATAATCGTTATACACATTGTGGAACGTGCCTGAAACTTCAAAGCCCAACACATTACCGCGAATGGTCAGCACCTGGTTGCGCAACAACCATTTATTGCCATCGTGCATTTTCAGTTGCTGCAGTTTGAGTGTATCCACCAATTCCAGCTGCGATTCTTTGGTGAGGTACGCATCCACACTGTGAATCACCCAGTCGCCATCCACAATATTAATGACTCCGTTAAACAGTGGCTCAAAGCGCCTCCTGGGTTTCATTTCAATAGAGTAAATCATCTTATCTCCTTCAAAGAAAGTACCCAGCAATCGGAACCGGTAATAATTGATGGCCCCATCCGCAATGGGTGAAATGAATCCGCGCTTATTAAAGGTTTCAAGAAAAATGATTACGTTGTTCTGGTTGAGGTCGATAAAGATGGGGAAATTAAATCCGAACTGATCACTTCCGCTCACTCGGCTGTTGAGCACATCCAGTTTGAACTTTTTGGGCGGATCGAAACTGATTTTGGACAGAGCTTCGGAAAGATAAAGAATCCCTCTGCCCATGGAATCGAGCCCGTTGCCTTCCATTTCATTCTTGTCAATTTTTTGTCCGAATATTTTATCGGGCAGGTTCACCATTTTAAGAATGTCTTTGTTGTATCGCATCACGCTGTAGGGAACCGATTTACCCGAAAGTTCATTTTTTCTTTTAATAGCTGCACGGATGATGCGGTAGGCAGGATTCTCTCCATCACTGGAAACCGACACCTCTTCCAGGGTAAGTTCCTGTTTCTGCAGGATGAAATCCAGTTCCATATTCTCTTTTACCTGCACCTGTTTTTCCTGCGTTTTATAGCCCAGGTGCTGACACACCACGGTGTATGTACCGGGCTCGAGCCGCAAAGTGTACCGGGCGTTGTTGTTTGCACTTACTCCATCCTGCCTGCCCTTAACGGAAACCGATGCAAAGGGCAGTAAATCTCCATCTGAGGTATATATGGTACCAGATAATTGTTGTGCAACGGCGGTGAATGGCCAAAGCAACAAACAGCAAATAAAAAGACGCATAATTATGGTTTATGAACTGAGTAACGGAGAAGGCTACCCGAAAGTGATGCGAAGCCTCCAACTACTGCACCAATACAGGCAGTAATCAATATTAGTACAATCGGATTATTATTGTTTAAAATCAACTCGGAGATTTTTCCCGCAAGCAGATGGTTATTTTCTACACTAATCCATGCAGCGCCTCCACCCCACAATAACAGCAGGGCTACAAATCCGCTCAAAAACGACTTCCACGGGCGCAGCGGAATAAGTAGTGCTACCAGGAAGGCAGCGATGGCAATGCTCCACCAGGGCAGGAATAAACACAGCGCAAAAGACAAGAGGGCGGTGAGTAATACGGTTATAATCCATTTCATAGTTCGTGTAATTTTTTTGTTATTCAGGCTTAAAGTGCATGGTCCACCGAATGGAAGGATCGCGCTCAGTACTTCTGTTTATAATTTTAAGCGGATGATACTCACCCTTCACCCAGGAATCTACCGACCAGTCGTAAAAGCGGCTTCCGGGGTTGCCCTGCTGCCCGCCCGGGAATACGCCGTAGGCTTCAATCTGCGGGCCCATACTCACAATCATACGCCAGCTTGGCCCATGGGTTGTAGTGGTAGCATTGATGATGTGCTTGCCACCGCCGATTGGTAGGTGTAACCTGCTGAAAGGCTCCAGGCGGGCAAGGTGCATCACGCGGGTATCTTTGAATTTACTCCAGGCCAGTCGTTCACTGGCATCCGCTTCAGCAATTTTCGGGTACGCCTTACGGAAAGCTTCCGTAGCTATTTCTTCCAGGGTTTCGTGCCTGCGGGTTTCAATGTTATCGATAAACTTATAGGCGGAGTCTTTCAACAAGGCTTCCAGTAGAGTGGTATTGAAAGGCCGCACCACTACCTTGGGGGCATCTTTGTATTCATCATCATACACCACCGAATTCATCGCTTCCCATACCAGCTCAAAAATGGTCATCCCTTCCGCATCGGGCTCATTTCTCAAATCCCACTCCTTCAACTTCTGGTAGTATGTCTGCATTTCCGCTGTAAGTTCCTGTGGTTGTATGTACTTCATCAAAATAGGCATAGCCATCTCCGCAAAAATGTTGTAATTGTCTGTCTGCATTTTTTTCATATCCTCAACCCCCGCCAATGTTATTTCGTTGAGCATGCGGTTGATGATACGCCCTCTGGTAAGCGGATAATCCATCCCCAGATAATACGGATAGGTTGAGTCTGCAGGCTTTTGATTGCCACTGCTCACAAAACCACGTTCCGGGTTGAACTGAGCCGGTGTTAATGCATCCGGTATAAAACCCTGCCACATGAACGTACTGTCTTTGCCGGGCATTAAAAAATCACCCTGTTCTTTCCATTTGGCCGGCCATTTGCCCTGGGTTTTAATGCCGATATTTCCGCTGCGCGAAGCAAACACAAAGTTTTGTCCGGGTGTTTGCATATACTGTACAGCCTCCGAAAAATCATCATAATTTTTAGCACGGTTCAGCAGGTTAAACGTTTTTAATTCTTTCCCGGGGTCATGGGCAGTCCACCGAACAGCCCAGGCACGGTCTCCCTGCCCTCGCGGTTGGTGACTCGCTTCATACATTACCGGGCCATGAACCGTGTAGGGAACAGTGTCGATATAATCAGGTTTATCCTTAATGCGGATACATTCATACCGGAAAGATGTTTTCAGATATTCTCCATTAAAAAGATATTCATGTTTGGTTTCATCCTTGAACTCAATGGTATAATAATCTCTCACATCTCTTCCACCATTGGTTACTCCCCATGCAATGCTGTCGTTGAAACCAATGATTACGGCAGGTGATCCCGGAAAGCTTACGCCATAGGTGCTGAACTCCGGTGTGGTAATTTGAATCTCATACCAAAGGGAGGGCAGGTTCAACCCCAGGTGCGGATCATTACAAAGGATGGGACCGCCGGTAGTTGATTTGGATGGAGCAATCACCCAGTTGTTGCTGCCGGTTTCAGGTGCGGGTTTATCGTACACCTGTACCAATGTTTCCTGAGGAGTTAACGTATCATACGAAACCGGTGCCATAACCTTTAAAGCAGAATCGTTATGGAACATGCCGGGCACAATGGGATCTAATGAATCCTGATGTAGCGGAAACAACAGCCGGTAATCTTCACGACCGAAATAAGATAATGCATTCGTTAATTCAAAATCATTTTCGCGTGCGGCCAGATCGTACGACATATACTTCAGAAAAAGCGCGGTTTTTAAATTAGACCAACGCTCAGGATAATATCCAATCAGTTTATATTCCAGTGGCAATGAACTTTCCGTCAGTTCTTCTATTCGGGCATTTACTCCGGCCGTATATGCATCGCACTGAGCTTTCAGCACCGGATCGGCTTCCATCACCTCGAGTGTTTTTTCGGCAGCATACACCATTCCCAACCGCCTGAATTCACGATCATGAGGTAAGGCCTTCTCGCCTACTATTTCTGAAATGCGCCCGGCTGCCGCCAGGGTTTGAAAATCCATCTGCCACAACCGGAATTTTGCATGCAGATAACCCTGAACAAAATAGGCGTCATTTTCATACTCCGCAAAAATGTGTGGTACCAGCCTTTCATTGAATTGCACTTCTACCGCACCCTGTAATCCTTTCAGTTTAACTTGCTCATTGAAGTTCACATCCACCGGTTCAGCATTTTGCCACACTCCCTGCTGAGGAGCCAGCAACTTACCCAATGGGGCCGGCAACAGCGTGTTGGTATTCAGGGTATAGCACAGCATCACCGTAATGGCGGCAGATAGAATGGTAAACAATATTCTCATAACGTATTGAAAGGTTGTAATTTAAAACAATTATGGCGAATGGAAGGGATTTAAGAGGAAAGGCTTCTGGAATCAAACATCAGGACAATGTAAGTGCATTTTTTGCGAATGCTTAAGTGGACTTTATGGGGAGGGTACCTGAAGATGGGTTAGGGTAAAACCGATTTTAAAAAATCGTATTTTATTCGTAGGGGCAAGGGATACGTGCATCTCCCAGGGAACACCTATTTAAATGCCAATTTTTACCCCATTTAGGTACCCCTCTTTAGTAATTGTTTCCTGCTTATTCCAAAATCTTTCCACTTCATTCATTCTCTTTCCTTGTCGCGCCGAATAAATGAAATCTCAACCATGTCCCATTCAGCTTCTCTGGTTAAATACCCATCGCACATATCCGGCTCTGTCTGCCATGTGATCATGCAATGAAAATGCACAACTCTTTATCCCGGATAGATATGTGCAGGCTTTGTTTACTTTTGCGGTATGAAAAAGGAAGTACTGAGCGAACACACCCGAAATATATTAGGTTTAAAATTACCCACCGATCCACGCTGGGTGAACCTGGCTGAAATGGAATTGGCCGACATCCTCACCGACCATGCCTATTGTGAACAAAAGGCAGCTACTACCTGCATCTCACTGATTCAGAAAAACCCCGAAAAAACATTGTTGGTGCAGGAACTGAGTCCGATTGTTACTGAAGAATGGGGACACTTTCGTGCCGTACTGGCCGAGTTGCACAAGCGTGGGCTTACGCTGGGAAGACAACGTAAAGATGTTTACGTAAACAAACTCCTCGAATTTCAAAAAAAGGGAGGCGGCCCGATGGAACGCTTTCTCGATCAGATGCTAATCATGGCACTGATTGAAGCCCGCAGTTGCGAACGTTTCAAAAGACTCAGTGAAGGAATGGAAGACGCCTACCTCAGGAAGTTTTATCGCAGGTTTATGGAAAGCGAAGCCGGACATTACACCTTGTTTATTAACCTCGCGGAACATTACGTAGACAAAAAAACAGTTCGTACCCGTTGGAAGGAATGGCTTGAATATGAAAAGGAACTGATGAACAGCATGGAAGTACGCGGAGACCGTATCCACTAACCGGGATGATACAAAGCCAGCTGTTTTCTGAAATAATCTATTTCTTCCTGAAATGAAATATTACTATGGGCTTCCTGCAATTGAAGGGCTTTGTCTATATGCTGTAACAAAAACTGCTGATGCGCTTTGGCCGTTGGATTGAAAGGCTTATGCTGCACGGCCAGGCGAATGGTATGGATGGATTTCATCAACGATACCGTGTGTGCTTCCATGTAAACAGATATAAATTTCTCCCACACATACTGCGTAGCGAAATAATTAGGATGCGCCATATCCTCCGCAAAAAAACGATAATCCCTTAAATCATCGATCACCAGTTCGTAAGAGGGAAAATACTGCACCTGGGGCTGTTCCGTTACAGCATGTACCGCCTGTATCAACACGGCCTTGCTCCTGTTGTTTTCTACAAACCCATCCCGCAGATGCCGTACCGGGCTTACCGTAAATACCACCCTGGCCTCTTTTCGTATACGCCTTACCGTATCTACCATTTGCTGTAACGCCTGCATTGCTTCCTGCACCGTCAGTAATCGCTTATTAAAGCGGTCGGCCGGCACCTTATGACAATTCGCTACTACGCCCTGTATGGCCCCCGATTCATCAGCCAACTCATACACAAAGGCAGAACCCAGCGTAATGATTACCCAGTCGGCCTGCTTCAGGAAAGCAGCAGCTGCAGTAATTTCCGTATTGATATGTTGCAGTGCCTTGCCGGCATCAGGGTCGGAAAAACGGGTATGGTGATGCCAGCTTCCATACAACTCATGATGATAAAACAAATCGTCGTGTGTATATGTTTTTTCATCCGCATAATCCTGCAGTGCCGTGGCGATGCTTACCGGATTGAATACGATACCATGCGGATTCTGCAGCACAGAAAATTTATGTGCCGCCAGTTTGTTCCCAATCTCTGCCGTAAAGCAGGATCCAATTAAAAACAACGACTGGCCGTGATGTATTTTTTCTACTGATGGTTTTGGGAAAAACTCTGCCCTGAACTGCATAGCAACAATTTAAATAAATACTTCAGTACTCATACGTACCGCATTCCGCAATGCGGGTTTATCTATCGGTAATGCATATCCGTTATTTTCGAAATGACTGATCATCACTTCCGTATCCATATTTCCTATCAGTTGATCCCCGGCCATTGGGCATCCGCCGATGCCTTTGATGGCACCGTCAAAACGACGCACCCCGGCTTCGAGAGCCGCATTCAGCTTATCCAAACGGTTGGCCGCAGTGGAATGCAGGTGCACCCCTATTTCATGCTTTGGAAAAGCACTCATCACCGCCTGCATTACTGTGGATACTTCTTCAGCCGTTGCAAGCCCTACTGTATCTGCTACCGACAGTATGCCAATTTCTTCACGTACCAGTTTTTCCATCCATCCCAGCAATATGTCTGCATGAAAGGGATCGTTATACGGATTACCAAAACCCATCGATAAATACACCACCATTTTTTTACCATGCCGCACACATAGTTCCTGCATCTGCCGAACGGTAATCAAAGAGTCTTCAATCGATGCATTGGTATTTCGTTGCTGGAATGTTTCTGATATGGAAAACGGATATCCGAGATAAGCAATACTTTCAAACTCAACTGCTTTGGCCGCTCCGCGGGTATTGGCCACAATCGCCAGTAATGAGGTAGCCGTTCCGGTGGTATCCAGCTCCTTAAGCACTTCTTCCGTATCGGCCATTTGTGGAATAGCTTTGGGCGATACAAAACTTCCGAAATCAAGGGTATCAAATCCCACACGCAACAGGGCATTCAGATAATCTACCTTTTGTTTCGTAGGTATAAAATGAGGCCATCCCTGCATGGCATCACGCGGACATTCCACCAGTTTTATTTTATCTTCCATCAAACAAAGTTAATGAAAAGGGCTATCCTCAACCTTAGGTGGTTTATATCAGTCAGATTGTAAGGATATGTACTCAGGATGAACGAACATCCTCCCCTGCACTTGCCTGAGCAACGAAAAACACAACAACGGAAGTGTTTGCACCACATTAACAGCCAGTTTGAAGAATGAACTCTTTATTGCAGTAACTTCCGCTAAATTTAACACATGAAATATCTTTCCACGCTCTTTATTACGACAGCCATTGCAATCAATGCGCAGGCACAAAAAGTAGAATTAAAAAAAGGAACTGTGTTTGTTGATGACCAGCCCTATGTAAACCTGGAAGTGAAAAAGCAAAATTTCGGTCTGACCAAATCTTTTGAAGTATTCTCCATGAGCGGAAAAAAACTGATCATTGCCGCACCGGCCACAGAATTCGAGTCGGATAAAAATGATAATACCTACCTCTTTTACAGACTCACTTTTTTAACTTCCGATCAGGTGGGCATTTTTAAAGTGGCTTCGCTCGGACAAGAGAAAAGTTTTGCGAAGCTTATCGGACAAAGCGGTATCGTAAAAGGTGAAGCTACGGATGATAATAAAGTGAAAGAATTTATTGCCTCAAGGGGTGCAAGTCCGAGTATAGCCGTTGATTACACCATGGTACCCCGCAGCAGGAACTGGCCAATCTCCCTGAAAGAAGATAAAACCATTGAGCAAAACAGTACGATTATTGGACAATTCAAACCTACCGGTACCATAAGAGAACAGGATTATTATGAGTTCTCATTACCCAGCGGTGTAATCATTGCTAAAATTTCATTCGCCGGTGGAAACAACGCCCAGAATATGGAAGTGTTTACCGCAAAAGATAACCTCAAGCGTGTAGTACCTATGAAAGATGACCACAAAATTATTGTAGCCGATGCCAGTATTGATAAAAACCAGTTTATGCTAAAGCGCGTAGTAAAATGGTTGGTAGATAATCAGTATTTGTAGGAATTCTATTACTGATATGGAGCTAGAGCTTTTGCACATGCACCTTTATATTCTGCATCGGTAATTTTAATATTTCTATTTTAAATTAAGCGGAAATAGCGAAGCGTATTTTTATGGTAAAGTTTATCGCTCTACTGATTTAACTGCAAGAAAATGTACATTAAAGTTTCAAAAATAATATATAATTTAATCGGTACATTTGATTGCTGGATAATATAATTATGATTATTTTGGTTAATCTGAAAATTAAATCACTTAAATGAAAACAATTTGCTTTCTCTTATCTTTTACCCTGTTCACAACCATTAATGCGCAGGATATTGCTAGAGTGAATAAAATCAACGGAATTGAAGTGTATATCCTCTCAGAACCGATTCGAAAATACGACGTGGTGATGGGCCAGGGTAATACCATTCAATGGACAAGTTTTGTTACCGGTGGATTAGTGAATGATAATATTGCTACTAAAATTACTAAATATGTAAGGGCTTTGCAGGATAAAGCAACATCCGAAAAAATAGTATTTGACGCGATTATTTATACAAATGGTAAAAGCGTTAGTGCTATCAAATTTACAGACGAAAAAACGGAAGAAAATGACCGGGTTGCTGAAGTACAAAAAATGTCCGGTATCCCGGTGTTTATTATGAGTGAGCCTTTAAAAAATTATACGGTAGAAAATGAAAAAGGCGGTGGTGTTAAATGGAAATCACTGGTAACTGCCGGACTAGCCAACAACTCCATAGAGGAAGATATTCAAAAGTATGTGGGCAAATTTCAGAACCTGTTCAAAAAAGGTAAGATTGATGCTATTCAGTATTCAAGAGGCAGGGATTGCAATGGGATAAAATATAAACCATAACAGTTTGATACTACAATCGTTTCCGAATTGTATTATTAAAATTTGGTACAGTACCGCATGGATAATTATTGCTTCACGCCAACAAACCGAATCACACTGCCGGTGCCATTGTGAAACACTCCTTCAGCCAACTCAATTTCTGTTTCAACCAGCTCCCGTATTTCGAAGCCGGGAAAATAATGGTTGATCTCTTCAATGGAAAACAATGAGTCAAGGTCTTTGGGTCCGCCAACCTTTTCATTACGGGGTATATACTCCAGATGTGTTTTACTGAAGGCCTCAAAAATAATAACGCCCCCCTTTTTCAGGTATCGGTGAAACGCCTGATGATAGCTTTCTTTTATGGCCGGAGGAAAATGAGCATATATTAGCGCGATGGCATCAAACTGCTCCATTGTATAGGGTAAGTTGTCTAATGTCCCTACGCGGTAATCAATGGCAACATTATACTTTTGTGCCAGTTGCATCGCCTTCTTTTGCCCTTCTGTACTGATATCAAATGCCGACACCTCCCAACCCACCCCTGCTGCATATACCGCATTGCGCCCCTCACCCTCCGCCGGAAATAATATGGTACCCGGTGTGAAATGCACCAATTGCCTTTTCAGGTATTCATTTGGTTGCTCACCGTAGGCAAAACTTTCTCTGCTGTATCGTTCATCCCAACGGTTTATCCATTCCTGTTCCATATTGTAGGTATTGTGAAGTGTATAAGTCGATAGTTATAAAGATCAACACTTTTGAAAAGCTTGCACTGGTGTCATCCCCACAACAACCACACTACTTTTCCTTTTTCTTCAATATCGCCCGCTGAACTGTTATCAACGCATAATAGGTTAACTCCGGAGTAACGTCTTGCTCCTTCGATACGGTTACCTCAAATTCGAGCTCATTATTTCTTAGGGTATAGACCGACGTTAGTATAATTTTATCCATCGTAAATACGGAATACATGCGATTCCCTGCAACGGTTGCCGGCAAATGGATTCCATTGCCTTCATCAATCCTGTACAGATGTGGTGCATGATGCTCCTTTATGAGTACATAATCCTTCAATCCCGGTGCTTGCTTGGATAAATACTCCATCCGCCAGCGCCAGGTGCTGTCAGACAGAGCCTCAACTGTAAATTCAACCGGTATGGGTTGCTTCACCTCCCCTTCTGTATAGATGTACAATTCTCCAGCCCAGATTCCGGCACAACGCTCCGGAGTGAATGTATGTGTCTGCCCCCATGATAACATACTCAAGAGACAACTGCTGATCAAAAGGGATATCCATTTCATAATATGTGATTTATGATGAGAGATGTCAGCGGGTTGTTTGTCGCTGCTTCAGCACTTCGTACAACACAATTCCTGCCGATACCGATACATTCAACGAATCAAAACTACCGGTCATGGGTATCCTACATTGCGCGTCACACACCTGCAGTAACGCAGGCTGAATGCCTTTCTCTTCTCCACCCAATACAATAGCGCTGGGGATGGTGAAATCACAGGAGGCGATGTCGTTAGACGCTTTCATTTCTGTGGCAAACACTTTAATCCCGTTCAGTTTTAAATCTTCCACCGCTTTAACCAAATTCCCCACACGGCACACCGGCAGGTGCTCCAGCGCACCGGCAGAGGTTAACAAAGCATCATCGTTCAAAGCGGCAATCCCACGCTCCGGAATAACCAACGCATCTACTCCCATGGCATAGGCACTGCGCGCAATACCTCCTACATTTCGCACATCCGTTATCCCATCCAACATAATAATCAATGGAGCCTTACCCTGTTCTACCACCATATCAATAATCTGCTGCAAATCCTGATACTGTACGCGCGCAATCATGGCTACACAGCCTTCGTGATTATGTACGTTGAAAAAATTTAATTTTTCTACAGGCACTTTGTTGATGGGCACTAACCGGTCGGCCGCCAACTGCTTTATCGTATCAATGACCGGTCCGTGTACGGTAGCCTGTAAATAAATCCGCTCTAAGGCCACGCCGGTTTCCAATGCTTTGATAACCGCTTCCCTGCCCACCACCAACCGGTTCTTCTTGGGCCTCGGCGCCTGATTTCTGAATGATTTCAATGCTGCTAATTTTTACAAAAGTACGGGCAATAAAAAACCCAACAACGTTTGTTATTGGGTTTATACTTTTTTAGGGTTGATTATTTTAATCCGAATGCCTTTTTCACGTCTTTCACTGCATCCAGTTTTTCCCAGGTAAACAACTCCACTTTTTTCTTAACCACCTTACCTTCCGGACTTTTAAATACTTTCTCCACGATTTCGTGCTTGCGGCCCATGTGTCCGTATGCAGCTGTTTCACTGTACATCGGGTTGCGCAGCTTCAATCGTTGTTCTATGAAATACGGACGCATATCGAAACATGGCATAGCCATAATTTTCTTCGCAATCTCACCATCACTCAGCTTCACTTTCGCGGTACCGTAGGTATTTACGTTAATGCTGGTAGGCTGTGCCACACCAATGGCATACGATACCTGAACTAAAACCTCATCACACAAACCGGCTGCCACCAGGTTCTTGGCGATGTGGCGGGTAGCGTAGGCCGCAGAGCGATCCACCTTGCTCGGGTCTTTTCCGCTGAAAGCACCACCACCATGGGCACCTTTACCACCATACGTATCTACAATAATCTTTCTTCCGGTTAAGCCGGTATCGCCATGCGGACCACCAATCACAAACTTCCCGGTTGGGTTGATGTGATACTTAATCTTATTGTTAAACAAATGGCTGTATTTAGGATACTTTGCTTTCACACGTGGAATCAGGATATTGATCATATCCTTTTTAATCTTCGCCAGCATGGCTTCATCCTTTCCGAAATCATCGTGTTGGGTAGAAATTACAATCGCGTCTATACGAACCGGTTGGTTGTTGTCGTCGTATTCCAGGGTAACCTGACTTTTAGCATCCGGGCGCAAATACTTGATTTGCTTATTCTCACGGCGCAAAGCGGCCAGTTCTTCCAGCAATTTATGGGCAAGATTTAACGCCAAAGGCATGTAATCATCCGTTTCATTGGTGGCATAGCCAAACATCATACCCTGATCTCCGGCTCCCTGTTCTTCTTTCTTTTTACGGTCAACCCCTTGGTTGATATCTCCGCTCTGCTCATGAATAGCAGACAGGATACCGCAGGAGTTAGCTTCAAACATATATTCACTCTTGGTATAACCGATTTTACGAATCACCCCGCGGGCAATCTCCTGAACATCCAGGTACGCGGAACTTTTTACTTCTCCGGCAAGAATTACCTGACCGGTAGTAACCAATGTTTCACAAGCTACCTTACTGTTAGGGTCAAACGCTAAAAAATGATCGATCAGCGCATCACTGATTTGATCCGCTACTTTGTCTGGATGGCCTTCACTTACTGATTCAGACGTAAATAAATATGGCATAAGTTTTATTTAGGTTGCAAATATAATACTCAAGTGTTAAACACGCACTATAACGCTAAACATTAGAGTATATTATAACCATGCGCATTTTATATTGGGGATGTGTACCTCCGCCAATCTTTACACGCCCCTGCCCAATCGGGTTATTGTAGGGTAAATAACCGGCAGATAACTGGGGATAACGGAACTGCGATGGTGCCGACAACCTCATGGTGTAATTAGGACGCTGATGCGTAGCGATGTGTTGCACATAACGCGTTACGTTCACATTGTAATAGGCCAGGCGCCTGCCACTCACCGGGTCGGCCTTTCTTCGGATGAACGAGCCGTAATAATTGAAGTTAATGGTGGAAGGGAAGAATATCGGGGTGGATAATTTATCCGGATCGTAATTCAATGAAGGATTCAAATCAAAATACAGGGGCTTATAACGCTCTATGCTGCCGGTATCTTTCAAATCAACATACACATAGTTCGGGGGCGAAAACAAACTGTCGCTGATCTCTTCTCCCGGCACCTGCGTAAACTCCAGCTGGGCGCGGTGGATGACGCGGTTCGGATAGCCGGTGAGACCCGGAATTTTCAGGTTGGCAAACGTACCCGGACTTCCCTGCAGGTATATCTCATCACTCAAACCTGCCGGTGGATAGGTACCCGCCGAGCGGTCGCGCACAATGCGGTTGGCTGTGGCTGAAGGTACATTTCCGGTTAAATTCTGCGTGAGCAATAAACTGGTGTAAATGGTATCCCGAACCCCATCTGCATTCTCTTTCTTGTAATGTATCTCCAAACGGGTTTTACCATCGGTTAATGAAGAATACATTATGGCATTGCCACCACCGCTAGACAGTACTGCCAGCCCGGGGAATTTTAACCTGAATACAGAATCGCTTGCAAATCCGTTCCGAACCGCCGTGAGCGCACTGTCGGAGTTGTATAAATTCTGAACAAAGTCACTGTTGATATCTAACTTAAAGCGGAGCTGAAAATTGATGGAATCATTGCCCTTGCTCAGTTTTACGTAATTCTTCAGGTTTCGGATGTCAACCTGCTGTACGGGTGTGAGGGCAGCGCCGGTTTGTGGTCCATACGATGTAGGAATATACGCATAGGAGGTATCCCAAAATACATCGCCCGGAGCCGGGGCCACTTCACGAACCTGAAACGAAATAGGTTGCGTACTGTCTCCCCAGAAACCAGAATAATTCAAACACAACACCACGGAATCCAACTCAATGGGCTCGTCATTGGGGCGACCTAAATAAAACGGAAAAAAGGAAGGCTTCAGTTGTAAAAACAAATCGGCCGTAGTTTTTCCAAACAACGGGTCATTTTGTATATGGCCCAGGATGTGAATGTCGGAATTACGCACTCCCACGGTGTCCTGGTCGGTAAAGAAACCCTGATAGGCTTCAATATCCAGCGTGTCAGCAAAAGTATTTATGTTATCTACTACCGGAATAACATCGTCTCCAAGGTTGGTAGTGTCGAGTTTGGAACATCCGCCCAGTAAAAGGACAGACAAGGCAAAGCCTAAAAAGGCCAGGGCAACAAAATGACGATTCACAAATAGTTTATTTGGATGGGTTGTACGTTATAGCTATTTAGCAAGGTCAGCATATAATTGCAAATACTCTGTTAAATCACTCTCCGCATGATACGGCAGGATTTTCTTACCTTTTGCTTTGGCAAATTCAGCACACAGTTTTTTATCAGCAACCTCGGTACCAAACGTAACGGCGTCAGCATAACAGGCTCCGCCACGAAACATGGCCAGGTTATTCGCTTCCTTAAAAGGCTCCAGCTCTTTCTTAGTTACATGATCATTGATAGCCGCCAGTTTCAGAAAATCTTCTCCCAGCTTATCGCTAAAAGTAGATTCACCTATGGTGTAAATAATCTTGCTGTTTGAAAACACCGGCTCCTTCTTGTACGCCGTGCGCACCATCATCGGAATCAGCCCGGTCATCCAGCCACTGCAATGAATAATGTCTGGAGGCCAGCCAAATTTTTTCACTGTTTCCAATGCACCCTTGCAAAACAATACGGTACGCAAACCATTGTCCTCAAACCACTTGTCCTGATCATCCGTGAAAATTGATTTGCGCTTGAAATAATCCTCATTATCTAAAAAGTAAATCTGCAAACGCGCATTGGGTAAAGAAGCAACCTTAATGGTCAGTGGATAATCATCATTATCAATGGTTACATTAATGCCCGACAACCTCACCACTTCATGCAGCCTATGGCGGCGCTCATTAATCACCCCAAACTTGGGCATGATGCAACGCACTTCCATATTGTTATCATTCGACATAACCGCTAACTTATTAACCACTTCCGCGTATTCTGTCAACTCCAGATAGGGAGACATTTCGTTAGCAATAAATAAAATTCTTTTCTTTGTTGACATTACTCAATTGGTTAGGGTGGCTGAAATAATTTTTATCGGTTTGCAAAGTTACGAAAATTTACTCAATTGCCCCGCTCAAACTCAATTGCAGCCTATTTTTAACGGTGATATATGAAAATATTCAAAACAGCTGAAGCGCTTCATACTGAGCGGATTAAGCTGAGTAACAGGCACATTTCCGTGGGTTTTGTGCCTACCATGGGCGCCTTGCACAACGGCCATATTACCCTCGTTCAGCAGGCTAAAAACAGCAAGCCCTACGTAATTACCAGTATTTTCGTAAATCCCACCCAGTTCAATAATGTACAGGATTTTGAGCTGTACCCCATTTCCGTGGAAGACGATCTGAATCAACTCGAAGCCGCCGGATGCGATGCCGTATTCCTGCCGTCCGTGGAAGAAATTTACCCCCCGGGTTACGTGGCACCGGATTACCCGATCGGCTACCTCGAAACCGTGCTTGAAGGCGCCTACCGCCCCGGACACTTTCAGGGGGTTTGCCAGGTAGTTGACCGGCTCCTCCAAATCGTGCAACCCAACGAAATGCTCCTGGGCCGCAAAGATTTCCAGCAATGCAAGGTGCTCGAAAAAATGGTGGAACTGAAACAATACCCCGTGCAACTCACCTTTGTGCCAACCCTCCGGGAAACCGACGGACTCGCCATGAGCAGCCGGAACCGCCGCCTAACCCCCGAACAAAGACGCCTCGCTCCGCTCCTGTACCAATCGCTGATATCAATTAAAAATAAAATTGAAACAAATGGTACAAGTGATATAATAATCAACGAGATAAAAAATCTTGAACAATCCGAATTTAAGGTAGATTACCTCCAGCTTGCCCGTGCAAACGATCTCCAGCCTCTCCAACAATGGAATGGTGAAAATGCCGTTTTACTGGTAGCCGCCTACTTAGATAACATCCGCTTAATAGATAACATTGAAATTGCGGCAAAGTCTGCCTGATAACATGAACAAAAAACTACTCCAACTCCTGCAGTATATCCTTTTCCTGGGCATTGGGGTATTTTTGGTATGGTGGCAATTGAAGTCCATGCAACCGGCAGAAAAAGAAGATTTCATCCAGTCGCTCAAAAAGGTGGATTACCGGATTGTCATCCCCGTGGTAATCATGAGCCTGCTCAGCCACCTCAGTCGGGCCATGCGCTGGAAAATTTTACTGGAACCTTTAAACTACTTCCCCAAACTTAAAAATGTATTCGCGGTAACCATGGTGGGGTACCTCGCCAATGCCGCCGTGCCTCGCCTCGGCGAACTCATGAAATGCACCTTTCTGGCACGCTACGAAAAAATGAAGGTAGATAAGCTGTTTGGGTCCATCATCCTGGAGCGCACCTTCGATTTTGTGTGCTTCCTGCTGTTCATTGCCATTACCGTACTCATCCAGCTCGATACCGTAGGCAGTTATTTTAAAGAAAAAATATCGTCTATCGCCGGTGGAAGCGCCCGCTTTTCATGGATCAATGCGCTGCTCCTGCTGTTAACCGTTGCGGCATTGCTCCTGTTCATCCGCCTCATCCTGCTCCGTTTTCCCGGAAACCGCATCGTGCAAAAGATTAAAGGCTTCCTAAATGGCATCCTGCAGGGGTTTGCAGCTATTGCGCAATTAAAACAACAAAAGGCATTCATCGCTCATACATTGTTTATCTGGGCCATGTACCTGTTGCAGGTGTACGTAGGTTTTAACGCTATGGAAAGTACCGCACACCTTGGTATGTCGGCCGCTTGTTCCGTACTCACCCTTGCTACCCTGGCCATGATTGCCACTCCGGGAGGCATCGGCTCCTTCCCCATTTTTGTAATGCAAACACTGGCCATCTACCTCATTCCCGAAACGCAGGGCAAAGCATTCGGCTGGTTGTTGTGGGGTGTAAACACGGGCATCGTAATTGTGTCGGGAGTGCTCGCTATTCTTTTGCTTCCCTACCTCAATAAAAAGCCAAAACCTTCCACAGCAACTCCATCCACATAAAACATTCGGCCGCTTAAATAAAGGCAGCGATAAATTGAACATATTTTTGGGGCGGGGGTTTCCACTTCAATCGCTAACGCGGAGGCAAGAATCTCTTCATATTCTTTCTATACATTATGTTCCCAAACGAGTCTCCTCCACCTGACAAAATAATTGAGGAGTTATATTTTTTTACCACAAAGGCCACGGAGTTTAATAATTGTACTAACATTCATATCTATTGCACAGAAGGCACGGAGAAAATCTTCTTTGCGACCTTTGTGTGCATTTCCTTTTGCCTTTGTTTGTCCTTCCTTTGTGTATTAGTGGTTACATGTATCCTCCCCAAACGAGTCTCCTCCACCTCACATAACATTTGAGGTGATAGATTTTTTTAAACACAAAGGCCACGGAGTTTAATGATTTTACTAACATTTATATGTATTGCACAAAGGACACGGAGAAAATCTTATTTGCGACCTTTGTGTGCATTTCCTTTTGCGGTCTTTGTGGTTACATGTTTTTTAACCACGGAGTACACGGAGAAAATCTTCTTTGCGGTCATTGTGGTTACATGTATCCTTACCAGACGAGTCTACTCTACCAGACAAAGAATTTGAAGAGATGATGATTATGGAAGTACTTGTCGGTGCAGAAAAATAGCATGACATCACCTGAAAAAAATTTCAGTACCCCCAAAAGTACGGGGCACTGCGTGCCCTCCCTATGTCAATTTCCGTAATTTTTTTTAAAACAGCCGTTTTTAAACGTTTACTTACGAATGAAAATGTTTGCTTATGGAAGGCAACCCTTTATGTACTCCGTTTGCAATCCCTTGTGCTCTCAGTGGTTTCTGTTTTTTTACCACAATGGCCACGGAGATAAATAATTCTTCTAATATTCTTATGAACTCCACAAATGACACGTAGAAAATCTTCTTTGCGACCTTTGTGTACATTTCCTTTTGCGGTCTTTGTGGTTACATGTTTTTTAACCACGGAGTACACGGAGAAAATCTTCTTTGCGGTCATTGTGGTTACATGTATCCTTACCAGACGAGTCTACTCTACCAGACAAAGAATTTGAAGAGATGATGATTATGGAAGTACTTGTCGGTGCAGAAAAATAGCATGACATCACCTGAAAAAAATTTCAGTACCCCCAAAAGTACGGGGCACTGCGTGCCCTCCCTATGTCAATTTCCGTAATTTTTTTTAAAACAGCCGTTTTTAAACGTTTACTTACGAATGAAAATGTTTGCTTATGGAAGGCAACCCTTTATGTACTCCGTTTGCAATCCCTTGTGCTCTCAGTGGTTTCTGTTTTTTTACCACAATGGCCACGGAGATAAATAATTCTTCTAATATTCTTATGAACTCCACAAATGACACGTAGAAAATCTTCTTTGCGAACTTAGTGGTTACATGTATTCCTAACCACAGAGTAACACCATTGCTGCAGGTGCAAGGATCGCTAAAACTCCCCTGGTAACAGGACGGTTACGCAAAGAATTTCAATCTTTCACCCCGTTTACGCATATCATATATAAAAACGGGTATTTTTGTCCTGCAACTAAAACACTTCATTTTGATTCTTGCAGCAATCGATATAGGCAGTAATGCCGCTCGGCTTCTCATCACCGAGGTAGTATCTGCCCCCGGAAAAAAAACGCAATTCAACAAACTCAACCTGTTCCGCATCCCCCTCCGCCTGGGTTTCGACGTATTCGAACACAAAATCATCCCACCGGAAAAAGTAACCATGATGCATGACACCATGATGGCCTTTCACCACCTCATGAAAACATACCGCGTTCAGGCATACAAAGCCTGCGCTACCAGTGCCATGCGCGATGCCGTAAACGCCCCGGAAATCATCCAGAGCATACACGCAAAAACCGGTATCCTCATTGAAGTAATCAGCGGCGATATGGAAGCCAACCTCATTTATGAAAACCACATAGCCGAAAACATGACCACCGATAAAGGCTATCTCTACATCGATGTGGGCGGCGGCAGCACTGAACTTTCGTTTTTTAATAATGGCCGGCTGTTTTCAAAAAGATCTTTCAACATCGGTACCATCCGCCTGTTGCAGCGCAGCATATCAGACAGTGCCTGGGATGAAATGAAAGACCATATCAAAGAAATTACCCGCTTCCAGCAACACGTCATTGCCATCGGCAGCGGCGGCAACATCAATAAAATTTTCTCCCTCAGTAAAAAGAAAGAAGGTAAACCCCTCACCATTGAACTGCTGAGAGAATATTACCGTGAACTGGAAAATGTATCCATCGAAGAACGCATCAGCCGCTACAACCTCAAGGCCGACCGTGCCGATGTAATCGTTCCGGCCTTGTCTATCTATATCAATGTAATGCGCTGGGCAGGTGCCGATGAAATTTACGTTCCGAAAATTGGTTTGTCTGACGGACTCATCCAAAACCTCTGGGCCGGTATCCAATCAAACACACAATCTTCAAATATCACAAAGGCCTGATGCACGGCCTATTCCCCCACTTAAAAACTGATTGCCATGTCAATACATAAAGAGGTAAAGAAAATTACTACCAATACGCTGCAAAAAATGAAATCGTCAGGTGAAAAAATCTCTATGATTACCGCTTATGATTTTTCCTTTGCACAGATTTTTGATGCAGCCGGTATTGACGTGATCCTGGTGGGCGACAGTGCCAGCAACGTAATGGCCGGCCACGAAACCACACTCCCAATTACACTCGACCAGATGATTTACCATGCCTCCTCGGTGGTGCGGGGAGTGAACCGTTCACTGGTAGTGGTGGATTTACCCTTTGGCTCCTATCAGGGCAACTCCAAGGAAGCGCTCGGCTCAGCCATCCGCATCATGAAAGAAACAGGAGGACATTCTATTAAACTGGAAGGTGGAGAAGAAGTAGTAGAGTCAGTGAAACGAATTGTCAGCACCGGCATCCCCGTGATGGGGCACCTCGGCCTCACGCCACAAAGTATTTATAAGTTTGGTACATATACCGTTCGCGCCAAAGAAGAAGCCGAAGCGGAAAAATTAAAACGCGATGCACTGATCCTTCAGGAAGCAGGCTGCTTCGCCCTGGTGCTCGAAAAAATTCCCGCGGCACTGGCTAAAACAGTCAGTGAAAGCCTCCATATCCCCACCATCGGAATCGGTGCGGGCTCCCATTGCGATGGCCAAGTGCTGGTGATGCACGATATGCTGGGCATCAACGTGGAGTTCAAACCGCGCTTCCTCAGGCAATACCTGAACCTGCACGAACAAATAACCGGTGCAGTACATCAATACATCAAGGATGTTAAATCCGGTGATTTCCCGAACGAAAAAGAACAGTACTAAACATCATAACGCAATCTCTCCAGTACAACAATCTATGCCCTTAAATAAATTTCACCTTCTTTTGTTTTGCCTGCTAGTGCATACAGAAACACTATGGGCTCAACTGGTTACCAGCCTCGACCCACTCACGGTTACGTCTGCACGCTGGCCGGTAAAAGCATCCGAAAACGGCCGTCAAATCATTACGCTCAGTGCGGCTCAGATCGCCGCTTTACCCGGCAATACCATTGAAGATGTGCTGCGGGTGAGCGGATTGGTAGAGCTGCAGCAACGGGGCCCAGTAGGCGCCGTGAACAATGTCATCATCCGGGGTGGAACTTTTCAGCAGGTACTGGTATTGATCGATGGCATAAGAATCAACGATCCGGTAACCGGACACTTTTCTGCCAACTTCCCGGTGCCACGCTGGCAAATTGAACGCATAGAAATCCTCAAAGGACCCGCCGCTGCCATGTACGGCTCGGAGGCCGTGGGAGGCGTTATCCACATCATCACCAAGGCTTTTCAGCCGGCCGACACTCAAACCCGATCTAACGGTTATGCATACCTGTCAGGTGGAGACAATCAGTTCTTCGCCGCAGAAGGCGGCATCAGGTTCATCCGCAAAGGGGTACAATATACCCTCGGCGCATCAACCGACAATACCCGCGGCGAAACATTACGCAGCGGAAATACAGGATATGTGCACCGGCACGCGGCATCAGCAGCCGTTCAGATTCCACTGGCTAAAGCCGGTACACTCAATTTTATGAGTGTGTACGATTACCGCGACTTTGGAGCACAGAACTTCTACACCACCTTTTTAAGCGACACCGCCCGCGAGAATGTAAACACCTGGTGGAACCACCTGCAATGGAGCCATCGTACCGGAAAAACAGAAACCCAGGCCAATCTTACGTATAAAAACACCCGCGACCTGTACACCTACAATCCGGCATCCGTTACCAATAACAACCAAAGCAATGCCTGGATTTTACAGGTGATGCAACACCGTACCATCCATCCTGCCCTCAGGCTTACCTATGGCGTAAATACTGAACTCCGCGGTATCCGCAGTAACGACCGTGGCAATCACCAAACTGCCCGCGGCGATCTGTTCACCTCACTTTTTTGGCACACAGGCAATCTTCGTGTACACCCCGGCGTTAGAATGGTGCACGATGAAAGTTTCGGTACCGAATGGCTGCCCCAGCTGAGCATAAACTACTGCCTGAAACCTTTTGTTTTCAAAGCCTTTGCAGGAAGAGCCATCCGCGCTGCCGATTTCACAGAACGCTACAACAACTACAACAAACCGGTTGTTAGTAGTGGCAGCATCGGCAATCCGTTTCTCGAAGCCGAAAGGTCCTGGAGTTATGAAGGCAGTATTGTGTGGCAACACCGGAACCTGGTAATGGGAGCTACTTATTTTATCCGTTCACAAAACAATGTGATCGACTGGGTAACCACACCTTATGATCAAATGCCCCGCAAAGACAACCTTGTGCCGGGCAGCACCTATGCCCTCGCCCAAAATATTGAATCGATTGAAACGCGTGGCATCGAACTCAACCTTCAGTGGCAAAAACAACTGAACCCCGATTGGTGGATGCACGTTCAGGTTTCATCCGGTTGGATAGAATCCTCATCGAATGCCCCTACGCCGTCTTATTATATATTATCTCATGCAAAGCAACTGCATCAGCAATCCCTTACATTGCAGTATAGAAAATGGATGTTGTCTGCTACCGGTATCTATAAAAAAAGAAACCCGCGTGAGGCGAATGCCATAGAAGCTACTATCTCTCCGGAATACTTCAACCTCAACCTCAAAGCATCCTATCAATGGAAGTCCTTGCAGTTTTTTGTGAATGTACTCAATGCAGGCAATGAACGCTATGCCGACCTGCTGGGCGCAGAAATGCCGGGTCGGTGGGTTACTGCAGGCATCACCCGCAACTTCCGGGGCAATAAAAAATAGTGCGTCGGTCAAATGATACCATACCCATGCAACCCATGAGGCCTACCCCCTTGTACCTCAAATATTTAACGCTCTTCCACACGGGGGAAGCGTTTAAAAACGTACCTTGCAGCTCTTAAAATTTATGGTAACATGACTGCATTTTTAAAGCAATTGCACATTCTAAAAAACAACCCGGGAACCTCTACCGGAAACACCTGGCTCAAAACCAAGGGAGAAACCATTGTATCCTATTCACCCGCGGATGGAAAGGAAATCGGACGCATAACCACTACCGACAGAGCTGCTTATGATAAGGTGATGGATAAAGCACAGGAAGCATTCCTGGAATGGAGAAACTGGCCGGCCCCTAAACGCGGCGAAGTGGTTCGCCAGATTGGTGAAGCTCTCAGAACCAACAAAGCGGCACTCGGCCAGCTGGTGAGTTACGAAATGGGCAAAAGCCTGCAGGAAGGATTGGGTGAAGTGCAGGAAATGATTGATATATGCGATTTCGCGGTGGGCCTTTCCCGCCAGCTACACGGACTCACCATGCACAGTGAACGCCCCGGTCACCGCATGTACGAACAGTATCACCCCCTGGGTATTGTGGGTGTGATTTCCGCGTTCAATTTCCCGGTGGCGGTATGGAGCTGGAACTCTATGCTTGCCTGGGTGTGCGGAGACGTTTGTGTGTGGAAAGCCAGTGAAAAAACACCGTTGTGCGCCGTTGCCTGTCAGCATATTGTTCAACAGGTTTTTAAGAAAAATAGTGTACCCGAAGGCGTTAGTTGCATCATCACCGGAGGCCGCGAAGTGGGAGAATGGATGAGTAAAGACAACCGAATGCCGCTGGTATCCGCTACCGGTAGCACGCGCATGGGTAAAGCCGTTGCAGCCGCAGTTGCTGAAAGACTGGGCAGAAGCTTACTCGAACTCGGTGGCAATAACGCTGTCATTGTTTCTCAGGATGCAGATTTAGGTATCGCCATCACCGCTGCCGTATTTGGTGCGGTAGGTACTGCCGGTCAGAGATGTACTACTACACGCCGTCTCATCATACACGAAAAAGTGTACAATAAGTTTAAAGGCATGTTGGTGAATGCCTATGCTCAACTGAAAATCGGTTCACCCATGAATGAAAAAAACCATGTGGGTCCGCTGATCGACAAAGATGCTGTTCGCATGTACCTGGATGCCATTGAAAAATGTAAAGCTGAGGGCGGACAATTCATCGTGGAAGGCGGTGTGTTGAAAGGGAAAGGATATGAAAGTGGCTGCTATGTAAAACCCTGCATCGCAGAAGTGAAAAATCATTATCAGATTGTACAGCATGAAACCTTTGCCCCTATTCTGTACATCATGAAATACAAAACCATCGACGAAGCCATTCAGCTTCAGAATGATGTACCTCAGGGCTTATCGTCAGCCATCATCACCAACAACCTCCGCGAATCTGAAAAGTTCCTTTCACATGCCGGCAGCGATTGCGGTATTGCCAATGTAAATATCGGCACATCAGGCGCCGAAATTGGCGGGGCTTTCGGTGGAGAGAAAGAAACCGGTGGTGGCAGGGAAAGTGGAAGCGACGCCTGGAAAGTGTACATGCGCCGTCAAACCAATACCATCAACTATACCGATAAACTTCCACTGGCTCAGGGAATTAAATTTAACCTCTAAAAGATTCTTAATAACGGATGAACGGTATCCGTAAAGCCGGAAGGATATTATACATTCGTATCAAATTTTAATAACATGAATAAATTTTCCAAATTACTGATAGCAGGTTTGCTGTGGGGAACCGCCTCTTTTGCTCAAACCGCAGTGAAAGAAGCAATGCCAAAAGACTGGCACCTGCAGGATCATGCCACTACAGGTTTCAATGGTATCAGTCTGCAACAGGCCTACGATTTCATCAAAAGCAAAAACCTGAAAAGCAATAAGGTGATTGTGGCAGTAATCGACAGCGGAATCGATACCCTGCATGAAGATCTCAAACCTGTGATGTGGGTGAACAAAAAAGAAATCCCTGGTAACGGTATCGACGATGATAAGAATGGCTATGTGGATGATATCCACGGCTGGAACTTCCTGGGAGGCAAAGATGGCCGCAACGTAAAAGAAGACAGTTACGAAGCTGCCCGCGTGTACCACAAACTCAAAGCGAAGTGGGAAGGGAAAGATGTAGATGTTTCCAAACTTTCTAAAAGCGATAAAACAGAATACGAAACCTTCCTCCGCGCTGAACAAAAAATCATGGGAGATGCCGATCCTGATGAAACCGCTTTCTTACAGGCCATGTTACCCAAATTAAAAGAAGGTGATTCTGTAATCCGTAAAGACCTCGGTAAAGATGAATATACCGCTAAAGATCTTGAAGGGTACACTTCAGAAAATCCATTGGCAAGCACCACCAGCATGATGTTGGTAAACATCGCTAAAATGAACGAGGGCATGGATATTAAAAACACTGATATCCTCGGACAGTTTGAAAGTGAAATCCGCAAAATTGAATCAGCCGGCAAACCACCGAAGGCATATCGCCAGGAAATCGTAGGAGATGATCCAACCAATATCAACGACATCGGTTATGGAAACAACGACATCATGGCTGAAACATCATTCCATGGTACACACGTATCCGGTATTATTGGTGCCGCCAGAAACAACGGACTGGGAATGGACGGTATTGCCGGTAACGTAGAAATCATGACACTGCGTGCTGTACCTGATGGCGATGAACATGATAAGGATATTGCACTGGCTATTCGTTATGCAGTGGATAATGGTGCAAAAGTCATCAACATGAGTTTCGGTAAAGACTTTTCTCCCGAAAAACATTGGGTGGATGACGCCTTCCGTTATGCAGAGAAAAAAGGAGTGTTACTCATTCACGCCGCCGGTAACGATGCCAAAAACATTGACACAGCACACAATTATCCTAATCCGATTTATGTAAATGGAGGTCGTGCTACCAACGTAATTACTGTAGGTGCGAGTGGTGATGCCAAGAATGGCGGACATACTGCCCGTTTCAGCAATTTCGGTAAAAACGAAGTAGATGTGTTTGCACCGGGTGTAGGAATCTACTCTACTATTCCGGGTGGTAATACCTATGGAAATGCCAGCGGTACCAGCATGGCCGGTCCGGTGGTTGCAGGCGTTGCTGCTTTAATCCTGGAACACTTCCCGAATTTTACTGCTCAGCAGGTTAAATACATCATTGAACAATCTGTTACTCCGGCTACTGAAAAAGTGAAAAAGCCCGGAACTGACGAAATGGTTGATTTAAAAGAACTTTCACGCACCGGCGGCTATGTGAATGCACATAAAGCAATGGTGATGGCTGAGGAAATGTCGAAAACAAAAATGAAACTGCCTAAGTCGAAAGTGAAGAAGTCTAAAAAAGGATAATCCAACTTTCGAACATAGTAAAAGCCACCTCACGGTGGCTTTTTTCATTTTATTATGGAATGTGCTTCATCCTGATCTATAACCTATTCTTATTTTAATAACGCTGCAATCTCGGCACAGATCTCCTGCCCTTTGTTTGCATTATACCAGTTTTGCAATGCAATTTTTGTTGCGTCAAAATCAGCCTGAGCGGCTTTCATTTCTTCCATTACCTGTTGCGCACCGGCCGGGCGTGGTCCCCAGATAAACAAATCTTCACCCGCTGCATTGCGAACAATCAATTTGGGAATGCTCTTCGTACCATTGGTCAGGTACTGCTCAATCAGAAAGGGAGGTGTATCTCTCAAAACCAGATCATACGTAATCTTCGGACTGAGCGTGGCCATGCGAACCAGAAACGGCACAATGTGTGCTGCATCTCCGCACCAGGGTTCAGTGATGATGATCCAATGCTGAGGATGCTCTAAACCTTCAAGTTTCTCCACCAGTTGAGGATCGAGTTCCATTTGTTTCTCCCACCGGTTCATCCTGCTTTGATTCAGCCGGGTGTAATCAAAATATAAGGCATCATTATATGGAGCCGGAGGCTGTGGATTATTCAGGATGTTATCAAACAAATCCCTGTATTCATTGTATTGCATGAGCATATTTTTTTATAATTGAAATACAAAGCTAACCTTCATTGTATGAATGAAACACATCTTTATTTATATCATTTGAATTGTATCGGCCCTTGAAATAAATTCAGGCACATCCATCATCATGAAATAAAAAAACCGGAACAAACGTCCCGGCTTTTATACACATCATAAAAAATTATTTCTTTTCTACCCTCTCCACGCGTGCGGTATTGATCTGGTCAATCATCGTTTTTACCACTTTAACCGACTGATCAATGAAAATATCTTCCTTCACCCTATTAATCCAGATATCATTTTTTTCTTTTTTATCGATAGCTGATTCTATGGTTTCAATATCTGATTTCAGGTTTTTCACTACCAGTGGTGTTTGCAGTTTATACAATGAATCAAGGTTTTTGTACACATTCTTCAACGCCTTCTGATCTTGCTTATACTGATTGATATGCAGTGAATAGCTACGGTTGTTGTTCTTTTCCAGCCACTGAACGTTTTCTTTAATTTTTGAAAACACCGGGTGGGCGCTCACGGTGCTGTTGAAGTTCTGCGCAATAGGTTCAATGGAAAAATCTGAAGTCCATGGTGCATAAGATAATTGTTCAATTTCATCCCACTTCAAAGATTGAGTAATGTCTTTTTCCCTGAACTTTAAGTACTCTAGGCGGTCAGGTAAAATAATATCCGGCTCAACCCCTTTTAATTGAGTAGCCCCTCCATTGATTCGATAAAACTTTTGTAAGGTTAATTTCAAGCTACCTAAATCTTCGTTCTCGGATGAACCAAATAATGTATTGGAACGCTGGGGTGATAAAGGAATATTGCGCTGTACGGTACCTTTACCGAAGGTGGAAGTTGAACCGATAACAATACCTCTTTTATAATCCTGAATGGCTGCGGCAAAAATTTCAGATGCTGAGGCACTGGTTTCATCCACCAATACGGCCAGTGGCCCGGTGTACTGTACATTGCGGTCGCGGTCGCGCAATACACTTGATTTTTCATCTCTGCCTTTTACCTGCACTACCGGTCCGTCGGGTATAAAAAGCCCCACCATCTGCACCACATCATATAATGAACCACCCCCGTTTCCACGAAGGTCCATGATAATACCTTCCACGTTTTCGGCTTTCAGTTTTTCGAGTTCACGTGCCACATCCACTGCACAACGTGCACCGTCGGGACGTTCAAAATCAGCATAAAATTCGGGAAGGTAAATATATCCAATGCGGTTTTCGCCTTCAATGATGGCAGACTTCACAAATGTATCTTCGAGCTTTACTTCATCGCGGATAATCTTTACCACATGTATGGTACCGTCGGGTTTGCGAACCGTTAAACGCACTTCTGATCCTTTCTGAGAACCGCGAATGAGTTTTACGGCATCTGATACTGCAAAACCGGTGACATCTACGGGCTCAGCATCTCCCTGTCCTACTTTCAGAATCTCATCATTTTCTTTTAACTCTCCGTTCTTCCAGGCAGGACCGGCAGTAACCAAACTGGCGATTTTAATCTTCCCGTCATCCTCTTTCAGTTGTGCACCGATGCCGTAGAATCTGCCGCTCATGCCTTCATTGAAAGAACGCAAATCAACCGGCGGATAATAGTTGGTATGCGGATCCATGAGGGAGGCAACAGCATTTACAAAAGAAGAGAACAGTTCATCCTGTGTTTCCCTGTTTTTCTTGGTATTGAAAAACCGATCCAGTTGTTTTTGTATCGACTGACGTGCTTCACGCTCGAGGGTACTGTCGGGCTTCACCACAAAATCGTCTTTGCCTTTATTTTTATCACGCTCTTCCTGAAGCTCAACATATTTGGCAAGCGTCAGATATTTTAACCGCTTTCTCCAGTTGTCTTTTCGTTCAGCTTCAGTTTTAGGATGGTTGTTCTTTTTAGGATCTAAATTCACTCGTTCCTGAATGGTGTAATCAAAAGGCTGTTGCAAAACCTGCTTATAAATTTCCTGTACTTCATCCAAACGCTTCTTATACACATCGGTAATTTCGTAAAATGACTCAATGGGTTTCCCCAAAATTTCATCATCAATTACAGTTGCATATTTCTGAAACTGATCAATATCCGATTGAAAAAACATGTTCTTGTCGGTGTCCAGATCCTCAGTAAATTTCTTCAGTACTGAAATTGAAAAAGCGTCATTGATAGGGAGCGGACTAAAGTGTCCTTCTTTCAAAAGGATACCCACATTACGGAGAATGCGGGCATGTTTTTGCTTAGCAGGATCTTCGTTTCCCGCATTGCCCTTACTCTGCAATACAACGAAAGTTCCAAATAATGTGAGTGCAATAAAAAACGGCAGTATTTTTCTGTTCATAATTAAGTCAGCAATTTTTTGCATAGCGTAAATTTAAGCAATGCTTTTGGCGTTTCCTCAATATTAACGATTGTTTGATTAGCGTACGTATTCTCAGATGAACGGTTCTCCGGAAAGTACGTTACACCATTCAGCAGCTGTAGTAATCGGATGTAATGAATGGGCATAAAAAAAGCAGGTTGTTCTTACTGAAACAACCTGCCTGTTGGGGTAGCCAATGGGGCTCGAACCCACGACCCTCAGAATCACAATCTGATACTCTAACCAACTGAGCTATGGCTACCATGATTGGGCTGCAAAAATAGAGAAAATCAATCGATTACAAAAAAAAATCTACACCATTTTCACTGAATTGATTTAACAACATTTTAATGAAAACAGGCTACCATTCATCCATATTCATTCTACCGTTTCATAAATAAAAATGACTTTTGCGTGACTTAAACGCGTACTATGAAATTTACGATTTCTACCCTTTTAATCTGCTTTATTATTTCATTAGCTCCGTCAGCGTTGGCCCAGATTCCCGGACGTCCGGGGATGGGTGGAGCGCAAATGAATGTGGGGCAATTTTACGGCAAAATCCTCGACGACTCTACCGCCAAACCCATTGAAGGGGCTACCGTACAGCTAATTCAAAATAAAATGGATTCGGTAACCAAAAAAAGGCGGGACATGGTAGTGGGCTTCAGGCTCACGGACAAAAAGGGAGAATTCCTGATCGACCAGCTTCCGGTAATGGGCAGTTATAAAATCAATATTTCTGCCATTGGGTATAAAACTCTGGAGATGAAGGCAAACTTTGATATTAACATGAGTGCAGCCCGCTCCGGCGATTACAGCAGTATGATGAGTGGTGTAGTAAAAGACCTGGGTAACCTTAAACTGAAAACCGATGCACAATCCCTCGAGGCTGTGGTGGTTACTTCCACTAAACCCCTGCTCGAAATGGGGCTCGACCGTAAAGTGTATAATGTAGATAAAGACCTGAGTGCTACCGGTGGTACTGCCGTAGACATCATGCGCAACGTACCCACTTTAAACGTGGATATTGACGGGAATGTTACCATGCGGAATGCCGCGCCTCAAATTTTCGTGGATGGCCGTCCTACTACCCTTACCCTGGATCAGATTCCGGCTGATCAGATAGCCACCGTAGAACTCATCACCAATCCATCTGCCAAGTACGACGCCAGTGGTGGCGGAGCGGGAATCTTAAATATTGTACTAAAGAAAAACAGACGCATCGGTTATAACGGCAGTGTGAGGGCCAGCATCGATTCCCGTTTAAGACCCGGCGCCGGGGGCGACATCAACGTGCGCCAGGGAAAAATAAATTTCTTCAGCGGCATAGGATTGTTTGCGCCTAAATCATTAAGTACCTCCCGCACCGAACGCATCGATTACCTCGCCCCTGATTCCATTTCCAATTTGCTGCAAACCGGTGAACCCTCTTTTGAAGGGGTGTTTGGCTTCGGACGTGCAGGCTTGGATTATTTTATCGACAACAGAAATACCATTTCTATCAGCGGGAACCTCTCCAGAAGAAGAATGGAAAACGCTGATTACCTGAACATCTACAGAAACCGCCTGGATAACGGTGTGTTACTCGATGAAGAAAACGGTTATCGTTCCACCCAATCCAGAGGCTCGGGTGGCAACAGTGGTGCCAGCCTGAATTATAAACACAACTTTGCCAAATCAGGAAAGGAATTAACGGCGGATATTAATTACCGTTATATGAACAACAAAAACACCGCTGATTTCTCTACGGCTTATTTTGATATCAACAACAACCCTAAAGGCCCGGAAATTAATCAGCGTTTTGTGTCAAAGGGTAATTCGAGGTTCATCGTATTTCAGAGTGATTATGTTGACCCGCTCACCAAAAACACCAAGCTGGAAGCGGGCATACGTATAGCCAATAACAAATTCAACAGTCAGAACGACAACTTCCTGCTGCTGGCCAATGGTGATTTCCTGCTGATTCCTGCATTGAGTGCGAAGTATTCATTCACCGACCGTGTGTATGCTGCTTACACTACCTTTTCTCAGAAAATAAAGAACTTCTCCTATCAGGCGGGATTGCGTGTAGAGAGTTCTGAATACTCCGGTGATTTTAAATCAAGAAACCAACGTTTCGGTAACGAGTACCCGCTGAGCCTTTTCCCCAGTTTGTACCTCAGTTATAAAGTGAATAACAAACAGGATGTGCAACTGAATTATTCCAGAAGAGTAAACCGTCCGAATTTCTTTCAGCTGATACCATTTGTGGATTATACCGATTCACTGAACCTGAGCGTAGGGAACCCCGACCTGATTCCTGAATTCACCAATACCGTGGAATTAGGGTACTCTATTCAGTTCAACAAAAGCCAGAACCTGTTTTTCAACCTGTATGGGAAAAACACCAATAACCTCATCACCCGTTACCAGTACAAGGATGCCGGATTAAACCCAGGCAACACCGACAGTGTGATTTATACCACATTTGCCAATGCCAACAAAAGTTATCAGGTAGGTTTGGAAATTACTTCCAGAAATAAACTCACCAAGTGGTGGGACATCAACACCAACCTTAACATGTACAACCAAACCATAAAAGCGTCTAACCTGCCCGGTACAACCGACAGTGAGCGTTTCAGTTGGTTTGCGAAAACCACCAACAGTTTCAAACTGCCTAAAAACTTTTCCATTCAGTTTTCAGCCGATTACCAGGCCAAAACTTTGTTGCCCGCCGGTGGCGGCAGGGGTTGGTTTATGGGAGGTTTCGGACAGGTACAATCATCCGCGCAAGGATTTATTCGTCCGATATACGGAGCTGATTTATCCATCCGCAAAAACTTCCTGAAGAACAACATGGCTTCCATCACGGTGGCCTGGAGTGATATATTCCGCACGCGTTTGCAGGAATCCTTCTCATCCTCTGATTTCTTCATTCAGGATAACAGCCGCCGCCGGGATCCTCAGGTTGTGAGAATCAGTTTCAATTACCGTTTCGGAAAATTTGATGCCGCCCTGTTCAAGCGTAAAAACATTAAAAACGAAATGGAAAATATGCAGAATATGCAGGCTGAATAAGGCTGATGATACTATTTTAATAAAGGCGCTGATTAGGTGCCTTTTTTTATCCGCATCCCTGAGTACTAACATGCTAATTTTTATCAATATTCAGTACTAACACAAATTGTTTATTTTGTGTGCCCATAACTTAACTCATGAAGAAGATTCACCCTTTGTTACAACATGCTATTGCTGTAGCTGCCTTTTTACTGGCTACGGTTATTTTCTGCAAACCGGCAACCGACAGCGACCTGATTTTAAAACAGGGAGACGTAACCGGATGGCAGGGCATGAGCAACCAATCCTACGAATACAAAAAAGTTCACGGACACGTACCACTGTGGGTAACCAGTATGTTCGGTGGGATGCCCGCCTTTCAGGTGGCCATTGAAGGAACCTATATACCTATACACCTTGTAGACAGGGCCCTGCAATTGTGGTTGCCCAAACCCATGCATTTCTTCTTCCTTGCCTGCATCAGCTTTTATATATTCTGTTTGTGTTTACGCATCCGGCTGATACCGGCCATCATTGGTGCCATTGGCTTTGCATTTGCCAGTTTCTCTCCCATCATTGTTACTGCAGGTCATGATACACAAATGACCGCACTGGCTTATTGTCCTGCTGTAATCGGAGGAGTTATTTTATTGATGGAGAAAAAATATTTCACCGGGTTTGCCTTATCCACTCTATTTATTGCCCTTCAGGTAATTCAGGGCCATCAGCAAATTACCTACTATCTCTACCTGATTCTGGCAGCCATGTGCATTGCCTATGCCATCCGCTTCATTAAAAACAAAGAAACGGCTCACCTCTTCAAGGCCGCCGGATTACTGGTGCTGGCATCGGTGCTGGGAATAGCCGTGAGCTCCATCACCCTCCTGCCGGTTTATGATTTTGCCAAATATTCAAAGCGGGGCGGACAACTCGTGATGGACGCGGGAGAATCAAAAGATAAGATTAAAGACGGCAAAACGGTAGGGCTTACACGAGATTATGCTTTTATGTGGAGTTACGGAAAAACTGAAACCTTATCGCTGATGTTCCCGGGAGTGATGGGATATGGTACACACGTGGGTGAAAAAGATGGCGAAACCTATGTGTTCCCCAAACTGGATGAAAAATCAAATGTTGGAAAATTTCTTATTGAAAAACTGAATGTGCCTGAAGATCAGGCAGCGAATATTGCCCTGCAACAAAGTACTGCCCTGTACTGGGGCGACCAACCCTTTACCAACGGACCGGTTTATCTCGGTGCCGTTATGTGCTTCTTCTTTATCCTCGGGATGTTCCTGCTCGATGGGAAACATAAATGGTGGATGCTTACGATATGTATCATCGGCATATTGTTGGCGCTGGGTAAAAATCTCCCGGGCTTCAATTACTTTATGTTTGATTACTTCCCTTTCTATAATAAGTTCAGGGTTCCCACCATGACGCTGGTGATACCGCAGATTATTTTCCCGATGCTGGCAGCCATGACCATTCACGCGCTGATGGAACAAAAGCAAACCTTCCCATGGAAAAAAGTGAAGTATGCCTTATTCACTACCGCCGGAGTATTTGTGCTCGCCCTGGGTGTGTATGCCTCATCCGATTTCAGTAAGGAAGACCGTGAACGCACACGCCAATTCAACCAGATTGTTGCGCAGGGTGGTAATGACATGGAACAAAAAATGATGGAGCTGAACCAGCAGTCGAGGCCGCTCACCGATAACCAGATTTATGAAGGATTGTACATGAATTTCAGCGGACAACCCGATGCACAGAAAACGGCAAGGTCTTTTATAACTGCACTGCAAAAAGACAGGGCCGCATTGTTTATGTCTGACATACTGCGTTCGTTTCTTTTTGTGCTGATAGCTGCTGCACTAACGGTGTTGGTTATTCGAAATAAAATCAGCGCCCTGATTATGTCTGGCGGAATACTACTACTCACCCTGATAGACCAGTTCGGTTTGGGAATGAAATACCTGAACGAATATAGTTTTGAGTACAAGGATAAATATGAGGAAAAAGCCTTCCCGTTAACGGAAGCAGACAAACAAATCCTGAGTGATCCGGATCCGAACTTCAGGGTGTTTAATACTGCCGGACTGGATGAATCCAAAACATCATATTATCATAAATCTATCGGAGGATACCATCCTGCCAAGCTGGGCATATACGATGATTTGATGGCCTATCAGCTCAGTGGCCGACCCAACATGGCCGTACTCAATATGCTGAATGCCAAATATTTTATTCAGAACGATGGCAGCGGGGCACGGGCATTCCAGAATCCGGATGCGCTGGGCAATGTATGGTTTGTACAATCGGCACAATGGGTGAACGGACCGGTAGAAGAAATGAAGGCCCTCACCGGACTGGATCCTGCACAAACTGCCGTGATTGATGCCTCGTTTAAAGATAAGGTACCGGAATTTAAACCTGCAGACAGTGCTTCGTCTATCCGTATGGTTAAGTTTGACAATGATGAAATCAACTATCAGTCTGACGCTGCCGCGCCACATTTGGCCGTGTTCAGTGAAATCTATTACAAAGACTGGAAAGCATACATCAACGGCAAACCGGCACCCTATGTGAAGGCAAACTATGTGCTCAGGGCTATGGTGATTCCGGCGGGTAAAAACGAAATCACTTTCCGATTTGAGCCCAACATCTATCACCTGGGCAACACCATCAGCACCATCACAGGATGGCTGGTATTCCTGTTGTTCCTGGTATGGGTTGCGCTGGAAATCAACATCGGACGTAAACGCAAAACCGAAACAGGAAAAATGGCTTAATCATTCCACATGCAGGTAACAGTAATTGCATCTTATGCGTTATTTCCGGCCGACAATGGCGGCAGACGGGCCATTACACTATTGCATCAGGCATTGAATCAGTATGTGAAGGTTCAAATACTTACGGTGGAGAACGGGAAGCCTCCGGAAAACTATCGGGTAGAAGTGCTTCCGGTTTTAGGAAAAAGTATATGGAGATACCTGAACCCAAAGTTACCTTCCCGCATTTACCAATACATGCTGGCAGCCAATAGCCGGCATCTCATCATTGAACACCCTTACATGGGATGGGCGGGCGTATGGCTGAAACGAACCAAAGGGATACAACTCACCATTCGGTCGCACAATATTGAATCCCTTCGATTCCGTACATTGGGTAAATGGTGGTGGGGCATATTATGGAACTACGAAAAATGGGTGCACCGCCATGCAGATGTGAACTGGTTCATTACGGACGAAGATCGTACCTGGGCTGTTTCACATTACAGGTTAAAACCGGCAAAGTGTTATACTATTTCATACGGGGTGGAACAAAACCAGCCCCCTGCCGATGATGCTCGCCATGCTGCCCGTAAACGGATTCAGTCGGAGCACCATATCGCCCCCGATGCCCGCATCCTGTTGTTTGCCGGAGTGTTGAACTATGCACCCAACCAGCAGGCTGTGCAGCACATCATTGAACACCTCTACCCCAAAATCAACAACGCTCAACAACCGTTTCATATATTGATTTGCGGACGCCATCTGCCACAATCAATGCAAGATGCTATCAAAAAACTGGATTCTAACATTACCTATACGGGCTTTGTGCCGGATATTGTACCCTATTACCTTGGGGCGGATGTATTTCTGAATCCGGTACTGGAAGGGGGAGGAATTAAAACTAAAATACTGGAGGCCTTGGAGAGCGGATTAACGGTGGTAAGTACTAAAACAGGTGCTGCGGGCGTTTCTGATGTATTAACCGGAGATAAATTATATATTGCTGAAGATAATAACTGGGATCAATTCAGTAATTATGTGCTGAATGCAAAAGATTCACAAAAAATCTCCGTTGAATTCTATAAATCTTTTAATTGGAGTAATATTGCAAGGAAGGCTGCAGATACTTTAAAGGAATTACACTAACGCATGAGAATATTTATTACAGGAATTGCCGGATTTGTTGCACGACACTTCATGGAGATGCTGGCCACACACCAGCGGCAGTACACTGTGTTGGGCATTTATAACTCACGCAAGCCTCATTTTTCAGAAGACGCATTTCCTCAGATACATACTACATTTAAACAGGTTAATCTTACTGATAAATCAAAAGTAAAAACAGCCATTCAGGAGTTTAATCCTGATTACATCCTCCACCTCGCTTCCCGCAGTAGTGTAGCCTATAGCTGGCATCAACCCGGTGAACTGGTGGCGGAAAACACGCGCATCTTCCTGAACATCATTGAATCTTTGCGTGAATTGCAAAGCCCCTGCCGGATGTTATCCGTGGGCTCTGCAGAAGAATATGGCCAGGTAGAGGCCTCACAGCTTCCATTAATAGAAACCTATTGCACCAACCCGGTGAGCCCATACGGTGCGGCCCGTGTACTGCAACATAATCTGGTTTCTATTTACGCCAAAAACTTTGGACTTAATCTAACACATACGCGGTCGTTCAATCATATTGGTCCGTACCAAAACGAAAACTTCGTTATTGGTTCGTTCATCAAACAAATTTCCAAGCAACTGAACAATGGCAGCAAAAACATTCAGTTGGTAGTTGGTGATATTGAGGTCATCCGTGATTTTACCGATGTACGTGATGTGGTTCAGGCTTATTATCAGCTTTTATTACACGGAAAACAGGGAGAAACATATAATGTATGCTCCAATAAAGGCTACCGCCTGAAAGACTTGATACAGTTGTTTGCAAAGCTCACTGATACAGAAATAACCTGCCATAGAGACCCCCATAATCTTCGCCCTTCTGAAAACAAGGAAATCATAGGTTCATACGACAAACTGCACGCAGAAACGGGTTGGACCCCCAAAATATCCATTGAGCAAAGCATGACCGACCTGCTGGATTACTGGAAGGAAAAGGTGTCTGCGGAGGCCATCCACACATGATTTTTAAGTTGGATGAGCCAGATAAAATGGCCGTGTAACAGAATACCCGTACAAAAGCCGGTATTTAATACGGTAGTTAATACACAACGTGTTAATAATCAATATTAAAAAACTACCCTGTTTTCGCTAAAAAAGTGGTAATTTCATTGCTACATTTTTAACGAAAATTTCATGCAACGAATTCTGGTGTTCGCAGTATGTCTGCTTACGTTCTCAAACCTCTACTCTCAAGGTGTTTCTTACACATGTACCCGAACCATTGAACTGGGCTGTGGTACGCCCTGTGTAACCATTAATGCAACCATTCCCGACTTGCGTGCACAATCCTCAAACTATAAAATAGGGGATGTATCCAGTGTAGCGGCTTGTTATCCGGAGGTAGACCCCGGTGGCCCCGGCCCTTCTGCCAACCTTACCGTGGATGATACGTATTCCAATGCCATTGCAATTGGTTTCCCCTTTCCATTTTATGGTACGGTATATAACAATCTGATTGTTAGTACCAATGGTTATGTGTCGTTTAATACCGCACTGGCCGGAGGGTTTTCGCATTGGGATGATGAAGGCAATCTTCCCAACACCCTGTATGATGAAGCACTCATTATGGGGCCTTACCATGATTTGAATCCTGCCACGGGCACCTCTCCAACGCAGAAAGTGAAGTACAATACTTTTGGAACAGCCCCCACCCGTAAATGGGTGTTGAGTTTTTTTAAGTTACCCTTGTTTAACTGTACTGCCTCTATTGAAAATACACACCAGATTATTTTGCATGAATCTTCAGGGTTAATCGAGGTATACATCAAAGACAAACAAATCTGCACCACGTGGAATGATGGCCATGCCATGGTTGGTCTACAGAATTTCGCCAGAAACCTTGGAATCATGGTACCTAACCGACGCATGTCTGATGCTCCATGGGGTACCGTAGGCATGAATGAAATCTGGAGATTTGTTCCCAGAGACGGGCCTTCGATTTTTCGCGGTCCCTCAGAACTGATTGACCTCAGCACCGGAGCGGTTGTTTCTACGAGTGATACTACCCGCATAGACGATAACAATCTTGGATTAGCTTTCCCGAACGTTTGCCCTGCCCCCAATACCACCACTACCTATGTGGTACGTACCCGGTGGCAAAGTATTACCGATGCCGCAGCTACTTATTTCAGCACGGATACCATCATCGTAACACGTCAGGATGGATTGCCATTAGATGCAACCTCTACTCAAACCTTGTGCGGTCAAAGCACCGGAACCATCACGGCAACAGCATCCGGAGGAACACCTCCCTATCAATATTCCATCAACCTCGGCCCATTGCAAAATTCAGGTACGTTCACCGGATTAGCAGCAGGTACCTACACGATTGTAGGGATAGATGCTACCGGATGTACTGATACTATTTCTGTAGATGTTACTTCATTAAGTGATATTCCGGGAACTGCCACCAGCACAGCTACCGGTTGTCCGGGTGTGAACAACGGAACCATTACGGTAACTCCGGGCGGAGGAACAGCCCCATACACCTATTCGCTGGATGGTGGTGCTTCACAGGCCTCCAATGTGTTTACCGGTGTAAGTGCAGGTGCCCACACGGTTGTTTTTACCGATGTGAACGGATGTTCCGGCACTGTGAGTGTGAACGTAACGGCAGGTACGGCTCTAACCTCTACCTCTACGGTTATTGGTACCAGTTGTGCGGGGGTAAATAACGGCCAGGCCACCATTACGCCAACGAGTGGCTCAGCCCCCTATACATTTTCAATTGACGGCGGTCCATTCCAAGCATCGAATGTATTCACCGGATTATCATCAGGTTCACACACCGTAACCATCCGGGATAATGAAGGATGTACGGGTACCCGCAGTATTTTTATCAGTGCCGGTTCCGGACTGATTGCCTCCGTAATACCATCTCCTGCTTCCTGTACAGGTGTAAACAATGGTTCTATTACCATCAATGTGCTGAATGGTACAGCTCCGTATACCTTTGCGTTAGATGGAGGAACACCTCAGGCGGGTAATACATTCACCGGAGTGGCTGCCGGTGCGCACACGGTAACCATTGAAGATGCCAGCGGATGTGTTACGAACATCAACACCAACGTTACTTCAGGAACAGGTATCACCGGTTCCGGTACAGCAGCCCCTACTGCCTGCCCTGGTGTAGATAACGGAAGTATCACCTTAACCTCCGGAACCGGAGATGCTCCATTCACTTATTCGATTGATGGCGGTACTACCTTCCAGGCTTCGAATGTATTTAATGGACTGGCCCCGGGAGCTTATACCGCGGTAATACGCGATAATAACGGATGTACGTTCACTACCAACCTGACGGTAAACGCCGGAACCTCGATTACTTCTACCAGCACCAGCACCCCTACTTCCTGTCCGGGTGTAGACAACGGAACTATAACGGTAACGCCTACCAGCGGTACCGCTCCACATACGTTCTCGATTGACGGAGGAACAACATATCAGGCATCTGCCACCTTCAACGGTTTAGCCAGTGGTACTTATACCATTACTATACGTGACGACAGTGGTTGCACCGGCACGGTTGATGCTACCGTAGCTCCGGGTACAGCTATCGGATTAACAGCCACAGCTACTCCAACAGCCTGTACCAGTGTTAGTACAGGTGTGATAACGGCAACGGCTACCAGCGGTACGGCACCGTATGAATATTCACTAGACGGAACTACCTTCCAGTCGTCAAACATTTTCAATAACCAGGCAGAAGGTACCTATACGGTAACCATCCGCGATGCCAACGGTTGTACCGGCACCACTACGGTGAATGTTACGGCCAATGCGCCATTCACGCTTACCGCTACCACCACACCAACTGCGTGCAGTGGAGCAAGTACCGGAAGTATCACCGTAACCCCTGCAGGCGGATCGAATCCGTTTGAATTCTCTATGGATGGCGGTACTACGTATCAGTCTTCTTCGGTATTCAGCAACATCGCCGATGGAACCTTTACCATTACCGTGAGAGACGCCAATGGCTGTACTGCAACAGTGGATGCTACTGTGGGTGCAGGATCAACCTACAGCGGCACATTTACCTCAACCCCCACTGCGTGTGCCGGAGTAAGCACCGGTAGTGTAACGATTACTCCTACCGGTGGTACGGCTCCGTACGAATATTCTATCGATGGTGGCACCACCTATCAGCCTTCGAATACATTTAACAGCCTCACCAACGGTAGTTATACCATCACCATTCGGGATGCCAATGGATGTACCGGAACAGTAGATGCTACGGTAGATGCAGGATCTACTTTCTCAGGAACAACAACATCAACTGAAACAGCCTGTACCGGTGTAAGTACAGGTAGTATAACGGTAACGCCTAACGGAGGAACAGCTCCTTACGAATATTCTATCGACGGAGGCACCACCTATCAGTCTTCGAATACTTTCAATGGACTCGCAGAAGGCAGTTACACGATTATCATCCGGGATAACAATGGTTGTACCGGTACAGTAAACGAAGATGTAACCGCCGGACCTGCACTCACCGGTACGGCTACCCATACCAGCTCAACCTGTTCTACCGCTCCTGACGGCACCATAACGGTAACGCCTACCAGCGGTACAGGCCCGTATACGTATTCACTGGATGCTGTTACTTTCCAGGCATCTGATGTATTCACCGGGTTGTTACCCAACACTTACACCATTACTATCCGTGATGCCATCGGTTGCACCGGTACGGTTGATGAAACCGTAACTCCCGGTGCCGGACTCTCAGGAACTGCCACCAGCACACCTACTTCCTGTCCGGGTGTATCCAACGGAAGCATCACCGTTACACCAACTGCAGGTATTGGTTTAGCTCCCTACAGTTATTCACTGGATGGAGGAACGTCACAGGCTGCATCAACCTTCAATGGCGTAAGCGCCGGAGCGCATACTGTAGTTATTACTGACGCGAACGGTTGTACCGGTACGGTAAATATTACAGTAGGTGAAGGCGATCCAATCACGGGTACTGCCGCGCCGGTTGAAACATCCTGTGCCGGTGTGGATAACGGAAGCGTGGTGATAACATCTACCACCGGAACCGCACCATATACTTATGCACTCGATGGAGGCACTGCACAGGCTTCGCCTTCCTTTACCAGTTTATCTGCCGGAGGCCATGTGGTTATCATGACCGATGCCAATGGTTGCACGGCCAATATCTCATTTACTGTAAATGCCGGACCGGGTTTCACAGCTACTACTGCTGTAACCGACGCTTCCTGTCCGGGCGTAGATAACGGAAGTGTAAACATCACCACAGTGGATGGCACAGCTCCATTCCAGTATAACATTGATGGCGGGGCTTATCAGAACGGATCAACCTTTAACGGTCTGAGCGCCGGCAACCATGTGGTTACTGTTCGCGATGCCAATGGTTGCGTAACCGATAACATTGCATTTGTGGTTGGAACAGGAGCACCCATTACCGGTTCCGGTGATGGTACTAATACTACATGCCCCGGTGTGAATGACGGTACAGTATCCGTTACATCGGCTACCGGAACGGCCCCTTATACATACAGCCTCAACGGTGGCACGCCTCAAGCTTCAAATACCTTTACCGGACTGGCACCGGATACCTACACTATTACATTTACCGATGCCAACGGATGTTCCGGAAGTGTGGATGTAATCATTGGTACAGGTTCAGGAATATCATCTACGGTAGATGTGGTGAATACCAGTTGTCCGGGTGTAAACAACGGAACCATAACGGTAACGCCTACCAGCGGTAACGCACCATATCAGTATGCTATCAACGGTGGAACACCGCAGGCATCCAATGTGTTCACCAACCTCGCACCCGGAAACTATACCATCAGCATTTCTGATGTACTGGGCTGTTCCGGAACCAACACGGCCACCATTGAAGAAGGTGCGGTGTTAACTTCAACCATCAATGCCGGAAATCCTCAGTGTGCAGACATCAATGACGGCACCATTGAAGTGATAGCTACCACCGGTACAGCGCCGTATACCTATTCCATCAACGGAGGTACACCGCAAGCATCCAATGTGTTCAGCAGTTTAGCACCGGGTAATTACACGATTGCGTTTACGGATGCTATTGGCTGTACCGGAACCAATACACAAACACTGGTAACCAACGCGCCTATCATTCTTACGGCCGATATTAACGATCCGCTTTGTTTTGGCAGCGATGACGGACAGGTTACCATTACTGCAACCGGTGGTGTGGCTCCATACACCTATTCCATCAATAACGGCACTACCTATCAGGCGGTGAATGTGTTCGATGGATTGACTGATGGTGCTTATACGATTCGGGTGAAAGATAATGTGAACTGTACAAAAGACATTCCTGTTGTACTCACTCAACCGGGGTCACTCACGGCAACGGCTGTGAGCACAGCTCCTTCTACCTGTCAGGGTGGAGATGGCGTTATTGAAGTTACCGGTATCGGTGGTACTGCTCCATACACCTATTCTGTAGACAACGGAGGAAGTTATCCATTCCAGTCATCTCCTTCATTTAATGTAGCTACCGGAAATTATACGCTGGTAACTGTGAAAGATGATAACGGATGTACGGCCACTGCCGCTCCTGTTTTTGTGGATGAGATAGACAACATGTTCCTGGAACTGGGTGCTGACACTACTATTTGTGAAGGAAGTTCTGTAACGTTTAACCCGCAAACGAATAATGAAACCAGTGTGTTCAACTGGACACCTAACGTGGCCTTGAATGATAACACCATCAAGAATGCAACCGCCTCTCCGGTGGATACTACGAAATATTTCCTTACGGCGCAATGGGGAGCCTGTTCACGTACCGACAGCATTACCATAAATGTGAAGTGGAAACCCATCCCGGATGCCGGGCCAGCACAGGTAAGGATTTGCCTGAATGATTCTACCTTAATCAGCGGTACGGTGAGTCATACATCGGGACCGGTAACCCTTACCTGGTCACCAGCATCACTGGTTCGTGATCCGAATGCAGCAACCACGATGGCCATACCTCAGGGCACTCAGTTGTATACACTTACCGCTACAGATGATTACGGATGTAATTTCTCCGTAACCGACACTATCCTGGTTATCATGCAACCGGCTGTTCCGGCCTACGCGGGTGGCGATACCCTGCTGATTGTCAATCAGGCTCAAAACCTGATGGGTAGCGGCGGAGAGTTGTACCAGTGGTCAACCCCGTCATCGGGTGTACAAATAGTAAACCCAACATCTCAAAGCCCTACAGTATACCTCGCCAATGATGCACGCTTCTTCCTGAAGGTAACGGATATTGCAGGTTGTGTAGGATACGATACGGTGTATGTTCAGGTATATCAGGGTCCTGATTACTTAGTTCCCAATGCGTTTACGCCTAACGGTGATGGATTAAACGACGTATTCAGGGCGATACCGGTAGGTATGACCACCCCAGAATATTTCCGCATATTCAACCGGTACGGACAAGTAGTATTTGAAACCAACCAGTATATGAAAGGTTGGGATGGACGATACAAAGGAAAATTACAACAAACCGGAACGTACGTTTGGATACTAAAAGGAAAAGATAAAAACGGCCGAACGATTGAGCAGAAAGGAACCGTATTGCTCATCAATTAAGATCCGTAAATCATAATACCAGAAAGAGGCCCGTGTGGCCTCTTTTTTTTATTTGTATAATAAATTAACCAGGAGTATCTGCATGAATAAACGCAGTCGCTTTAATCCACCATATTCCGAAGTAACTTTCCAGCTATGAACAAACAATTGCTTCATCTCCGGAATCAGTGACTGTACCACAGCTACGGGTTGTGCCAAACGGGCTTTTTGTGTATTCAGTACCTGCTGCATCCGGCGTTTTACCCAGGGGCTGATAAACAGATACCAGGATAAAATAATCAGTGCGGCACGCAGGATGATTTGCAACACATTCATGGAAGGCAGCAATGCATGTTCGGGTTGCACAACAGATTGCACAAACATAAAAGCGATCATCCCCCAAATCACCATCAGCAACCAGCGTTTTTTCTTTTTCTTACGCGGAGCAATTAACTCCTCAGCAACAACCTGTTTCTCCAACAGAAATGATTTCAAATCAGCAAACCTTCTGTGCATTGAATGTGCCAGGTGAAAGGCGTAACTCCCTACAAAAATCCCGGTAATGGCATGAATCAACACGTAGGCTCCGGCAATCTGAAAACTATAAGAATCCACCGTAGTGTCTCCTGTTAAGCGTGTAATAAAAACATCCACGGCCTGCCAGAATGCATTCCCATACACAATCACCAGTACGAGTATGCGCTGAATAGACGATTCCACCAATGTGAGAGTTGCCAGCAGGATGCAAGACAACAGCCAGATTCTTCCGGTGGAAAACAACAGTTGCCCCAGCAAACCCTGAAAAAACAAGGCAATATAGGCGGTAGGCGGGCTGTGCGGACTCAGCATCATTTTAAACACGGCAACAATAATCGTTGCTTTTAAAATAGCGAGTGGTGCCCGGTGGTGCTTCGCAATCAGTACAATGCATATCACCGACAGGCTATTAATCAGCATACCCGTGAAAGGCACTTTAAACGCATGCAACAACCCGCCGGCAAATGCCTCACACACTGCCCACAATGCTATGAGTCTGTAATAAACCGTGGGTTGAATTGCCGGTGTTGATTGTGCCATGATTAGGTCAAATATCTTAACTTCAAGCGATAAATTAATATTTATCCGCGTGATTCAGTTTTTATTAAATGATGAGGTAATACAAACCGGTTTACCCTCCGGCACTACGCTGCTCGATTTTATACGATATGAAAAAAATCTAACCGGTACAAAAATTGGCTGTCGCGAGGGAGATTGCGGAGCATGCACCATCCTGGTAGGTGACATACAAAACAATAAACTGGTGTATTCCAATGCTACGAGTTGCCTGATGGCTATCGGTAACGCACACCTGAAACACATAGTTACTATTGAAGGTTTAAACATTGCTGAGCAAACCCTGGTGCAAAAATCGTTCACTGATTTCAATGCTACTCAATGTGGGTTTTGTACGCCGGGTTTTGTGGTTTCCCTAACTGGTGCATGTGTAAGCGGAAAAGTGAAAACCGCAAACGATGCAACCGATGCCATGAACGGTAATATCTGCAGGTGTACCGGATACAAATCCATCCAACGGGCCGCTGCTTCCATTGCAGCAAATTATAAAATCTTTCCCGACAACCTGCTCGAAGGTGCTGTAGAACAGCATATTATCCCTTCCTATTTCTTAACGGTGGAGAGTCGGTTAAAAAAAATGAGGGCCACCGCGCAACCTCATCCACAGCAATCGAACAGTGGTTTGAAACTGGCCGGTGGTACCGATTTATATGTGCAGCAACATGAACGCATGGTGCAGGAGCATCCTCAGCTTTTAGCCACACAGGATGCGCTGAGATTCATAAGGCAGGAAGGCAACACCTGTACGCTGGGAGTAGCCACCACAGTATCAGACATGGCCTCCTCTCCTGTTTTTCAACAGCATTTTGACAAGCTAGATGCGTGGATAAAACTAGTTTCGTCTACCCCTATACGTAATATGGCTACCATTGCCGGAAATTTTGTAAACGCTTCTCCAATCGGAGATCTGAGTGTATTCTTTCTGTCGCTCGATGCCCGGTTACTCCTCACAGACGGCACCACGGAAAGGATGCTGCCGCTGCGCTCTTTTTACAAGGGATATAAAACGCTGAACTGGATGCCAGGAGAATATATCCAATCCATCTCCTTTGAATTGCCTCACCCTGAATCTCGCGTTAATTTCGAAAAGGTTTGTAAACGAACACACCTCGATATAGCCAGTGTAAATTCAGCCATGCATATTCATGTACAGGACGGGATAGTACTGCATTGCAGCATATCAGCAGGGGGCGTTAATCCTGTTCCCTCCTACCTTACCCGCAGCAGTAAAAGCCTCGAGGGCAAACCCCTTACCGATGATTCCGTACGGGCAATGCTTCAGCTGGTGCAGGAGGAGATTGCTCCCATTAGCGATGCGCGCGGCAGTGCTACATACAAACGCCTGTTGTTGCAGCAATTGATTACCGCTCATTTTAATCAGTTATTCCCAGATATAGATTTGATATGAAAAACATTGATTCAATAAACCATACCAAAGGATTGTCGGTGTATGTGGATGATATCCCTGTAACTAGGGACACGCTCTTTGGTGCTGTATTTTCGTCGCCCATTGCCCATGGAACCATTAAAAAACTAAACACTGAGAAGGCGGCTTCCCTGCCCGGCGTGGTGCGTATACTCACGGCGGCGGATATCCCGGGAGTAAATCAGATTGGAGGCATTGTAAAAGACGAACCTTTACTGGCAGAGGATACTGTGCATTTTACCGGCATGCCAGTGGCATTTGTGATTGCCACATCCGATGCGGTAGCACGACACGCCACACAACTGATAGAAATAGATATTGAGCCGCTTCCGGTGATAACAAACCCCAGAATAGCCAAAGAAAAAAATCAGCTGATTGTACCTCCCCGTACATTCAAGACAGGTAATACGGAAGAAGCATTTAAACAATGCCATTATATTGTTCAGGGTACGGCAAATACCAACGGACAGGAACATCTGTACATTGAAACACAAGGCGCATATGCGTTTCCGGTAGAACATAATGGCATTAAAATATACTCATCCACCCAGGGCCCCACGGCGGTGCAACGACATACAGCCGATGTACTCGGAATTCCCATGCATCGGATTGAAGTGGATGTAACCCGCCTGGGCGGAGGATTTGGAGGCAAGGAAGATCAGGCAACTGCCTGGGCTGCTCTATGTGCACTAGGTGCTTTCATTGTAAAGAAACCTGTGAAATATGTATTGCATCGTATGGAAGATATGCGCATGACGGGCAAGCGAAATCCATATACGGCGGATTATACGATAGGACTAAACAAAGACCTTAAAATTTTAGCCTATGATGTAACCTTTTACCAGAATGCCGGTGCTGCCGCTGACTTATCTCCGGCTGTGCTGGAGCGCACGTTGTTTCATTGTACCAACAGTTATTATATTCCCAACGTACTGGCCACTGCCTACAGCTGCAAAACCAATCTTCCACCGAATACGGCATTCAGAGGGTTTGGCGGACCTCAGGGCATGTTTGTGATTGAGGCGGCCATTGCCCAGGCAGCCGCTGTTGCCGGTGTTTCACCATCCGTGATCCAGGAGAAAAACCTGATTGAAACCGGAGAAACATTTCCGTATGGTCAACAGGCTGAGAGTGAAGCGCGACATTGCTGGACGTTAGCCGATGATACCTTTCACTTCAAACAAACTCAGGAAGCAATAGATGTATTCAATCAAAACAATCAATCCTTTAAAAAAGGAATGTCGCTGATGCCTATTTGCTTTGGTATCTCATTTACTAAAACACCGATGAACCAGGCCCGGGCACTGGTACATATTTACAGTGATGGCAGTGTGAACATCAGTACCGGTGCAGTTGAAATGGGACAGGGCGTGCAAACCAAAATGCTTCAGGTGGCCGCCCAGGTACTGTCGGTTCAACACGACCGTATAAAAGTGAACAGTACCAACACTTTCAGGATTGCAAACACCTCGCCCTCCGCTGCCAGTGCTACTGCAGACCTGAACGGCGCTGCAGTTAAAATGGCTTGCACCACTTTGTTAGAACGTCTGTTACTCACTGCTGCAGGCATGTTGGGTGAAGGTGTATCGGCAGAAGAACTGACGCTGAAAAATGAATGGGTTTACCATCATCAGAACAAAACACACATACACTGGCAACAACTGGTGGCAGAGGCCTTTATAAAAAGAGTCAACCTGAGTGAACATGCTCATTATGCCACGCCCGTGATTCATTTTAATCCTGCCACTGAAAAAGGGCATCCATTCGCCTATCATGTGTATGGAGTTGCTCTGACTGAAGTAACGGTTGACTGTATACGCGGAACATATACTATTGACAAAGTTCAGATAGTGCATGATTTTGGGAAAAGTATGAATACCGATATTGATTACGGACAAATTGAAGGCGGACTTGTACAGGGAATTGGCTGGATGACGATGGAAGAAATTGTATTTGATGATAAAGGCATTCTGAAAAGCAATGCATTATCCACCTACAAAGTGCCGGACATCTACAGTGTACCCGATACTATTGAAATTGTTCCACTACCCACACAAAAAGAAAACATGGCCATCCTGCAATCGAAAGCTGTAGGTGAGCCTCCGCTGATGTATGGAATTGGAACATACTTTGCTATCCGGAATGCCGTCCGGGCCTTCAATCCGCAGGCTGCTGTTGCATTTGATGCCCCCATCACTCCGGAAAAAGTTTTAATGGCACTCTATCCGCATTTTACTCATGAAGCAATTAGCTAATTGGCAACTTTTGCGTAGCAGTCTTCAGCAGCACATCCCCTGCATGTTGTTGTATGTACTGGAAAGTATGGGGAGTAGTCCGGGAAGACAGGGCTTCTTCATGACCGTAAATGCGGCAGGCGACATGAGTGGTTCACTGGGAGGTGGAATCATGGAACACAAACTGGTTGAACGTGCATTTGCAACCATGCGAAACCGGGAAACCTTACACACACTCATACCACAATACCATCAAAAAACAGCCGCTGAGTATAAAAGTGGGATGATCTGTTCAGGAGCACAATGGATATGGATTCAAACAATAAACCTCTCAGATGCCGACTGGATTGACACATTGATCAACGACCTTCAGCAACATCAATCCGGAACCTTACAAATTAATCCCGGCGGATGCTCCTACATTCGTCGTCAGCCTGAACAGGCATTTTATTTTCAAAGAAACAGTGCCGACGATTTTGAATACCGGGAAAAAACCGGTTATCATCAAGTGTTGCACATTGTGGGGGGCGGACATTGCGCACTGGCATTGTCGAAGTGCATGAGCGATATGGATTTCAATATTTATTTGTATGAAACCAGGCCTGAATTAAACACCCTGCTTAAGAATACCTACGCCCACTCCATCATTCATGTAAATTCCTACAGTGAGATTACACAGCACATTCAACCGGGGAACCATGTGTATGTGGTAATCATGACATTTGGGTACCGAACCGATGATGAAGCACTCAGGGCCATCATACATCAGCCATTTAAATACCTGGGTGTAATGGGCAGTAAGCATAAAATGAAAACCCTCTTCAACGAGTATAAAACCAATGGCGTACCTGAAGCCAGTCTCGCATCAATACACACACCCATTGGGCTTCCCATCCAAAGCAAAACGCCTGAAGAAATTGCCATCAGTATTGCGGCTGAAATTATATCGGTAAAAAACGGAGCACAACAGTAACTAACTTCGATTATACTGTACCGTTAGCCTTAGCACATAATAGCAAATCGGCTACAGCAATCATGGTTACAGCCTCCAGCACCGGTGGAACCCTGAGTGCAATGACCAGATCATGCCTGCCCTTCACTTCCAGTTTCTCCATGTTGCCTGATTCAAAATGAAAAGTTTGCTGGGGTTGTGGTGTAGAGGATGCGGGCTTTACGGCTATTCTGAACAAGAGGTCATTCCCGTTGGTTAACCCGCCGGTGATACCGCCTGCATGATTGGTAGCGGTAGTTCCCTTCTCATCAATGAATACATCGTTATGCTCGCTGCCTTTCATTTGTGCCGCTGCAAATCCGGAACCAAATTCAATGGCCTTAACCGCCGGAATGGAAAACACTGCATGGCTGATGACAGATTCGCACGAGTTGAAAAAAGGTTCTCCCAGTCCGGCCGGTAATCCTTTCATACAACATTCCACCACGGCACCCAGGGTATCATTCAGTGCAATGGCGTGTTGCACCGCTTCTTCCAGCTGACTGTTCCCACCAATCGATAATACCTTTGCGTTACAGGTGCAATCGGGGAAATGGGATTTCAATATTTTTTCAGCCACCACACCGGCAGCCACCAGTGCAGCTGTAAGCCGTCCACTGAAATGCCCTCCTCCTCTGTAGTCCTGAAAACCTTTATATTTTACCGACGACACAAAATCTGCATGTCCCGGCCGGGGTTGTTGCTTAAATGCTTCGTAATCACTGCTACGGGTATTCGAATTATTAAACTGAATACACAATGGGGCACCGGTGGTGAAACCGTTAAACACTCCACTGTTAAAAACAGGCACATCGGCCTCGGTACGGGGTGTGCTTCCTGCACCTCCTCCCCTGCGTCTTTGTAAAGGCAACTCAAAATCGGATATATTCAATGATATGCCCGGAGGACATCCATCCAGCAAACAGCCCACCACAGGGCCGTGCGATTCACCAAAAATCTGTACCGTAAAATGTTTACCGAATGAATTCATTCTGTTAAGTTAAAGAAACTTGTGCTCCCAGTTTAGAGATGTCCTTAAAAAAATCAGGATAAGATTTATTAATAGCTTCCGCATCGTCAATCGTGATCCTGAAAGCTGAACCCGCCGTTGCAACAGCAGCAGCCATCACCATCCGATGATCATTGAATGAATGAACATGCACCTCCTTAGCACGTACCGGACCATGGATGTGCATCACATCCCCATGAATTTCAACAGATCCACCCAGGGCTTTAATCAATTCGATCACCGCATGAGCGCGGTTGCTTTCTTTGTTCCATAACCGTGAAACACCGGAAATGGTAGAAGTACCCCGAGCGTACAGTGCCAAAACCGATAACACCGGAAATAAATCGGGCGTATGTTCAGCGTGATAATTGAATTCGGTAAGCGAGGGAGATTGAGTCACCGTAATTTGATCCGGCATAATATCCACCTGTGCGCCTGAATTTTTTAGAACCTCCATAATGGCCGCATCTCCCTGTAAAGAAGGGTACGTAAGTCCGGTCAGACTCACCCTGCCTCCCACAGCACCCGCCACCAGTAATGCAGCCGCTGCACTCCAGTCTCCTTCCACATCTACTTCAATGTTGATGATCTCTGAATTGTGTTTGTGCGGATGAATCACAACCTCGTCACTCCCATTCCAATCCAGAGTATAGCCAAAATGTTTCATCAGCCGGATGGTAAGATTCAGATAAGGCAAACTAACGATGTGGTATAAACGCAATGTAACGGGCTTTGTGGCAGCATACCCCATGGCCATCATCAATCCGGAAATGTACTGAGAACTCTGAGCAGCATCTACTGTTATATTTTTAGGTATGAGCGGGCCTTTTACGCGAAAGGGCAACATGCCACCGGCACTGATTACCTCTACACCTAAGGATGGCAACACATCATCGAACCAATGCATGGAACGTTTTAATAAGGTTCCTTCACCGGTGATGGTTATTTCCCGGGTACTGAGTGCGGCCAGGGGAATAAACATCCGGGCTGCCAGTCCGCTTTCGCCGGCATGCAACAAACCGCCCGGGTTGACCAATCCGTCCGATTCAATCCATATAGTATTCTCATTAACACGTTCAATAATTCGTGCACCCAATGAACGGATGATGTTCAGCGCTGCCTTGTCGTCGTTGCTGATTCCGGGATTCCGGATAATGGTTGTGCCCCTGTTCAATAAAGCCAGGGCACAAACGCGTTGCATAAAACTTTTCGAAGGAGGTACATGAACCGTACCCTGCAGTTGAGGGGTATACACCACAGCCCTCATTATATCAAAGATTTTAAATGCTCTTGCAAATAGTTCATAGGAACAGGTTTTGCCGACGCTGATCCGATTGTATCCATCAGTACAAATTGCATGTGATCCCCTTTGCGCTTTTTATCCATACAAACACCTTCAAACAATTTATCGTAGTCGGTTTCAATACTCACGGGCAGGTGATAGCGGGTTAACAGTTTAACCACGCGCGCGGCCTCTTCGAAATGCAAATCAGCCATTCGTTCAGACAACACACAGGCGGCTACCATGCCAATACTAACCGCAGAGCCATGCGGCAATTCGTGCAGGTTTTCCAATGCGTGGCCTAGAGTGTGTCCGAAATTGAGTAATTGCCTATCGTGCTGATCAAACTCATCTCTGGTTACAATATCCATTTTCAAATCAACATTCCGCTCAATCAGGGTTGATGTGAGCAAACTGTTTTGCTGATAATCTTCCAGGGTATGCTGTTCCAAGGTTTCAAACAAATCCCTGTCTTTAATGCATCCGTGTTTAATGATTTCTGCGAAGCCATTCACCCATTCATCCTGCGGTAGAGATTTCAAAAATGAATAGTCATAAATAATGCACTCGGGTTGATACACTGTGCCGATCATATTTTTAAACACGCCGGCATCTATTCCATTTTTACCGCCGAGTGCGGCATCTACCATACCGAGGATGGACGTAGGCAGTAACACCAATCGTGTACCGCGTTTATAAATAGAAGCTGCAAATCCTGCAATATCAGTAACCACTCCACCTCCCACACCCAACACTATGGCATCCTTGTTTAGTTGTGCATGCAGCATAGCTTCGAGGATGGCATCCACAGTGGATTGCTTTTTGGATGACTCACCGGGAGTGATGATATAAGCAGGATGAAACCGTGTAAGTTCCGGATAGTACTGATGAATATGCTCATCAGTAATGATGAAAACAGATGCGTTGCCAAACCAATCCTTCACATTAAAATTATCTGCACCAAAATATACCTCAACTGTTCGGGCAGGAAAGGCGTAACTCTTTTTATGTGTGTATGTGGCTTGGTTATTCATTCATCACTTTATTTTGATGCTCGATGCTCTCCATGTGCAGTACCTCAAAATAGTTCCGGATAAAATTTTCGCTGAGTCCGAATTCCCGGGCCATCTTCAGCCCCCGGTTTAAAATTTCGTTGAAACGATCCACCTGAACAATGGTGATGTTATTTAGTTTCTTGTATTCTCCAATGGCATCGGCCAGTTTCATTCGCTTACTCATAATTTGCAGCAACTGGGTATCAAGTTCATCCATTTCATCGCGCAGCCGTTGAAGAGGTTCAAACTGCAAGCTGTTTTCAATACCGGGCGTTCGCCAGATCATTTTATCCAACAGGGTATTCAGTTCCTGCGGTGAGATTTGCTGGCGTGCATCGCTCCAGGCCTGATCCGGATGGATGTGGGATTCAATCATCAATCCGTCCATTCCAAGATCCATAGCCGTTTGTGCAATGCTGAGCAATTCAGTTCTATTTCCACAGATGTGTGAGGGGTCGCAAATGAGGGGTAAATCCGGAAAACGCCTTTTCATTTCTATTGGCAGGTTCCACATGGGTGGGTTTCGGTACAATCCGTTTCCATACAGGGAAAATCCTCTGTGGATGATTCCGGTAGGCAGATCAGCCCTTAAAAACCGTTCTACGGCACCCGACCATAAATCAGCATCCGGATTAATCGGGTTTTTTACGAAAACGGTGATGCCTGTACCTTTCAGGGCTTCAGACAGTTCCTGAACATAAAATGGGTTCACCGTGGTTCTGGCACCAATCCAAACAGCAGGAATCTGATATTTAACTATCAGTTCAACATGCCTGGTACTGGCTACTTCCACCATAAAAGGGAGTCCGGTTTCCTGTGAAGCCTCCTGTAACCAAGGCAAACCAGGTTCACCTATGCCTTCAAAATTTCCGGGTTTGGTACGGGGTTTCCAGATACCGGCCCGGAGCATGTCTATTTTACCCAAATCCTTCAGTGCCCGGGCGGTCTGCATCAACTGGTCGCGTGTTTCAGCACCACAGGGCCCACTGATAATCAGCGGTCTTTTTTCGATAATGTGGCGGACAGAATCAGGCATTCCCAAAATTTGGGCAAAATTAACTGATTAACAGCTAAAGAGATGTAAATAAAAAACCGCCCTGCGTTGAGGCAGGACGGCTTTATCATTCGGATCTGAAATCCGTTATTTAATTACTGAGCTACTTTGTTAGCTACAGAATCAATAACAGCAGCAGCAGAATCAACTACAGCAGGAGCAGTAGCAGCAGCATCAGCAGCAGCGTCAGAGATGGTTTCAGCACCTTCTTTAACTTGCTCAGCAGCTTGATCTACAGCATTTTCATTTTTAGTTTCTTCATTGCAAGATACCAGGGTAGCAGCGATGAAAGCGATTGCTAAGAACTTTTTCATTTTCTTTGTTTTTAATTAAAATTATAATTTGCTATTAATACAGGATTTTAAAAAAGGTAACCCTGTTTTTTAAAAAATATTTTTAACGCTTTGAATGGGTTACCAAATGCCCATTCACGTATTAACCATAGATAAGTGACTCAATTTGAAAGTGAAAAAGCCTTATTACAGGGTTTAGCCACCCGGGACAAGGCAGCCGTTGAGCAGGTGTACAGGGAACATTACCATATGATTCAGTCTATGGTGATACACAATAACGGCACAGGAGATGATGCGGCGGATATTTTTCAGGAGACTATGATAGTACTCTACGAAAAGTCCATGACTGACGGATTTGAGCTGAATTGTCAGCTTAAAACCTATATCTACTCCATTGCCCGGCGCCTGTGGCTTAAAAGATTGTCGACAGCGATGCGATATGCCCCTACTGCCGATTCTGCAGAGGAAGTGATTGCAGTGGAAGAAGATCTTGAATTTCACGAACGGCGCCAAACAGAGTTCTCAATTATGGAACAGGCTCTTTCAAAAATGGGAGAACCTTGTAAAAGTTTACTCGAGGCCTATTATCTGCAGAAAAAACCCATGCAGCAAATAGCTTCAGAATTCGGGTACACCAATTCAGATAATGCCAAAACACAGAAATACAAGTGTTTGGTTCGTTTAAAAAAGCTGTTTTTTCAGCAATATAAAAATTTGTGAGATGGAAGACACCCTGTTGATAGATGCCGTTGAAAGGTTTGTAAAAGGTGAAATGTCGCCCGAGGAACTGGCTTATTTCATGGACCTTCGTAAGAATAACCCTGAGGTAGACCAGGCTGTGGTTGAACAGATTTTCTTTCTGAATGAGCTGAATAAATTTGCCAACACCCGTGATTTCAGGCATCAGCTCCATGAAACAGAAGCCCAGTTGGTGAAGGAAGGATTGATCAACCGGACCCCACTGAAAAACAGTTCAAAAGTGGTGTTTCTTTGGACGAGGTACAAGCGCACCATCGCTGTTGCAGCATCCATTGCCGGTTTGGTATCCCTGGGTATCGGTACCATTATCTCCAACATTTCCACCAAGCCACAACAAAATATCAAACCACTGGTGGATAAACTACAGCAGCAGGAAACCAAAACACGCCAGATTGAAAATAAAATCAACCAACTGGCTGCTGCCAATTCAGAAGCTGCTCAGCCTAAAGTAACCGCCAGGTTCAGGGCTACAGGCTTTATGATTGACGTGCAAAACAATTACCTGCTCACCAATGCGCACGTTGTAAGGGAAGCAAAAAACCAACTGGTGATTGAGAACAATAAGGGAGAACAATACACTGCCACATCCGTATATGTGAATTTTGAAAATGATCTGGCTGTTTTGAAAATTACCGATGAACGTTTCAAGAAAATGTCTCCGGCACCATACAGCATCAAGAAAAACCCGGCTGAGTTAGGCGAACAGGTGTTCATGCTGGGCTTTCCCAAACAGGAAATTGTGTACGGCGAAGGTTATGTGAGTGCCAAAAACGGATATAAAATGGATACCATCTATTGCCAGTTGAATACTTCTGCCAACGAAGGAAGCAGCGGCTCTCCGGTTATCAATAAAAACGGTGAACTAATTGGCATCATTTCCAGTATGGAAGCCAATGCAGAAGGCGTTGTCTTCGCCATCAAATCCAGAAACATCTTTGCTGCCATCGATGCGATAAAAGAACTCGAAGGACACGATGATATTAAAGTAACCAGTCTGCCTGCCCTGAGAGGTGTTGACCGTGTTCAGCAAATTAAGAGGGTGCAGGATTACGTGTTCATGGTGAAAGGGAACTAATAAAACCCGCTGAATAAATTTCTACCAGAGTTTACTTGGATATTCATTTGCTTCCAGCAGCGCATCTAAACTGGCTTTTACCATTGGTGCATCTTCCTTATATGTTACTCCAAACCATTGTGCAGAAGTAGGAATTACCTGAATGGTTCCACCCGCTTCTTTAATGAAATAATCGGCTACAATCGGAATGAAAAATTCCGCTTTTAACTGATCGCGGTTTTCCTCAATAAAGCTTTTGAACAAATTTTCAGTAATGCTGAATATGGAAGTAGGAAAGCACCAAAAATTCATGGACACACTCGCATGTCCATTCACAGCAGTTTTACCCTTTGCATCTTCGTAAAACACCTGATCACCTTCTGGGAATATTTTGGTACGCTCGGTAATAGACACCAGGTTACCATCTGCATTCACTTCGCACACTCCCCTACTCACTGTTCCATGTTCACTCAGCGTTTTATTCAACTGATATCCGATGATGGAAGCCGTGGAATCGTTGCAGGATTTTGTTAGAAAAGTAAATGCTTTTTCAAACGCGTCGCGGCCATAAAAGTCATCGGCATTAATTACAGCAAAAGGCGTGGTTACCGCATCTTTCGCACATAACACCGCATGGGCTGTTCCCCAGGGCTTGGTTCTGTCAGCCGGCACATCTCCTTCTACAAAAGCATCCATTTCCTGATATACATACTCCACCTCAATTTTTCCGGATAACTTTGTATTGAAATTGGCTTCAAATGGTGCGGCAAAATCTTTCCGAATAATGAAAACAACTTTGCCAAAACCGGCACGGATTGCATCATAAATGGAATAATCCATTATGGTTTCTCCGGAAGGACCAAAACCTTCGGTTTGCTTCATACTTCCGTAGCGGCTAGCCATGCCCGCGGCCAAAATCACTAATGTAGGCTTCATATTTTTTATCCTTTCAATTGTGAAGCGCAAAAATAAGGAAGTCGGCCCGTATGTTTTTAAACATTTCAAAACCAGTAATATGCACACCCCTTCACACCCATAATGCAGGTGCTGATGAGGTAAAGCTATGGATAGCCCGGTTTGATCTGTTGCATCCGTTGGTTTCGGGAAACAAATGGTATAAATTATATTATTTTCTGAAGGAAGCGGCCACACTGAATGCAACCACAATTGTAACGTACGGCGGTGCCTATTCCAACCACTTACTGGCAACGGCAGCAGCCTGCGATGCATTAAACCTGAAATGCAAAGGCATTGTTCGTGGCGAAGCACCGGAAATACTTTCGCCTACCCTCCACATTTGTATGCAGAAAGGAATGGAACTGGAATTTGTATCCAGAGAATCTTTTCTGACAATGAAGCACCGGACAGGATTGCATGCAGATGAATACCATATTCCCGAAGGCGGATACCATGCGCTCGGTACACAAGGTGCGGCTCTCATGTACGATGCGGTAAAACACCTGCAGCCCACGCATATTATTACAGCGGTTGGCACTGCTACTACTTTTGCCGGGATTGTATCGGCTGCCGATGCACGTGTGGTGGCCGTACCTGTAATTAAAAACATGACCGACATTCCCGACCGGCTGACGCAGTTAGAGGTAATTGCAAAACCGAACGATTATGTAATATGGGATGAATATCACTTTGGTGGATATGCAAAAACAACACCTGCGTTATTTGAATTCATGGAGCAGATGAATGCGCAGTATCAAATTCCGTTGGATAAAGTGTACACGGCCAAAATGATGTACGCCGTTCGTGATCGTATGCAACAGGGATACTTTCCTCCGGGAAGCCGCGTGGTTTGTTTACATACGGGCGGACTGCACGGCAATTTAGCCCTCGGCCAAAAGGTGTAAGCAGGATACTTATCTTTGTTGTGCGCTGCTATGAAAAAACTGCCATTTTTTTTATTACTGTTTTTTTCCTCCTTTGTGCAGGCTCAGGATACCCTGCCCCGTTTTTCTGTATTGCAATCCGGGAGTAGCATTTTAATCAGCTGGAAAAATAATTACACCCACCAAATTGAAAACATCAGCATACAGCGTTCGTACGACAGTCTGAAGCATTTCAGCACCATTGGCAATGTGTTAAATCCGCTAGCCTCAGAAAACGGTTACACAGATTATAATCCACCTTACATCAGGATGTATTACCGGGTGTTTATCACCTTCTCAGATGGAACCTACATTATAACCACACCCCTGAAACCCGTTCAATTACCACCTCCCCCGGAACCTGAACCCGAAGTTCCGGATATTGATCCCAAAGATCCGGAGAAAGTTGTGGAGCGCGACAGTGCTACTGTTATTATACCTGAGGAAACCAGCGAGCCTGATATTTACAGGCCTAAAAAGCGTGAGCCCTGGCGGGTAGACCCGTTGGAGACAGAAAAAAAAGTTATCACTCCCGGGTTAAAAGAAAAAGAAGAGGAAGTAATAACGTATCCGAGTAAACGCATTTTCTCATCAGGCAATGAACAGGTAGTGATTGTATTACCGGATGCCATGATTAAACATTACACGGCCCGATTTTTTAACGCAGAGGGCAGGATGATATTTGAATTAAAAAATTTGAGAGAGAACTATCTCATTATTGAAAAGGTGTACTTCGGAAAATCAGGTTGGTATACTTTTGAAATATATGACCGGGGTAAACTGATTGAGAAAAACAAAGTGTTTATACCTCAGGATAAGAAGAAACAGAGTGTATTAAAGAGCAGGCCGTAAAGTGTTTATAGATACTTCAAACACTTCTTCAAAATGATGCAACAGTATTTTTTTTACTCTTTCATAATCTACCCGTTCACCAACTTCTTTTTCAATAGAAGTAACCTGTTTGTTTTGAATACCACAAGGAATGATGTGGTTGAAGTAATTTAAATCGGTGTTCACGTTCAATGCAAAACCGTGCATGGTAACCCAGCGGCTGCAGCGTACACCTATCGCACAAATTTTTCTCTCCCGGCCCTTAATTTCGGGATCAATCCAAACCCCGGTTTCGCCGGAACTCCTGCTGCCTTTGATACCGAATTCAGCAATGGTTCTGATGATTACTTCTTCGAGATTGCGCAAATAGCGGCCAATATCGGTATACATTTTTTCCAGATCCAGGATGGGATAACCGACTACCTGCTGCAAACCATGAAAGGTGATGTCGCCTCCGCGGTTGGTACGGTGGAATTCAATACCTCGTGATTTCAGTTCGGCTTCGCTCAACAACACATGATTGATATCGCCGCTTTTTCCTAATGTATACACGGGAGGATGTTCACAAAACAGGAAATAATGTTGTGTAGGTACTAATAAAGCATCGTAGGACTGCATGTTGGTGCGGGCTTCGGTTTTTAGCTGCACATTGCGCTGTAACAGGTTTTCCTGATAATCCCATGCTTCACGGTATGGAATTAAGCCCATGTCCTGAAAAATCACTTCCTGCATCCGCCTGAATGTTTTAATTTGCAAAATTAACGCTGTTTGCTTAAACATTGCAGATGAATAACGAATTGGAGGATGAACTTCCGGAATCGGAAACATGGTATGAAAAATTATCATTGGTAATTGATAAAGGTCAGGAGCCTTTACGGATTGATAAATTCCTAATGGCCAGGGTTGAAGGGGCTACCCGGAATAAAATTCAGCAGGGCATTGAAAATGAAATGGTGCTGGTGAATGATCAGCCTGTAAAAAGCAATTACAAAGTAAAACCGGGAGATCGAATTGTGATTTTTGATGCCCGGCACCCGGAAAGCAGCCACATCGTTCCTCAACCCATTCCACTGGATATTGTATATGAAGATGCTTCTATACTGGTAATCAATAAACCGGTAGGATTGGTGGTGCATCCCGGCAGCGGCAACCCCGACCAAACATTATTGAATGCAGTAGCCTGGCATTTACAGCAACAAAACCCTGCCCTGGATGATCAGTCGTTACCACGGTATGGCATGGTACACCGGATAGATAAGAATACCAGTGGGCTCCTGGTACTGGCAAAAACTACGAAAGCCATGAGTCATCTGGCCAAACAGTTCTTCGACCATACCGTTCATCGCCGGTATTTAGCTTTGGTTTGGGGTGATGTAACCGAAGAAGCCGGAACTGTGATTGCCCATGTAGGCCGGCATCAACGATTCAGAAAACTGTTTACCGCGTACCCGGAAGGAGATTATGGTAAAGATGCCATAACGCATTATAAAGTGCTGGAGAGATTCAACTATGTAACGTTTATTGAATGCCGGCTTGAAACAGGAAGAACACATCAGATTCGTGTACACATGCAGTACATAGGCCACCCACTGTTCAATGATGAATTCTACGGCGGCGACAGGATTGTAAAGGGTACCGTATACACGAAGTATAAAAAGTTTGTAGACAATTGTTTCAGGATTTGTCCGCGCCATGCGCTGCACGCCGGTGAGCTGGGTTTTATCCATCCCGAAACACAGGAACAGATGATGTTTGCCTCTCCCCTGCCAGACGACATACAGCAGGTAATAGAAAAATGGAGAACATACAGCAAGGCCAGGTATACCGGTGATTGAGCTATTCAATAAAAATACTCAAACATTATTCGGCACTGAAGTTGAAAAGCGTAGCCGTAAAAATGCCTCTTTCTCTTTTTTTGGAAACTACTTTCCAGTTTCCGTTGTACCGTATTAAGTTGGGAACCACCCACGATTGAAAGGGTGTCATCACCACTTCCATCTGAACATTAAAATCATACACTCCTGCATCATACTTTAAAGTGTAATTCCTGCCCATGATTGACATATCAGTATCTCTGAACCAGGTTACCATTTCCTGAATCACCACATTCGATTCGCGGCCCGGAATTACTTTTTGTTTGAACACATAACAATCATATCCGTTAAACCATTCGTAATCTACTTCCATAGTGTAATCATCTGCCAGCCGTTTGCTGAACATGTTGGTTTTATTGCTCATGAATGGAAGCCCACGGATGCGCGAACCCGGATTGAAAAACAACATCTTCAGCTGTTCCTTATGCTTCTCCATTCCTCTTTTACCCGACAAGGAAAAGGATGCATCGCCTACCACATTATCTTCTCCGCAAACTTTGCCCGTGGTAAAAAACAGTGAGGCGTACAATGAGAGGGTGTAATAATTGTAGGTGCCGTCTTTTTTGTAAATATCTCCGCTCACGGTTTCTTCTTCCACCGTCATGGTTCGGCAGCCATTGCTTCTGTTCTGAGTGGTTCTGCTTTCGAGATGCGCTTTCAGTTTACCCTTTTTATCGAGCATCCGGATATCATTCAGTGAAGTGTAATTCAGTAACCTCAGATTGCGAAAAGCTTTGTAAAAACTGGTATCGTTCTGAATCCTTTTTATAAAGGAGGGTACATCCAGATTTTTTTGCACCACCACTTCCGACAAGGTGATATAGTGATGGCCGTGTTTCAGTGTAGAATCTGTTTGGGCAGAGATTTCCTGCACCCATAATGCACACATGAAAAAAAGCAAATATTTTTTCATAGTCAGGCCCCTGAGGCAAGGCAGGATTACTTTACAAATTTCATCCGGTAATTCACCTGTATCTTTCCTTTGGAAATATCCTCCAGTTTCCTTCGCATCAGGGTGCGTTTGAGGGGTTTGATGTAATCTATAAACAACTTGCCTTCAATATGGTCGTATTCATGCAGGATGATACGGGCAGTAATCCCATTGAAGGTTTTGGTTTGTTCGATAAAATTTTCGTCGCGGAATGTGATGGTCACGCTTTCATTCCGCATGATATCTTCCCGAATTTTTGGGATGCTCAGGCATCCTTCATTATAGCTCCACAACTCACCGTCTACCGACTGAATCTGAGCGTTGATGAATACACCTTTGTACCCGGGCGCATCCGGAAATTCTTCCATATCTCCATCCTCGTCGTTGGCAAACATCTGTTCACTGTCCATTACAAATAAGCGAATCGGCCGGTCAATCTGAGGAGCAGCCAAACCCACCCCATTGCTGTTGTACATGGTTTCCCACATATCGGCAATCAGCTGATCGAGACCTTCATAATCCTTTGTAATATTTTCACCTACTTTACGCAACACCGGTGAACCGTAAGCAACAATCGGCAATATCATATTCAATAAATATGTGCAAAGATACAAACCTAACGGTTGATACTTTCAAGATATTCCTGAAGCATAATGGTGGCGGCTATTTCATCTACAATCTTTTTATCCCGCCGGTCCTTTTTTTTCATTCCCATTTCTATCATGGCGCTTTTGGCCATGGCTGAGGTATAGCGTTCATCCACCGGCACTACCGGAATTTGGGGGAATTTTTTCTGCAGTAGCCGTATGGCAGATTTTGCAGGCGCGGTACCATGTGTATCGCTGCCATCCCAGTTTACGGGAAGTCCTATGATGAATTTTTCCACCACCTCCTCCCGAATATACTGTTCTATGAATGGTATCAGGTCTTTTGAATGAATGGTTGTTAAACCGGTTGCGATAATTTGCAGTGGATCGGTAACGGCAATGCCCGTGCGCTTTCCTCCATAATCAATTGCCATTATCCTTGCCATCCTACAATTTAAAACATAAATCGGTGATTACAAAAACGGCGAACACCACAGAGGCAATACCGTTTGCGGTCATGAATGCCAGATTCACTCTGCTGAGGTTGCGGGGTGAAACAATAGATTGCTGATAGATTAACATACCTGCAAAAACCATGAATCCTACCAGATACCATCCTCCAAAATGTCCGACCCAATAGGCTGCCAGGATACAAAGCGCTGAAAGCGCGTGCAGGCACCGCGAGAGCAGCAAAGCATTGGATGCTCCCAGCCATACCGGTATGGAATGCAACTGTTGGGTTCGGTCGAATGACTCATCCTGCAGTGCATAAATAATATCAAAGCCGCTAACCCAAAAAAGAACAGCCAATGAAAACAACACCGGTAATAGGTGAAAACTTCCGGTAACGGCCAGGTAAGCGCCAATGGGGGCCAAACTCAGGCCCAATCCTAATACCAGGTGACACAACGGAGTAAACCGCTTGGTATAGCTGTAAAACAAAATCACAAACAGGGCTATCGGAGAAAGGTAAAAACAAATGCGGTTGATGAACCATGTACAAACGATAAAAAGTACGGCACTCAGGATCGTAAACGCGAGAGCCTGTGACGGCCGGATTGCACCGGCCGGAATTTCACGAACGGCGGTACGCGGATTCAGTGCATCAATCTGCCGGTCGAGATACCGGTTAAAAGCCATTGCGGCACTCCGGGCAAAAACCATGCAGCCCAGCACCAGCAAAAATAATTTTAATAGTGTATGCGTATCCGTTATTACATCGGTTTGCATACCCAGAAAAAAGCCAATCAATGCAAAGGGTAATGCAAAAATGGTATGCGAGAATTTAATGAGCGACAGATATTTCTGAACAGGAATCATGTACGTACAAATTAAGGAGTAGCGGTAACCTGCATCCGGGTTCTGATGATCTCCCACAACACTACTCCGGCTGCTGTGGCCACGTTGAGGGAGTGCTTCATACCCAACTGAGGGATTTCAATGCACCCGTCGCACAATTCAATGGTAGATTGCTCCACACCGGTTACTTCATTACCAAAAATCACAGCAATTTTTTCATGTGTTTCCGGATTCCATTTTTCCAGTGAGGTGCTGTTGGTTACCTGTTCAATGGCACAAATATGATAACCCAGCCGGCGTAAGTCGGCAATGGCCAGTGCTGCATGACTAAAATGTTTCCAGCTCACGGTATCCTCTGCTCCCAGTGCTGTTTTCCTGATTTCCTTATGAGGGGGGAAGGCCGTGTAGCCTGTTAAATAAACCGCTTCCAGCAAAAATGCATCGGCAGTGCGAAACAAACTACCCACATTATAGGCGCTGCGCACATTTTCGAACACAGCAATCACGGGTGTTTTTTCCGAACGCCTGATTTCTTCAACCGTTTTACGGTTTAATTCGGCCATGGATAGTTTTTGCGTTTTCATCATCCCCTTAGGCAGTCTCTTTTTCTTTAGGTTGTGCGTTACCCGCCTTTTTATCTGCGTATTCCTTTGCCGCGGCAACCAGTTGAACAAATAATGGATGTGGATTCTCAACGGTACTCTTTAGTTCAGGGTGATACTGAACACCAATAAAAAACGGATGATCTTTTATTTCAACTATCTCTACCAGTGCGTTTGCCGGATTCTTTCCACTCGGAATCATACCGGCCTGTTCAAACTGCTGTAGAAATTCGTTGTTAAACTCCCAGCGGTGGCGATGACGCTCACTGATAGTGGTTGCATTATAAATCCTGTGGGCCAGTGTTCCGGGCTGAACGTGGCAATCATAGGCACCGAGGCGCATCGTGCCGCCTTTCTTCTTCACTTTTTTCTGTTCTTCCATCAATGCAATTACCGGATAAGGTGTTTGGGGATCCATTTCAGTAGAGTGAGCATCCTTTAAACCCAACACATTTCTGGCATATTCAATCACTGCCATTTGCATGCCCAGGCAAATCCCGAAAAACGGCATATGATTTTCACGTGCATACTGAACAGCGCATATCTTACCTTCCACACCGCGGCTTCCAAAGCCAGGTGCTACCAACAACCCATCGAGGTTACTCAGTTTAGACGCTACATTTTCATCGGTGATGAATTCACTGTGCACATTCACAATCTGCACCTTACATTGATTCATGGCACCGGCATGTATGAAGGCCTCGAGGATTGATTTATAGGCATCCTGCAGTTCAACATATTTACCTATTAAGCCAATTTGAACTTTAGATTTAGGCTTATTCAATTTATCAAGGAAGGTATTCCACTTACTCAATTCAGGCGCAGCGTAGCCGTTGATCTGTAATTTTTTCAGTACAATTAAATCCAACCCTTCCTGTAACATCTGAAGCGGCACTTCATAAATGGTACCGGCATCAATGGCTTCAACCACTGCATTGGGTTTTACGTTACAGAACTGCGCTATCTTTCTTTTAATATCTTCAGTTAAAGGGTGTTCGGTGCGGCAAACAATAATATCGGGACTTACCCCTTCCTGACTGAGCATCCGTACACTGTGTTGTGTAGGCTTTGTTTTAAGTTCCTTGGCAGCTTTCAGATATGGTATCAGCGTCAGGTGTACTACCAAAAAATCCTCCTCATCCAATTCCCACTGTAACTGACGCACTGCTTCAATAAACGGCAGACTTTCAATATCCCCAACCGTTCCACCAATTTCGGTAATTACAATATCATACTTGTTTCCTTCTCCCAATAATTTAATACGGCGTTTAATCTCATCCGTTATGTGGGGTACTACCTGAACGGTTTTTCCAAGGTAATCGCCTTCACGCTCTTTATTGATAACTGTTTGATAAATTCTTCCGGTAGTTACATTATTTGCCTGCGAGGTAGGCGTATTCAGGAAACGCTCGTAATGACCCAGATCCAGATCGGTTTCAGCGCCATCATCGGTAACATAGCATTCACCGTGCTCATAAGGATTCAGGGTTCCCGGATCAACGTTAATATAAGGGTCAAATTTTTGAATGGTTACTTTTAAACCGCGGCTTTGGAGCAATTTTGCCAGTGAAGCAGCAATAATTCCTTTCCCTAATGATGATGTTACACCGCCGGTAACAAAAATATACTTGGCCATTATATTGAAGAGTTGGTTCCGTTTTATTTCAGGCAAAACAAAAAAGCAGCAACAGGAAATTCCCGGTCTGTAAATGAATAAACTTTTTATGTAAAACCTGAGTTGATTTGACCGGCGGAAAGGGTTCAAAATATCCGTGAGGTCATGCAAAGATAGGGGGATTTTAGCTCCTCAAAAAACCAATTTTTTTCAACAGGGTTATAAACATAGCATACCGCGTCAGATGCAGGTTTAAACCCTACATAATGAAACTCCTTAATCTGTTTACATTACTTCACGTCCAGCATGGCTTCACTGGCCCCTGCGCCGGTCAGTGTATTGGAAATGGACGTTTCATAGAGGTTTTTCCAGTATTGAATCCGGTTCCAGGTTTCACCGTCCACTTCAATATTTCCGTCGGTAACGGTCCCGATGGCCATGAAAGGAACACCCTGCTGATGTAGATAATCTTCCATAGCCCGTGCATCGCCGGAGGCTACACTCACCACAGCCCTGCCCTGCCCTTCACCAAACCAGAATGCATCTTTGCGCACATTACTACCGGTATCGCTTACACTAAAACCTTTGTTTCCCGGGAAGGCAGATTCCAAAAGGGTTACAATCAAACCGCCTTCACTGATATCATGGGCGCTGCGGATCACTTTATTCCGAACCAGATGCAATAATGCACGCTGAAACAATACTTCTTCTTCGAGGTTGAAATAGGGGGCCGGACTCATATCCACACCAGCCACTTTATGCAGGTATTCTGAAGAACCCAATGAGTCGGTTACTTTACCCAGCAGGTAAATGATATCCCCCGATGATTTGAAATTCAGGGTCATGTGTTGTTTGGGATCATCGAGCACCCCCACCATACCAATGGTAGGCGTAGGATACACGGGGCCATCGGGCGACTGGTTGTAGAAACTCACATTACCACCTGTAACCGGCGTATTGAAAGCGCGGCAGGCATCTCCCATACCCTGAATAGCCTGCACAAACTGATAATACACTTCGGGATCGTACGGATTTCCAAAATTGAGGCAGTTGGTAACACCCAAAGGTTCTCCTCCGCTGCAAACAATGTTTCTGGCAGCCTCTGCTACCGCTATCATCGCTCCCACATACGGATCAGCATGTACATACCGGCTGTTGCAATCCGTTGTTAATGCCAGGGCTTTTTGTGTGGGTTTTGCAAGTACCACAGCCGCATCACTGGGCGCGTTGGTACTCATATTACCGGTTCCCACCATACTGTCGTATTGCTGATACACCCAGCGCTTACCTGCTATATTGGGTAAAGCAATCAGTGAGGCAGCAACAGATTGTAAATCTTCAGGAGTATTTAGGGCATTGTGAGAAAAAGCGTTTATGCGTTCCAGATAGGCCGGTTTTTTATAAACTCTTTCATACACAGGAGCTCCCCCACCCAGCACCAGCTCTACTGCAGGTAGTTCTGCTTCCAGTTTCCCGTGCATATAAAATTTAAGCAATCCATCGTTGGTTACTTCACCAATTTCGCTGCAAGGCAAATCCCATTTTTCAAACACCTCTAATACCAGATGTTCTTTTCCTTTCTCCACTACCATCAGCATGCGTTCCTGACTTTCACTCAGCAGCAATTCCCAGGCCTGCATATTAGGCTGACGGGTAGGCACTTTGTCCAGATCAATCCGCATCCCTGATCCGCCCTTGGCACTCATTTCAGCGGTTGAGCAAATGATACCGGCGGCACCCATGTCCTGCATGCCTACCACAGCTCCGGTTTGAATTACTTCCAGGCAGGCTTCCAGTAATTTCTTCTCCTGAAACGGATCGCCCACCTGAACAGCAGGCAGTTCTTCCGCACTCTCAGCGGTAATTTCTGCACTGGCAAAGGATGCCCCGCCAATGCCATCTTTACCGGTTGCGCTGCCCACAAAAAACACCGGATTCCCTACACCTTCACTGGTAGCGGATACGGTTTCGCCCTGTTTTACAATGCCCACGCTCATGGCATTCACCAGGGGATTGGTATGGTAACAACTTTCAAAATATACTTCACCTCCAACGGTTGGAACGCCGAAACAGTTTCCATAATGACCGATACCATGCACTACTCCTGCCAGCAGATGTTGCGTACGCGCATCCTCCAGCATCCCAAATCGCAATGAATTCAACGAGGCTATAGGGCGTGCCCCCATGGTAAAAATATCTCGGTTGATACCGCCCACACCGGTAGCGGCTCCCTGAAACGGCTCCAATGCCGACGGGTGATTGTGTGATTCAATTTTAAAAACCACACCGTACCCTTCACCAATATCCATCAATCCTGCATTCTCTTCACCGGCTTTCACCAGCATCTTCCCGCCCTCGCGTGGTAATGTCTTGAGCCACTTGATGGAGTTTTTATAACTGCAGTGTTCGCTCCACATGCCACTGAAAGCACACAACTCGGTGAAATTGGGAGTACGACCCAGTTTCTGCTGAATCATTTCAAATTCTTCAGGAGTAAGTCGTAATTTTTCGGCTGTTTTAACTGTGATTTCCATTAGGAGATGATGGTGGTTTTGAAAGTGCAAATGTATGAACTGTTGGTTACTAAGTTTTACTTACCTTCCACAAAAAGCTAACACTTGACTTACGTATTATTCATTTTATATGTACTTGCCGGATGGTGGCTTTTAAGTAAATGCCGTTGGGTAACACAGTCGGGGTTGAGTCGTAAGGAATGGTCCATCCTTTACCTGCTTAAAATAAGTGCGGGTGTTGCAATAGGCTGGTTATCGGCCTATTACTATCCGCAAGGCAGTGATTACTGGATGATTCACCGGGAAAGCCTGATCAATTATGAAATGCTCAGGAATGAACCCGGTACTTTTTTTAAAGAGCTGTTCACCTCTCCATATGGGCATTTCGGAGGATATTTTGATTCAGTGGGTTCTTACTGGACTGACCTCAAAAATAATCTGGTCATCAAAACGGAAGCCATCATCAATATGTTCAGCGGAGGCAATTATTATGTAAACAGTATATTTTTTAATCTCCCCGGTTTCATTGCCCATGTGGCGCTGTACAAAATGTTCCGCAGGTTTTATCCGGGCCATCACTATTCATTAATACTCGGCGCGTTCCTGTTACCATCTGCTTTATATTTTTCCTCGGGTATTCACAAAGATGCATTCCTGTTCATGGGAGTTGCAGGAATGATGTATGTCTGCATCTCACACGATACTACCATCAGCCGCAGAAGATGGTTGCTGATTTTTTTATCATTTATCTTAATAGCACTGGTGAGAAGCTATGTACTGGCATCACTGATCCCTGCGTTGGTAGCTTACCGGTTCAGTATGCGATATCCTAAAACCCGTACATATATTTTCGTTTATTCATTGGTGTTAGTTGGAGCCCTTGCTGCTCATTGGTTCACAGCATTTAGTCCGGCTACTGTAATCACCCAAAAACAACAGGCTTTTCTCAACCTGCCGGAGGCGCAATCACAAATTTCGATTGACACACTGGATGGATCTGCCCGAAGTGTACTGCATGCACTTCCTACTGCTGCTGTGAATATTGGCACACAACCCCGGTTCTGGGAGGAATCCTTACCCTCTACCCTCATTGTTCCCGGACTGGAATGGTATGTTTATTTACTGGTGATAACCTTCGGAATAATATGGTACCGCCAAAGCCGGTTGCCCATACAGCCGCTGATTAGTTGCCTGTTATTTGTAATTCCGCTGCTGCTGTTAATAGGTTTTATCGTTCCCAACTCAGGGAGCATTATACGTTACAGAGCCCTGTATTTACCCTACCTCATCACCCCGTTTTTGGCCGTAATAGGGTCAAGATTCAAACATATTATATTAAAATATATGTGAATTATTTTATAGGAATTTCCATTTTTTGAAGTACCCCGGAAACATTTTTTTGATATTATGAATTTTTTGTTGGTCTTTTGCACCTTAAACAACAAAAAAAATGAAGACTTTACGTGCCGAAGCCATCAAAAAGCTGAGCCTGAACCCACCCGGTTTCGAAATAGAAGCCGCCGATAAGGTTACCGATATTTTTAATGAAAATGTTTTCACCCTGTCGGTTGCCCGCAGTTTTTTAAGTGATGAGGCGTATAAAAGTTTGGTAGCGTCTATCAAAGGCGGAAAAAAAATAGACCGTAATATTGGGAACCAGATTGCAGCGGGTATGCGAGCCTGGGCAGAAAGCAAACAGGTTACGCATTTTACACACTGGTTCCAGCCATTAACCGGTTTGTCAGCCGAAAAACACGATTCCTTTTTCACCCTGAAAAGTGATGGGGTGGCCATTGAAGAATTTGAGGGCAATGCGCTGATTCAGCAGGAACCGGATGCCTCTTCCTTCCCCAGTGGTGGATTGAGGGAAACATTTGAGGCACGGGGTTATACTGCCTGGGATCCCACTTCGCCTGCCTTTATCATGGAAACAGCCGAAGGCAAAACGCTGTGCATTCCCACCATTTTTGTTTCATACACCGGTGAATCTCTCGATACCAAAACCCCGCTCCTGCGTTCCATTGTAGCATTGGATAAGGCGGCTGTTGATGTTTGTCAGTTGTTTGATAAAAACGTGAGTAAAGTAACCACTACACTTGGCTGGGAGCAGGAATATTTTGTCATTGATTCCGGTATCGCCAATGCGCGGCCCGACTTATTACTCACGGGCAGAACCGTTTTTGGTCATGCTCCGGCAAAAGGCCAGCAATTAGATGACCATTACTTTGGTTCCATACCCGAACGCGTATACGCTTTTATGCGTGAGTTTGAAAAAGAATCGTACAGACTGGGAATACCGTTACGAACACGGCACAATGAAGTGGCTCCCTCTCAGTTTGAATGTGCGCCCATCTTTGAAGAGGCCAATCTGGCAGTAGATCACAATACCCTGTTGATGGATGTAATGTCGCGCGTTGCCAAGCGCCACAACCTCACCGTGCTGTTCCATGAAAAACCATTCGCGGGCATCAATGGCAGTGGGAAACACAACAACTGGAGTATGAGTACTGATACGGGTGTAAATCTGCTCGCTCCGGGTAAAACCCCGAAAACCAATTTGATGTTCCTCACATTTTTTGTGAACACCATCAAAGCAGTGCATGATTATGCTGATTTAATTCGTGCGTCTATTGCTTCTGCAGGAAATGAACACCGACTGGGTGCGAATGAAGCACCACCGGCTATCATTTCCATTTTTGTAGGAAAGCACCTTACCAATGTGCTGAATCAAATCGAGAAAAGAGTAAGTGATGACTTTGACGAACAGGATGAAGCCATACTGAAGTTGGATATACATAAGAGCATTCCTGAACTGATGCTGGATAATACCGACAGAAACCGAACGTCGCCATTTGCATTCACCGGTAACAAATTTGAATTCAGGGCTGTGGGTTCTTCTGCCAATTGTGCCATCCCCATGACCGTATTGAATACGGCTGTAACGGCTACACTGAAAGCATTCAAGCAGGAAGTGGATGCACTAATGGAAAAGGGAGAGAAAAAAGAAATTGCCATCATGCAAACCCTGCAGAAATACATTGTAGAAAGTAAAAACATTCTGTTTGAAGGGGATGGTTACAGTGCAGCCTGGGAGAAAGAAGCGGCTAAACGTGGTTTACCCAATGTAAAATCAACCCCCGAAGCACTGGATGCATTTATAACAGAAAAAGCTAAACTCCTGTTTGAAGGAAATCAGATTTTCAATCATCTGGAGATGGAAGCCCGCTATGAAATTATGCTCGAGGCTTACATCAAAAAAATTCAGATTGAAGCCCGGGTGATGGGCGATCTGGTTACTACACACATCGTACCGGCATCCGTAAAGTATCAAAACATTTTACTGGAAAATATCAACGGATTAAAATCAGCCGGCTTACCCGAAGCAGCCTGGAAAAATCAGCTGGAGATTGTAACTAAAATTTCCGAACACGTAGCAACCATCAGCGAACTGGTGACCAGTATGATTGAAGCCCGAAAGCGGGCCAATAACATGGAGAACTCTCGTGATATGGCTATGTCATATTACCACGATGTAAAAGAAAAACACTTTCACAAACTCAGGTATCATGTAGATAAACTGGAACTGATAGTAGATGATTCAATATGGACGTTGCCTAAATATCGCGAACTGGTATTTATGCGATAAGATAGTATTGTAATTTACTCGGGAAGCCTTTGCTTCCCTTTTTTTATTGTTCATTCACTGATTGTTTTTGATTTCACTTGCTTTTGCGTGTATTTAACAACAAGATGTATAATTTTATCCCATGAAAACAATTGTATTATTTTTTGTGCTGATTGTGTCTTCCGTATGTGTGAATGCCCAATCCAAATACGAATCCGTAGACACTTATGTTCAATCACTGGGCAGTTTAGACAGCTTCAATGTGGCTACCATTGCCGATACGCTCACCCTTAGTTTTCCCACCAAAGAACAAAAGGCCCGCGCCATATTTTATTGGATTGCAAACAACATTCAACCTGATTTAAGAGCGATAAAAAGCAACGATAACAGAAAAACAGATCCTGAAGTGGTGCTGCAATCCAGAAGAACTACGGGGCTCGGATACGCTAAATTGGTTCAGGAAATGATGAGCCTGGCTAACATCCGTTGCTTAACGGTGGATGGTTATACCAAAAGATCGGATGAAGATATCAACAGCACCGGAGGGGAACCCAATCATTCGTGGAACGTTGTACAGTTGGGTGCCAGTCCTACCGAATGGTTTTATATTGACGCCGCCATGGCAGCCGGAACCATCGATAAAAAAATATCCCTGTTTACCAAAGACTTCATCTCTGAGTTTTTCTTTGCCAACAAGAATGTGTTTAACCAATTGCATTTTCCCGACAATGATGCATGGCTCTTAGGAGAAGGCCCTTCGTCGGTTAAACATTTTTATCAGTTACCGGTGTATCATCCACATGCCATGGCATTGGGTGTACAAACCCCTACTCCATCCATTGGTACTTTTAAATCAAAGATGAGTGTACCGGTAAACTTCTCCTTTTTATATTCAGGAAAAACGCCTGAAACAATTGAGATTTCTACCGGTGATGCGAGAAGGGCAACTCCACCCAAAAAGGTAGAGTTCAGTGCCGCAGATGGCATGATTAAATTCAGGCACTATTTTTTGAAAGATGACATTTATCCGGTAAGGTTACTGGCAGATGGTAAAGTGATCCTGGAATGGCATGCCGAAATAACGGAGTAATCTATTTAAATGTATCCCTCACTTTAAATGCTTCGAGTACACGGTTTCTGGCAAAGATGTGTTCTACAATGGGTTCAATGTACCCTTCTTTGTATTCAGGAATCCAGCGACGGATGTACACAAAATCAGGATCAAATTTTTTCTGTTGTTCTACCGGATTGAAAACCCGAAAATAAGGTGCGGCATCACATCCACAACCCGTAACCCATTGCCAGTTGCCGTTGTTCACGGCCAAATCAAAATCAAGCAACTGTTCGGCAAAATAGGCTTCGCCCCAGCGCCAGTCGGTGAGTAAATGCTTTATCAGAAAGCTTGCCGTAACCATGCGCACGCGGTTGTGCATCCAGCCGGTTTGATTGAGCTGGCGCATACCGGCATCAACGAGAGGATATCCCGTTTCACCGGCACACCACTTTGCGAAAGTTTCTTCATTATTGAGCCAGGGAATTTGTTCGTAACCCGATTTAAAAGGTTTGTGCGCCACATACGGAAAGTGGTACATAATCTGCATGAAGAACTCTCTCCAGATTAGTTCATTCAACCATTGCTCGTTCCACTGAAAGGCTTTCTGTACAAGGGAGCGAACACTCACTGTTCCAAACCGCAGATGTACACTGAGTTTGCTGGTACCTTCCACACCCGGTATATTCCTGGTTTCATCATATCGCCTGATGATGTCTGCATCCAGTTCAGGGGATGGAATATCTGCTTCTGCGGGTTCGAAACCCATGGATGACAAGGAAGGTATTTCTATGGGAGCCGTTTGATACAAATGGCTGTAGTGCACTGCACAGTGATATGATGTTGGAGGTTGTTGCAGATAACGAGCCTTCCACATCTTTGAATAAGGAGTGAAAACCGTATACGGTTTGCCGTCCGGTTTCAACACCTCATCCTTTTCAAAAATCACCTGATCTTTAAACGTATGGAAAGGAATATTTTGTGATCGCAGGAATTGGGCCACCTGCTGGTCGCGCTCCAATGCATACGGTTCATAATCATGGTTCGTGTACACCGATTTAATCCGGTAAACCTGTTGCAATTCCTTAAAAGCCTCTACAGGTGTTTGGTACAAAACATGAAGGGCAGATCCCCGGTGTTGCAGTTCTGCCTGTAGGTTGTACAGGGTGTTGTGGATAAACGTAACCCTCCGGTCGGCCCGGGAGGGCAGTTGATTTAAAATATGGGGGTCGAATATAAAAACGGGCAATACCTTATTATCAGACAATAAAGCATGGTATAATGCTGCATGATCCTCTAAACGTAAATCGCGCCGCAACCAACATATTGTTACCTCAGGCAACACTGATTCGCTCATGCTTCTCGAGTTTTATTTCTGTAGCGCGGGTTTGTTTTTTGAGCAGGTAGCGGTAGAGTGCTACATTCATCAGGATGAGTGCCATTCCGTAGAAAACATCTTCTACCGGTATGGTACCGATACGATAACCCATATGCTCCGCCCCGTTGTACCAAACTACTTCCTCTTCAATCCCTGTTCCCGTGAGTACGCCATTTACAATAAAGAATGGAATGAGCAATATGGCATAAATTAAATAAAACGCATTCAACCACTTCACCCTTTCCACAAATTGCAGGTAGAATACCACCACTGCCAGTAAAGCAAACGTGGTTACAGTGTACCAGCGGTCGGCATACATAACCGCTCCGATGCTCATCAATACCATAAGAACAATACTGATCCATTTTTGCACCGACTTATTCTCCATTTTATTGTTTTTCCCCATGAACAGGGTAAGGCAATGATAGGTAAACACGCAGGCATAAGGTATGCATACAAAAAACAACACCTCCTCTACCGGCAACCACATGAACTGCACGCCGGTAATGTACCGTTCATTAAATCCCCACACGCCCATGGAAGTAAACAGCGCATCCCACAGTACAAAGAATAACCCTACGGTTAACATGGCCGGAAAAAATGCACGCCAGGTTTTATGGAATTTCAACCTGGGATGAAAGGAATAAATAAAAGGAATAAGGATGGTAAAAAAATTTACCAGCAGATACAACCATTTCATGAGGGTAAATTATTTTTTGCTTCCTTGAAATATTTCATGGGAACCCACAACATGCCGAAACATTCACCATGTTCTTTTCCAATGTGTTTGTGGTGTACTTTATGTGCCCTGCGAATAGCCCTGAAATAAATATTATCCGTTTTTCTGAGCCACTTAAAACGCTGGTGGATAAAAATATCGTGCACCAGAAAATAACAGGTGCCGTACAAGGTGATGCCCAGTCCAATCCAAAAAAGGAAATTATATCCGGCCTGCATTCCAAAGAACAGGCAAATGATACCGGGAATGGCGAAAATCAGAAAGAAAAAATCGTTGTGCTCAAAAAAACCTTTAGATTCTTTCTTATGATGATCTTTGTGCAACACCCATAGCAGGCCATGCATGATATACTTATGTGCAAACCATGCAACAAATTCCATGGCAACAAAAGAACCTATCAGTGCCAGTGCATTTATGATATAGTGATTCATGATTTTATATTTCTATCTTTTGATTATATATTCCGCTTCAAACACACGCCCACAAAGTTACTGAACCTTTTTTGCAGCCGTATTATTGAAAAGTTAACTGTTCTGTTTAGCCTGCTGTTCCGGTTACCAGATGTTTTAATCTGCTCTCCATTTCAGGAAAGCAAATTTTAAACCATGCGGTAAATTTTTCAGGATGCTGTTGCATCTCAATTTTTACGGCATCCAATGATACATATCGCCAATCTTTCACTTCATCCTGGTTCAATAAGGGAATGGCATCGCAAACGCCGTAATACACATGATCCAGTTCATGTTCAGTGTATCCGTTTTCCAGAGAGGCCTTATATTTAAACGTATACAAGAACTGAACATCAGCAGTAAGTCCCATTTCTTCAACCAATCTTCGTTTCACTGCCTGTTCCACTGTTTCATCTACCCTCGGATGGCTACAGCAGGTATTACTCCATAATCCGGCTGAATGGTATTTATGCAAGGCACGTTGTTGCAATAACATTTCACCACGGGAATTGAATAGAAAAACGGAAAACGCCCGGTGCAGCAACCCTTTCAGGTGTACTTCAGTTTTAGGCATGCTCCCAATGGGTTCATCCTGTTCATTCACCAATATCAACATCTCTTCATTCATACATTATTGCGATAAAATGTCTTCAATCATTTTCTTTAATTCAGCATCTTTTAAATCCGGCAAATACTTATTCAAAAAAACGCGATCGCCTTTCATTTGCCTTTTGTATCCCAGGAAGCCCGGCAGGTTTAACTGAACAGCATATCGCAGGTATCTCAGTTCAATGGATTCAGGATTTTGCTGTATCATTTTTTCCATCAGCTTTTTTCCTTTTTCAAAGTAGCTGAACTTACGGGCAGGCCCACCGTCATGTTTTGCCATCATCATAATAGCTGCAGCACGGTATCCGGCATGCACGGGATAACCGGCAGTATCCAATGAACTCAGTTTACCAATCAATTGCCTGCAGGCAGCTTCACTTTCCGCGGCGGCTCTGTATCCTGCGCGTACTTCGCTCAGAGTTTGAGATTGCGCCGTAAACGGTAAGCATAATAACAACCCCATCCCCAGCATAAAGGCAAGCTTCATATCCAGTTCAATTTATGCTGTACCATGCTATTCAGCATGAGACCAATTTTCTGAGGATTCGGTATACGAATTCGTTCATTCAAAATCCGGTGTGCCGGCAGTTTTTTTATTTTATTGAACAAGGCTTTGTAGTACACATACGCAAGGTATACGCCACCCTTGGAGCCGGCCGGTAGTTTTTTGATACCGACCAATGCTTCCTGAAAATCTTTTTCAATTTCCAGTTCAATTTCTTTTTTCACATCGCTGGTGAACACATTCATATCTACATTAGGGAAATACACCCTGCCCAATCCGTGATAATCATCCCGGATGTCTCTTAAGAAATTCACTTTCTGAAATGCAGCTCCCAGTTTCATCGCGTATGGCTTCAGTTGCTCATACATGTGCATATCGCCATTGGTAAACACACACAAACACATCAGTCCTACCACTTCAGCGGAGCCCAGAATATATTGTTCGTATTTCTCGCGGTTGTACTGAATTTTTGATAAATCCATTTCCATGCTGTCGAGGAATGTATCAATCAGCTTTCGGTCTACACCATACGCATGTACGCAATGTTGAAATGCGTTCAGGATGGGGTTGAGTGAAATTCTGTTTTCCAGTGCTTCGTACGTTTCGGTTTTAAACTTATTGAGCAGGTACTCCTGATTGTAACCGGCGAAGCTGTCTACAATTTCATCGGCAAGTCGCACAAAACCATAAATGGCATAAATATCTTTACGATGCCGTTTACTCAATGCGAGTATGCCCAGTGAAAAACTGGTGCTGTACGAACGGGTAGTGAGTTTGCTCACATCGTCGGAAAGTTGATCATACAATGCTTTCATGGTGAAACTTTTTAAGATGGTAATCCAATTGACGGGCTGCGATATTTCCTGAAATCAGGGAGGGAGGCACACCCGGACCGGGCACTGTTAGTTGTCCGGCATAAAAAACATTTTTCAAATGTTTATTCCTGATCTTGGGTTTCCAGAGTGCGGTTTGCCACAGCGTATTGGCGAGGCCGTAGGCATTTCCTTTGTAAGCATTATAATCCTGCACAAAATCGTTTACACAATAACTTTTCTTGTAGATGATATGTTCTTTTACCGATTCGCCCACATAGCTTTCAAGGCGTTTCATCAGTAAATCAAAATACTGTTCGCGAATGGTAGCTTCATCATGAATGCCTGCTGCAATAGGCATCAGCACAAATATATTTTCGCATCCTTCGGGTGCCACCTGCGGGTCGGTTTTTGAAGGACAACACACATAGAACAATGGCTTTTCAGGCCATTGAGGATTCTTATAAATTTCAACGGCATGATCATCCAACGACTCATCAAAAAAGAGTGTGTGATGTTTTAGGCGATTGAGTTTTTTGTTCAAGCCGATATAAAAAATCAATGAAGAAGGTGCGAATACTTTTTTATCCCAGTAAGATTCAGCGTAGTTTCTGGACTCACTATTCAGCAAAACATTTTCTACGTGATGATAATCGGCTGCTGCCACTATACCGTCAAATGTGTGTACTGTCCCATTCACTTTCACGCCGGTGGCTTTGTTGGCATTGCTGATAATTTTTTCCACCCCAGCATTGAAGTGAAAAGTAGCTCCCAATGAGGTGGCAATCATTTGCATGCCCTCAATAATTTTACTGAATCCGCCCATGGGATACCAGGTACCTAATTTTAAGCCGGCGTAATTCATCAGGCTGTATAAAGCAGGAGTATCTGCGGGCATCGCTCCGAGAAACAGCACCGGAAACTCCATTAAGGCAATCAGTTTGGGATGTTTAAAATATTTTCTGACATGTTTACTAAAAGACGAAAAAACCTGCAACCTGAAAACTCCTTTCAATAAGCGTGTGTTGGCATATTCCGCAATGGATAGTCCGGGCATATACACCAGTTCCTCCATTCCGGTTTCATATTTATATCGGGCTTCTTCCATGAAGGCGTGCAATGCATTTGCGCTTCCCGGTTCAATGGATTCAAACATTGCGGCCAGGGCGTTGTAATCATCAGGGATTGAAAGGATGTCCTCTTTCCCATACACTATATCAAATGCAGGATCTAGTTTTTTCAAATCGTACAGGTCTTTTACTGCATATCCGAAATCATTAAAAAACTTTTCGAACACATCCGGCATCCAATACCAACTCGGGCCCATATCAAAGAGGAAGCCTTCTTTTGTCTGGAAACTCCTTGCCCTTCCTCCGGCGCGATCGTGCTTTTCGAACACGTGCACTTCGTGGCCTTCAGCAGATAAATACGCTGCTGCGCTGATACCGGAGAATCCGGCTCCTATCACTGCTATTCTGGCCATTATTTCTTAACGGTTTGAGGTTCAAAAATTTTTATCAGTGCATCGGGGCTGGTTAGCCAGGTTACATTGCGAAGGCCTTTCAACGCAGACCAGGCAGTACCTCCACCGGAAACATAAATATGCTTTCCTGTAAACACCCGTTCTGCTTCCTGTATATACTGCGGGAATTCATTGATGCTCATGCTCGCCACTTTGAAACACAGCAGATATTCAGGCTTCAATCTTTCAATAGCAAGCTGCAAGGCTTCTACCGGTACATTAGCTCCTAAGAACACGGAACGATAGCCTCCTTTTCGGATAATGTAATGTGCAAACAACAATCCGAGATCATGCCATTCATCTTCAGGAAGAAACAACAGCCATGAATCTGATTGCGGCTCAGACAATGGCAAACCATCGATGGCGGTAATTAATTTTTGCCGTATTAAATTGGTAACAAAGTGTTCTTCTGATGCAGAAATTTCGTTGAGCGACCACAAGGTTCCTAATCTGGTGAGTAACGGATGGATGATATTCTTATAAGAACTCTCCACTCCCAGCCTTAAAAAACTATGAGTGATATGGTGATTGAAATAGGCTTCATCAAAATCTATAGCCGCCCTTACCAGTTGAGCTACAATATATCCGTTGTTTAAATCCGTTTCCGGCTTTTCCATTACTTTAGCCGCCAAGTTAAACAAATCGGCATCCGACATTAAACAAAGTTCGGACACCTTAAAGCCTTGGTCCTGCAAACTCACAATATTCAGCAACCTGCGCAGTTGAATATCATCATAAAACCGTGTATTCCCCTTGGTACGTGCGGGTGTAAGGCCGCCATAGCGCTGCTCCCAAATACGGATGGTATGTGGTTTAATGCCCGCAAACTGGGCCATCTGAGCAATGGAAAAGGTATTCAACTTGTTTAAGTTTAAACGAAAATACTTAAACAAAACGAATTAAAAAAATATTCTTGTTCAAGTCCTCTTATGAGGTATTGAATTTACGTGTAAGTTTTGGGATCCTGAAAAATAGTTTTCAAGCGCTGTGGATTCACCTTCGCTCCTTGCTTGAGGTACAACCAAAAAAAAGCTGACCTTAAACGGTCAGCTCGTAAAGAATTTTATCATTGAATCAGGCTCTTTGTTTTGCCGGAACTTTCTTTTTCACTTTTTTCAATGCGGCTTCGATGGCCTTTTTGAGTTCATCGTAGGTGGGCTTTCCTTTCACCAATTCTCCGTTTACAAAGAATGTTGGCACATCCTTTACACCTCGGTCCATCCCTTCTCTCAAGTCGCCCTGAACCTGCCAGCCATAGGTGGCGTTCACCAGATCGTCCAGAAACTTTTTGTTGTGCACACCGGCTTCCTTAGAGTGTAGTTTAAGACTGGTGGTGCCCAGATTGCGGCGGTTTGCAAATAAAATATTGTGCATTTCCCAAAACTTGCCTTCCTGCGCGGTGGCCACTGCGGCTTCGCCTGCTTTGAGGCTACGCTGATGAATTTTTGTTAATGGGAAATGGCGGAAATTGAAACGGATTTTGCCATCATAATCCTGCAGTAATTTTTTAACTACCTCATTTGCCTTTGCACAGGCCTCACTTTCATACTCGCCAAATTCTTCGAGGGTAACTTCTGCTTTAGGGTTTCCTACAAATACATCTTTTGGTTCAATAATTTCAACCACTTCTTTTCTGAATGCCATAGTACTGTCTGTTTAATAAAGGTAATCTATAGTACAGATTACACTGGGTAGAACGCATGGGTAAGTACGAATGGGCTGAAAGGTAGTATTTTTAAGTTAAACCGCCCACCCCATTCGTAAAATTTGCCGTTTTTAATTAATATTTAACTGATTTTCAGGCTTTTCGCTTCTGAAAACCACCATTCCATCAAAAACATCCACTAAAACCGGGGCTTGTTTGGTTACTTCACCGGAGAGTAACTTTTTACTCAGTGGGTTTACAATGGTTTTCTGAATCAGTCTTTTCAACGGACGGGCGCCGAATTGCGGATCATATCCATGCTCAGCCAGATATTCCAGCGCATATTCTGTGAAACTCAACTGTACGCCGTTTTCTTCCAGCATCTGTTTCAGGTTGTTCAACTGTATTTCAATAATGCCCCTGATTTCACTTTTCATCAGCGGCCTGAACATAATTATTTCATCAATGCGGTTCAGGAATTCAGGGCGTATGGTTTGCTTGAGGAGCGCCATCACCTCAACCTTGGTTCTCTCCACTACTTCCTCTACATTTTCTTCATTGACATCTTCAAACCTTTCCTGAATAACAGAAGAGCCCATGTTGCTTGTCATGATGATGATGGTATTCTTGAAATTCACCACACGGCCTTTGTTATCGGTTAAGCGCCCGTCGTCCAAAACCTGCAGCAATACATTGAATACATCCGGATGGGCTTTTTCGATTTCATCCAGCAGTACTACGGAATAGGGTTTTCGTCTAACCGCTTCCGTTAACTGTCCGCCCTCGTCATATCCCACATATCCCGGAGGCGCTCCTACGAGTCGGCTTACGGTATGTTTCTCCTGATATTCGCTCATGTCGATGCGCGTCATCAGAGATTCATCATCAAACAAATACTCTGCCAGCGCTTTGGCCAATTCGGTTTTACCCACGCCGGTAGTTCCCAGGAAAATAAATGAACCAATAGGCTTCTTGGGATCCTGCAGTCCGGCCCTGCTTCTCCGGATGGCGTCGGATACTGCTTCAATGGCTTCCTGCTGACCAACCACACGCTTATGTAACTCATCTTCCAGGTGCAGTAACTTTTCCTTTTCACTTTGCAGCATTCTGGTTACAGGAATGCCGGTTGCCCTGGAAATGCTTTCCGCAATATCTTCCGCATCTACTTCTTCCTTCAACAATCTTTTATCGGTCAGTTCTGCCAGATCTTTTTCCAAACCTTCGATGATGGCTTCCTGTTCCTTGATTTTTCCGTAACGGATTTCAGCAACTTTACCATAATCACCATTGCGTTCTGCCTGATCGGCTTCCAGTTTATAACTTTCAATAGACGCTTTGGCCTGTTGCGCTTTTTCTACCAGTTCTTTTTCTTCATTCCATTTCGATTTATACGTGTCGCGTTCTACCGATAGATTAGCAATTTGTGTATTCAAGTCTTTCAGTTTCACTTCGTCCTGTTCACGTTTGATGGCTTCGCGTTCAATTTCAAGCTGGCGGATCTGCCTTTCCAGTTTATCCAGTTCTTCAGGCATTGAATTCATTTCAATACGCAGTTTGGCAGCACTTTCATCAATCAAATCAATAGCCTTATCAGGAAGAAAACGATCGGTTACATAACGATGCGATAATTCAACCGCTGCAATGATAGCTTCGTCCTTAATGCGCACATGGTGATGCGTTTCATACCGGTCTTTCAATCCGCGTAAAATAGAGATTGCATCTTCTACAGAAGGTTCATCAATCATTACTTTCTGGAACCTGCGTTCAAGGGCCTTATCTTTCTCAAAAAATTTCTGATACTCATTGAGGGTTGTAGCACCGATGGCGCGCAGTTCCCCGCGGGCGAGGGCCGGTTTGAGGATATTGGCCGCATCCATAGCGCCGTCGCCACCCCCTGCTCCCACCAGGGTGTGGATTTCATCAATAAACAAAATAATTTCGCCGTCACTGGTTGACACTTCCTTCACCACAGATTTCAAACGCTCTTCAAATTCACCTTTATACTTTGCCCCGGCAATCAGCTGCCCCATGTCCAGTGCATAAATTACCTTGGTGCGTAAATTCTCCGGCACATCGCCATTGATAATACGCATGGCCAGCCCCTCTACGATGGCTGTTTTACCCACACCAGGTTCACCCACGAGGATAGGATTGTTTTTAGTACGGCGGCTGAGGATATGTAACGTACGGCGGATTTCTTCATCGCGACCAATTACCGGATCCAGTTTTCCGTTCCGCGCCATTTCATTCAGGTTCTTGGCATATTTGTTCAGATTGTCGTAAGTAGTCTCTTGCGTTTGTGCGGTAACGGTAGTACCCTTGCGTAACGTCTGAATTGCAGAAATCAACCCTTTCTCCGTTAACCCTGCGTCTTTCAGCAAACGACCTGTATCATCAGTACCATGAACAAGTGCTACCAGCAAATGTTCAGGTGTAATGAACTCATCTTTAAATGTTTTAAGAATTGACCCTGCATACAACACCGCAGTGTTTAAATTTCTGCCCACTGCCTGAGCCGGCTCACCGGAAATCACCGGAAGTTTCTTCAATAACTGATCGAGGTTCTTACGAACTACGGGAATATTCACATTGTTTTTACGCAGCAAATATTCAACAGGAGAATCCTCTGCCTGCAACAATGCACTCAACAGGTGTTCGGTTTCAATAGACGGATTTTTGAGGTTATACGCCTCCTGCTGTGCTCCCTGAAATGCCTCTGCTGCCTTTACTGTGAAATTATTTAGATTCATGTTTTCAAGTATTAATTACAATAGATATCACATCAGCCGCAAATCGTTATCCAAAATGAAAATCAGGTAAATATGTCATTCAAAGTCCTTCTAAACTGCCTGCTTTGCAGTTCATTTTTCAATTTACTGTTATTCTTGCAGCCTCCCACCGCACAGGGGTACCGGGATGCCGGAGTGTGACTTACCTGCATCCTCAACCGAAACAAACGGCATAAAGCATTGAAAACGCCCGGCGATTGATAACTTGCACATACAACCTCTGTTGGAATGTTGAAAAAAGATCAATACAAAACATTTATACGTGATGCAGCACAGCAGCTGGGGTTTGACTATTGTGGCTTTTCCAAAGCTGAATTTCTGGAAGAGGATGCTCGAAGGCTTGAATCATGGCTACACCACGGCATGCATGGAAATATGGATTACATGATGAATCACTTCGATAAAAGAGTGAACCCAGCTCTGCTCGTGCCCGGTGCGCAATCCGTTATTACATTGCTCATGAATTATTTTCCGGAAAAGCAGCAGGATGAAGATGCACCTAAAATTTCAAAGTATGCGTACGGAACAGATTATCATCTGGTCATCAGAGAAAAACTGAATCATTTGTTGCAGCAAATGAGGTTACACATTGGTGCGGTTGAAGGACGTGGATTTGTGGATAGCGCACCGGTGCTGGAAAGAAGCTGGGCTGTTCGTTCCGGGTTGGGGTGGATTGGAAAAAACGGCAACCTCCTGACGAAAAAATCAGGATCTTTTTTCTTTATTGCCACCCTCATCACCGATCTGGAGGTGGAACCGGATGAGGCGTTTTCCACTGACCATTGCGGCACCTGCACCAAATGTATTGATGCCTGCCCTACGGAAGCCATATTGCCCGATAAAGTGATTGATGGCAGCAAATGTATTTCCTATTTTACCATTGAATTGAAAGAAGCCGTAATTCCTGAATCATACCGCGGACAGTTTCAGGACTGGATGTTCGGTTGTGATGTATGCCAGGATGTATGCCCCTGGAATCGTTTTGCCATTCCACACCATGAACCGGCTTTTACACCCATCCCTGAAATATTACATTTCACACCGGCTGATTGGCAGGATCTTAAAGAGGATACTTTCAGGGAAATATTCCGGCATTCTCCCCTGAAACGAGCCAAGTATAAAAACATTCAACGCAATCTTCAATTCATTCAACCCAACGCAAAGGATGATTAATCAACTGTATCAGATAGCACAGAAACCTGCCAGAAGAATTATTGGCATTATGAGCGGTACTTCCATCGACGGACTGGACATTGCACAGTGTGTGTTTCATCATACCGGAAAATCTACACAGGTAGAGGTAGAAGCATTCACCACCATACCGTACGACCCTGATTTTAAATCGGCATTGCACCGCATCGCACAAAAACAAACCGACCTTGAATTACTCACGTTATGGCATAAACGCTTTGGTGTGTACACTGCAGAGCAGGTGCTGCAGCAACTCAAACAATGGAACACGGATAAATCTACCGTGGATTTGATTGCGAGTCACGGACAAACCATTTTTCACGCGCCGTTACAAACGCATCATCAGGAAGCGTTCGGCAATGCTACGCTGCAAATAGGCGACGCCGACCAGATTGCCTGTCGTACGGGAATAATTACACTCAGCGATTTCAGACAAAAACATATAGCCGCGGGAGGTGCCGGAGCTCCGCTGGCTGCATACACCGACTGGCTGCTGTTTTCATCTGACACGCAGGATGTAGTGATGCTGAACATTGGTGGAATTGCCAATTACACATATCTGCCTTGCCAGCCATTTAAAAAGATGTTCAGCACTGATACAGGCCCCGGCAATACACTGATGGATGCATGGATGCGCACACACGAAGGACTGCCTTTTGATAAAGATGCTGCACTGGCACTTCAGGGAGAAGTGATACAACCCATGCTGGAACATTTGCTCAAGCATCCGTTCTTACATTTACCTGTCCCTAAAACTACCGGACCTGAAGCTTTTAATCTGGATATATTTGAAACCACCCAACTCAATATATTCAACAGTGCTGATGTGATGGCTACCCTGAATTACTTCACAGCATACACCATCGCTGAAAACATCAAACAATCTGCCAGTTACCTGCCACTGAAAATTTACTGCAGCGGCGGCGGAGCACACAATCCGCTTCTCATGCAACATCTGCACCAACTGTTACCCAAATGCAGTTTTCATGCAACAGAAGAAAAAAATATACCGGGAGATGCGAAGGAAGCGGTACTCATTGCCTTGCTGGCCAATGAATGTATATCCGGCAATCCGGATATTTTCGTAAGCACGGGTTTACCGGCTGTACGGATGGGCAAAATATCCCTGCCGGGATAATAGGTTTATTCTTTTCCGGACTGAACCCATTCTTTCAACTGCACCAGTGCTATGGCATACCCCTGCCCTGCAAGGTCGTCAAGAAAGATACCGGCAAATTTTTCCCAGGGATACCAGGGGAGTTTATGGATGGCTTTCCATTCAACCTGAGGCAATCCGTCAATTTCAAACACTGTGATGTCGTATAACACCGGCAACTCACCCGAACGCGTAAACGACGCCCTGATTCCTTCGCGATGTTTCTTTTCGATAAACAGTATATTCTTGTGGTTTGAACTATTCCAACGTATGGTATCACCCTGAACAGAGGGTACTGTTGAAGTATCCTTCAGCGGCGGATACCAGTTTAACCATGCTTCCGGTTGCTGAATCTGCTTCAGTATATCGGCCCGGGTTGAAGGTATCGTTTCACTCCTTACCACTACTGCCGTGCTGGGCATAAGCAATGAAAAAAGAGTGATTACGATAAAAAAACCCAGAATAACAAATGCAAAACTTTTTATACGATGTAACATATTATTCCCATTTAAATACCCGCGCGGCCAGGAGATAGGCCAGCAGGCCCCATGCCAGCAGCATGCCTATTTCAGGCATAATCTGCCACAGGTGTTTTCCTTCAAAAGCCACACTGCGCATGGCATTGTTTAAATAAGTCAGTGGCATTGCCTTGGCTATCGGCTGAAGCCAGGAAGGGAAAATTTCAATCGAGAAGAAAGTTTCTCCCAACAAAAACTGAGGCAATGTAATCAGATTGGCAACAGGAGGAATGGTACTGTCGCTCTTCGCGATGCCACTCACAAAAAATCCAAACCCCATGAACACCATCAATCCGACAAAACTCAAAAACAGCATTTCCAGCACGGTAATCCAGCCATCGATCAGTGTGAATCCGAATAAATAATGACCCACTATAATAATCACCACTGCCGTAATCATTTGAAAAATAACCTTGCTCAGCCCTTCGCCTAAAATTATAAACGACTTTCGGATAGGGGTTGCGAAAAAACGTTTCAGTACCAGTGTACTTCGGAGATTGTAAAACATAAATGCCACCCCAAACACCGCAGCACTCATCAGTGAAAAGCCTAACTGGCCGGGTAAAATAAAATCAATGGTTTTGTATTGGCGGACGGAATGAATGTCGGTCGGGTAATTGAAATCAAACTTCGCTACGGTTGGCCTTTCGGGAAATTCCTTCTGATCGATTGCGGCAATGGTGCTTTCAATCAGTGTTTTCACCTGTGGCCATTTATCGTTGCTGGAAGTAGTGCTTTCCATGCGTACCTGCAGGGGCTGATGAGGTTGTTTGTTGATATGCAACACCGCCGCGATATGCCCTTTTTGCACGGCATCTCTCATATCCGCCTCGTTGGCATAGGTAACTATTTTTACACCGGCTGTATTCGCTAATGTTCGGTAGAATGTGTTGGATGTATCTGCACCCGGTGCCAGTACAATCCTGAATCGCTGCATCCCACCGCTGTTACCAATAAATCCAAATACCATGATAAAAACAAATGGGAAGATGAAACTGAAAACAATGGCAGACGGACTTCGCAGGGTCGATCGTAAACTGGCTTTAGTAATAGCCCACATGGCGCGAAACTGGCTGTACTGCATATCTTGAATTGGGCGCTAAAATAGCATATTCACTCCACTTTCAGCAGCAGAGCCAGCCGGCGTATCAGCAAAAAAATGCACATTTGCATCCATGGCTTCCAAACAACATACCGTCTATCTGCTATTGGGCAGCAACCAGCAGGAACCTGTCGGGCAACTGTTACTGGCCGAAAAAAAGGTAGAAAAGTTCATTGGGCCAGTAATCAGAAAAAGCAGGATATATCAAACCGAAGCCTGGGGAAATGTTCCTCAACCCGATTTCCTGAACCGGGTACTGATTGTGTCAACCCAATTCAATGCAGTAACCGTACTGGAAAAAATATTGCAGATTGAACAATCCATGGGCCGGATTAGAACCAGCCGTTATGCTCCCAGGATTATTGACATTGATATTCTCTTTTACGAAAAAGAAATCATTCACATTCCTCATCTGGATGTACCTCATCCCCTGCTTGCCGAAAGAAAATTTGTACTGGTTCCACTGAATGAACTATCACCTCAGTTCATACATCCTGAAAAAAATGAATCTATTCACACATTGCTGAAAAAATGCAGGGATCCGTTGAATGTGAAAAGAATTTAATAACCCCTGTGCATCTTTCCCGTTAATTTGCACATAAACTTACACTTAGCGGAAGGAATGAAGTATCCATTTATTACAGTTGAAGGAAACATAGGAGCAGGAAAAACAACGTTATCTCAATTACTCAGTGAACATTATAATGCACGGCTGATTCTTGAAGAATTTGCCGATAACCCCTTTCTCCCTAAATTTTATGAAAACCCTTCGCAGTATGCATTTCCGCTGGAATTGTTTTTCATGGCGGAGAGATACAAACAACTCAGGGAGGTACTGGCAACACAGGATATTTTTCATCAGGTAACCATTACAGATTATCTCTTCACTAAAAGTTTGCTGTTTGCCAAAGTGAATCTGGCTGAAGAAGAATATCGCCTCTATCAAAAACTATTCGACATCATCAATCCGCACATCGTTCAGCCTGATATACTGATTTATCTGAATGCTCCTATTTCCAAATTACAGGAAAACATCAAAAAGAGAAACAGAAGTTACGAGCAGGGAATCCCCGGCGATTACCTCTCCAGCATTCAGGATATTTATACACAATTCATCCGGCAGCACAACATCATTACACTGGTGGTAGATACAACAAATGCAGATTTCATCAACAACCCGGTACATCTGCAAACCATTATTGATGCACTGGATAAAGATTATGAACCCGGTCAACATTTAATTTCCTTACCCTGATTATGATGCATGGAATCAGCACAAGCTACATATCCGCAAGATCCCTACGCTCCGCTGAAAATTCCGGAATTCAGGTATTTCATAGCCGGTCGGTTCATATACATCATGGGGATACGCATGACCGTTACTGTGCTGGGCTGGTGGATGTACACATTAACGAATAGTAAACTGGCATTGGGATTTGTAGGATTATCCGAAGTAATTCCCGCCTTGTCCTTTGCATTGTATGCCGGGCATTATATCGACAAAACGGAGAAAAGAAAACTACTGCTTAAATGTGTGGCCGGTTATGCTATCAGTATTGCGTTGCTGGCATTACTTTCCCTGCAATACTTTGAAAGCTCGTATACTCCCTGGGCCATTGCCGTGATGGTGTTTGTGGTGATTGGTATCACCGGTTTTATCCGGGCGTTTTCAGGCCCCACGTTTTCAGCCATGATATCGCAAATTGTACCCAGGGAAATGTTGCCGAATGCTGCTGCTATCAGTTCCGGAGGATGGTTAACTGCCTCCATCATTGGCCATGCCGCCGGTGGATTCTCCATTGCCTTCCTCGGAATTCACAACACCTTTTTACTGGTGGTAATATTAGTTATCGCAGCATGGATATTGTTCAGAAAACTGAAGCCCAAGCCTGCCATGCTTAAAAACCCCAAGCATCCATGGCAAAGCGTGAAAGAGGGCATCCGGCATGTGTATCAAACGAAAGAACTGATGGGCGCTTTGGTGCTGGATTTATTTGCCGTACTCTTCGGCGGTGCTGTGGCCTTGGTTCCGGTATTCGCACAAGATATCCTGAAAATTGGACCAATCGGGTTCGGATGGTTGAATGCCGCTGCTGATATCGGAGCTATCATCACGGTAACGTATCTCACTATTAAACCATTGAAAAGAAACCAGGGCCGTATTCTCTTTTACGCGATAGCAGGTTTTGGTTGTTGTATCATAATGTTTGCCTTGTCAGAGGTATTCTGGTTATCGTTTGCCGCTCTGTTGCTCAGTGGTTGTATGGATGGATTCAGTGTTATTATCCGGGGAACTATTTTACAGTTGAAAACACCGGATGAACTGAGAGGCCGTGTGGCGGCAGTAAACAGTATGTTCATCAATTCATCCAATGAACTCGGACAGTTTGAAAGTGGTGTGGCGGCAAAGCTAATGGGCACTGTACCGGCAGTAATCTTTGGTGGCTGTATGACGCTCGCCGTAGTGGTTGCCACCTGGTTTAAAGCACCTGCGTTAAGAAAAATGCAATATTAACAGCATGTTAGATGTTTGTAGTACATTCAACTTCTATTTTTGAAACATGCAGCGCAGAAAATTCATTAAAAATACGAGCGTTACGCTGGGAGCGATTGCGCTGTTCAGCAACCGGGCACTGGCAAAACTTTTCAATCAATCAGGTGGCTCGCTCCGTATGATTACAAAAGATGCCGGCATCTTCACATCGAAGGGCGGAACGATTTTGTTTAAATGGAATGACAAAGGCATTGTGGTGGTAGATACACAGTTCCCTGATTCAGCCGGTGAGTTGATTCAACTGCTGAAAACGAAAAGCTCCTCCCCTTTTAAATTGCTGATCAATACACATCATCATGCAGATCATACCTCGGGCAATATTGCTTTTAAACCGTTGGTAGATACATTGGTGTCGCATGAAAATGCCGCTGCCCACATGCAGCAGGCCGCAGAAAAATCAGGAAAGCCAACAGAGTATTTTTTACCCACGGAAACATTTTCCACAGATGCTGTATACCGTGTAGGAAAAGAAACCATCCAGTTACAGTATTGGGGACCTGCCCATACCAACGGGGATGCACTGGTTCATTTTCAGGATGCAGGCATTGTACATCTCGGTGATTTGGTTTTCAATCGCAGATATCCTTACATTGATAAAACAGCTGGTGCAAACATTTCAAACTGGATGAAAGTACTTGAAAAAACTGTGCAGAAATTTCCCGGCAGAACAAAGTTTGTATGCGGACACGCAGCCGATGGCTATGATGTACTGATTCAATCCACTGATATACTGGCGTTCAGAGATTATCTTGGCAATGCCCTGAAATTTGTTGAACAGGAAGTAAAGAACGGAAAGATCAAATCAGAAATTCTCAGCGCTACTTCCATCCCGGGGTCACCCGAATGGAAAGGGCAAGGAATTGAAAGAACTTTACAGGCAGCTTACAGCGAAGTAACCGCTCACTTGCCATAACCTGTTTTTTGTAAGAGTCCTTCTAACACAAATACCACGGCCGGACAAAAAGTTGCGTTCTTCAGGGTGATATGCTGACGCTTCAACAATACATCTTCATCTGTATACGGGAAACGGCTGCAATCAGAGGGTCGCACATCATAAATCCTGCAGGTATTATTTTCCTGTAAAAAAGGACAAGGTGCCTGCTGTGTTACATAATCTCCCTCTTCATCCAGCCTCAGAAAAGTTTCAATAAACACACCTTCCTTCATTTGCAGAAAACGGGCGATACGCTTAATGTCGGGCGTTTTGAAACGGGGAGAATATTGTTTACAGCATCCTGCACAGTCCAGGCAATTGATTTGTTGAAATGCTTCCTCGTGTAATTCAGGCAACCACTTCAATGCTTTTTGTAGCTTGATCTTTTTTAGCATCTGCCCATACACCTTAGGGTTATCCTGTTTTTTATCTTTCATCCATGCAATAATATATGCAAAAGTAAATGAAAGTGAACAGTAGCCCCCGCTGATTTAATATTGTTTTTATATCTTGTAAAAAATATTCAGAAACATGCAACAAATAATCGTTCCGTTAGATTTTTCAGAAACCTCCTTTAACGCGGCTGAATTTACAGCCGATATGTACAGCCACCGCAACGACGTAACCATCACTTTGTATCATTTTTACGAATCAGAAGAAGATATGGAACCCGCCAAGCAGTTTATGAAAAGTTTGCGGGAAAGACTCGGTGAAAAATATGTGTACATTGAAACATACATTGAAACCGGAAATGATTTTGTTGAACAACTTGCTGCTTTTGCAGCTTCTAAAAGAGCACGTTTGATTGTGATGGGGCTGACCGGTAAAACCGCCCTGGCCCAGAGATTTTCCGGTTCTAATACTTTGAAGATGGTGGAAGAAGATGTGTGTCCGGTTTTAATCATACCCCCGGATGTGCGTTACAAAAAAATACAAAATGTTCTCATCGCATCTGAAATGAGACTGAAAGAAGAAACTCCGGCACTGCTCGCGGTGAAGGAATTCTTGAAAGATATTAAACCGGCGGTACACATATTGAATGTAGACAGCAGCCATTATATTTCTCTTACGTCCGATTTTAAAGAGTCAAGAGATAAAATGGAAGCTATGCTTGCTGAATTTAAACCGGAGTTTTATTTTATGCGTTTGTTCGATTTTCATGAATCCATCAATTTGTTTTCCAAAGACAAGCAGATTGACCTGATTATAATTGCACCCAAACAACATAGTTTCTTTACCCGGCTGTTTAAAACCCAGCACACCAAAACGCTGATATACCAGAGTACGATTCCGGTACTGGCTATTAAAGATTAAAACATACACCCACCGCCCTTCCGGCGGTTTTTTTATGCTGTTTCCTGAAAGATTCCCTAAAATATCGGTACCTCCGGCATTTTTATGGCTATAGTGTAAAATCCGGCGGGTTGTTGTAAATTTGCGCAGCAATTTTAAATGCCTCCATTCTTACGGTAAACAACACCCAAATGAACTTATTCCAACAACAACAACATGCTTTTGCACAAAGGCATATCGGACCGAACGAACAAGAAACCCGGCAAATGCTTCAAACCATTGGAGCTCCTTCATTGGAAGCACTGATCGATCAAACGGTACCGTCGGGCATCCGCCTCAAAGATGAATTGGAAGTTACTCAGCCCATGAGTGAAGCCCAATACCTGCAAACCATCCAACGCATTGCTGAAAAAAATAAAGTATTTCGGTCGTTTATTGGTCAGGGTTACTACAACACTTTCGTGCCTAGTGTAATCCTGAGAAATGTGTTTGAAAACCCGGGATGGTATACCCAGTATACGCCATATCAGGCCGAAATTGCACAGGGGCGACTGGAAAGCTTGCTAAACTTTCAAACCATGGTGAGTGATTTAACAGCACTGCCCATTGCCAATGCCAGTTTGCTGGATGAAGGTACAGCTGCTGCAGAAGCCATGGCCATGTTGTTCAACCATAAAAACAAAGACCACGACCACGTAACAGCACCGAAGTTTTTTGCAGATGAAAATCTGTTTCAACAAACACTGGATGTGTTACATACCCGGGCAAAGCCGCTCGAAATAGAAATTGTAGTTGGAAATTTCCAAAACGCCACGTTGGATGAAAGTTATTTCGGTGCCATTGTTCAATATCCCGACAGCCGTGGAGCTATCCATGATTTCAGAACATTCATTCAGGCTGCACACAACGTTCAGGCGAAAGTGATTATGGCAACCGATTTACTGGCGCTCACCCTCCTCACCCCTCCCGGTGAACTGGGTGCAGATGTGGCGGTAGGTTCTACACAACGTTTCGGCGTGCCCATGGGTTTTGGCGGACCACATGCTGCGTTCTTTTCCACGCTGGATGAATTCAAGCGAAACATTCCCGGAAGAATTATCGGAGTGAGCATAGACGCTGATAACAACCGCTGCCTGCGTATGGCCCTGCAAACACGCGAGCAACATATCCGCAGAGAAAAAGCCACCAGTAATATCTGCACTGCTCAGGCCTTGTTGGCTAATATGGCAGCTATGTATGCCGTATATCATGGATCAGATGGTTTAAAAATTATTGCCAAACGCATCAACCTGTTAACCTCCACGTTGGCGAATGAATTAACCCATGCGGGTTTTGCAGTGGAACATGATGCTTTCTTTGATACCATCAGCATTCAACTGAATAATGCCGAAGCGTTACGCACTCTGGCGGAACAACAGCAAATGAATTTCCATTATCAGGGCAACCGTGTTACGATATCATTGGATGAAACCACCACTCCATCGGATGTACTGGATATCATTCATGTATTTGCACAACTCAACGGTAGTGATTCGGCAGAAGCACATTTTGAGGAGGATGCTATCCTGAATCATATTCCCGGCGCCCTCACGCGTACTTCACCATACCTCACACATCCGGTGTTTCATAATCACAGAAGTGAAAGTGAGATGATGCGTTACATCAAACAACTGGAAAATAAAGACCTGAGTTTGAATACCTCCATGATTTCACTGGGAAGCTGTACAATGAAACTAAATGCCGCAACACAAATGATGCCTGTGAGTTGGGCTGCATGGAATGCCATTCACCCGTTTGCACCGGCAGATCAATGGCAGGGTTATCAGCTAATCATTAATCAGCTGGAAAAGTGGTTGAGCGCTGTTACAGGATTTGCCGCCACTTCCCTTCAACCCAACAGTGGTGCACAGGGAGAGTATGCCGGTTTATTAACCATCAGGGCGTATCATGAAGACCATAACAACAGCCACAGAAACATCATCCTGATTCCAATTTCTGCACATGGCACCAATCCGGCATCTGCAGTAATGGCCGGATTTAAAGTGGTTGTTACAAAGTGCGACGCAGCAGGTAATATCGATGTAGAAGATTTACGTGCACAGGCTGAAAAATATAAAGACACACTCGCCGGCTTAATGGTAACCTATCCCAGCACACACGGCGTGTTTGAAGAAAGCATCCGTGAAATATGTCAGATCATCCACAACTATGGCGGATTGGTGTACATGGACGGAGCCAATATGAATGCACAGGTGGGACTGACCAGTCCGGGCAACATTGGAGCAGACGTTTGCCATCTGAACCTGCATAAAACCTTTGCTATTCCACATGGTGGCGGAGGCCCGGGCATGGGACCCATTTGCGTAAACGAAAAACTGGCACCTTACTTACCGGGCCATTTCGGGATTACCGATAAAACCGGTAAATCCATTTCTCCTGTAAGTGCCGCACCGTTTGGCAGCGCCAGCATCCTGCTCATCAGTTATGCTTACATACAGTTACTGGGAAGCACCGGTTTAAAACAAAGCACCATGTATGCCATCCTGAATGCGAACTACATGAAGGCAAGACTTGAAAAAGAATTTCCGATTTTATATTCGGGTATGAATAACCGTTGTGCACATGAATTTATTGTTGATTTAAGACCTTTCAAACAATCGGCCGGAATTGAAGCGGAAGACGTGGCCAAAAGGCTGATGGATTATAACTTCCATGCCCCTACACTTAGCTTCCCGGTTCCGGGCACCATTATGATTGAACCCACTGAAAGCGAGGACAAAGGTGAGCTGGACAGATTCTGTGATGCATTGCTGAGTATCCGCAAAGAAATCAGAGATATTGAGGAAGGCAGAAGTGATAAGTCTAACAACGTATTGAAAAACGCACCACATACACAGGCGGCTGTTTGTAGTTCAGACTGGAACAGGCCTTACACCCGTGAAGCAGCGGCGTTCCCGCTGGAGTATGTGAAGAACAACAAATTCTGGCCATCCGTAAGCCGGGTGAACAACACCGCAGGAGACCGTAACCTGATCTGCACCTGCGAGCCCGTAAGCGCGTATGCTTAATGCAAAAGAAAAATAACAGTAGCCGTGGAAAAACTCCACGGCTTTTTTATGTATAGAGAATTTCGTAGTAATCTTTGGCCATGCGGTTACTGTCGAACTGCCAGCGCACATCACGCATTCCATTTTTCATGATCTGACGCCAGATGCCGGGATTATCATAATAAATCGGCAGAATCTGATTTTCAAGGATGTCAAAAATCTTTTCGGTATCGTATTCATCCATTTCGTGTTCCGACATAGATGCATAATCAGTGAGCGGAACTACAAAACCGTTGTTGCCATGGTTCACAAATTCACGTATCCAACCGTCATTTGTACTGAAGTTCACTGCACCGTTCATGGCCGCAGTCATGCCACTGGTTCCACTGGCTTCACGCGTTACCCGCGGGTTGTTCAGCCATACGTCGGCAGCCTGCTTTAAGCGTTTGCTCAAGGCAAGCTCATACCCCAGGCACACGGCCATGTTATCGTATTGTTTGCTCAGGTAAATCAGTTCGTTGAACACGTTTACCGAAGCATAATCCAGCGGATAAGGTTTTCCCGCCCACACAATTTGTACCGGATACTGTTTGTTGGTCATGAGCGCATGAAAACGTTCTTCATGTTGGGTAATCAGGTTTGCCCGCTTGTATCCGGCCAACCTCCTGGCCCACACGATGGTAAGCACATCCGGATTGAACAGTTTACCGGAGTTGTCTGCAATCAGATCCATCGCCCGCTTTTTGAGGTAACGTTTGCGGTCGATAAAAGCATCAATCTTGTGATCTTCCATGTGTGCATACATCTGCTTATCGGCCCAGTAATGCCAGTTCTGAGCATTGGTTATGGAACGGATGGGTGCGATATGTTCGAAACGACTCCACATCTGCCGGCTCACTTCGCCATGCAACTGACTAACGCCATTGGCTAAACGCGACATACGCAGCGCTGCCAGTGAGTGATTGAACATATTGTCTCCGTCAGTGCCCAAACGCCTTACCTCATCCATGGGAATGCCACAGAAATAATTCATTTTCTCACACAAATGAATGTCGTGCTTTTCATTGCCCGCTTCTTCAGGCGTGTGGGTGGTGAACACCACCTTTCGCTTAACAGCATTCAGATCGCCTGACTTATTGTACAAATAAAAGGCACCGCTTACCGCATGTGCTTCATTGAAATGGTAGAGTTCGGCATTGTAATGCAATATTTCGCAAAGCTTGATGCCCCCCACGCCCAGTAAAATAAACTGAGCCAGTTTGGTAGAGGCATTGGCATCGTACAACCGGTGGGTGATGGTTTGAGACACGTGATCGTTCTCAGGCAAATCGGTACTCAGCAAAAATAAGGGTGCTGATTTAAACACTTCAGGGTCGAGGTACCATGCTTTTACCCATACCGGATGCCCATGCACCGTCACCGGAAATTTAATGCCGGTATCAATGAGGAAATTATACAACTTTTCATTCCATTCCACATTGAGCGTTTGATCCGGATTTCTACCCTGATCGTAATACCCATACTTCCACAGAATGCCAATGCCAATAAGCCCCTGCCGCAATTCGTAGGCACTGCGCAGGTGCGACCCGCTTAAGAAACCTAAGCCGCCACTGTATATTTTTAATGGCTGATGGATGGCAAACTCCATTGAGAAATAGGCAACTCGCTTTGAATATGCCGGGGAGAGAGGATATGGGAACTGAAACTGACTAAAATTCATACTTTATAAATTCGATTGCAATATAAACCCTTTTGCGAAAAGCATTTTTGAATAAAGCACAGTCTGTTTTTAGATAAATAATAATAAAATGTTAGATTTGTCTAAATAACGAGCACCCGGAACTGCATGAAGGCTGAATTTAAAGACGGACAATCCCTCAGTGATGTACATGAAAGTGTACACACGGCCACCCAGGCAAAAGGCTGGAGGAAAGTATTTGCTTTCCTCGGTCCGGCTTATCTCGTAAGTGTGGGTTACATGGATCCCGGCAACTGGGCCACCGACATCGCGGGCGGGAGTCAGTTCGGTTACAAACTGGTATGGGTGTTGCTGATGAGCAACCTGATGGCACTCCTGCTCCAAGGGCTATCGGCACGTTTGGGAATTGTGCGGGGGCGAGACCTGGCACAGGCTAACAGGGAGGCATATCCGAAACCCGTAAACTTCATGCTGTACATCCTGGCTGAGATTGCCATTGCGGCCACCGATTTGGCAGAGGTACTGGGTATGGCCATCGGAATTCAACTCCTCACCGGTTTACCATTGATCTGGGGTGTGAGCATCACCATCCTCGATACTTTTCTGTTGTTGTATCTCCAACGACTGGGCATCCGTAAAATGGAAGCTTTCATTATTACCCTTGTGGCCATCATCGCCCTTTGTTTTTTTATTCAGATTTTTATGGCAAAGCCCGAACCGGCAGAAGTGCTCGCAGGTTTTGTACCGTCAATCCCCAACAGTCAAGCGCTGTACATTGCCATCGGAATTATTGGCGCAACCGTTATGCCGCACAACCTGTACCTGCATTCCGCCCTGGTTCAAACCAGAAAAATTGAAAAATCACCCGAAGGCATCCGTAAGGCCATCTACTATAACCGCATTGATACCACCATCGCACTCAACATTGCCTTTCTGGTGAATGCGGCCATTCTTGTGCTGGCGGCTACGGTGTTTTACAAAACCGGGAACGCACATGTGGCTGAGATTAAAGAGGCCCACCGTTTGTTGCCGGGGTTTCTCGGCGAAACCGCGCCTGTATTGTTTGCGCTGGCACTCATTGCGGCAGGACAAAGCTCAACGGTTACGGGTACACTAGCCGGACAAATTGTGATGGAAGGCTATCTGCGATTAAGGATCAATCCAATCCTGCGGAGATTGATTACCCGCCTCATTGCGGTTATTCCCGCCTTCTTCGTTATACTCATTGCCGGGGAAGATCAGGTGGATACCTTATTGGTTTTTAGCCAGGTGGTCCTGAGCCTGCAATTAGGTTTCGCCATCATACCACTGATTTATTTCGTGAGCGATAAAAAAACCATGGGTGCATTTGCTATTCGCCCCCATGTACAATTCCTGGCCTGGCTGATGGCCGCCGTACTGATTTTCCTGAACCTGAACATGCTCGTTAATGAAGTGAAACCGGTATTTGCGGGTGAGGCTCTTGCACCCAAAATCTGGATTATTTTGTCGGTATTGCTGTTCGGGGCTTTGCTGCTGTATATTTTGCTGTTCCCTCATCTAAAAAAGAGTGCCATCAAACAAAGCATCTTCATGCATGAAAAAGGAAGCAGCATTGATATTGAACATCCGGTTTACCACCGCATTGCAGTAACGCTCGATTTTTCGGGCAACGAAGAAAAACTTCTATCGCACGCCATTGCACAGGGCCATCCTCAAACTCATTATTACCTCTTACATATTGTGGAAAGTGCCGGGGCCGGACTTCACGGTAAAGACAGCAATGATTATGAAACCCGCAAAGACAGAGAAACACTCGAACATTATGTGCAGGTGCTCCGGCAAAAAGGTTTTGAAGCCACCGGCTTGCTTGGGTTTAGAAACAGAACCAAAGAGATTGAACGACTGACAACGGAATGCAATGCACAGTTATTAATTATGGGCGCCCACGGCCATCGTGGTATTAAAGATTTTATTTTTGGTTCAACCGTGAATGCGGTGAGACACCGATTGGATATACCCGTACTAGTTGTTAAAACTTAGCCTCACGCACTGCTTTATCTAACCGTTCGTTCCATTGCACCTGAATGTCTGGTTCCAGTCCGTTGCGTGTATCCGTATCATACTCATCCTGCATTCGGTGCATGGCCTTCACCCCTTCGTCGTATAAAGCAGGTAGCAGCGTTTTATAATTTTTATCCGTGAAGCGGGTTTCTCTCACTTTCTTTACAAATTCCAGTGTGGCGAGATAGCTGATATCAAAATGCAATTGCTCATGCTTTAATACATACGGCGTTTTGCGGTCGGGCTTCACCCATGATTTCTCTTTATCAAAAAAGCAATACACTTTAATGTGGATGATATTCTGTTCATCAGACCGGTAGATGCCCGCTGTATATCCAAACCCCGAAACGGTGATAGCCGCTGAGCGTCCCTGCAGTTGAGGAGCGCCTTTAAAATCACTCCAGATCAGTGGCCGCTCTTTGGAATAATAAATGGTTGAAGCAACAGGCAGTTTGGAAGTTTCTGTCCATTCAATGGTAGGTGTTAACACCACATCCTGTTCCTTTGTGGGCATCAGGGTCATTAATATCATCCAAATCCACATGGCTATTGATTTAGTTCATTTGAAAATAAACAAACCATACCAGAGGAGATACTAATGAAATGTAATTTGTAAAAAAATTATGAAACGGAACGACCGAGACGGCGATGTACAGCGTTGGCCAGCTCCTGCATTGAAAGCTTTTCCATACAGTTGAAATGTTCGCGCGGGCAAGATTCAGCGCCATATTTATTACACGGCTGGCAATGCAAATGCATCAGGAAGTTTTCATATTTGCCCTGGTACCTGGCATCAGAACCATAATAGGGCTCCACCTGTAACTTCGGGGAAGTACTCCCCCACACAGCAATCACCGGGCGCTGATACGCACAGGCAATATATTGCATACCGGTATCGTGTGAAACAATCAGTTTAGCCTTTTGAATCAAATCTGCACATTCATTCAAACTAAACTTAGCTGTGGCATTATAAATCTTTACCGGATCGGTTGCGGCAATTTCATCCCCTTCAGCGGCTTCGGTAGGCCCGCCCAACAGAATGATGGGATGCTGAATGAGGGCGCATAATTTTTTCAGTTGATGAACGGGCAGCTTCTTGGTACGGTGATTCGCTCCAATTACAATACCGATATATCCGGCATGGTGAGAGGTTGGAATATCGTCATAGCCAACAGTGTCATCTTTCGAAATAAAATAATCCAATCCATGCCCGTCATCTTTTACACCCACAATTTTAGCTGCGTCTATGCATCGCTGTGTGATATGACGCTTAGGCATAAAGTTCAATCCGAGTTTGGTCAGAAAAAACTTTTGAACATTCAACTTATCTATTACCGATGTTTTGGTTTTGAGTGCACGCCTGATTTTGTGGCTTCTGAAATTGTTGTGTAAATCAATCACCACATCAAAATTTTCTTTTTTGAGTGTGTCGATCAATCCATCCCAATCTTCATCGAGGTAGTGAAACTTATCGATATATGGATTTTCGCTGGTAACTGCCTTAAACCTGAGTTTAGTTACAAAATGCAGTTCAGCCTGTTCAACCTGTTTTTTAATCAGCCGAAATACCGGTGTCGTTAGCACGATATCTCCAATGGAAGAAAATCGGATGACTAATATTTTCGGCATACCGGTATTTTATTCCGGAAGATCAGTCTCCTTGTGTGGAGCAACTTCCGTTTTCTTTTTATTAAAAAACAATTTATAAATAACAGGTGCAGTAGTAATCAGTACAATGATCAGGATGATGATTTCAAGATGATCTTTCAAATGGAAATCATACGATTTTACCAGGAATGCATTCAGATAGTGTCCGGCAAAAATCAGCGAGAAACCCCAGGCAATGGAACCCACGATATTATAGAACATGAATTTTTTACGTTCCATTCCCACGATACCGGCCACAATAGGCGCAAACGTGCGGATGATGGGCAGGAATCTGGCTACCACAATAGTGCCTCCTCCATTCTCCTCATAAAAATCGTGTGCCTTATAGAGGTATTTCTTTTTAAAGAAGAAACTGTCTTTTCGTTTATATAGTGCCGGTCCGGATTTCTTCCCAAACCAATACCCTACCATATTGCCGATGATACCGGCGATGGCAATCATAGATGATAACAGGAATACATGCAAGAAATCACTTTGCAAATCAACCCCCAACCCTTTTACCATTAATTCGGAGCTGTAAATTCCACTTACGAACAACAGAGAATCACCCGGAAGAAAAAAACCGGCGAACAAACCTGTTTCAGCAAAAACGATGAAAAGTACCAGCCATAATCCACCATTGGCAATGTAAAACTCCGGATTCAGTAAATCCTTGAATGTAAACTGTAAAAATTCCATGTGCAAATAAACGATAATTTTTTCTGAACCTGAACAATTAGAAAGGTGTAATAAATTGTTAATGAAAGCTATAGGGTATTTCAGCCTTCAAACGACTGAGCCTTCTGATCATCAAATTCCCCTTCCCAACGGGCTATCACACAACTGGCCAGGGTGTTCCCTATTACGTTCACGGAAGTGCGGGCCATATCCATCAGCTCATCAATTCCCAGAATGGCCATAATCGGCCAGAGCGGCAATCCGAAAGATGCGGCAGTACCCAGTAAGATCACCAGCGACGCCCGCGGTACACCTGCTACTCCTTTGCTGGTAAGCATGAGCGTTAGTCCCATAATAATCTGTTCACCTATCGATAAATCAATGCCTGCCGCCTGAGCCACGAAAACCGCGGCAAGCGATAAATAGAGTGTAGTACCATCCAGGTTAAATGTATAACCCGTTGGGAGAACGAATGATACAATCTTTCCGGGTACCCCAAATTTTTCCATGTTTTCCATGGCCTTGGGCAATGCGGATTCTGAACTGGTAGTGGCGAACGCAATGGAAACCGGTTCGGAGATGGCTTTAATGAAATTTTTGATGGGAATTTTAATGATCAGGGCCACCGGTAACAGTACCAGCAACAGGAATACAATTAACGCTATATATAATGTAATTAGCAACTGAAAGAGGTTTCCCAAAACTTCCAGTCCCAGATGTCCTACTGTTACGGCAATGGCTGCGCCCACTCCAAAAGGAGCAAAGTACATGATGATGTTGGTGAACTTAAACATTACCTCGGCCAGACTTTCAGAAAACTCAAGCATGGGTTTCTTCTTGGCATTGGGCAGCATGGCGAGGGCAATACCGAAGATGATACTGAACACTACGATGGGGAGCACATCGCCATGATAAACAGACTTAGCAAAATTTTCTGGGAAAATATGTAGGATAACATCCTGCCAGCCCTGTGCTTTCACATCGGGCAATTCTTCCTTCAATCCTTCCGGAACGAGTATACCCTTTCCGGCCCCGCTGATGTTGATAGCGATTAGTCCGATGATTAGCGCGATGGTAGTTACCACTTCAAAATACAGAATGGATTTCCAACCCATCCTTCCCACCTGTTTTAAACTGGAATGCCCGGCAATGCCCACCACCAGGGTGGCAAAAAGAATTGGGGCAATAACGGTCTTCACTAAACGAAGAAATATCTGGCTCAGCACTTTCAGGTTCTGAGAAAACGCCGGAAAGTCCATACCGATATTGATACCAATCACCATACTCACTAAAATCCACGTAGTAAGTGAACGTTTAAAAACTGCATAGGCACACAGTGCAACAATCAGCGCCCAGCGCAGTGTTTTCAATACTAATTCAGGAACTGCTACCCATTCATACAAATGGAGGGCATAAACAACAGCGAGGATGGTAAACAATAACAGAGAGAGAATTCCCGTACTTCTTCTATTCATTAGCTATGGTATTGTGCGGGGATAAAACTAACCGATTGCATTAATACAGTGAAATTTTATTTATTTACCGGTGGCAGATGATATAGTTTTTTTACAATATGAACCTTCGCAAATATTTGATTTTAGTGCATTCCTGAACTTACCGGTGGTAACAAAAATCATTCAGGTTCAGCATTTAGTAAAATTATTCATTATTTTTCCGCTCAAATTACCAAAACAACTTGTATGAGTATATTCGTGAAAAAGCCTATCAGTACCTTACTGAATGAGGCCGGAGAAACCGGTGAACATTCTTTAAAACGTACTTTAGGCGGTTGGGGGCTTGTAGCTCTGGGTATAGGCGCCATCATTGGTGCGGGATTGTTTGTTCGTACTGCGGCAGCGGCGGCTCAAAATGCCGGTCCTTCCGTAACCATCGGTTTCTTGCTGGCTGCTTTAGGTTGTGCCCTTGCGGGATTATGTTATGCTGAGTTATCATCCTCCATTCCCATTTCAGGAAGTGCATACACTTACACTTATGCCACCATGGGTGAATTTTTAGCGTGGATTATTGGCTGGGATTTGGTATTAGAATATGCGGTGGGTGCCGCTACGGTGGGTATTGCCTGGAGCGAATACCTGAATAATTTATTGGTGGAAGTATTCAATGTGAGTCCGATACCTTACCAATGGTGCCACTCTCCTTTTCAAACTTCACCCGACGGGGTCAGTGGAATTGTGAACATTCCTGCCCTAGCCATTGTAACGGCGATCAGTTTACTGCTCATCAGAGGAACCCGCGAATCAGCCTTTGTTAATAACATTATTGTAATTGTAAAGGTAGCCATCGTAGTGCTGATCATTGCGCTGGGCTGGGGATTCATCAACGAAGCCAACCATGCCAATTACATTCCGGAACCACAGAAATATGTTGACCATCAGGGGATCACTTACAATTTTGGTGGCATCATGGGGATTCTGGGAGCTGCCGGAACGGTGTTCTTTGCCTTCATTGGATTTGACGCAGTGAGTACCGCGGCTCAGGAAACCAAAAACCCTAAAAAGGATATGCCCTTCGGAATTTTGGGATCACTGATAATTTGTACCATATTATATGTATTGTTTGCACACGTATTAACCGGATTGGTGCCGCTCGATTTCTTCCG
>ENA-UOUJ01000041-UOUJ01000041.1-activated-sludge-metagenome-genome-assembly--contig:-NODE-41-length-124413-cov-7.628476_pt1 | contig 124413 bp, 113 predicted proteins | sample MGYA00249839_ERZ747224 | MGnify/ENA primary metagenome ERZ747224 (study PRJEB28782, sample SAMN03220277) | activated sludge metagenome | biome: wastewater; feature: sewage sludge; material... | reverse complement strand
GGTCCGCCCCACAGGGAGGGGTCCAGGGCCAACCGCGCCGGGGGCCGGCCCGGGACCTCGAGACAGCAGGTTCCTCCCTGGCCGGTCACGGACAGCAGGGGAAACCCCTCGGCGGCCAGCGTCGTCGCCAGGTGCGCGTCGCGGCCCACGTCGAGCACGGTCCAGCGGAAGGTGTCGACGGTGGCATCGATCACGGGCAGCAGCTGCGCGGGAGGACCCGTCATGCTCCCCCAGCGCACCCCGCCGGCCACCGGGAGCCGGCCGGCCAGGGCGGGGCCGGGCGTCGGTCCCAGGACCTCCGTCAGGGCGGAGGCCTCGGAGTTCGCCCGGAGGCGGGCGTCCAGCCCGCCCCCGGTGCCCCGCAGGTCCACGAGCACCCCGCGGCCGGGCCCGCCCAGCAGCAGGGTGAGTCCCCACGGCAGGCCGGGCCAGCCGTCATCACCACCGGGGCCGTCACCCTGGTGGGCCAGGATGAGCGCCCGGCCCGGCAGGTGGGGGTCGACGCTGCGGGCCAGCATGCGGCACAGCGGCCGTGACCGGGTGGGCAGCGTCAGGGTGGACGGATCCGGGTTCGTCGATGCCGTCCCGTCCAGCGTCACGGCGGCCACGCCGACGGCGCTGGTTCGCGGCCCGGTCGTGGGCCCGCCCGCCAGGTGGCCGCTGATGACCATGACCGGTTCCCGTCCGTGGGCGGACGAGAATTGCGCGAGGGCGTCGGGGACGGTCCCCGGCTGAGGGGACTGCACGTGCAACCGGTGCCCGACGGCCGCCACGCAGGCCGCGACCTCGTGCAGCAGCCGGGTCGCGAGCGTCCCGGATTCGGGGGGTGGCAGATACAGCACGGGGAGCGGGACCGCAGCGGTACTGGTCATGGTCCGAGCGTGCCCGTCCGGGCCGGTGCGGTGCAGGCCGGGCGCCTCGCCCCGGGGACGGCTCCCCGGGGGCGGGCCCCTGTGCAGGAGCGGGCGGGGTGCTCAGGGCCGGTGCACGGGGACCGGCTGGGAGGCGTCCCAGCCGCTGATGTCGATCACCCGTTCCCGGTCCCAGTCCTGGGCCCAGCCGAGCAGTTCGAGGATCCGGTCGAGGACGATGGCGGTGAAGCCCCAGACGAGGGTGTCCGAGACGAGGAACCCGGGGCTGCGGAAGCGGCGGGCGCCCACGGAGGGCTCGGCGCTGCGACTGGTCGTGATCCGGTTGGCCGGGTCCACCAGGTCGGCCACGGGCACCCGGAACACCCGGGTGGCCTCCCCCTCATCCACCACGAACACGTCTGAGGGCCGGTCCCACCAGCCGACCACGGGGGTGACCCGGAAGTTCGTCACCGTCAACGGCGCCGGCGGCAGGCTCCCCAGCACCCGGACCCCGTGAGGGTCCAGTCCCGTCTCCTCCTGGGCCTCCCGCAGGGCGGTGGCCACGTGGTCGGCGTCCTCGGGGTCCTTCCGGCCCCCGGGAAAGGCCACCTGCCCGGGGTGCTTGCGCAGGTGCAGGGCCCGCTGGGTGAGCAGCAGGTCCAGGTCCTCGGGCACGGCGTCGGTGTGGAAGTGCGAGGGCCGCCGGTCCAGGGCCCCGAAGAGCACCAGGACGGCCGATTCGGCCGGTACCCCCGCCCCGGGCTCCAGGTCCACGCCGAAGTCCCAGCCGCGGCCGTCGTCGGGAAGCCGGTTCGGCCGGTCGCCCCGGGCCATGCCGGGCCCCAGGACGCCGTACCGGGCCACCAGCGCTCGCAGGTCCGCCAGCGCACCGTCGATCTCCATCATGCTCCCAGACTGTATCCCTCGGCCCGCAGCTGTGCCCGCGTGGCCCCGGCCAGCATCCGCGCGTGCAGTTCCTCGCGCCCCGGGGCCAGTTCGTACTTCAGCAGTCCCACCGCCGCTACCGGGTCCGTCTCCCCGATCCCGTAGGAGGGGCACCACCGCGCCACGGGGCAGGCGCCGCAGGCCGGACGCTTGGCGTGGCAGACCCGGCGGCCGTGGAAGATGAGCCGGTGGGAGAGCATGGTCCAGTCCCGGCGCTCGAACAGGGCGGCGACCTCCTGCTCCACCTTCACCGGGTCCTGCTGCGCGGTGAACCCCAGGCGCCGGGCCAGCCGGCCGAAGTGGGTGTCCACGGTGAGCCCGGGGACACCGAAGGCGTTGCCGAGCACCACGAAGGCGGTCTTGCGGCCCACCCCGGGCAGCGCCACGAGGTCGTCCAGCCGGCCGGGGACCTCCCCGCCGTGGCGTTCGACGAGGACCCGGGACAGCCCCTGGATGGCCGCCGCCTTGTTCCGGTAGAACCCCAGCGGCCGGACGAGCTCCTGGAGCTCGCGCTCGTCCGCGTGGGCCATCGCCTCGGCGTCGGGGAACCGAGCGAACAGCGCCGGGGTGGTCGCGTTGACGCGCACGTCCGTGGTCTGGGCGGACAGCACCGTGGCCACGAGCAGTTCGAAGGGCGTGGTGAAGTCCAGTTCGGCGACCGCGTAGGGGTAGGCCTCCGCCAGGACCCGGTTGATCCTGCGGGCCCGGCGGGTGAGGCCGAGCCGGGTCTCGCTCACGCCCGCTCGATGTCGGACAGGTCCCTCAGCACCCCGGTCCGTCCGTCGGTGTTCTGCACCAGGAACTCGTGGCCGCGGTCCTCGAGCGCGAGGATCCAGCCGCCGGGCTCGAGGCCGAACGCGGGGCTGCCGTCCTCGGGGTTCACGGTCCACCGCGGGGTCCCGACGGCGAACCAGAACGCCTCGTAGCCCGCCGGCTCGGTCCCGCGGGGCGCGGCCGGCTCCCCGAGGGGTTCCTCCGTCTCCTCGACGGGTTCCGGCACCTCGGTGCCGGGAGCACCGAAGGCGGCGGTCGCGGAGGCCTCGGCCTCCTCCGTGGTCCGCGGGCGCAACCGCGTCGCGCCCAGGTCCTCGTCGATCTCGGCCCCGGAGGGCTGTCCCGGCTCCGCCCCGGGCTCCGGAGTCTCCTGCGCGTGGGTGTCCTGCGCGTGGGCGACCGCGGCGGGGGTGGGCCACGGGCCGGAGGCCGTCCCACCCGGCTGCGGTGCCGACGTCGTGCCCTCGGCGGCCTCGGGGGCCTCACGGGGCGCCGGGGTCTCGGGGGCCGCGACGGCGGCCGGCCGGGGACGGCGCGCCGCGGACGAGGCGAGCACGCGGGTCATCACGCCGCGCAGCGGCGAGGTGAGGACCATGCCGAGCGCGCCGAGCAGCCCGATCAGGAAGACCGGGTTCAGCGTGGTGACGACGCTGCTGAAGAAGAAGGCCAGCGCGAGCCAGGAGGCCACGTGGCAGAACTGCTCGGTGGACAGCGATCCCACGCGGGGTCCGTCCAGGCCGCTGACGCCCCGGGACAGCACGAGGCCGGCGGCCACGAGGGGCACCACGACGCCCACGCCCAGGAAGAACACGCCGGGGGTGTTCCACAGGTTCTGCCGCAGGGTGCCCAGCGGCACGACGGAGCCCACGAGGATCACCAGGACGGCGAGGAAGAAGCCCAGGTCCCAGCGGTCCAGCCGCAGTCCTCCGCCGGTACGCGCGGGCGCCTTCCGGCCACGGTGCGATGCGATGCTCATGTGCGTCCTCCTGGTGTCCCCTTCGGGCCCCCTCAGGCCCGTGTTCTTCTCGGGAACCATTCAATCAGTCTTCGCGCGCAATGCTCTGCACGCGATGGCCTCGGACGTTAGGCTGTCCCTGCGGGCCCTGTGATGGGCGTTACACCAACGACTCAGGCGTGGCCCGGTACGAGATCTTCCGCACCGAAGGAGTACGCATGTCGACGTCCACTTCCGGCGAATCCGCCTCCGGCTCCATGGACCCCCTGCTGGTGGAGAGGCGCACCTTCCCGCCCTCCGAGCAGTTCGCCGCGCAGGCCGTGGCCACCGCCGAGCGCTATGAGCAGGCCGCGGCCGACCGGCTGGGCTACTGGGCCGACCAGGCCCGTGAGGTGCTGCACTGGGAGCAGGACTTCACCGAGGTCCTGGACTGGTCGGACGCCCCGTTCGCGAAGTGGTTCGTGGGCGGCACCACCAACGCCGCGTACAACGCCCTGGACCGCCACGTGGAGGCCGGCCACGGTGACCGCGTGGCCATCCACTTCGAGGGTGAGCCCGGGGACACCCGGACCTGGACCTACGCCGAGCTGGCCGCCGAGGTGCGTCGCGCCGCCAACGCCTTCGAGTCCCTCGGCGTGACCAAGGGCGACCGCGTGGCCGTCTACCTGCCGATGATCCCCGAGGCCGTCATCACCATGCTCGCCTGTGCGCGCATCGGCGCGGTGCACTCCGTGGTGTTCGGCGGTTTCTCCGCCGACGCCCTGCGCTCGCGCATCGACGACGCCGAGGCCAAGCTCGTGGTGACCGCCGACGGCTCCTGGCGCCGCGGCAAGCCCTCGATGCTCAAGCCCGCCGTGGACGCGGCCCTGTCCGCGCCCGGCCACGCCGTGTCCAACGTCCTGGTGGTCCGCCGCAACGAGCAGGACGTGGAGTGGACCGACGGCCGGGACCTGTGGTGGCACGACGCGCTCCGGGCCGCCTCCGACGAGCACGAACTGGTCTGGCACGACTCCGAGCACCCGCTGTTCATCCTCTACACCTCCGGCACCACCGGCAAGCCCAAGGGCATCCTGCACACCACCGGCGGATACCTGGTCCAGGGCGCCGTGACCCACCGCGACACCTTCGACCTGCACCCCGAGACGGACGTGTACTGGTGCACCGCCGACGTCGGCTGGGTCACCGGGCACTCCTACGTCGCCTACGCCCCCCTGGTGAACGGCGCCACCCAGGTGCTCTACGAGGGCACCCCGGACTTCCCGCACAACGGCCGCTGGTGGGAGCTGGTGCAGAAGTACGGGATCACCATCGTCTACACCGCGCCCACCGCGATCCGCACCATGATGAAGTGGGGCCGGTCCATCCCGGACTCCTTCGACCTGTCCTCCGTGCGCGTCCTGGGCTCGGTGGGCGAGCCCATCAACCCCGAGGCGTGGCTGTGGTACCGGGACGTCATCGGTGCGAACGCCGGGGCCGGGACGAAGAACGACGACGGCTCCGTCACCCCGGGTCCGCGCAAGCAGGACCCTGCCCCGATCGTGGACACCTGGTGGCAGACGGAGACCGGCGCGCACATGATCGCCCCGCTGCCCGGCGTCACCGCCGCCAAGCCCGGTTCCGCCCAGGTGCCCGTCCCCGGCATCACCGTGGACGTGGTGGACGAGGCGGGCAACTCCCTGCCCAACGACTCCGCCGGCTTCCTCGTGATCAGGGATCCGTGGCCGGCCATGCTCCGCGGCATCTGGGGTGACCCCGAGCGCTACAAGGACACCTACTGGTCCCGGTTCGAGGACATGTACTTCGCCGGGGACGGGGCCCGCCGGGACGAGGACGGGGATGTCTGGGTCACCGGCCGCGTGGACGACGTCATGAACGTCTCCGGGCACCGGCTGTCCACCTCGGAGATCGAGTCCGCCCTGGTCTCGCATCCGATCGTGGCCGAGTCCGCCGTGGTGGGCGCCACCGACGCCACCACCGGCCAGGCCGTCGTCGCGTTCGTGATCGTCACGGAGGAGGCCGGTCAGGTCGACCAGGCCGAGACGGAGCAGACGCTGCGCAACCACGTGGCGCGGGAGATCGGCGCGATCGCCAAGCCCAAGCACATCCTGGTGGTGCCCGAGCTGCCCAAGACCCGCTCCGGCAAGATCATGCGCCGCCTGCTCAAGGACGTCGCCGAGGGCCGGGACCCGGGCGATGCCTCGACCCTGTCCGACCCGACGATCATGCAGCAGATCGCCCAGTCGCTGCGCACGTAACCGCGGTGACACGAAGGCCCCGGACCGCGAGGTCCGGGGCCTTCGTCGTTGGCGGAGGTGTCAGGTCGTCGGGCCGGGCGCGATGCCCTCCTCGCCGGAGAGGTGGTCCGGGTTCTTCAGCAGGTGGATGAGCGAGGCGACCATGCCGCCCCACACCACCACGATGGCGACGACCAAGAACAGGATGGCGATCGGGTCCATGTCAGTGCCCCTTTCTCGGGTGCTCGGCGTGATGGTGCTGGCCGACGGTGTCCCACTGGACGCCGGGGCCGGTGCCCTCGTGTTCCGGGTATTCCGGCAGGTCCTCGGACTCGAGGTTGTCGTTCAGTTCGCTGTGCAGGGCCGACCTCTGGGTCCACGGCAGCAGGGACAGCAGGACGGCGACCACGATCAGCGCGATCGACATGCCCCAGCCGAAGGTGCCCACGAACCAGGACGGCAGGTCCCCGTAGCCCTCGGTGGCCTTCAGCACCACGTCGGAGACCCACATGTAGGCCAGCACGATGGGCAGGATCACGGCCACGAGGACCTTGTAGGCCCGGCCGACGCGGAAGGAGGACACCGCGTTGAGGTGGTTCACCATGTTGTCCAGGCGTCGCAGGAGCCAGGACACCACCACGACCGCCACGAGGGCGGCGCCCACGATGCCGAAGTTGTTCGCGAAGGCGTCCGTGACGTCCAGGACGTTGATGCCGGAGGTGGTGCTGAACAGCAGCAGGGAGATCAGCCCGGAGGTCCCGACCACCACGATCACCGTGGTCCAGCGGCTCCAGCCCAGCTTGTCCTTCACCGCGGAGACGACCACCTCGAGGATCGAGATCAGCGAGGTGAAGCCCGCCACGACCAGCGAGGCGAAGAACAGCACGCCGATCAGCGCCCCGGCCGGGGCCTCGGAGATGATGGTCGGGAAGGCGATGAAGGCCAGGCCGATGCCGTTGGTGACCACCTCGGCCACCTCCACGCCATTGGCCTGGGCCATGAAGCCCAGCGCCGCGAAGACGCCGATGCCGGCGAGGATCTCGAAGCTCGAGTTGGAGAAGCCCACCATCAGGCCCGAGCCCGTCAGGTTGGTCCGGCGCTTGAGGTACGAGGCGTAGGTGATCATGATGCCGAAGCCCACGGACAGGGAGAAGAAGATCTGGCCGTAGGCCGCGATCCACACCTGGGGATTCGTGAGCACCTCCCAGTTCGGGGTGAACAGCGCGTTGAGCCCCTCGGGGGCACCCGGCAGGAACAGGGCCACGACCACCAGGATGACGAACATGACCACCAGCACCGGGATCCCGATGAGCGAGGCCATCGCGATGCCCTTCTTGACGCCCACCCCCAGGATCACCAGCAGGATGAGCCAGACCACCAGCATCGGCCAGAACACGGACGGGACGAACTCCAGGTTCGGTGCCACGTCGTCCGCCACCCGCAGGTACTCGCCGAAGAAGAACGCCTCCGGGTCATCGCCCCAGCGCTCGTCGAAGGAGAACCAGGTGTACATCGCCGCGTAGGCGATGATGGCCGCGTAGTAGACGCCGATGACGAAGCAGATCAGCACCTGCCACCAGCCGATCGACTCCGTCCACCTGCTGAGCCGCCGGAAGGCCAGCGGGGGCGAGCCCTTGAAGCGGTGCCCGATCGCGTAGTCGAAGAACAGCAGCGGGATGCCGGCCGTCAGGAGGGCGACCAGGTACGGGACGATGAAGGCGCCGCCGCCGTTCTCGTAGGCGACATAGGGGAAGCGCCAGATGTTGCCGAGTCCGACGGCGGACCCGATCGCGGCGAAGATGAACGCCCAGCGGCCCGCGAATTGCTCGCGGCTCGCCTTCTGGGGTGATGCGGTGGTGGACGACACGGTCCCTCCCGGTCAGTACCTCGGCCGCGCAGGGTCACGGTCCGCCCCGTGAGGATGGAGGGACGGTGCGGTCCTGCGCTGCGGTGCGGAAAGTGGTGGCGACCACACTAATGCAGTCCTTGTGCGCGCGTACACTTCCCGCCCCCAGACCCGCACGTCAGGTCCGGGTGCTCAGCCGCCCTGGATGCACTGTCCGGTGGAGACGGTCTCCTCCATCTGCCCGGCGCCGGTGAGCACCGCCTCGGCCTCCTCGCCGGTGATGGCGTAGCCGACCTTGACGTCCCCCGCGGCCCGGGCGAAGACGACGCCGGCCACGTCACCGGCATCGTCCAGCAGCGGGCCACCGGAGCTGCCCAGCTGGACGTCGGCGTTGAGCTGGTAGATGTCCAGCGGACCGGGGTCCCCGCCGTAGATGTTGTTCACGGTGACCTCCCCGCGCGCCTGGACCTCGGCCGGACCCATCCAGAACGGGCCCCCGGAGGGGTAGCCCATGATGTAGCCGCTGTCACCGTCGGTCATCTGGGCCCCGGTGTCCAGCGTGGGCAGGTCGGCGTCGTCCACCGCCACCACGGCCAGGTCCCGTGCGGCGTCGAAGTGCACGACCCGGCCGGCGTAGACGGTGCCCTCCGCGTCCTCCACGGCCGGTTCCGTCAGGCCGGAGACCACGTGGGCGTTGGTCACCACGCGGTCATCCGTGACGGCGAAGCCGGAACCGGTCTGGTTCTGCCCGCACACGAACGCGGTGCCGCTGATCCGCACCACCGAGGCCCGGGCCAGGTCGATGGCGTTGTCCGGTTCCGGGGCCGTGGGGTCGGCGGTGGGCGTGGCGTGGACGATCGGCTCCTCCAGCTCGGGGACCACGTCGGAACCGGCGACGGTGGACCGGACCTGGGCGATGATCGTCTTGGCCGATTCCGGGACCCCGGCGTTGATGACCGTGATGACGCGGGACTGGGAGATGGCGCCGGTCACCGGCGGCAGCCCCATGGAGGACGCGGAGAAGGCCACGAAGGCGATGAGGCCGGCCGCCACGGCGGTGTTGACCACGGCCCCGGCCAGGCGGTCGGCGGTGCGCAGGGCCGGCAGCGCCATGCGCAACCGGATGGCGCGGCCGATCCCGGCGCCGACGGCCTGGCCGATGAGCACCAGCACGAGGGCGGCGGCGATGATCGCGATCAGGCGCCACGACGGATCCGGCACCCAGTCCGAGACCAGGGGGATGGAGAAGAACGCGGCGGCCGCACCGGCGACCAGCCCGACGATGGTGCCGAGCGTCACCCAGAAGCCCCGGCGGTACCCCGCCAGGAGGAAGACCAGCAGGACGACGAGCAGCACCCAGTCCAGCCAGGTCAGTCCGAGCACCAAGCACCCCTCCATCCTGCGTCCCGCCACCGGCGCACGCGTGAGAACCCATTTTACCGTCACGATGGCCGGGCATGGGGCAGAATGGTCCGTGAGTCATTGCATGTCGTTTCCGGCGGCATGCCCGTACACGCCTGTCAACAGTGAGGACGAAGGACACATGGATCTCGAGGTACTGCGCAAGGCCCCGCTGTTCACCAACCTGGATGACGAGGTCTTCTCGGCCCTGACCTCGGAGCTGACGGAGGTCGAGCTCTCCCGGGGCGCCTCCGCCTTCCACGAGGGTGACCAGGGCGACCAGCTCTACGTCATCATGTCCGGCAAGATCAAGCTCGGCCGCACGGCCCCGGACGGCCGCGAGAACCTGCTGGCCGTCCTCGGCCCGGGCGAGATCTTCGGTGAGATGGCGCTGTTCAACCCGGCGCCGCGCACCGCCTCGGCCACCGCGGTCTCCGCCACCCGGCTGGCCGGGCTGCGCCACGACAACCTGCGCAAGGTCATCCAGTCCACCCCCGAGGTCTCGATGCAGCTGCTGCGGGCCCTGGCCCAGCGCCTGTCCAAGACCAACGAGTCCCTGGCGGACCTGGTCTTCTCGGACGTGCCGGGCCGCGTGGCCAAGGCCCTGCTGGACCTGGCCGACCGCTTCGGCCGGCCGGCCGCCGACGGCCTGCTGGTGGCCCACGACCTCACCCAGGAGGAGCTGGCCCAGCTGGTCGGCGCCTCCCGCGAGACCGTGAACAAGGCCCTGGCCGAGTTCGTGCAGCGCGGCTGGATCCGCCTGGAGAACCGCGCCGTCGTCGTCCTGGACCTGCAGCGCCTGCGCCAGCGCTCCCGCTGAGGGCCTAGCGTCCCCACCGCCCGCCCGGCAGGGTGACCTCCAGTTCCAGGGTCTCCAGCAATTCCGGGGTGTACTCGGGGACGCCGCCGCGGATGGTCAGGCCCATCAGGAACTCCACGGTCGACCCCGCGGTGGCCATCCGCTCCAGCAGCAGTTCCACCGCGGGGACGGTCAGCGCCCCGAGCCGGCGGCCGACGGTCTCCGGCCGGCCGATCCCGTCCCCCAGCCGCGTGCCCCGCCGGCCGGCGAGCACCAGGCCGGCCGGCATCCACTCCGCCCACAGTCCCTTGCCCGCCAGCAGCGTGGCGTCCTGGCCGTGCGGCACGGCCACGGCGAAGTACTGGGTGTCGAAGCGGCGGTGCGCGAAGTGCGGGCTGTGCCAGCGCCCCACCGCCCGCAGCAGGTCCGTGCGCAGCCCGTGCCCACGCCGGTTCAGCAGCGCCGGGAGGGTGGTCTGCTGCTCGTCGAGGGCCCGGCGGGCCTCCATCCACTCCCCTCCCCCGGGGTTCTCCACCACCGAGTGCGGGTCCGTGCCGGCCAGCAGGATGCCGGTCTCCTCGAAGAGTTCACGGATCGCCCCGGCCACGTGCCGGCGGGCGAGCCGGTGGTCCTCCAGCCCCAGCACCCGGGCCCACTGGGCCGGCGTCGGGCCGTACCAGTCGCACTCGTCCTCGTCGGACGGCTCCAGCGAGCCGCCGGGGAAGGCCACGGCGCCCAGCGGCGTGGCCCCGGCCCGGTAGCGCAACAGGGTCTCGACGCCGTTGAGCCCGTCCCGGACGATCGCCACCGAGGAGGCCCGCCGGGCCGCCCGCGGCCGCCGCTCCCCGTGGACCAGCCAGCTGCGGGCCGCGGCCTGCTGGTCCTCGGGCAGCTCGAACGTGCGGCGTCGCGGCGGCCGGACCGGGCGGTGGACCGGACCGTGCCCCACCGCCATGCCGGTGCGCGGGGCATACGGTTCGGTCATGTGCGCCCTCCGGTGCGGTTCAGCGGATACGGACGGAGATCTCGACCTCGACCGGCGCGTCGAGCGGCAGCACGGCCACCCCGACGGCGGAGCGGGCGTGGGCGCCGGCGTCGCCGAAGACCTTGCCCAGCAGCTCGGAGGCACCGTTGATGACCTGCGGCTGACCGGTGAACGAGGGGTCGGAGGCGACGAACCCGACCACCTTCACGACCTGCTCCACGCGGTCCAGGTCACCGATCACGGACTTCACGGCGGCCAGCGCGTTGACCGCGCAGACGGCGGCCAGCTCGGCGGCCCGCGCCGGGTCGACCTCCGCGCCGACCTTGCCGGTGGCGCCGAGCTGTCCGCCCTCGAACGGCAGCTGGCCGGAGGTGTGCACCCGGTCCCCGTCGAGGATCGCGGGCACGTAGGCGGCCACGGGGGCGGTCACCGGCGGCAGGGTCAGCCCGAGCTCGGCGAGGCGGGTCTCCACCGCCGACTGTGCGCCGGTCACTGCTTCGGCCGCTTCAGGTAGGCCACCGCGCCGCCCTCGGGGCCGGTCATCACGGTGACCAGCTCCCAGCCCTCGGAGCCGTGCAGGTCCAGGACCTGCTTGGGGGTGTGCAGGGGCAGCGGGGTGATCAGGTATTCCCAGGTTGTCATGGGCTCCACCCTAGCCGGACCTCCCTCGCGCGCGGGGGAGAATGCTGCCGGTAGAATCGCCCCCATGGTCAACCGCACGTCCCCCTTCTTCGACACTGCCACCACGCTGGGCAAGATCGTCGCCTTCCTCGGCGTCAGCGCCCTGTGCGGCGTGCTCGCGGCGGGGCTGCTGCTGCCCGCCGCCGCGATGGGTGGGGCCACGGCCACGGCCGGCGGGGACATGCTGGACCAGTTGCCGGCGGAGCTGAAGGAGGAGCCGCTCTCGGTGCCCTCCCGCGTCCTGGACAAGGACGGGAACGTCCTGGCCACCTTCTACGCGGAGAACCGGGTCCCGGTGGAGCTGGACCAGATCTCGGACAACATGAAGGACGCGATCGTCGCGATCGAGGACGAGCGCTTCTACGAGCACGGTGGCGTGGACCCCCGCGGCCTGACGCGCGCCCTCGTGAACAACGCCACCTCGGACACCACGCAGGGCGCCTCCACCCTCACGCAGCAGTACGTGAACAACGTGCTCGTCAACGCGCAGTACCTCAACAACGAGCGCACCACCATCTCCGGCACCAAGAACGTGGCGGACAAGCTGCGTGAGATGAAGCTCGCCGTGGCCATCGAGAAGGAGATGACCAAGGACGAGATCCTCGAGGGCTACCTGAACATCGTGCTGTTCTCCGGCCGTGTCTACGGCGTGGAGGCCGCATCCCGCTACTTCTTCAACAAGAACGCGAAGGACCTCACCATCCCGGAGTCGGCCCTGCTCGCCGGCATGGTGCAGTCCCCCAACGGCTACAACCCGGTGAACAACCCGGACGGCGCCCTGGAGCGCCGCAACACCGTGCTGGCCGCCATGCTGCGCACGGGCAAGATCGACCAGGCCACCCACGACCAGGCCGTGGCCACGGAGATCACGCTGGACGTCACCCCGCTGTCCTCCGGGTGCATGTCCGCCGACTTCGGCAACTACTTCTGCGACTACGTCAAGCGCACCGTGGAGTCCTCCGAGGCGTTCGGCCCGGACCTCGAGTCCCGCCAGCGGCTGCTGGACCGCGGCGGGCTGCAGATCACCACCACCCTGGACTCCACCCTTCAGAAGGAGGCGGAGAAGGTCGCCCGCGAGAACGCCCCGTACACCACCTTCGAGAGCGACCGCGGCACGGTCGGCGAGCTGGGAGCCTCCCTCGTCACGGTCGAGCCGGGCACCGGCAACGTCCGCGCCATGGCCCAGAACACGACCTATGACCCGGGTGAGTCCGAGGGCGGCACCACCATCAACTTCAACGTCAACAAGACCATGGGCGGCGGCGCCGGGTTCCAGGCCGGCTCCACCATGAAGCCCTTCGTGTTCCTCTCGTTCATCGAGTCCGGGCACTCCATGACGGACACCCTCGACGCGCGGATCAACGAGTACCCGACCTACACGCGGTTCAAGGGCTCCTGTGGCGAGGGCGGGACCATCCCGCTCCTGGTCGACGGCAACGGCTGGACCGTCCGCAACGCGATCGCCGACATGAACAAGCCGATGCGCGCGGACTACGGGCTGTACTGGTCCATCAACACCGCCACCGTGGCGGCGGCCCACACCCAGGACCTGTGCGCCATCACTGGGCTCCTGGACCGGGTGGGCATCCAGAACGCCGGCACGGGCGAGTCCATCGACCCGCGGAACCCGTCCTTCGTGCTGGGCTCGGAGGAGGTGTCGCCGCTGATGATGGCCGCCGCCTACGCCACCCTCGCGGACGACGGCAACTATTGCGCACCCCGCGTCATCTCCGAGGTGACCGACACCCGGGGCAACACCTACCAGGTGCCCCCGGTGGAGTGCGAGAAGGTCGCCGACTCCCAGGAGGTGGCCGAACTGAACAACACCCTCAAGGCGATCGCCTCCGAGCGGATCGCCACGGACATGCCGTTCGAGATCGCCGGCAAGACCGGTACGAACAACTGGTCCTCGTCCACCTGGTTCATCGGCTCCACCACCGGCCTGACCACGGCCTCGTGGGTCGGGAACTTCCGCAACCAGGTCTCCCTGGAGGGCAAGCGGATCGCCGGCATCACCTATGACGACGTCTGGGGCTCCATCATCGCCGGGCCCATGTGGGCCGACTACATGCGCGACGTGGCCGGGAACTACCCGACCGACGACTTCACCGCGTTCGACGGCCCGAGCTCGGATCCGCGCACCGAGGGGTCGCGCGAGGGTGGACAGCGGATCCCGGTCGGCAACTACGGTGGACCCCGTCCGTACTACGATCCCGACACCGTCGTCTCGACGGAGTGAGGAGGCCCGCCGTGGGGGCTGAGAAGGTGACCGGTCCGCGCAGGACGTGGGCGATCCCGGCCGCGGTGGCCGGGGCCGGTGCCCTGTCCGCCGCGGCGGCCGTGGCCTGGGGCACCCTGGTGGAGGCCCGGAACTTCGCGGTCCGCACCGAGCGGCTGCCGATCCTGCCCCCCGGGGGCCGGCCGTTCCGGATCCTGCACCTGTCCGACATCCACCTGATGCCGGCCCACGCGGACACGCTGCGGTGGCTGTCCACGCTGCACACGCTCCAGCCGGACCTGGTGGTGAACACCGGGGACAACATCGCCTCCCCCGCCTCGATCCGTCCGCTGCTGCAGGCCCTGGGCCCACTGCTGGACGTGCCGGGGGTCTTCGTCCCCGGCTCCAACGACTACTACGCGCCCACGCCGGCCAACCCGCTGCGCTACCTCGCCGGACCGTCCCGCCAGGACCCGGACCGGGTCCGGCTGCCCGCGGACCAGCTGTTCAGCGCCTTCGAGGCCCGCGGCTGGACCGGCCTGGCCAACCGGAACACGTCCGTGGTGCTGCAGGGGATCCGGCTGGACCTGGCCGGCACCGACGACCCGCACCTGGACCGCGACGCCTGGCCCGGTTTCCGCGGTTCCAGTGCGACGCCGGCCCGGTCGCTGCGGATCGGCGTCACCCACGCCCCCTACCGGCGGGTGCTGGACGCCATGGTCGCGGACGGGGCCGACGTCATCTTCGCCGGGCACACGCACGGCGGCCAGGTCTGCGTGCCCGGGTACGGCGCCCTCGTCACCAACTGCGACCTGCCCACGTGGCAGGCCTCGGGACTGACGCAGTGGAGCCTCGACGGCCGCACCGTCCCCCTCGAGGTCTCCGCGGGCATCGGCACCTCCCCCACAGCGCCCTTCCGGTTCGCCTGCCGGCCCGAGGCCGTGGTGCTGGACGTCGTCGCGCGCTGACCTGCGTCAAAGGAGTCTTTCAGAACGTCCCGGGCGCCCGTAGGATGGTGGATCGCCCACCCCCTCGACCCGGAGGTCCCGCCGTGTCCACGTCCGCCCGTCCATCCCTGCGGCGCGTGCGGGGCGAGGAGCGCAGCCTCGCCGAGGCCCTCCGGCGGCTCTCGCCCTACCTGGAGGGCATCCGCTGGCGCTGGGGAGCCGGGCTGGCCTCCGCCATGCTGGCCGGACTCGTGGCCCTGGCCATCCCCCAGGTGATCCAGCAACTGGTCAACTCCGTGCTGCGCCCCGGCGGGGACGCCTCGGACGTGTGGACGGCGGTGGCCATCATGACCGTGCTCGGCGTGGCCGAGGGAGCGCTGGTCTACCTGCGCCGTGTCTTCATCCTGCCCCCGGCCGCGGGGGTGGAGAACCGTGCCCGGGTCGCCCTGTTCCGGCGGCTGCAGCGGCTGCCGGTGTCCTTCCACGACTCCTGGCCCTCGGGCCAGCTGCTCTCCCGGTCCGTGGGTGACCTGTCCCTGCTGCGGCGGTGGATCGCGTTCGGCACCGTGATGTTCGTGGTCTCCATCGTGACGATCGTGGTGGGCCTGGTGCTGCTGTTCGCCACCTCCTGGGTCCTGGCGCTGATCTACCTGGCCGGGGCCGTGCCGATCATGTGGCGCTCCTTCCACTTCCGCAACGACTTCCGCGCCGCCTCCCGGCTCTCCCAGGACCAGGCCGGGGACCTGGCGACCACCGTCGAGGAGTCCGTGCACGGCATCCGGGTGCTCAAGGCCTTCGGCCGCGGCGGGGAGGCGCTGGAGGGCTTCCGCGGCCAGGCCGACACCCTGCGCGGCACCGAGGTCCACAAGGCCGCCGTGCTCTCCAAGTTCATCTCGCTGATCGTGGCCCTGCCGGAGACGGTCATCGGGCTGTCCCTGGGCGTCGGCATCTACCTCGTGGCCACCGGGGACCTCACGGTGGGCGCCGTGGCCGGGTTCTTCGCCACCACCGCGGTGCTGGGCGGACCGGTGGAGTCCGTCGGGCAGCTGATGGGCATGTCCCTGTCCGCCAAGACCGCCATCGACCGGCACGCCGAGGTCATGGACACCCCGGTCGACATCGCGGATCCGGTGGCACCCCGAACCGGCGGTGCCACCGGCATCCCCGGGGCCCTCGCCTTCCGCGGCGTCCGCTTCCGCTACCCCGATGTCCCCGAGGGCGCCGAGCCGCTGTTGCGGGACATCACCCTGGACCTGCGCCCCGGGGAGACGATGGCCCTGGTGGGGCTGACCGGTTCCGGCAAGTCGACCCTGGTCCAGCTCGTCCCCCGGCTCTACGACGTCACCGCCGGGCAGGTGCTGGTGGGCGGCCGGGACGTGCGGGAGTACGAGCTGGTGGAGCTGCGGCGACGGGTCTCGATCGCGTTCGAGGACTCCACCCTGTTCTCGGACTCCATCCGGAACAACGTGCTGCTGGGCGCACCCGAGCAGGTGCTCGCGGACCCGGCGGCGGCCCAGGAGCTGCTGGACCTGGCCCTGGACACCGCCCAGGCCCAGTTCGCCCGTCGGCTGCCGGAGGGACTCGACACCGAGATCGGCGAGGAGGGGCTGAGCCTGTCCGGTGGCCAGCGCCAGCGCATCGCCCTCGCCCGGGCCATCGCCGCGCGGCCCGAGGTCCTCGTGCTGGACGACCCGCTCTCCGCCCTGGACGTGCGCACCGAGGAGGCGGTCACCCGCCGGCTGCGCAGCGTGCTGGCCGGGACCACCACGCTGATCGTGGCCCACCGGCCCTCCACGGTGGCGCTGGCCGACCGGGTGGCGGTGCTGCAGGACGGGCGGATCCTGGACGTGGGCACCCACGCCGAGCTGCTGGCCCGCTCCGCCGACTACCGCTTCATCATCTCCAGCTTCGAGGCCGACCGTTCCATCGAGTCGGTCATGGACTCCGGGGGGATCACCGCGATGACCGGCACCGAGGGAGACCGGGCATGAGCCGCCGGGACGCCACCCTCCTGGGCACCCGGGGCGAGGAGCGCCTGGACCTGGATGCCGCCGAGCGGCGCTACGTGCGGGCCCGGTCCTGGACGCTGCTCAAGGACCTCGCCCGGCCGGTCCGGTGGAAGCTCCTCCTGACCGTGGTGCTCGTGGTGGTCTCCAACGCCGCCCGCGCGTCGTTCCCGCTGATCATCGCCTGGGGCATCGACTGGGGGCTGCCGCAGGTCGTCTCCACGCTCCGGGACGGGGACTCCCCCGCCCCCGTGCTGGCCGCCGTCGGGGGGACCTACGTGGCGGCCGCGCTGACGGCCGGGCTGCTGCTGGGCACCTACACCTGGCTGACCGCCCGGGTGAGCCAGGCGATGCTGCTGGACCTGCGCGTCTGGGTCTTCCGGCACACGCAGCGGCTCAGCCTGGAGTTCCACGAGCGCTACACCTCCGGCCGGGTGATCTCGCGGCAGACCTCGGACCTGGACTCGTTGCGGGAACTGCTGGACCAGGGCGTGTCCTCGCTGGTGTCCGGGCTGATGTTCATGCTGTTCACCACCGTCTCGGTCTTCGTGCTGGATTGGCGCTCCGGGCTCGTGCTGCTCGGGGCCTTCGTGCCCGTGGCGATCGCCGTGCGCTGGTACCAGGTGCGCTCGGAGGCGGTGTACCGCCGGTCCCGGGTGTCCTCCGCGCGGATGATCGTGCACTTCGTGGAGACCATGACCGGCATCCGCGCGGTGCAGGCGTTCCGCAAGGAGCGGACGAACGACGAGACCTACGACCGGCTGGCCTCGAGGTACCGCGACGACATGGTGCACTCGCTGAACCTGTTCGGCGTGCTGCAGCCGACCCTGCTGGTCACCGGCAACCTGACCGTGGTGGCGCTGCTGGTCCTCGGCGGGTTCCGCGTGCTGGACGGGACCCTGGCCGTGGGCGTGCTGGTGGCCCTGCTGCTGGCCGGCAAGCGCGTGTTCCAGCCGATGGAGCAGGTGGCGATGTTCTACTCCTCCTTCCAGTCCGCCACGGCCGCCCTGGAGAAGGTCTCCGGGCTGCTCGAGGAGGCGCCCACCGTGCGGGAGTCCCCCACCCCGGTGCCGCTGCCCCGGGCCCAGGGGCGCCTGGAGTTCCGCGACGCCGAGTTCGGCTACGGCCAGGGCGAGGTGATCCTGCCCGCGTTCGACCTGACGATCCCGGCCGGTCAGACCGTGGCCGTGGTGGGCCAGACCGGCGCCGGCAAGTCCACCCTGGTCAAGCTCATCGCGCGCTTCTACGACCTGAGCTCCGGCTCGCTGACCCTGGACGGGGTGGAGCTGGACCAGCTCTCCGCCGCCGACCTGCGGCACAACGTGGTGATGGTGACGCAGGAGGCGTTCCTGTTCTCCGGCTCGGTGGCCGAGAACATCGCGCTGGGCCGGCCCGATGCCTCGGACCAGGAGATCCAGGCGGCGGCGCGGGCCGTGGGTGCCCACGAGTTCATCCTGTCCCTGCCCGAGGGCTATGACACGGACGTCACCAAGCGCGGCGGGCGGTTGTCCGCCGGGCAGCGGCAGCTCGTGTCCTTCGCCCGCGCGTTCCTCGCCGACCCCGCGGTCCTGATCCTGGACGAGGCGACCTCGTCCCTGGACCTGCCCAGCGAGCGCCTGGTGCAGTCCGGCCTGGAGCGGTTGCTCGGTGACCGGACGGCGCTGATCATCGCGCACCGGCTCTCCACCGTGGAGATCGCCGACCGCGTGCTCGTGGTCCACGACGGGCGGATCGTCGAGGACGGGACCCCCGAGGAGCTGATCGCCGCCGGAGGCCGCTTCGCCGAACTCCACGCCGCCTGGCAGGACTCCCTGGTCGGGTGATCCCCGCCTTCCGGCGCCCGCGGGGCGGGGCCGCGTGGGGGGGCGGTCAGGCGCGGGGGACGTCCTCGGCCAGCACGGCCGGCCAGCGGGACACGTCCTGCGGGGTGGTCGCGACCTGCAGCGTGGCCCGGGGCATGAGCTCGACCAGCGCCCGGGCGGTGGAGAGGGGATGGGCGGGATCGTCCGCCCAGGCCAGCACCGTCGTGGGAACCCCGATCCCCGCCACCTGCTCCCGGGTGGGCAGGTCGCTCATCGCCGCCCCCCGGTAGACGGACGGCAACAGGTCACCGCTGACGTGGGGCACCGTGTCCGGCGTGCCCACCGTGGCCGGGGGCCGCGGCATGGACCGGCTGGCCGCGACGAACCGCTCCACCCCGTGGTCCTCGATGAACCGCGCCAGGCGCCGGTAGTCACCGGCCTGCGCGGTGCGGGTGTCCCAGGCGGTCGGGGGCAGCAGCAGCGTGAACCCGCTGAACCGGTCGGGGTCGCGGACGGCGGCGTGCAACAGGGTGGCGGCACCCATGGAGGGGCCCACCCCGTGCACGGCCTCTCCCGGGAACCAGTGGTCGAGCAGGCGCAGGAGGTCCTCGGCGAGCGCGGGCCAGCGGTAGTCCTCCGGCTCGCGCCGGCCGGTGGAGTGGCCGTGTCCCCGGGCGTCGTAGCGCAACAACCGGGTGCCGGACAGTCCGCGGCCCAGGTCCAGGTCCAGGACCCGGTCCCGTGACCGGCTCGAGGTCAGCCCGTGCAGCTGCACGACCGGATGGCCGGACTCATCGCTGAACGACCAGGCGATCTCGGCGCCCGGCACCGTGAACCTGTGCATGTCAGCTCCGTTCTCCCGTGCCGTCCTGAGAGGACAGCAGGCTACAGTACTGCCATGCGCCTCACGCATGTCGCGTCCCTGCGCCTGCCGTTCGGTCCGCTGCTCTCCTACGACCTGGCGGTGTCCCCCGCGGAGGGCACCCTCCCCGTGTCCTTCGACCAGGCCCGGCACGTGGGCGGCGGGGACCGGCCCGGTTCCTGGATGGCGCTGGCCTTCAGCCTGCCGGCCCCGGTGCCGCGGAATCACCTCGCGGCGGCCTGGCGCGCCGTCGTCACCGCGCACGGCACCCTGCGCACGGTCTTCGTCCGGGACGACGACGGCGCCCCCACCCTGCGCGAGGCCGGCATCGGCCCGGGCACGTGGGTCCGGCACGAGGTGGCCCCGGGCCAGGCGATGCACGACGCCCTGCGCGCCGTCCTGGACGCCGGGTGCACGCCCTTCGCCCGGCCCTCGCACCGGTTCTGCGTCATCGAGACCGCCGACGGGCCGACCATCGTGGTCGGCGCCGATCACGCCCACGTGGACATGTGGTCCCTGCTGGTCATCGCCCGCGACCTGCTCACCGCCCTCGACCGGCTGGCGGACGGCCTGGACCCCGGGCTGACGGGCGCCCCGGCCTTCGCCGAGCACAGCCGGTGCCTGCTGGACCGGCCCGGGGCCCCCGCCGAGGTCCACCGCCGCTGGGCGGAGGTCATCGAGGCCGGGGGCGGGGTGATGCCCCGGTTCCCGCTGCCCCTGGGGGATCCGGCCCCGCAGCCGGAACGCGTGGAGGTCCGGGACGTGCTGAACGTGACGGGCATGACCGCCTTCGCCACCCGGGCGCGGGAAGCCGGCGTGTCCACGCTGGCGATGACCGTGTCGGTCCTGACCGTCACCACCCGCGAGGTGGCCGGCGCGGACCTGCGTGCGGTGTTCCCCGTGCACAGCCGCTACGAGGAGCGGTGGCACGATGCGGTGGGCTGGTTCATCACCAACTCGGTGCTCGAGTCCGCCGATCCCGATCCCGGCGCGTGTGCGGGGGCCGTGCGGGAGGCCATCCGGCTGGGATCCTGGCCGCTGGCCGGGATCATGGCCCCGTGGGGCGGCATGCCGGAGGCCCCCGGGATGCTCGCCGTCTCCTGGCTGGACCTGCGGCGCCTGCCGGTGCAGGTCGACTCACACGCGCTGAACGCCCAGTACGTGAGCGCCGCCATCCGGACCACGGGGGTGATGCTGTGGTTCATCATCGACGGCACCGGCGTGCACCTGCGCTGCCGCTACCCGGACACGCACGAGGCCCGGCGCAACGTGGGGACCTGGCTGGACGACCTGGTGGCCCGGATGCGGGATCAGGCGGTGAACGCCCGTCCCGTCAGCCGCTCGTAGGCCTCCACGTACCGCGCGCGGGTCCTGGCCACGACGTCGGCCGGCAGCGCCGGGGGCGCCTCGCCGGAGTGCCGGTCCCAGCCGGATGCGGCCGAGGTCAGCCAGTCGCGGACGAACTGCTTGTCGAAGGACGGCTGGGCGCGGCCGGGCTCGTAGTCCCCGACGTCCCAGAAGCGGGAGGAGTCCGGGGTCAGCACCTCGTCACCGAGCACGATCCGGCCGTCGGCGTCCAGCCCGTACTCGACCTTGGTGTCCGCCAGGATGATGCCGCGCTCCCGGGCGATCCGCTCGGCCCGCGTGTACACGTCCAGGGTCAGTTCCCGCAGTCGCTGCGCCGGGGTCTCCCCGATCAGCCGGGACATCTGCGCGAAGGTGATGTTCTCGTCGTGCTCGCCCACGTCCGCCTTCGCCGAGGGGGTGAAGATGGGCTCGGCCAGCCGCGAGCCGTCCACGAGCCCTGCGGGCAGCCGGATCCCGGTCACCGTCCCGGACTCGCGGTACTCGGCGAGGCCGGAGCCGGTGAGGTAACCGCGCGCGATGCACTCGACCTCGAACATGTCCAGCCGCTTGACGACCATCGCCCGGCCGGCCACGGCCGCGGGGACGTCCACGGAGACCACGTGGTGCGGCACGTCCAGCTGCTCGAACCACCACAGGGACAGCTGGGTCAGGACCGCGCCCTTGTCCGGGATCTCGGTCTCCAGCACGAAGTCGTAGGCGCTGATCCGGTCCGAGGCCACCACCAGCAGCGTCGCGGACTGCCCCGGTGCGGCGTCGGCCGGCTCGTACAGGTCCCGGACCTTGCCCGAGTAGACGTGCCGCCAGCCGGGCAGCTCCAGAACCGTCGCGCCGAGCCCCTTGGAGTAGTCGGCCATCAGAGCGCCTCCCCCGCGGGAACGGTGATCTCCCCGCGTTCGGCCTTCAGCCCGATGTCCGTGCGGTGCCGGGACCCCGGCAGCGTGATCCGTTCCACGCCCGCATAAGCGCGCTCGCGCGCCGCGGCCAGGGTCTGTCCCAGCCCGACGACGGCCAGGACGCGTCCGCCGGCGGCGACCAGTCCGCCGTCGGGCCCGGGGCCGGTGCCCGCGTGCAGGACGGACACCCCCTCCAGGGCCTCGGCGTCCTCCACCCCGGTCACGGGGCCGCCCTTGACGGGGGCCTCGGGGTAGCCCTCGGCCGCGACGACGACGTCCACGGCGTACTCGTCCGACCACTCCAGTGCCCGCACCCCGGCCAGGCAGCCCGTGGCGGCGTCCATGAGCAGCCGGCCGAGCGGGGTGCGCAACCGGGCCAGCACGGCCTGGGTCTCGGGGTCCCCGAAGCGCACGTTGAACTCGATGACGCGGATCCCGCGGGCGGTCAGGGCCAGTCCGCAGTAGAGGACGCCCGCAAACGTGGTGCCGCGGTCGGCCATGGTGGCGATGACGGGGCGGGCCACCTGGTCCATGACCTCGTCCACGAATCCCTCGGGCAGCCAGTCCAGCGGGGTGTAGGCGCCCATGCCGCCGGTGTTGGGACCGGTGTCGGCATCGCCGATCCGCTTGAAGTCCTGCGCGGGGGCCAGCGGGACGGCGTTGGTGCCGTCCGAGAGCACGAACAGGGAGACCTCGGGGCCGTCCAGGTACTCCTCGATGACCACGGTGCCGTGGGCGGCGAAGCAGGCCCGGGCGTGGGCCAGGGCCTCGTCGCGGTCGGAGGTGACCACCACGCCCTTGCCGGCGGCCAGCCCGTCATCCTTGACCACGTAGGGGGCGCCGAACTCGTCCAGCGCCGCGGCGGCCTCCTCGGCGGTGGCGCAGGAGTGCGCGGCGGCGGTGGGGACGCCGGCCTGGGCCATGACGTCCTTGGCGAACGACTTCGAGGCCTCCAGCTCGGCCGCGGCCCGCGAGGGGCCGAAGACGGTGAACCCGGCCTCGCGCAGGGCGTCGGAGACGCCGGCGGCCAGCGGGGCCTCGGGCCCCACGACGACGAGGTCGGCCCCCAGCTCGCCGGCCAGCTCGGTGACGGTCGTGGCGTCCGTGGCGTCCACCGGGTGGACGGGGACGTCGAGCGCGATGCCGGCGTTGCCGGGTGCCGCGTGGACCTCGCGGACGGAGGGGTCGCGCAGCAGGGCGCGGACGATGGCATGCTCACGGCCGCCGGAGCCGAGGACGAGGATCTTCACGGTGCCCAAGCCTAGACGGTCCCGTAGCCTGAACCCATGAGCACCCCGTCCCGCGGCCCGGATGACGACGACTTCTCCTACGGCCGGCTCTACGGCCGGGCGCCCCGCACCGGTGGCGCCGGGGCCAACACCCTGTCCACGGTCTACACGTTCGTGCTGGTGTGGATGACGACGGCCCTGATCATGTGGTTCGGCAGCCGGCTGTTCGGCTTCGAGCGCGGCGACGTGACCGTCGCGGTGGTGTCCCTGGCGTGCTCGCTGGCCGCCGCGATCGCGATCACCGCCTGGGTCCGGCGCCGCCGGCGCTGACGGCGCCGACGGGAACGACTCTGACCGGCCGGTCCGGGAGGCCCTGCGCCGGGTGCGCGCCTACAGTGGTGACCATGCCCCAGAAGTCCGCCGCGCGTCAGTCGCCCTCCGCCACCTTCTCCCCCGCCGAGGCCGTGGAACTGGTCCACGTGGTCCGCAACGGTTTCATCGAGTCCCGCACCACCGGCTCCGCCGTGGTCACCGCCCCGGACGGGTCCGTGCTGGCCTCCCTGGGGGCGCCGGAGGCGCTCATCTACCCTCGCTCCACGCTCAAGCCGCTGCAGGCCATCGCCTCGCTGCGCCAGGGCGCCCGGCTGGTGGACGAGCAGATCGCCCTGGCCTGCGGTTCCCATCGCGGCACCGCCCGGCACCGCCAGGCCGCGGCGACCATCCTGTCCTACGCGGGCATGGACGAGTCCTTCCTGCAGTGCCCGCCGGCCTGGCCCGCGGACCCGGCCGGCATCATCCAGCTGGCCCGCGACGCCGGCCCCGAGGGCCCGGTGCAGACCCCGCTGGCCTACAACTGCTCCGGCAAGCACGCCGGCTTCCTCTCCGCCTGCAAGCACGGCGGGCACGACCCCGCCACCTACCTGGACCTGGACCATCCGGTCCAGGGCGAGGTCGCCGCCGTGCTGGAGCAGTACTGCGGCGAGCCCGTGACCCGCTGGGGCGTGGACGGGTGCGGGGCCCCGGCCCCGGTGCTGTCGCTGACCGGTCTCGCGCGCGGCTTCGGCGCGGTCGCGGCCGCCCCGGACCGCCGGGACGCCGAGGTGCACGCCGCCGCGGTGGCCACCGCCATGCTCGAGCACCCCTGGGCCGTCCACGGGGAGACCAACACCAACACCGTGGTGATCCGGGAGCTGGGCCTGCTCGCCAAGCTCGGCGCCGACGGCGTCATGGCCATGGCCGCCCCGGACGGCACCTCGGTGGCGGTCAAGGCGCTCGACGGCGGCACGCGCGCCGGCAACCTCGTGGCCCTGGTGCTGCTCGCCCAGTTCGCCCCCGGGCAGGTGGACCTCGAGGCCCTGCCGGGCGTGCTGGAGACGGTCGTCCCGAAGATCCTGGGCCGCGGCGAACCGGTCGGCCGGGTGCAGCTGGCCCGGCCCGTGCTGGACCTGCTGGACTGAGGCCGTGTCCGTCAAGCGCCGCATCGCCCCCGACGCCGGCCGCGCCGCCGTCGGTGCCTGGTCCGCCGCCCGCCGGGACGGGCCCGAGGAGGCCGCCGCCCTGCCCCGCTCCACCCGGGCCACGGCCGTGCGGTACCTGCTGGAGGAACTGGCGGAACGGGCCCCGGGCAACTCCGTGGAGGTGCGTGTCCCGCCGTTCGGGGTGTGCCAGTGCATCGAGGGTCCGCGGCACACCCGCGGCACCCCGCCGAACGTGATCGAGACGGACCCCGCCACCTGGCTGGACCTGGCCACGGGACTGATCGGCTGGGACGCCGCCGTCGCCGACGGGCGGGTGCTGGCCTCCGGGTCCCGGGCCGACCTGTCCGCCTGGTTGCCGCTGGCCCGGTAGCGTCAGCGCGGGACCGGCGCCGCGGGCGGCGACGCACGGCCCGGCCCCCGCCCGCACCCCAGTACCATGGACGGCATGACTTCTGCCTCCGACGGCCCCGCGGACGATCCCGCCGCCACCCCGATGCGGCCGGACCCGGACGCCCTGGAACACCGCGACCTGGTGGTCCGGCGTGCCCCGAAGGTGCACGTCTTCCTGCTGGGCGGCGCCGCGCTCGGGGTCCTCGCGGCCCTGGCGGTCTCCCTGACCGGACGGCAGAACCCGGAGTTCACCTTCGGGTCCGTCTTCGGGTACTTCGTGGTGGTCTTCGGGATCATCGGCGTCGGCGTGGCCGGACTGGTCTGGCTGGTCCTGGACCGGCGGTCCCGCGCGCGTGCCCGCACGGTGCACGCCCGGGCCGTGACGGACCCGGCGCAGGCCGACTACGCCGTGGACCCCTCCGACCTGCAGCAGTGGCGGGAGAAGTGGGACAATGAGGGACGTGACGACGATGCGCGGTGACGGCAGGCTGACCCACGACCTCGATCCCCAGGAGAAGGGGCCCCAGGACGAGTGCGGCGTCTTCGGCGTCTGGGCACCCGGGGAGGACGTCTCCAAGCTGGCCTACTACGGCCTCTACGCCCTGCAGCACCGCGGCCAGGAGTCCGCGGGCATCGCGACCTCGGACGGCCAGCGCATCTCCGTCTACAAGGACCTCGGCCTGGTCTCGCAGGTGTTCGACGAGGCGACCCTGAACACCCTGACCGGGCACATCGCCGTCGGGCACTGCCGGTACTCGACCACCGGCGGGAACAACTGGGCCAACGCCCAGCCCACGCTGGGGGCGACGTCGGCCGGTACCGTCGCGCTGGCGCACAACGGCAACCTGGTGAACTCCGCCGAGCTGTTCCGGATGGTGGAGGCGCGCTACGGCAGGCAGACCCGCGGCGAGCTGGCCCAGGGCAACACCACGGATACCGCCCTGGTCACCGCGCTGCTGCAGGGCGAGGAGGGATCCACCCTCGAGGAGACCGCCGTGGCGCTGCTGCCGCAGATCCGCGGCGCGTTCAGCTTCGTGTTCATGGACGAGCACACCCTCTACGCCGCGCGCGACCCGCACGGGGTGCGCCCGCTGGTGCTGGGCCGGCTGGAGCGCGGCTGGGTGGTCGCCTCCGAGCAGTCCGCCCTGGCCACCGTGGGCGCCGGGTTCATCCGTGAGGTCTCCCCCGGCGAGATGATCGCGATCGACGAGGAGGGCATCCGCTCGACCCGTTTCGCCGAGCCCACCCCCGCGCACTGCGTCTTCGAGTACGTCTACCTCGCCCGCCCGGACGCCGCCATCAACGGCCGCTCCGTGTACGAGTCCCGCGGGGAGATGGGCCGGGCGCTCGCCCGGGAGAACCCGGTGGACGCCGACGTCGTCATCCCGGTCCCCGAGTCCGGCACCCCCGCGGCGGTCGGCTACGCCACGGAGTCCGGCATCCCCTTCGGCCAGGGCTTCGTCAAGAACTCCTACGTGGGACGCACCTTCATCCAGCCCTCCCAGACCCTGCGGCAGCTGGGCATCCGGCTCAAGCTCAACGTGCAGCCGGCCGTGGTGGCCGGCAAGCGCGTGGTGGTCGTGGACGACTCGATCGTGCGCGGCAACACCCAGCGGGCCATCGTGCGGATGCTCAAGGAGGCCGGAGCCCGCGAGGTGCACGTGCGCATCTCCTCCCCGCCGGTGAAGTGGCCCTGCTTCTACGGCATCGACTTCGCCTCCCGGGCCGAACTGATCGCCAACGGCGCCGGGGTGGAGGAGATCGCCGCCTCCATCGGCGCCGACTCGCTGAAGTACATCTCCGAGGAGGGGATGATCCAGGCCACCGAGCAGCCCCGCGAGAGGCTGTGCACCGCCTGCTTCACCGGCGACTACCCCATCGCGCTGCCCGTCGAGGACGAGCGCGGCAAGCACCTGCTGGAGAAGGCCACCGCCGGACCGGCCCCCACGGTGGACCCGGCCGAGCGGCCGGGTGCCGACGGTGAGGACCCGGGCCCCGGAGCCTCCCTGGAACCCCTGCTGACCGAGACCGACAGGACCCCGCTGTGACCGATGCCGTGAACCCCGCCGAGTCCGCCAGCCACGCTGGCATCACCTATGCCGCCGCCGGTGTGGACGTGGAGGCCGGTGACCGCGCCGTCGACCTGATGAAGGAGGCCGTCAAGGCCACCCACGGTCCTGACGTGGTCGGCGGGTTCGGCGGCTTCGCCGGCCTGTACGACGTCTCGGCCCTGCTGAAGTACTCGAAGCCGCTGCTGGCCACGTCCACGGACGGGGTGGGCACGAAGGTCGCCATCGCCCAGGCCCTGGACAAGCACGACACCATCGGCCTCGACCTGGTCGGCATGGTGGTGGACGACATCGTGGTGGTCGGCGCCGAGCCGCTGTTCATGACCGACTACATCGCCTGCGGCAAGGTCGTCCCGGAGCGCATCGCGGACATCGTGCGGGGCATCGCCGAGGGCTGCTCCATCGCCGGCGCCGCCCTGGTGGGCGGGGAGACCGCCGAGCACCCGGGACTGCTGGGCGTGGACGAGTACGACGTGGCCGGTGCGGTCACGGGCGTGGTCGAGGCCTCGGCCCTGCTCGGCCCGGAGCGGGTGCGCGAGGGCGACGTCGTGATCGCGATGGCCTCCTCCGGCATCCACTCCAACGGCTACTCGCTGGTGCGCCGTGTCATCAACTCCGCCGGCTGGTCCCTCGACCGGGAGGTCACCGACTTCGGCCGCACGCTCGGTGAGGAGCTGCTCGAGCCGACCCGCATCTACGCCGGCGACTGCCTCGACCTGGTGCGCCACCTCAACGGCGATCCCGTGACCGGTTCGGCCGGTTCCGTGACGACGGCCTCCGGGGAGCCGGCCCTGCGCGGCTTCTCCCACGTCACCGGCGGCGGGCTGGCCGCCAACCTGGCGCGCGTGCTGCCCCAGGGCCTGATGGCCACCGTGGACCGCGGCACGTGGGCCATCCCGGCCGTCTTCGAGCTCATCACCCAGCTGGGCCGGGTGCCGCTGGCGGACCTGGAGCGCACCCTGAACCTGGGCGTGGGCATGGTGGCCGTGGTGGCCCCCGAGGCCGCCGACGAGGCCGTGGCCCGACTGCACTCACGCGGCCTGAGGTCCTGGGTCGCCGGCACCGTGGGCACGCTGACCGACGAGGCCGCCGGTGCGGGCGAGGACTTCATGCAGGGCGCCAAGGGCGTGGACGGCGGCGCCGTCCTGCTCACGGGAGCCTACGCCCAGTCCTGATCGGGCGTCGTCGGGCCCGGCCGGGCCACCGTCGGCCCCGACCAGGTCCCGGAGCGCCTGATCAGCGCCGGGCGTCGAGCCAGGCCAGGGCCGGGGCCACGCGGGTGCGCCAGCGGAACGTGGCCCGGGTGTCCCCCCGGGTGGGGCCGCCGTTGATCACGGCCACCGGCTTGCCGGCCCGTTCCGCGTCCAGCACGAACCGGAAACCGCTCATCACCGCCAGCGACGTGCCGATCGCCAGCACCGCGCCGGCGCGCTCGAAGGCCTCGCGGGCCGCGGCCTTGCGCTCGGCCGGCACGCTCTCCCCGAAGTACACGACGTCCGGCTTCAGCTCCACGGAGCCGCACTCCCGGCAGCCGGCCATGGTGAACCGGTCCACCCACTCCTGGCCCAGGGTCACGTCCCCGTCCGGGTTCACCAGCTCCGGGTCCACCCGCACGGCCTCGAGGTAGCCGGGGTTGGCGGCCACCAGCCGCGCGTCGAAGTCACGCCGGTCCTCCACGGCGCCGCAGTGCAGGCAGACGACCCGGTCCAGGTCCCCGTGCAGGGCCACCAGCCCCGGGGTCCCCACGGCGGTGTGCAGCCCGTCCACGTTCTGGGTCACGATCCCGGCCAGCAGGCCCTCGCGCTGCCAGCCGGCGAGGATGTGGTGCGACTCGTTCGGCTCCGCGGTGTCCATCTGCCGCCACCCGACGAAGGACCGCGCCCAGTAGCGGTGCCGGGCGCCGTCGTCGTGCCGGAACTCCTGGTAGGTCATCGGGCGGTGCCGGTGCAGCGAGCCGCCGGGCCCGCGGTAGTCCGGGATCCCGGAGTCGGTGGACACCCCGGCACCCGTGATGACCAGGGGCGCGGCGCCGGCCAGCAGCTCCCGGATCCCGGCCCGGGCCACCTCGGGGTCCTGCAGCGGGGCGGAGTCCTCCACCACGCGGGCGATCGAGCGCAGGGCGGCGCGATGGCCGTCGGCCGCGGGATGCCCGGGGCGCAAGGAGGACCCTGACCTCACGGAGCCGGTCGGCGTCGTGAGGTCAGGGTCCTGGGGTCCTTCAGCAGTCATGACGACCATCAACCCGCGTAACGGGGATCGTCGTCCTCCTCGGTATTCTCGACGTCCGTGTACTTGTCCGCGTAGGCGATGTACTGGTCATCGTCACGGCTGGAACCACGGCTGCCGGCGAGCTCACGTTCGAGCGCCGACAGGTCTGTGGCCGGGGAGAAATACTTCATGTCCCTGGCCTGCTTGGTTGCTTTAGCCTTTTGACGGCCGCGCCCCATGAGCGTGACCCCCTTTGTTCTCCGTCTCCGGGTGGTCAGCTTCTAGGCAGGGCTGGACCGGAGTATGCGCTGTCATGATGGTTCGTGCTCACTAGGTTAACATGTTTCAGCACCCCTTGGCGCCGCCCGGAACGTGACGTCCGCCCCCTCACGCCGGCGACCACACGACGCCGGCCGCGCGGGCCCGCCGGCCGCGCCGACGGGGGTGTCCCACCGGTACGGAAGGACCCCTTGATGGACACGAACGAGGACCGCCCCAGCGAGCAGGGGTCCGGCTCCGTCCCCTACCTGCCGCCGAGGCCGTCCGAGGACGTCCCCCCGCAGCGGCCACGCCGCGGCTGGTGGGTGGCGATCGGCGCGGCGGTGGTCCTGGCGCTGGCCCTGTTCGTCGTGTGGCCACTCGTCTCCTCCCAGCTGGACCCGCGCACCGGGGACGCCGGCACCCCCGAGCCCTCCGTGTCCCGCGACGCGGACCCCGGCCTGGACGGCATCATCGCCCGCGACGTGCCCCCGGGCCAGGTCCAGCCGGGTGACTGCCTGACGGACTTCACCGCCGTGCCGGAGCCGGCCACGGTGGTCGAGTGCAGCCGCGAGCACGAGGCCGAGCTGGTGGGACGCAAGCTGTGGCCCGCCGACGGCCAGTTCCCCGGGGACCGGATGCGGCCGGAGGCCGAGGAGTTCTGCGGGACCATCCAGCTGGGGCAGACCGGTGACGCCCAGGTCGTCGTCGAGATCTCCCACCCGACCGAGGGCACCTGGGCCGCCGGTGACCGCCGCGTGGACTGCGTGGCGGTGGCCCATGACGGCACCCTCACCGGTTCCCTCGTCGACGAGCCCGCGTTCCAGGACTGGAGCACCCCGGGCGCCGCGGGGTCCTGACGCTCAGCCCCTGCGGGCCACGCTCAGGCGGTCCTGCTCCGAGCCCTGGTCCCCGGTCCGGTCCACCGTCACCGTGTCCCCGTCCGCGATCTCTCCGGACAGCAGGGCGCGGGCCAGCTGGTCGCCGATCTCCCGCTGCACGAGCCGGCGCAGCGGGCGGGCGCCGTAGGCCGGGTCGAAGCCGGTCAGCGCCAGCCACTCCCGGGCCGCGTCCGAGACCTCCAGGCTCAGCCGGCGCGAGGCCAGCCGCCGCGCGAGCGAGGCGACCTGCAGGTCCACGATCCGGGTCAGGTCCTCGATGGACAGCGCGTCGAACATGATGATGTCGTCCAGCCGGTTGAGGAACTCCGGCTTGAAGGACGCGTTCACCACCTTCATCACCGCCGCGCGCTTGGCCGCGTCGTCCAGCGCCGGGTCCACCAGGAACTGGGACCCCAGGTTCGAGGTGAGGATGAGGATCACGTTCCGGAAGTCCACGGTGCGGCCCTGGCCGTCGGTGAGGCGGCCGTCGTCGAGCACCTGCAGCAGGATGTCGAAGACCTCGGGGTGGGCCTTCTCCACCTCGTCCAGCAGGATGACCGAGTACGGGCGGCGCCGCACGGCCTCGGTCAGCTGGCCGCCCTCCTCGTGGCCGATGTACCCCGGAGGGGCACCCACGAGCCGGGAGACGGTGTGCTTCTCCGAGTACTCGGACATGTCGATGCGCACCATGGCGTGGTCGTCGTCGAACAGGAACTCCGCCAGCGCCTTGGCCAGCTCGGTCTTGCCCACGCCCGTGGGGCCGAGGAACAGGAACGAGCCGGTGGGCCGGTCGGGGTCGGAGATCCCGGCCCGGGAGCGGCGCACCGCGTCGGACACCGAGCTCACCGCCTGGCGCTGGCCGATCAGCCGTTCGCCGATGTGGTCCTCCATGGTCAGCAGCTTGTCCTGCTCGGACTGGAGCATGCGGCCGGCCGGGATCCCGGTCCAGGCGGAGATGACCTCGGCGATGTCATCGGCGGTGACCTCCTCGGAGACCATCGCCTGCTCGCCGCTGGGCGCGCCGGACTCGGCCTCCACCGCGGCCTGCAGTGCCTTCTCCAGCGCCGGGATCTCGCCGTAGAGGATGCGGGAGGCCTCGGCCAGGTCGCCGTCGCGCTGCGCCTTGTCCGCGGCCGAGCGCAGTTCGTCCAGCCGCACGCGCAGGTCACCGGCCTGGTTGAGGGAGGCCTTCTCGGACTCCCACTGGGCGTTGAGCGCGGCGAGCTGCTCCTTCTGGTTGGCCATCTCCTCGCGCAGCGCGGCCAGGCGCTCCACCGAGGCGGGGTCGGTCTCGTCCTGCAGGGCCAGCTCCTCCATGGTCAGGCGGTCCACCGAGCGGCGCAGCTGGTCGATCTCCTCCGGGGCGGAGTCGATCTCCATGCGCAGCCGGGAGGCGGACTCGTCGACCAGGTCGATCGCCTTGTCCGGCAGCTGCCGGCCGGAGATGTACCGGTCGGAGAGGTTCGCCGCGGCCACGAGGGCCGAGTCGGCGATGGCCACCTTGTGGTGCGCCTCGTAGCGCTCTTTGAGGCCGCGCAGGATGGCGATCGTGTCGTCCACGGAGGGCTCGCCCACGTAGACCTGCTGGAAACGGCGCTCCAGGGCCGGATCCTTCTCGATGTTCTCCCGGTACTCGTCCAGGGTGGTGGCGCCGATCAGGCGCAGCTCGCCGCGGGCCAGCATGGGCTTGAGCATGTTGCCGGCGTCCATGGCGCCCTCCGAGGCCCCGGCGCCGACCACGGTGTGGATCTCGTCGATGAACGTGACGATCTGCCCGTCCGAGGCCTTGATCTCCTCCAGCACGGCCTTGAGCCGCTCCTCGAACTCACCGCGGTACTTGGCCCCGGCGATCATGGATCCCAGGTCCAGGCTGATCAGCGACTTGCCGCGCAGCGACTCCGGGACGTCCCCGGCCACCATCCGCTGGGCCAGGCCCTCCACGACGGCCGTCTTGCCCACGCCCGGCTCGCCGATGAGCACGGGGTTGTTCTTGGTCCGGCGCGAGAGCACCTGGACCACGCGGCGGATCTCGGCGTCACGGCCGATGACGGGGTCCAGCGTGCCGGCCCGGGCGATCTCCGTGAGGTCGGTCCCGTACTTCTCCAGCGCCTGGAAGGTGTTCTCCGGGTCCGGGGTGGTCACGCGCGTGTCCCCCCGGACCTCCTTGACCGCGGCGGACAGGGCCTCGAGGCTCGCACCGGCGTCCCGCAGGGCCGCCCCGGCCCGGCCGGCGTCCGCGGCCAGGCCCAGGAGCAGGTGCTCGGTGGAGACGTAGTCGTCCCCGAGGGCCTCGGCCTGCTGCTGGGCGGCCTGCACCGCGAGCAGCCCCTGGCGGGAGAGCTGCGCCTGGGCCACGGAGGTGCCGGAGGTGGCGGGCATCTGCTTGATGGCGGTGGACGCGGCGGTGGACACCACGTCCGGGTCGACGCCGGCGGCCTTGAGGACCGCGACGGCGACGGAGCCGCGCTGGTCCATGAGCGCCTTCAGCAGGTGGGCCGGCTCGATCTGCGGATTGCCGGCCGTCGAGGCGTGCATGGCCGCGGCGGACAGCACCTCCTGGCTCTTCGTGGTGAACTTCGCGTCCATGGCGTACTCCTCCCTCCCGGTCCCCCGGGCGGTCACTGGCGGAACGTGGATTCCTACTCGAACTTGAGTGTACTTGACTCAACCCTGCCGCGCACCGCGCTATTCCCCGGTTCAGGCGGCCATCGGCACCACCGTACGCGCGCGGTACCGGGCTGTCCCGGGGTCCCCGACGGCGGTGCGCGTCGACGGCGGACCCACTGGGCACTATCCTGACTGCCTTGGACCATCCCCGCTCCACGGAAGGCCGATCATGCCCCCCTCACGCGTCCGGCGACTCGCCGCGACCGCCCTCTGCGCCGGCACCCTGGCCCTGTCCGGGTGCGCGGTGCTCGGTCCGGCCGACTCCGGCGGCACCGGCAACGGCGGCGAGGTCGCCGTGAACGAGTCCGTCCCGCTGCTGAACCCCGGCCAGCTCACCGTCTGCTCGGACATCCCCTACCCCCCGTTCGAGTTCCAGCAGGGCGGCAAGACCGTGGGCTACGACATCGACATCGTGCAGCGCATCGCCGACGACCTCGGCGCGGAGCTGAGCATCGTGGACTCCTCCTTCGAGGCCATCCAGTCCGGCGCCTCGCTGACCGGCTGCGACGTGAACATCTCCTCGATCACCATCACGGACGAGCGCCGGCAGACGATGGCCTTCTCGATCCCCTACCTGGACGACGACCTCGTGCTCGTGGCCCCGGTCGACTCGGGCATCACGGACCTGGAGTCCGCGCAGGGCAAGCGCATCGGCGTCCAGCAGGCGACCACCGGCGAGTTCTTCGCCGAGGAGAACGGCCTGGACATCGTGCAGTTCGAGGACGGCGGCATGCAGGTCGAGGGCCTGCGCTCCGGCAGCGCGGACGCCGTGCTCGGCAACGGATCGGTGCTGCTCTACCAGCTCAAGGACGACCCGGCCTACGAGGTCGTGGAGACCTTCGAGACCGGTGAGCAGCTGGGCATGGGCATCTCCCCGGACAACGCACTGCTGCTGAGCTTCGTCAACCAGACGCTGCTCGACATGGAAGAGGACGGCACCCTGAACGAGTCCCGGGTCCGTTGGTTCGGCGAGGAGGCCGCGCAGTGAGTGAGAACCAGCCCGGGCACGCCCCGGTCCCGCAGCCGGAGCCCGGCGCCGGCTCCGCCCCGGCGACGTCCCGGGACCCGGACGCCGCCCGGCCGGGTGGCGCGCGCCGCCGTCGCCGGATCTCCCTGGGCATCCAGGCGGCGGTCTTCGTGGCGGCGATCATCGTCGTCCTGCTGGCCGTCGACTGGCAGACCGTGGGCGAGTCGGTGTTCAACTTCGCCGCGGTGGCCCCGATGTTCCCGGACATCATCCTCATCGGGTTCGGCAACACGCTGCTCTACACCGCGACCTCGTTCGCCGTGGGCCTGGTGGGCGGCATCGTGCTGGCCCTGATGCGGATGTCCGCGTTCCCGCCCTACCGCTGGCTGGCCACCGTCTACACCGAGTTCTTCCGCGGCGTGCCCGCCCTGCTGGTGTTCCTGGCCTTCGGCTACGGCGTGCCCTTCGCCTTCGGGGTGCAGTGGCCGATCCCGGTCGTCGTCATGGCCTCGCTGGGCCTGGTGTCCGCCGCCTACATCTCGGAGACGCTGCGGGCCGGCCTGCAGGCCGTGCCGAAGGGCCAGTACGAGGCCGCCCGCTCGCTGGGCATGCCGGGCTGGCGGGCCATGGTCACGATCGTCATCCCGCAGGCCTTCCGCCTCGTGCTGCCGCCGCTGACCAACGAGGTCATCCTGCTCACCAAGGACTCCTCCCTGGTCTACGTCCTGGGCCTGGCCGCCCACGAGTTCGAGCTGACCAAGTTCGGCCGGGACGGGATCACCGCCCTGGGCGCCGGCCTGACCCCCGTGCTGGTGGCCGGGCTGATGTACCTCATCATCACGGTGCCGCTGTCCCTGCTCGCCCGCCGCTTCGAGTCCCGCGGGGCTCGCCGCTCCCGGTCCTGACGGCCCGGACGACGATCCCGAGAAAGCCGATCCCATGACGAATCCCTCCCCCGCCTCCCCGGCCGCCGGCACCGTCCACGCCTCCGGCGTCTCCATCACCGGACTGAACAAGTCCTTCGGCTCCAACCACGTGCTGAAGGGGATCGACCTGACGGTCGCCCCCGGCGAGGTGGTCTGCCTGATCGGCCCGTCCGGCTCCGGCAAGTCCACCCTGCTGCGCTGCGTGAACCTGCTGGAGGTCCCCGACTCCGGGACCGTCACCGTGGGCGGGTTCGAGGCCACCGACGAGGACGTGGACCTCAACGCCATGCGCCGGCACGTGGGCATGGTCTTCCAGCACTTCAACCTCTTCCCGCACCTGACCGTCCTGGAGAACTGCACCGTCGCCCAGGTCAAGGTGCTGCACCGGGGTAAGGCCGAGGCCGCCGACGTCGCGAGGACCAACCTCGAGCGCGTGGGGCTGGCCGGGATGGAGGGACGCTACCCGGACCAGCTCTCCGGCGGCCAGCAGCAGCGCGTGGCGATCGCCCGCGCGCTGTCCATGGACCCGCAGCTGATGCTCTTCGACGAGCCGACCTCCGCGCTGGACCCCGAGACCGTCGGCGAGGTTCTGGCGGTGATGCGCCGGCTGGCCGGCGTGGGGATGACGATGCTCGTGGTCACCCACGAGATGAGCTTCGCCCGCGAGGTGGCCGACCGCGTGGTGTTCATGGACGGCGGCGTGGTGGTCGAGCAGGGCCCGGCCGCCCAGGTCATCGGGAACCCGCAGCAGCCGCGCACCCAGGACTTCCTGGCCCGCGTGCTGAATCCCACCGACGTCGAGTTCTGAGCGGGCTTCGGCGGGCTACGCTCGTCCCATGCCCAGTCACCTGTTCCGCCGCCCGGCGCCGGAGCGCACCTACCGGCGCCCCCGGGTGACCCTGTTCCACGTGGTCCGGCGCACCGTCATGAAGCTGGTGGACATGCAGGTCTGGGACGTGGCCGGGTCCATGGCCTTCTACTCGCTGCTGTCCGTGGTGCCGGCCGCGATCGCCGTGGTGTCCATCGTGTCCCTGCTGGGCCTCGAGGACGAGACGGTGCACACCGGTGCCGAGCTGCTGCACGAGCTGCTGCCGGGCCTGAACCCGGACGTGGTCACGGCGGCGCTGCTGGCCCTGGCCAACACCGACGGCGGCGTACCGGGCGTGGTGCTCGGGCTGGTCGGCTCGATCATCGCCGCCTCCAACGTGTTTGCCTCCTTCCACCGGGCCATGCACCGCATCCACGACACCCGCGAGGGCCGCAGGTTCCTGTGGTTCCGGACCGTGATCTTCGTCGAGACGCTGACGCTGATGATCGCCGTGATCGCCGTGCTGCTGCTCGTGCTGATCGGCGGCGGGCTCTCGGAGCGGCTCGGGGACCTGCTGGGCCTGCCCGCGACCACCGTGGCCGCCTGGAACCTGCTGAAGTGGCCGGTGATCCTGGCGCTGATCGCGTTCGCCGTCACCGTGGCCTACCACTGGGGGCCCAACGTGGTGCAGCCGCACTTCCGCTGGATGTCCTGGGGCGGGCTCGCGGCCGTGCTGATCCTGTTCGCCATGACCGTGCTGCTGGGCTGGCTGGCCGAGCGCTTCGGCACCTTCGACCGGATCCTGGGCACCCTGAACGGCCTCGTGGTGATCATGATGGTCGTGTGGATCAGCTACATCGTGCTGGTGGCCGGGGCGGCCTTCGACGCCGAGCTGCTGCGCGGGCGCCAGCTGGCCGCGGGGCTGCCCGCGGCGGACGTGCTGCAACTGCGCACCCGCCACACCGGGGTGCTGGAGTTCCTCGACGAGGACACCGCCAGGGCACGCGCCACGGCCCGCGCGGTGGCACGGTCGGCGCGGACCGGCGAGCCCGTGACGATGCCGGCCAGCCCGTGGCTCGCCGAGGCCGACACGTTCTGGTCGGTCGACGCCCTGGACCGGGAGGTCTCGACCGGGCAGCCGTATGACGCCGGGAACCACGCCGGGTAGATCCAGTCCTGGCCCCCGCGCCCACGGGTGCCCCGGCCGAGGCTCACCGGCTACGGTGATCCCATGACCTACTCGCCCGGACCCCACGACCTGACCGCACTGATCGGCAGCACCCTGGACGCCGCCCGGGCCAATCCGCACGGCCGGCACGGGGACCTGCTGCTGCGCGACGGCCATTTGCGCCAGTCGATCATCGCGCTGACCGACGGCGCCCGGCTGGCCGACCACAACGCCCCGCCGGCCGCCACCCTCCAGGTGCTCCAGGGCTCCCTGGAGGTCACCGCCGGGACCGGGGGTGACCAGCGGCTGGGCGTGGGGCAACTGGTGCAGCTGACCAAGGAGCGCCACGGCGTGCTCGCCCTCGAGGACAGCGTGTTCCTGCTGACCACCGTCACCGGGGTCGAGGAGGAGAGCCACGGCTGACCGGCCCACGGCCGGCGGAGGGGCCCGTCAGGACGTGGACGGTACGCGGACGGGCCGCGGTGACTGCGGTGACTCCCGGGCGGTTCAGAGCCGGAGCAGTCCGGGCTCGTCCAGCACGGTGACCCGGTTGCCGCGGCCCAGGGTGATCAGTCCCCGGTCCGCGAGCGCGTGCAGGCGCCGGGACAGGGTCTCCGGGGTGGTGCCGAGGTAGGAGGCGAGGTCCTTCTTGGGCATCGGCAGCCTGTACCCGGCCCCCGGTGCCGCGCCGGCCTCCGCGGCGGCGGCCACGAGGTACTCCCCCAGCCGGGACTCCACGGAGCGGCCGGTGATCTCGGCGACCTGGTGCTCGGTCGCCTCCAGCCGGTGGGCCACCGTCCGCAGCATGGTCATCGCCACCCGAGGGTAGTCCGCCAGGAACCGGTCCATGTCCGCGCGCGCCAGGGAGCAGACCTGGGCGTCCGTGGCCGCCACGGCCAGGGAGGTGACCGGTTCGTCGCTCAGCAGTGCGTGCTCACCGGTGAAGTCCCCGGGGGAGAGCACCCGCAGCAGCTGCTCGTTGCCGTTCTCCAGCACCCGGGACTGCCTGACCCGTCCGGAGTGCACGATCTGCAGGCCGGGGCTGTCCCCGATCGAGTAGACCACCTCGCCGCGCCGGTAGGGCCGGGTGATGACGCGTTCGGCGATCCGGTGCCGGTCCTCCTCCTCCACCCCGCTGAACAGCGGGACCGAGGACACGCAGGCGAAGCGGTGCTCGTGATCGAGCAGGTCCCCCTCGTCCGGCCTCACCTCGGGCCTCACCTCCCGCTTCACCCCCGGCCGTCCTCCTCCGGACCGCTCGTGGTGGGCTCCACGGGCGTGTAGTGGTCCCGCTGGTGCGGGTGGAAGTCGGCGAAGTCCACGGCGTCCACGTCGTCGCCGTCCAGGGCGGCCTGCAACCGGTCCAGGTAGTACTCCCAGCCGGGGCCGACGTCGGGGGCCATCTGCTCGAACCCGGAGATCGGCTGGGTGAAGACCAGCGCGGTGCCCGCCCCGGTGTCAGCGGAGTCCAGGGTGAGGCGCAGGCGCCAGGCCGCCCCGGACGGGTCCTGCAGCACCACGTGGAGGCGGTGGGGCCGCTCGCAGGCCTCGATGGTGCACTCCCCCGGCTGGTCCGGGGCCTCGACCATGGCCAGCCGGACGCTGCCGGTGGCCGGGTCCCCGGTATAGGTGCCGTACCACCTCGAGAGCAGGCCCGGTTCGGCCAGGTGGTTCCACACGTCCTCGACCGCGTGCGGCAGTATCCTGGTGATCTGGATGGCCCGGCCCTCGGGCCCGTCGATGATCCGGCCGGTGGGCTCGCGCGTGGTGCCTGGGGTGCTCATGCGGCCATTCTGGCACGCTGGGACCATGACGAACCCAGCCCTCACCTCCCCGTACTTCCCGGACGAGCGCTCCATGCACGAGCGGATGCTCGCCGGGGAGCCGTACCTCGCCGACGACCCCACGCTGGAGGAACTGAACACGCGCGCCGAGCTGCTCTCCGAGCGGTACAACGCCACCACGGTCACCGAGCTCGCCGAGCGCCGGGACCTGCTCGGTGAGCTGCTCGGCACCCGGGGGGAGGGCATCGTGATCCGTCCGCCGCTGCGCGTGGACTACGGCGTGAACCTCCACGTCGGGGACCGCACCTTCGCCAACTTCAACCTCGTCGCCCTGGACTGCGCGCCGATCCGCATCGGTGCGGATGCCCAGATCGGCCCGAACGTGCAACTGCTCACGGCCACCCATCCCCTGGAACCGGGTCCCCGCCGGGACAAGTGGGAGGGCGCCCAGCCGATCACCATCGGGGACAACGTGTGGCTCGGTGGCGGCGTGATCGTGGGCCCGGGCGTCACCATCGGGGAGAACACCGTGGTCGGCGCCGGCGCGGTGGTCACCTCGGACCTGCCGGCGAACGTGGTGGCCGTGGGCGTGCCCGCACGCGTGATCCGCGAGCTGCCCGCGGATCCCGACGGCGGCTGGTCCCGGATGGCGGTCGAGGGCGACTAGCCCCCGGCCCGGGGGCCGGAGGACCCGGCGGGGTAGTCCAGCAGCGGGGCGGCCCCGGAGCCGTAGGCGGCGGTGATGCCCTCGGTGATGCGCCAGCCCTGTTCGGCCCCCTCGCCGCTGACGGTGAAGGCCCCGCGGCCCGCGAGCACCCGGTGCAGCAGGGAGCCGTAGGCGGTGAGGCCGGGCTCGGGCAGTTCGGAGCACAGCACGGTGCGGGTCATCCCGCGGGAGTCGAACGGCCCGCCGGCGTTGAGCTCCAGCGCGATCCGCTCGTCCTCGAAGCCGATCCGGAGCACGTTGGCCGGCGGTGGCCCGCCCGCCGGGACGTGCCCGGCGTCCAGCGGCGGGCGGCGGAACACCACCGAGATCTCCTGGCGCGGGGAGCCGATGGCCTTGCCGGAGCGCAGCACCACGGGCACCCCGCTCCATCGCCGGGAGTCCACCTCCACGATCACCTGCGCGAACGTCTCGGTCTGCCGCGAGGCGTCCACGCCGTCCTCGTCCACGTAGGAGGGCAGCGTGCGCCCGTCCACGGTGCCGGCGGTGTACCGGCCACGGACCACCACGGGGACGTCCACGCCGTGGTCGGGCCCGTCAGGCCCGTCCGGCCACAACCGGGTGGCCCGCAGCACCTGTTCGGTGCCGGCCGGGACCGCCACGCCGTCGAACCGCTCCGGCGGGTCCATCATCACCAGGGCCATCACCTGGAGCAGGTGGGACTGGATCATGTCCCGGGCCGCCCCCGTGCCGTCGTAGAACCCGGCGCGGCCCTCCAGCCCCAGGGTCTCGTCGTAGGTGATCTCGATCCGTTCCACGTGGTCCCGGTTCCACACCGGTTCCAGGATGCGGTTGGCGAAGCGCAGCCCCACCAGTCCGAGCACCCCGGGCGTGGCCAGGAAGTGGTCCACCCGGAACACCCGCTCCTCGGGCAGGAACCCGGCCAGCAGGTCGTTCAGGCGCCGTGCGGACTCCTGCCCGGACCCGAAGGGCTTCTCCAGCACCAGGACGGTGTCCGGGGGCAGCCGTCCCTCCGCGTGCAGTCCCGCCAGCTCCCGGCAGGCGTCCTCCGTGACGCCCGGGGGCAGCGCGAAGTACAGCCCGGTGGGACCCTGCGCCGCCGCCAGCAGGGCGGCCAGGTCCCCGGCGTCGGCGGCGTCCCCGGTGACCCAGCGGACGGACTCGAGGGTGGCCCGCACCGCGGGGAGCCCGAGCTGGACCTCGTCCAGCACCTCGGCGAAGGCCTCCCGCACGGTGGCGGCGAAGTCCACGTCCTCGGTCCGGCCGACGCCGATCACGGTGATCCCGTGCTGGGGTACCCCGGCGGCCAGGCAGGTGGCCAGTCCCGGCAGCAGCAGCCGGCGGGTCAGGTCCCCACCGGCTCCCAGGATGGCGAGGGTGCCCAGGTCCGGTGCCCCGGGGCCGGGGCCGGGGACGTCCTGGCCGGCAGGGACGTCGGCGGGATCGGCATCGCTCATGGTGCCACCGTAGCGCCGGACGCGGCCCGTCGGGGCAGGGTCGTGGGGGGCAGGGTTGCCGGACGCGCCAGGGGCCCGCCCCGGCAGAACCGGGACGGGCCCCTGGCGGCGACCCTCAGGGCATCAGATGCTCTTGCGGGTCTCCTGCAGCTTCTTGCGGGCCGCGCGCAGCGCCTGCGTCTGCTCCTCGCGGGCCTTGTTGATGGCCTCGGCCTTGGCGTCCGCGGCGGAGCGGATGGCGTCGGCCTTGACCTCGGCCGCGGCGGTGAGCTTCTTGGCGCGGCGGGCGGCGGCGGCGTTCTTGCGGCCGACCCGGTTCACGGCGCCGTCCACCATCAGGGCGGTGCCGATGCCGAAGAGGAACACGTCCTTGGCCACGGCGGTGCCCTGCTCGGTCGGCCGGATGCCGTCGGGCTCCGTCATGCCCTCGGTGTTCTTGTACATCGACAGCAGCCCCGTGGAGAAGGCGGTCAGCGCGGCACCGGCGAGCCAGCCCGGCACGAACGGCAGCAGCAACGCGGCACCGACCCCGAGCTCCCCGGCGATGAGGAACTGCTTGAACTGCTTCGGCGTCATGTCCTTCAGGAACGGCACGCCGTTGGCGGCCAGGTCCCGCATCTGCTCGGCCTGTTCCTCCGAGATCTTGGTCTTGTTGATCCCCGAGTTGAGGATGAAGGCGCCGGCGGTCAGCCGGAGCGGGATCTGCGCGATGCTCATGGGGTGGTCCTTCCGGTATTCGGGCTCGTTCCTGTCTCACCTTATAACCACCCGGGGGCAGAAGTGCACGTGCCGGTGAACGCGCGATACTGGGGACATGACCGAGAACCTCTGGGCCCGGATGGTGGCCAACGATCCCGAGCACTCCCGCCGCTACGCAGAGCGCTGGCGGTCCCTGGCCGCCGAGGGCATGGACCTGCACGGCGAGGCCCGGTTGGTGGACGCCCTGTGCCCCCGGGGCGCGCGCGTCCTGGACGCCGGCTGCGGCACCGGCCGGGTGGGCGGGTACCTGGCCCGCGCGGGGCACCGCGTCACCGGTGTGGACCTGGACGAGCACCTGATCGACGTGGCCCGCGAGGACCACCCGGACGCCGACTGGTACGTGGCCGACCTGGAGACCCTGGACGCGGCCACCCTCGCCGAGCTGGGTGAGGAGGAGCCTTTCGACCTGATCTTCTCGGCGGGCAACGTCTTCGGCTTCCTCTCCCCCGGGTCCCGGCAGGACGTGCTGCGCCACCTGCACGCCGCCCTGCGGGACGGCGGTCGCGCGGTGGTCGGCTTCGGCGCGGGGCGCGGCTATGACTTCGAGGAGTTCGTGGACGACGCCGGCCAGGCCGGGTTCCGGCTGCAGGGCCGGTTCGCCACGTGGCAGCTCGACGAGTTCACCCCGGAGGCGGACTTCCTGGTCGCGCTGCTGGTGCGCTGAGGGCCCGGGGTCACTGCTCCTCGGCGCCGAAGGCGTCCTGCGCGGCGTCCATGAGCCCCTCGATGCTGAGCCTCACCATGCCCATCATCGCCCGCTGCACCCGGGCGGCGGCGTCGCGGTCCTCCCCGGCCAGCAGTTCCGGCAGTACGGTGGGGACCACCTGCCAGCGCATCCCGAAGCGGTCCTGGAGCCAGCCGCAGGCGACCTCCGTCCCGCCGCCGGCCGTGAGCGCGGACCAGAAGTGGTCCACCTCCTCCTGGTTCCCGCACAGCACCTGCAGGGAGACGGCGTCGGTGTACGGCACCGGCCGGGCGGGGTCGTTGAGCGCGACGAAGCGCTGGCCGTCCAGGGTGAAGGACACCGTGAGCACGTCACCGGCGCGCAGGTGCACCTGGTCCCCGCCGGGGACCACGTCGATCGCGCTGCGCCGGATCTCGTCCAGGTGGGTGTCGGGCCGGTAGGCGGAGAACGCGTCCACGTAGAACCGCGCGGCCTCCTCCGCCTGCCCGGTGGACCACAGGCAGGTGACCAGCTGGGACCGGGATCCTGACTCGGTCATGACGGTTACCCTTCGTCGGCGTTGTGATCCATTGTCACGCCGCCCGGGCCCTGAGCACCACCTTGCGCAGCTCGCCGGACCACAGCACCCCGGAGGCCAGCGCCAGGCACGCCAGCCACTGGTCCCAGCCCAGGGCCGCCGTGCCGAAGGCACCCTGCAGCAACGGCAGGTGCACCACGAGGACCTGGGTCACCGCGCCGAAGGCGATCGCCGCCCACAGCCAGCCGTTGGTGAACAGCCGGTGGAAGGCGGAGACGGTCTCGGACCGGGAGTTCAGGGCATTGAACAGCTGGGCGAACACGAGCGTGGTGAACGCGGCGGTGCGCGCCACCTCCACCGTCTCCGCGCCCTCCACCAGTCCGCCGGGCAGGTGGAGGTCGATCGCGAACAGGGTGACCACGGCCATGACCAGCCCGGTCCAGAGGATCCCGGCCCACATCCGCCCGTCGACCACCCGGTCCCGCACCCCGCGCGGCGGCCCGGCCATGACGTCCTCCGCCTCGGGGTCCACGCCCATCGCCAGGGCCGGGCCGGAGTCGGTGATGAGGTTGATCCACAGGATCTGGGTGGCCAGCAGGGGCACCACGATCCCGTCGTCGTGCCCGGCCAGGCCCAGGAACCCCGCCAGGAGCACACCCAGGAACATGGTCAGGACCTCCCCCGTGTTGGAGGACAGCAGGTAGCGCAGGAACTTCCGGACGTTCCCGAAGATCACCCGGCCCTGGCGCACCGCGGCGACGATGGTGGTGAAGTCGTCGTCCGTGAGGATCATGGCGGCGGCCTCCTTGGAGACCTCCGTGCCCGTGATGCCCATGGCCACCCCGATGTCCGCCTTCTTCAGGGCCGGGGCGTCGTTCACGCCGTCGCCGGTCATGGCCACCACGTGGCCCTCCGCCTGCAGGGCCTCGACGATGCGCAGCTTGTGCTCGGGGGCGACCCGCGCGAACACCGTGGCCCGCCGTGCCGCCGCCCGCAGTTGCGCCGCGTCCAGGGCGTCCAGTTCGGGACCGGTGACCGCCCCCTGCCCGGCGTGCGCGATCCCCAGGTCCTGGGCGATCCGCAGCGCCGTGGCCGGATGGTCGCCGGTGATCATCACCACGCGGATCCCGGCCCGGCGGGCCTGCGCCACCGCCTCGGCGACCTCGGAGCGCGGCGGGTCGATGATCCCCACCGTGCCGACGAAGATCAGGTCCTGCTCCAGCGCCAGGCCCGCCCCGGCGTCGAAGGCACCGTCCGGGCCGACCGCGCCCGCGTACTCGAGGACGGTCAGCGGCCGGTACGCCACGGCCAGCGTGCGCAGGGCCTCGCGGGACATCGACTCCACGTCGGCGGCGACGGCGGCCCGGTCGGCCTCGGTGAGCGGGGCCACCTCCAGCCCGGTGCGGACGCGGGTGCAGTGGCGCAGCAGCACGTCCGGCGCCCCCTTGGCCACCAGGACCGGCCGGCCGGCACCGGGCCAGCCGGCGTCCGCCGGAGCGCCCGGATCCGTGTGGTCCCGGTCGTCCACGATGACCGACATCATCTTGCGCTCGGAGGTGAAGGGCACCTCCGCCACGCGCTCGAACCGCGCCTCGCGCATCCCGGACAACCCGGCCTTGCGCTCGGCCACGACGAACGCCGCCTCGGTGGGATCACCGACCACGACCCAGTGCCCGTCCTCGTCCTGGCGGACCTCGGCGTCGGAGGCCAGGGTGCCGCCGGCGAGGACCACGATGTCCTCCTCGCGCAGGTCCAGCTCCGGGTCGTTCTCCAGCAGCGGGGTGCCCTCCAGCAGCACCTCCCCGTCCGGGGCGTAACCCACCCCGGTGACGTGCGACTCCCCGGAGGAGGACCGGACCTTGAGCATCGTCATCTCGTTGCGGGTCAGGGTCCCGGTCTTGTCCGAGCAGATGACGGAGGCCGAGCCGAGAGTCTCCACGGAGGCCAGGTCCTTGACGATCGCATGGCGACGGCTCATCGCCTGCACGCCGAGCGAGAGCACCACCGAGAGCACGGCCGGCAGTCCCTCGGGCACGGCCGCCACCGCCAGGGAGACGCCGACCAGCAGCACGTCCACCGCGTCCTGCAGCGAGGAGACCCCGCTCGTGAACGCGATGGCCGCCATCACCACCACGGCGATGACGACGACCGCGATCCCCAGGGTCCTGCCGATCCCGTCGAGCTCCCGCGTCAGCGGGGTCGGTTCCCGCTCCGTGCCGGCCAGCAGCGCGGCGATGTGCCCCATCTCGGTGTCCATGCCGGTGGCCGTCACCACGGCCCGGCCGACCCCCTGGGTCACGGCGGTGCCCTTGAAGACCATGTTGACCCGGTCGCCCAGGGGCACGGCCGCCTCCAGGACGGCCGTGGACTTGGTGACCGGGACGGACTCCCCGGTCAGGGCGGCCTCGGCGACCTGCAGCGAGGAGGCGCTCAGCAGCCGGGCGTCCGCGCCCACCGAGTCACCCTCGGCCAGGACGAGCAGGTCCCCGGGCACCAGGTCCGTGGCGGGGACCCGTTCGGTGCGGCCGTCCCGGACGACCGAGACGGTCACGGCGGTGAGGTCCTGCAGTGCCGCCACCGCGTCCGCCGCCCGGGCCTCCTGGACGTGACCGAGGACGGCGTTGAAGACCACGATGACGGAGATGACCGCGGCGTCGACCGGCACCCCCGCGGCACCCTCCACCGCCCAGACGAGCAGGGAGACCGCCACGGCGGCCAGCAGCAGGTAGATCAGCGGGTCCGTGAACTGGCGCAGGAACCGCCTCCAGCCGGGCTCGGGCGGGGCCGTGGCCAGCTCGTTCGGCCCGTACGCCCCGAGCCGCCCGGCGGCCTCCGCGGCGGACAGCCCGCGGTCCGGGTCCGTGGCGACGTGCCGGACGACGTCCTCCGCCGCGGCCTGCGTCCAGTCCCGTCCGGCGGCCGGGGTCGCGGCGGCCACGTGCTGCGGGTCGGCGTCCTGCGCCATGGGCCCTCCTGGACTGGGCTCGTCGGGGATTCTGGGGCGCAGGATACTCCCCCGGCACGACGGGCGCGTGACGGGCGGGCGTCGGCCGGTTCAGGCGTAGGTGGGGACGATGGTGCGGCGGATGGCCTGGGCGATGCGTGAGTAGTCGGCCAGCGGGTCCTTGCCCAGCACGGCCGCCCAGTAGTGCAGCATGTCCTCCATGTACCGGTGCCCGTGGCCCCCGGGCACCGCCACGGACTGCGGCATGTCCGAGGCGACCTGCCAGAACGTCACCCACGGCATCCAGCGCAGGTTCCGGGACACGTCCAGCCCCGCCCTCTCCTTCGCCCAGTCGGGCTTGCGCCACAGCAGCTCCGGGCTCCACCACACCACGGGGTCGGAGGCGTGCTGGGCCACCACGATCCGGGTGGCGTCCCACGCACCGAACGGGACCCCGTTGTAGTCGGTGACCAGGTCCTCGGGGCGCGTGGCGAACCGGACGTGCCGGCCGTCGTCGACCACGGGCGCGATCTCGGGGGTGCCGCGCCTACGGAACGGGGCGAGGGACTGCCAGAAGGCGGTGAACCGCGGCAGCCCGGACCAGACGGCCCCGTCCACGCGGGCGATCATGTCCTCCAGGTCCTCGAAGGCCTCGGTGCCCCCGAGGGCCCCGAGGGACTCCCCGCCGACCAGCAGCTTCGGCCGGTGACCCGCCGGAAGCCTGTCCAGTTCGGCCTCGATGGCGGTCAGCAGGGTGTCCGCGGCGAGCACGGGCGTGGCGCGGTCGGCGAAGAACGCCACCCCCGAGGGCAGGTAGGTGTACTGCATCGAGGCCAGGGCGCAGTTGCCGCCGGTGAGGAACTCCACCGAGGACGCGGACCACTCCTGCAACCAGCCGGTGCCCGTGGTGGTCAGCACCAGCAGCACCTCACGCTCGAAGGCGCCGGTGCGCCGCAGCTCGGCGACGACGGCCGCCGCCGTGCCCTGCAGGTCCCGGCCCTCCTGCCAGCCGGCATAGGCCCGGATCGGGGTCATCGCGGGCTCGCCGGTGGCCTCGGCGATGTCCACGGCCCGCGGGCCGTCCGAGACCACGGCCTGACCCTTGGCCCCGAGCGAGGCCCAGGACTCGTGGGACGCCGCGGAACCGGAGCGTTCCGGCTCGATCGGTGGCACCCGGCCCGGCAGCAGCCTCGAGTTCGTCTCCTGGGCCGCCCTGGACAACCGTTCCAGCAGCCGGCGGTAGACCACCTTGTCCAGCACGAAGGCCGTGCCGGCGGCGGTGGCCCCGGCGCCGACGGCGGTCGCGACCGGGGCGGGCAGGACCGGCGTGAGGGCCCGGGAGGCGGTGCCGGCCACGCCGTGGACGCCGCGTCCGATACCGACCAGCCCGGCCGTCAGGGCGAGCCCGCCGGCGACGCCGAGGACGTGTTCCCGGGTCCGGACGGGACGGGTCTCCATCAGCCCGGCGATCTCCGCCTGGGCCTTGAGGCTGCGCAGCCAGGACAGTCCGCTCACCCCGAACATGAACCACGGGGCGGCCTTCCGCAGCGGCCCGATCCGTTCCGGGTCCACCGTGACCGAGATGCCCAGGGCGCGGCCGGCGCCGCGCACCGCCGCGCGGCCGGTGGCCCCGACGGCGTAGCCGAAGGTCTGGGAGACGGCGGTGGCGATGGACGTCATCCACCAGGTCCGTGGGATGAAGCTGGGCGACAGCGACACCCAGCTCATGACGTGGGCACCGGCGATGCCTGCCCCGTCAGGTCTGAACCGCATGGTCCCCATTATGCCCATCCGATCAGGTCCGATGCCCCCCGCCCGCCGGCCGCCTGCCTGCCGGTTCGGCGATCGGAGGCCATCCCGGGGACAATGGGATCCATGACCTCACCTGTATACGCCGGCCTGTCCTCCGTGTCCTCCGCGCCGACCGTGCTCGCGAGCGCGGCCGGCAGCGGATCGGGCGGTGGGGAGTCCTACGGCTGGCTCGGGGACATCGTGGTGACGATCATGGAGGCCATCGGCCCCATCGGCGTGGCCCTGGCCGTCTTCGCCGAGAACCTGTTCCCCCCGATCCCGTCCGAGCTGATCCTGCCCCTGGCCGGGTTCACCGCGGCCGGCGGGGCGTTCGGCCCGTGGGAGGCCACCATCTGGGCGACGGTCGGTTCCGTCGTGGGTGCCCTGATGCTCTACGGCATCGGTGCCTGGCTGGGCCGTCGCCGCATGTACCGGATCGTCGACTGGCTGCCCCTGGTGGACATCGAGGACGTGGAGAAGACCGAGCGCTGGTTCAACAAGTACGGCTACTGGACCGTGTTCCTGGGCCGGATGGTGCCGATCTTCCGCTCGCTGATCTCCATCCCGGCCGGTATCGAGCGGATGAACCTGGGGCTGTTCACCCTCTACAGCCTGCTGGGCTCGGCGATCTGGAACACGATCTTCGTCTGGGGCGGATTCCTGCTCGGGGACAACTGGCACCTGGTCTCGGACTACGCGGACGTCTTCTCCAACATCGTGATGATCGCCGTGATCGTGTTCCTGGCCTGGTGGATCGTCGCCCGCGTGCTGCGCAACCGCCGCCGCGCGCGGGACCCGCACTTCGTGGCGCCCTCGGCCGAGGCCGCCGCCGCCCGCATGGACGAGCTGCTCGGGGAGCCGGGCCGGCGCCGCTGAACCGGCCGGAGACCGGGGCCCGCCGGTTCAGCGGTAGCCGACCGGTGCCGCGGGGACGTACCTCGGCAGTGACCGCGCCTGGCCGGAGCTGACGATGCGCTTGCCGAGCGGCAGCAGGGAGACCGGGATCATCCGCAGGTTCGCGATCCCCAGCGGGATGCCGATGATGGACAGGAACATCGGGATGGACGTCAGGACGTGCCCGATCGCGATCCACAGCCCGGCCACGACCAGCCAGATGATGTTGCCCAGGCCGGACCAGAAGTCCCCGCCGGGCCGTTCGTCCACGACCACTCGCCCGAAGGGCCACAGGGCGTAACCGGCGATCCGGAACGAGGCGATGCCGAACGGGATGGTGACGATGAGGACGCAGCACACGATCCCGGCCAGCGCATAGCCCAGGGCCAGCCAGAACCCGCCGAAGACCAGCCAGATGATGTTGAGCACGAGGTTCAGGGCACGGTTCATGTCCCCATCGTCCCAGCCTGGCGCTACGCTGACGAGTGCCAGGCCGCCGACCCGAAAGAACCTCATGTCAGAGCGCAGTCCGCGACGTCCGCAGCTCGGCTCCGGGGCTGGGCGCCCCCTCGCCCGTCCCGCCAGCCCGTCCCGACTGGCCCGCGGCGTGACCCTGGGCGTGACGGTCGCCCTACTGCTGTCCACCACCGGTTGCCTGGGCCCCTCCCGCCCCTCCCCCGAGGACGCCGCGACCGCCCTCGGCGCGGGGATCGCCACCGGTGACGTCGGGGTCCCCCTGACGGACGCGGGCCGTTCCGTCCCCTCCGCCGTCCTCGGGGCGCTCCCCGCGGCGCTGCGCCCCGGGGAGGCCACCGTCACCGTGACCACGGACGCCGTCACCGTGCACGAGGACGACCCGGACCGGGCCACCGCGCAGTACACCGTCCGGCGCGACCTCGGCGCCCTGGGCCTGGAGGGCCAGGAGTGGACCTACCGCACGGACGCCGAACTCGTCTGGGACGAGGACGGCCGGCAGTGGCGCGCGGACCTGCGGCCCGATGACCTCGTGGCCGGCCTGGCCCCCGGGGGCACCGTGACGGTCCGGCGCACGGAGGCGGACCGCGGGGACATCCTGGACGCCGCCGGGAAACCGCTCATGACGGAACGGGACGTGGCCGTAGTCGGCCTGGACAAGGCCCGCATCGAGCCGGACGAGGTCGCCGGCTCCGCCCGGCAGGTGGCCGAACTGGCCGAGGTGGACGCGAAGGCCTTCGTGGCCCGCGCCGAGGCCGCCGGGGACCAGGCGTTCGTGGAGGCCATCACCCTGCGAGCCGACGGGTCCACCGACATCCCCGTGGACGCGCTCGCGAGGGTCCCGGGCGGGCGGGTCATCGAGGACACCGCCGTCCTGGCACCCAGCCGCGCCTTCGCCCGGGACGTGCTGGGCACCTACGGGGAGCCCTCCGCCGAGCAGGTGGAGGACTCGGACGGGCAGCTGGAGGCCGGCGTCGCCGTCGGGCTCTCCGGCCTGCAGTCCACGTGGCAGGACCACCTGGCCGGCACTCCCGGGATCACCATCACGGTCGACAACCCCGACGAGCCGGAGAACCCCGACAGCGCCGACGACGCCGGGTCCGGGGCCGGGCCCGCGGCGCCCGGCCCGGACGTGACCGCCTTCGAGGCCGGGCCCGTGGCCGGCACGGCCCTGTCCTCCACCCTGGACCGGAGGATCCAGGCGGCGGCCGAGAAGGTGGTGGGCGCCTCCGAGGTCCCGGCCGGGCTGGTGGCGATCCGCCCCTCCGACGGTCACGTGCTGGCCGCCGCGTCCGGGCCGGAGGGATGGCCGGTGGCGGTGTCCGGGTCCTACGCGCCGGGTTCGACGTTCAAGGTCGTCACCGCCCTGGCGCTGCTGAGGTCCGGCCTCGCCCCCCAGGACCCCGTGCAGTGCCCGGCCACCCTCACCGTGGGCGGCATGGTCGTGGGCAACTACGACGGCTACCCGGACGCCTCGGTGGGCACCATCCCGTTCGCCGAGGCCTTCGCCGAGTCCTGCAACACCGTCTTCGTCGGTGCGCACCAGGAGGTCTCGGCTGCGCAGGAGGCGGAGGCGGCACAGGCCCTGGGGCTGGACCCGGACCCGGTGACCGGGCTCGACGCCGCCTTCCTCGGGTCCGTCCCGGACGACTCCACCGGCACCGAGCACGCGGCCAACCTCTTCGGCCAGGGCGTGGTGGAGGCCTCGCCGCTGGGCATGGCCACGGTGGCGGCCTCGGTGGCCGCCGGGCGGACCGTGCGTCCCGTGTTCGTGTCCGATCCGGCCGTGGACACCGCGGCGCCCCCGGCCACGGGGGTCACCGAGGCGGAGGCGGGGCGGTTGCGGTCCCTGATGTCCGGCGTGGTGGAGACGGGCACCGCGGAGATGCTGCAGGACGTCCCCGGTGCCCCGGTGCTGGCCAAGACCGGCACGGCCCAGTTCGTGGCCGACGGCGAGGACCTCGCCCACACCTGGCTCATCGCGATCCACGGGGACCTGGCCGTCGCGCTGTTCTTCAACGAGGGCCTCGGCGGCGGGCACGACAACGGTCCGGTCGTGCGGGACTTCCTGACCGCGGTGGAGAAGATCGTCCCCTCGGAGTGATCGGACCCCGGCGGCGGTAGCCTTGAAGGCCTGATGAGCAGCGACCAGACTCCCCCCGAGCACCCCGCCCCGGCGCAGCACGCCCACGGCCACAACCCCCACCCGGACCCGGACCTGTACCGCACCGAGCCGGTCTCCTTCGTGCGCCGCGGGGAGCGGTTGAACCCGCGGCGGCAGAAGACGTGGGACCGCGCCCGCGGCACCTACATCGTGGAGGTCCCCCGGCACCACGCCACCACCTCCGTGGCGGCCGGCACCGAGGTGGACTGGTCCGCGGTGTTCGGCCGCAGCGCCCCGCTCGTGGTGGACATCGGCTGCGGCCTCGGGGAGTCGACGGTCCAGGGTGCCGTGGACCGTCCCGAGGCGGACTTCGTGGCCGTGGAGGTCTACACCCCGGGCCTGGCCGCGCTGCTGATGGAGATCGAGGACCGCGGTCTCACCAACGTCCGCGGTGTGCAGGCCAACGCCCCGGAGGTGCTGGACCACCTCCTGGCCCCCGGGTCCGTGCAGGAGGTCTGGGTGTTCTTCCCGGACCCGTGGCACAAGACGCGCCACCACAAGCGCCGGCTGGTCTCCCCCGCCTTCGCCGACCGCGTGGCCCGCGTCCTGGCGCCCGGCGGCGTGCTGCGGCTGGCCACCGACTGGTCCAGCTACGCCGTGCACATGCGCCGGGTCATGGAGGGGCACCCGGAGTTCGCCAACCTGTATCCGGGGCGTTCCGCCGGCCAGGAGTCCCCGCTGACCCGGGTGCGGGTCGAGGGCCGGGAACTGCAGGTCGGCGCGCAGCCGATCACCCCGGACTCGCTGGGCTCGCGCGCGGGGCTGAGCGAGGCGGCCGCGGGGGCCGGCGTCGAGGACCCGGTGGACCACGCCGGCGGCTGGGCACCGCGCTTCGACGGCCGCCCGTTGACCAGCTTCGAGGCCAAGGCCCTGCGGGCCGGTCGCCTCGTGTTCGACCTCGCCTACCGCCGCCGCTGAGGGTGCGCGCCCGGCCCCGGCTTTGCGGCCCGGCGCGTCACCGGGGATACTTGGACGCCGAACCACCGACCACCGACCGTGGACCCCCGGGCGCCAGTCCTTCGCCCGCCGGGCGTCGGCCGCCGTCGTGAGGGCCGGGTCATGACGAAGGGACCCCGGGTGCCTGACGCCTCGTCCTCCCCCGCACCACACGACCGATCCACCGCGGCCTCTCCCGCCGGCCCGCCGGCGGACGCCGCGCAGGACGCCGGGGCCAGCACCGGCGCCGTCGGCCTCTACCCGCACGACATCCACCCGGGACTGGTCCCCGGGATCGGGGTGGACGAGCAGCGCAACCGCTTCGGGCTGGACTGGGTGGTCTTCGGGATCACGGCGGCGCTGATCGTCGCCTTCGTGGCCTGGGGCGTCACCGCCCCGGAGTCGGTGGGCCAGGTCTCGGCCACCGCCTTCGGCTGGGCCATGACCAACGCCGGCTGGCTGCTCAACATCACGCTGATGGTCTGCGTGGTCGTCATGGTGGTCCTGGCCTTCGGGCGCTTCGGCCGCATCCGGCTGGGCAAGGACGACGAGGAGCCCGAGTTCTCCCGGTTCTCCTGGGTCGCCATGATGTTCTCCGCGGGCATCGGCGTGGGCATCTTCTTCTTCGGCCCCTCCGAGCCGCTGGCGTACTACACCTCTCCCCCGCCGCACACGGTCGAGGCCGGCACCTCGGAGGCCCTGCACCAGGCCATGGCCCAGTCGCACTACCACTGGGGACTGCACGCCTGGGCGCTCTACGCGCTGGTGGGCGGCGCCATCGCCTATTCCTCCTACCGACGCGGCCGCGTCTCGCTGGTCAGCTCGGTGTTCCGCTCGCTGTTCGGTGAACGGCACACCGACGGGGTGGCCGGCAAGATCGTGGACATCTTCGCCATCATCGCCACCCTGTTCGGCACCGCCGCGACCCTGGGCATCGCCGCCATCCAGATCGGCGAGGGCGTGTCGATCATCTCCGGGGCGGGTCCGCTGGGCAACACCGCGTTGCTCGTCATCATCGCCGTGCTGACCCTGGCCTTCATCGTCAGCGCCGTGTCCGGGGTGACCCGGGGCATCCGCTACCTCTCCAACATCAACATCACGCTGACCCTGGGCGCGGTGCTGTTCGTCTTCATCGCCGGGCCCACGCTGTTCCTGCTCAACCTCGTCCCCTCCGGCGTCATGCACTACTTCGACGAGATGTTCGCGATGATGGGCAAGTCGCTGTCCTGGGGTGCGGAGGCCGTGGAGTTCCAGTCCGCCTGGACCGCGTTCTACTGGGCCTGGTGGATCGCGTGGACGCCGTTCGTGGGCATGTTCATCGCCCGGATCTCGCGCGGGCGGACCCTGCGTGAGTTCGTGCTCGTGGCCATGGGGGTGCCCACGGCGATCCTCGTGCTGGCCTTCTCGATCTTCGGCGGCACCGCGATCTGGATGAACACCCAGGGCGTGCCCGGCTTCGACGGCAGCGCCACGCCGGAGCAGGTGCTGTTCAGCATGTTCGGCCAGTTCCCGCTGAGCCAGTTCACCCCCTTCGTACTGATCACCATCCTGGCCATCTTCTTCGTCACCTCCGCCGACTCGGCCTCCGTGGTCATGGGCACGATGTCCTCTCGGGGCACGCCGGCGCCGCGGACCTGGGTCGTGGTGTTCTGGGGCCTGTGCATGATGGGCATCGCGGTGGTGATGCTGCTGACCGGGGGCGAGACCGCGCTGACGGGTCTGCAGAACCTGACGATCCTCATCGCCCTGCCGTTCTCGATCGTGCTGCTGCTGATGATCGTGGCGTTCATCCGTGACCTGATGACCGACCCGGTGGCGATCCGCCGGGACTTCGCGGTCACCGCCCTGTCCAACGCCGTCCGCCGCGGCATCGAGGACCACGGTGACGACTTCGAGCTGTCCGTGCGCCGGGCCCCCGCGGGCCGCGGTGCCGGGGCCGACTTCGACTCCACGGCCGAAGAGGTGACGGAGTGGTACCGCCGCACGGACGAGGAGGGCAACCCCGTGGAGTACGACTACGAGACCGGCACCTACGCCGACGACGCCGCGGACCCCGCCTCCGGTGCGGGTTCCGGCCCGACGGAGGGCCCGGTCGAACCGGCCCGCGCCTGACCCCGCGCCCGACCCCGCCGGACCCCGCGTCCGCGGCGCGGGACCTCCGCGCCGGCGGGCCCGGGCGGGAGGTGTCAGTCGAGGGGCAGGCCCGCGGTGGCGCGGGCGATGCGGTACAGGGAGGCCGTGCCCGCGTCCCGGTAGCCGTGACCGCGGCGGAACGGGCCGGCGCCCGGACGGAAGCGGGAGGTGTTGTGCCCGACGGCGGCGGCCAGGTCCAGCGCCTCGTCCGCCGCGATCGTCAGCCGGGTCATCTTCGTCCACGGCCTGCGGCCGGAGAGCCGGAACCCGAGCCAGGACAGGTAGTCCGAGTCCGTCAGCGCGAAGTAGACCTGGTCCCGCGTCAGTCCGAGCAGGTGCGGGTTCCCGGCCAGGTCCCGGGGAAGGCCCACGGCCCCGGACACCACGAGCGCGTCCACGGACCGCGGTGGCCTGCGGCGCTGCAGCATCTGCAGGGCCCGGGCGGCCACGATGCTGCCGTAGGAGTGTGCCTCCACGGCGGTGTGCGGGAACGGGTCCGTGGCCCCGGAGCCCTGGCGGTCCCCGGGGCCGTCCGCGGCGATCCGCTCGCGGTAGTCGTACCAGCCGGCCATGTGCAGGGCGAGCCGGGCGCCGCCGCGCAGGGCATGCCGGCCGGAGAGCGCTCCCCACGGCCCCGGCGGCTGGTAGCCCAGCCAGCTCACCACGCAGGGACTGGCCGCCCCGGCCTCACGCTGGGCGGCCCACAGCTGACCGGCCTCCCGCGCGCTGCCCCACATGGCCGAGTGCACGAAGATCCCCATCCCGGAGACCTGCCAGGTCAGGTGGGTGGCGTCGGCCGGCTCCCCGACGGCGACGACCCCGGCCGCCGGGCGAAGGGCGTTGCCGAGGTCGTAGGCGAGCAGGACGCGGTCGGGGAAGGAGGGGTCCATGGCACCGGGCTTGAGCGCGTGGACGATCCCGTCGAGGGCGGCCCGCTGCTTGGGTCCGAGCAGGTGGCGGCGGCGCATGTCCGCCCGCAGCCGCTCGCGGGTGGCCCGCCGCTCGACGGGGTCCCAGATGTCCCGCCGGGCGACCTGCGCCGGGCTCAGTTCTTCGGCTTCCACACCAGGACCCCGGACACGGTCCGGGCCGAGGGGGTGAGTGCCGACGACGACGACGGGCCGGCGGTGAGGGCGGCGGCCGGGCGCCGTCGGGGCCAGTCGCGCTGGCCGGCCCCTCGCCGCCGGGCGGCCGCGTACCCCTGCTCGGCGGCCTCACGGTCCGGCCCGGCGTCGAAGGTGGTGGTCACGTCTCCCTGCGCGCCGGCGGCGAACACGCGCGGGTACCGGGCGTAGGCCTGGAAGGCCTGGATCTGGCCGGCCAGGTCGGCGACCGTCTGCTGGAGCCGTTCGACCTCGTCCTCCAGGGCCACGATCCGCCGGATGCCCTCGAGGGACACGCCCTCGCGGGACAGCTGCTGGATGGTGCGGAGCCGGTCCACGTCCTGCCGGGAGTAGCGGCGCTGCCGCCCGCCCTGGCGCTGCGGGACCACCAGGCCCATGCGGTCGTACTGGCGCAGGGTCTGCGGGTGCATGCCCGCCAGCTCGGCGGCCACCGAGATCACGTACAGCGGGTCCTCCCAGGCGGTGGTCACAGCCGCGCCTTGTCCGCCAGTGCGGCCCGCGGGTCGTGGCCGGCCGCGGCCCGGGCATAGGACTCGACGGCGGCGCGGGCCTCCTCGGACAGGGATGCCGGCACCGCCACCTGCAGCTCGACCAGCAGGTCGCCGCTGGCCTTGGAGGTCTTCACGCCGCGGCCCTTGACGCGCAGCACCCGCCCCGAGGAGGTCCCGGCCGGGACCCTCACCTTCACGGAGCCGTCCAGGGTGGGCACCTGGATGGTGGCGCCCAGGGCGGCCTCGTCGAAGGTGATCGGCACGTGGATGCGCAGGTTGTCGCCCTCGCGGTGGAAGAACGGGTGCTCGCGCACCTTGACGGTCACCAGCAGGTCCCCGGCGCCGGCCGCGCCGGGGGCACCCTTGCCGCGGGCCCGGACCTTCTGCCCGTCCTTGATGCCGGCGGGGATGCGCACGTCGATGACGTCCCCGTCGGGTTCCCGCAGCGAGATGGTGGTCCCGCGCACGGCGCCGGCGAAGGAGATCGTGGTGGTGGCGGTGCGGTCCGCGCCCTTGGTCGGCGTCCCGTAGCCGCCGAACCCGCCGCGGCCTCCGGAGGGCCCGCCGTATCCCCCGCCCCCGCCGCTGAAGCCGCCGAACAGGTCGGCGAACTCCGGCGGGATGTCCCCGGACGTGGAATAGGACCGGCGGCCCCCGGAGCCGCTGGTGAACAGCCCCCCGAAGAGGTCCTCGAAGCCCCCGCCGCCGGCGCCGGGGCCACCGGCCCCCGCGCCGGGGGCGCTGAACCGGGCACCGGAGCCCATCGCCCGGATGGCGTCGTACTGCTGGCGCTCCTCCGGGTCCGAGAGCACGGCGTTGGCCTCGGTGATCTCCTTGAACTTCTTCTCGGCCGCGTCGTCCCCGGGGTTCTGGTCCGGGTGGTACTTCCGGGCCAGCTTCCGGTAGGCCTTCTTGATGTCGGCTTCCGAGGCGTCCTTGGAGACACCGAGGATGGCGTAGAAGTCCTTGTCCACCCAATCCTGTGAGGCCATGGTGCCTCCTTTCGGGTCAGTTCAGTTCGGGTCAGTTCAGTTCGGGTCGGTTCGGTTCGGTTCGGCGAGGGGGCCCGGGGCGGTGATGACTAGCGCTCCGCGCCGGCGGAGACCATCACCTGGGCGGCACGCAGCACGCGGCCCTCGCGCACGTAGCCGTTGCGGAAGACCTGCACGATGTGCTCCTCCGGCACGTCGGCGCTGGGCTGGCGCAGCATCGCCTCGTGCTGGGCCGGGTCGAACGGCTGTCCGGCCAGGTGCTCCTGGTCCTGCCGCTCCAGCCCGAACCCGGAGAGCACCGTGTCGAACTTGGTGGCGATCGCGGCGAACGGTCCCTCCGTCAGGTCGCCCGCGGCCCGGGCGGCGTCCAGGTCGTCGAGCACCGGAAGCAGGGCGCTCAGCACGGACTGGATGGCGGTGTCCTTGGCCACGTTCCGGTCCCGCTCCACGCGGCGCTTGTAGTTCACGAATTCCGCCTGCACGCGCAGCAGGTCGGTGCGCAGTTCCTCCTCGCGGACGGAGGCGCCGGCCGTGTCCGGGTCCTGGGCGCCCGTGATCCCCGCGTCCGCGGCATCGCCCTCGGCGTCCGCCGCGGCCTCGTTGAGGATCCGCTCGGCCTGAGACAGCGCGTCGCCGTCCTCGCCGGCACCCGCCGCGGCCGCGCCGTCGGCGGCCTGCTGCCCGCCGGCGGGCTGGCGCACCTGTCCGGTCTCGGGGTCGATCCGGCGCTTGTCCTGGAAGCTCACCGGCTCCTCGCGCTCTTCGTGCTCTTCGTCGTGTCCGTGATGGGGCATGGTCTCTCGTCCTTTCCTCCGGTGCCCTGCGGGCCGGCCGTCCCGCCGTGTGGCAGGGCGGCCGGCCCGGGTCCGGTGGTCCGCTCACGCGGACCGGGTGTCAGGGGTGCTGGGGGGCGGGGATCACTTGGAGCCCGCGTCCTTCGGCTCGTCCTCGTCCACGACCTCGGCGTCGACGATGTCCTCGTCGGCGGAGGTCCCGGCGCCCTCGCCGCCGGCAGCCCCGGCATCGGCGCCGGCTGCGCCGGCCTCCGCGGACTGGGAGGCGTACAGGGCCTCACCGATCTTCGTCTGGGACGCCTGCAGCTTCTCGTAGGCGGCCTTGATCTCGGTGTCGTTGTCCTGCTTCTCGAGAGCCGCCTTGAGGGCGTCGACGTCGGCCTGGACCTCGGTCTTGATCTCCTCGGGCAGCTTGTCGCCGTTGTCCTTGAGGAGCTTGTCCACCGAGTAGGCGGTCTGCTCGGCCTGGTTGCGGCGGTCGGCGGCCTCGCGGCGCTCCTTGTCCTCGGCGGCGTGGGCCTCGGCGTCCTTCACCATGCGGTCGATGTCCTCGTCGGACAGCGAGGTGCCGCCGGTGATGGTCATGGACTGCTCGGTGCCGGTGCCCTTGTCCTTGGCGGAGACGTGGACGATGCCGTTGGCGTCGATGTCGAAGGTGACCTCGATCTGCGGCATGCCCCGCGGGGCCGGCGCGATCCCGGTCAGCTCGAAGGTGCCCAGCGGCTTGTTGTCCCGCGTGAACTCGCGCTCACCCTGGAAGACCTGGATGGACACGGAGGGCTGGTTGTCCTCGGCGGTGGTGAACGTCTCCGAGCGCTTGGTCGGGATGGCCGTGTTGCGCTCGATGAGCTTGGTCATCACGCCGCCCTTGGTCTCGATGCCCAGGGAGAGCGGGGTGACGTCGATCAGCAGCACGTCCTTGCGCTCGCCCTTGAGCACGCCGGCCTGCAGGGCGGCGCCCACGGCCACGACCTCGTCCGGGTTCACGCCCTTGTTGGGCTCCTTGCCGGCCAGTTCCTTGACCAGGTCGGCCACGGCCGGCATGCGGGTGGAGCCACCCACGAGCACGACGTGGTCGATGTCCGAGACCGAGACGCCGGCCTCCTTGATGACGTCCTTGAACGGCTGGCGGGTGCGCTCCAGCAGGTCCGAGGTCATCTCCTGGAACTTGGCGCGGGACAGGTGCTCGTCCAGGTGCACCGGGCCCTCCGGGGTGACGGACAGGTACTGCAGCGAGATGTTCGTGGAGGTGGCCGAGGACAGCTCCTTCTTGGCCTGCTCGGCGGCCTCCTTCAGGCGCTGCAGGGCGATCTTGTCCTTGGACAGGTCGGCGCCCTTGGACTTGGCCTGGGCCAGCAGCCAGTCGACGACCCGCTGGTCCCAGTCGTCGCCGCCAAGCCGGTTGTCACCGGCGGTGGAGCGGACCTGGATGGTGGAGAAGTCGTCCTCGTCCTTGCCCACCTCGAGCAGGGAGACGTCGAAGGTGCCGCCGCCGAGGTCGAAGACCAGGATGAGCTCGTCCTCCTTGCCCTTCTCCAGGCCGTAGGCCAGCGCGGCCGCGGTCGGCTCGTTGATGATGCGCATCACGTTCATGCCGGCGATCTCACCGGCCTCCTTGGTGGCCTGGCGCTCGGCGTCGTTGAAGTACGCCGGCACGGTGATCACCGCGTCGGTGACCTTCTCGCCCAGGTAGTCCTCGGCGTCGTGCTTGAGCTTCATCAGGGTGCGCGCGGAGATCTCCTGCGGCGTGTACTTCTTGCCGTCCATCTCGGTGGACCAGTCGGTGCCCATGTGGCGCTTGACGGAGGCGATGGTGCGCTCCGGGTTGTTCACGGCCTGGCGCTTGGCGATCTCGCCGACCAGCACCTCCCCGGACTTGGAGAAGGCCACGACGGACGGGGTGGTCCGGGAGCCTTCGGCGTTCGCGATGACGACGGGGTCGCCGCCCTCGAGGACGGAGACGACGGAGTTGGTGGTACCGAGGTCGATTCCCACTGCACGGGACATGGCGGTTCCTTTCCCTGACGATTGGAGGTGATGCGGTTCAGACGCCCGGTGAGAGGTGACGCGAGCCGATGTCGACCCGTTGCCATCCAGCCACCTGAGCGTTCAGGACTCAAGGTTTCATGGCCGGGAGTTCCGTGTCAATCTGCCTTGAGTCCATCTGACTCAACTTTGTGTCGCCGAGTACAACCGGGGCGGTCCGGGATTCATTCCCGGCCATGATTGGAGTCCATCACCGCGCACCCGGTGCCCACGGGCGCAGGCGGCCGGGCACCGGGTGGGTGGGGGCGCACCCCCGCCCCGGTGGCCAGGGGCGGACGGCCCCCACCAGCACCGATGGCGACCATGTGAATGTGCTGGGAGTTTCCTGACGTCGACCTGGGCGCTTCTTGCACGGCGACGTTCCGGGTGTTTGAGTGAGGACATCACCCACCGCGGCGCCCGCAGCACGTCTGTGGCGCCGCCCGGAAAGGAGTCATCATGGCAGCCAAGGACACCCCTGCGACGTACACCGTTCCCGGACTCGAACTCGAGGACGGCCACCGTGTCGGCGAGATCCTCCAGCTGCGCCTGCACGCACTGAACGACCTGCAGCTGACCCTGAAGCACGCCCACTGGAACGTGGTCGGCCAGAACTTCATCGGCGTGCACGAGATGCTCGATCCCCAGATCGAGGAGGTCCGTGCCGCCGTGGACGTGCTGGCCGAGCGCATGGCGACCCTGGGCGTCTCCCCCACGGGCACCCCCGGCGCCCTGGTGAAGGAGCGGACCTGGGACGACTACGACCTGGGCCGCGCGGACACCATCGAGCACATCGCCGCCCTGGACCAGGTCTACGACGGCGTCATCGCCGATCACCGCAACGCCATCGAGGAGGCCGGCAAGCTGGACCCGGTCACCGAGGACATCCTCATCGGCCAGACCGGCGGCCTCGAGCAGTTCCAGTGGTTCCTGCGCTCGTTCCTGACCAACGCCGCGGGCGAGCTGAGCACCGCCGGAGAGCACACGGAGAAGGGCGCGGCCCGGAAGGGCGCCGCCAAAAAGTCCTGATCCTCCCGCAGGATCGGCCGGCCGGACCGCCGGCACGGCGCAGGGCCCCGGCATCGTGACGATGCCGGGGCCCTGCGCCGTGGTGGAGGGGATCCGGGGATCAGCCGGCCACGTGGCGGCCCCCGCCGCCACCTGCGGCCCGGGAGAGCCTCGAGGGCCACCAGACCTTCGGACCGATGTCGTAGGTCAGGGCCGGCACCAGCAGCGAGCGCACCAGGAAGGTGTCCAGCAGCACGCCGAACGCCACGATGAAGGCCAGCTGCACCATGAACATCAGCGGGATGACCACCAGTGCCGCGAACGTGGCCGCCAGGACGATGCCCGCCGAGGTGATGACCCCGCCCGTGACGGTCAGGGCCTTGAGCACGCCGGGCCGGGTGCCCTGGATCACCGCCTCCTCCCGCGCTCGGGTCATCAGGAAGATGGTGTAGTCCACGCCCAGGGCGACCAGGAACACGAACCCGTACAGCGGCACGGAGGGGTCTGCCCCCGGGAAGCCGAGCACCTCGTTGAACACCAGCGCGGAGACGCCGATGGCGGTGCCGAAGCTCAGCACGGTGGCCAGGACCAGCAGCACCGGGGCCACGATCGAGCGCAGCAGGATCATCAGGATGACGAGCACCACGAGCAGAACCAGCGGGATGATCGTGCGCAGGTCCTGCTGGGCCGTGGTGTTGGAGTCCAGGGCGGTGGCGGAGGTGCCGCCGACCAGGATCTCGGAGTCGATCGCGTGCAGCGTCTCGCGCAGCTCGATGATCGTCTGCTCGGCCTCCTTCGAGTCGGCCGGGTCCTGCAGGGTCGCCTGGAGGTACACGCGGCCGTCGACCTCCTGCGGCTGGAGCGTGGGCACCTCCGCCGGAATGCCCGACGGCGGCCCGGCGGTCTCCGGGGCCCCGTCGCCGGCCCCTCCGCTCACCCCGGCGGGGGGTCCAGCGGGAGGTCCGGCGGCACCCTCGGGTGCCTGGCCCTGCCCCCGGCCGGCGGCCGCGGCCTGCTCCTGGAGCTCGGCCAGCGCCTCCGGGTCCGGGGTCCCGGCCGGTGCGCCGCCCTCGGCGGTCAGGTAGGCCGAGCCGACGCCGTCGGTGCCCTCCACGGCCTCGAGCACCTCGTCGGCCCGGTCGGCCGGGGCGATGACGGTCGCCGGCGAGCCGGTGCCCGCGTCGAAATGCTCCTCCAGGACGACCTGTCCGGCCTTGGCGTCGGACTCCCCCAGGATCACGTCGGTCTGGGCCACGCCGCTGCCCTGCAGCTGGGTGGCGCCGATGGCGCCAAGGGCCAGCACGGCGGCGGTGACCATCCACACGGCGCGCGGCCTGCGCGCCACCAGTGCGCCGATCCGGGTCCACACGCCGTGGCTCTCCTCGAGTCCGGCGATGGGCCGACCGGTGGCGTCCTCCGGCTGGGTGAAGGCCTTCCTCGTCGTGAGGGGGACGCCCGCGCGCGGGATCGACGGCCAGAAGGCGGCCCGCCCCGTCAGGTACAGGATCGCGGGCAGGAACGTCAGCGTGGCGGCCCAGGCCAGGACGATGCCGGAGGCCGCGATGGGTCCCAGTGAGCTGTTGGAGTTCAGGTCCGAGACCAGCAGGCAGAGCAGGGCGATGGCCACCGTGGCCGCCGAGGCGGTGATGGCCCCGAAGGAGCCCTTCCAGGCGGCCCTGAGGGCGTCGAAGGCCTGCGGCCGCAGGCGCAGCTCCTCGCGGTAGCGGGCCACCATCAGCAGGGAGTAGTCCGTGGCCGCGCCGATCACGAGGATCGACAGGATGCCCTGGGACTGGCCGTTCAGGCTGATCCAGTCGGCCCTGGCCATCCAGTAGATCGCCAGGATGGCCACGCTGAGGGCGGCCACCGAGTTCAGCAGGACCAGGATCGGCAGCAGCACGGAGCGGTACACCAGCACGAGGATGACGAACACCACGCCCAGCGCCACGGCCAGCAGCAGGCCGTCGATGCCGGCGAAGGCGCCCGCCAGGTCCGTGGCCAGGCCGGCGGGGCCGGCCACGTGCACCTCGACCCCGGACAGGGCGCCGTCCCCGGCGGTCTCCAGGCCGCCGGAGGCATCCTGGACGAGCCCGCGCAGCTCCTCGACCACCACGTCCGGCTCGGCGGCAGCGGTGTCGATGATCGCGATGTACTGCACCGCCTCGCGGTCCTCGGAGACGTTGGGCCCCACGACCTGGTCCACGCCCTCGGCCGCACCGAGGTCCTCACCGAGGGCGGCCAGCGCGTCCAGCTCACCCCGGGCGTCCTCCGGGATGGCCTGGCCGTCCGGCAGCCCGGCCACGATGAGGGCCGGGATCTGGTCCGTCCCGCTGAACTCGCCCACCCATTCCCCGGCGCGGGTGGACTCGGCGGATGCGGGCAGGAACGTGGACTGGTCGTTCGAGGACACCTCCGAGAGCTTGCCGAAGGTGGGGCCGCCGATACCCGTCCCGGCCAGCCAGGCCAGGACGAGGACGATGGCCACGCCCACGCGCAGGCCGATGGACTTCACGGACGAGGACCCGCGTGGAGCGCCGGGAGAGGACGGGGACGAGGACCCGGTGGCGCTCGGGGCCCGTTCAGGGGTGAGTGTTGGCTGCATGGGCCCAGCGTAGCGCATATATCTTGATCTTCAAGATACTTTCTAGGCTAGGCAGGTAGGGTGGTGGAGGCGGCCGGGACGTAGAATGGACGGCCTGTCATCCACCGCCGCACGAAGGAGAAGCGCATGCCGGATGCCCCTCAGGCCCCCGATGACTCCGAGCAGATGCGTCTCCTCATCCACGCCCTGCGGCGCTACGCCGAGGCCTCGGACCGCATGGTCGAGGCCGCGGGGAACCAGCACGGGATGTACCGGACGGACCTGCGCGCCCTGTCCCTGCTGATGCAGCGGCAGGCCGAGGGGCTGCAGACCACCCCCAAGGACCTGGGCCAGCTGCTCAACCTCACCTCCGCCTCCACCACGGCACTCGTGGACCGCCTCGTGGCCAACGGGCACGCCGAGCGCAGGCGCTCCACCACGGACCGGCGCAGCGTGTTCGTCCAGCACACGCCCTCCGCACAGGCCGAGGGCCGGGCCATCTTCTCCCCCATGAGCCGGCTGATGATGGAACACCTGGCCCAGTTCACGCCGCAGCAGATGGACACGGCCGCGCAGGTCGTCGCGGCCGCGACCGCCGCGCTGGAGGAGCTGGACGTCACCGGGCCCCTCACCGACGGGCCGTGACCCCACCTCGGTAGACTGGTCCGGGTGCTCGCGGAGCCGACGCCCCGCACCCCCAGCACACCCCCGCACCACCGCCCTCGACCCTCCGGAGACCACCGTGGCCCGTCGCCCCCTGCTGCTGGCCGTGGACGGCCGCTCCGGTGCGGGCAAGACGTCCCTGGCCCTGGAGCTCGCGGCCCTGTTGCGCCCCCACCTGGACGTCGAGGTCTTCCACCTGGACTCCATCTACCCCGGTTGGGACGGGCTCGCCGCCGCCCTGGAGACCTACGCCGCCGAGGTCGTCATCCCCCTGTCCGCCGGCCGCACCGCCTACTGGAGCTGGTGGGACTGGGAGGGCGGGCGGCCGGGCCGGGCGGGCAGCACGCGGCCGGTCGACGTCGTGATCCTGGAGGGCGTGGGCGCCGGGACCGGTGCCGCCCGCGCCGCACTGGACGCCCTGGTGTGGGTCGAGCTGCCGGCCGCTGACCGCAAGGACCGGGCCCTGGGCCGGGACGGGAGGACGTTCGCCCCGCACTGGGACCGGTGGGCCGCCCAGGAGGACGCGTACCTGGCCCTCGAGGACCCCGCGTCCCAGGCGGGGATCACCGTGGACAGCACCACCGGGACGGCCGGCGCCGCGCCGCTGCTCGTCCAGGCCCTGCGCACCCTGCCGGGCTGGGAGACCTCCCTGGCCCTGGTGCCCGCGCCGGCCCGGCCGCCCCTGCACCACCGCACGGTCGCCGGCGCCGGCGACCCGCAGTCCCTGTTCGAGGCCGCCGGGGGCCCGGCGGCCTCGGTGGCGATGCTGCTGGAGAGCTCGGACCACGCCACCACGCCCTCCCCCGGCCGCAGCCGGCACGCCATCCTCGGCCTGGCGAGCGATGACGACCCGGTCGCCGAGCATGCCGACGGGGTCACGGTGGTGCGCCAGGGCCCGGTCACCGTCAGACGGGAGGGCCCGTGGTTCCGCTGGCTGGCCGGGGTCTGGCCGGCCGGCGCGCCTGCCTCCGCGCCGACCGCCGAACCCGCCCCGGAGGCACCCTTCCGGTCCGGCTGGATGGGCTGGCTCGGGTACGGCCTGAAGCGCGAGGCCGGTTCCCCGGACGGGGCCGCCACCCTGCGCGGAGCGGGCGAGGGGCCGGCGGACGCGCTGCTGTTCCGCCCCTCACGGGTGGCCACGGTGGACCACCGGGCCGGCACCACCACGCTGTGGTGGCCCGCGGACGACGACGCCGGCGCGGCCTGGGCGGATCGGGTCGCCGCGGCGGCGGGCGTCGGGGACACGGGCGTCGGGGGCACGGGTGGCGAGGGCATGCGGACCGGGGGTGCGGGTGCCGGTGCCGCGGCTGCCGTGGGCCCCGGGGTCGTGGCCGCGAGTGCCGGGCCGGTCCCCGTGTTCACGCTCCGCGACTGCCGCGCGGGCTACCTGGAGAAGGTCCGCGCCGCCCAGCACGAGATCCACGAGGGCAACACCTACGAGGTCTGCCTGACGACCATGCTGGAGGCGTCCCTCGAGACGTCCACCCGGGGCCGGCCCGGCACCGCGCCCTTCGACGGCTGGCGGACCTACCGCCGGCTCGTGGCGGCCAACCGGGCGCCGTTCACGCTGTACCTGCGGGCGACGGCCCCGGCGGCCGACCCGGTGTCGGACCCGGCGGCGGTATCCGGGTCCGGTCGGCCGGCCGTCGTCGAACTGCTCTCGACCAGTCCCGAGCGGTTCCTGGCCATCTCCGCCGCCGGCCGCATGGTGACCGAACCGATCAAGGGCACCCGTCCCCGCGGGCGCACGCCGGAACGGGACGCGGCGCTGGCCGGGGAACTGGCGTCCTCGGCCAAGGACCGGGCGGAGAACATCATGATCACGGACCTGGCCCGCAACGACCTGTCCCGGGTGGCCGTGCCCGGCACGCTGGCCACCGAGCGGGTGTGCGCGATCGAGTCCTACCCCACCGTCCACCAGATGGTGTCCACGGTGACCGCGCACCTGGAACCCGGCGTCGCCCGGGCGGAGGCGGTGGCGGCGGCCTTCCCCCCGGGGTCGATGACCGGCGCCCCGAAGATCTCCACCATGGAGATCTTGGAGCGACTGGAGTCCGGACCGCGCGGGGTCTACTCGGGCGTGGCCGGGTACCTGTCCGACGACGGCGCGGCCGACCTCAGCGTGCTGATCCGCACCCTGGTCGCCACCGGCCCGGCGGGGCCCGGGAGCGGCGGGACGCGGCTGTCGCTCGGCGTCGGCGGGGCCATCACCGCGGACTCGGTGCCGGAGGAGGAGTGGGACGAGGTGCGCACCAAGGCCCACGGCGTCCTCAGGGTGCTCGGGGCGGCGTTCCCCGACGACGACGCCGAGGGACCGCGGTACTGACAGGACGGTTGCGCGCGGGACTACGGTGAGGACCATGACCGATCCCGCCCGAACACCCCGGACCACCCCTGACGCGACCACCCGGGCCGGCGGCACGCCGCGCCACCTCGAGGTGGACGTGTTGGTCATCGGCTGGGGCAAGGGAGGCAAGACCTTCGCCGCGGCGGCCGCCGGGACCGGCAGGACCGTGGCCCTCGTGGAACAGTCGGCGGCCATGTACGGGGGTGCCTGCATCAACGTCGCCTGCGTGCCCACCAAGGCCCTGATCCACTCGGCCTCCACCCGCCGTGACCAGGACGATGTGCAGCAGTTCTTCGAATCCGCCGTCCGGCGCCGTGACTCGCTGACCGGCAGGCTCAACGACACCAGCTTCCACCTGCTCTTCGACCGTGACACCGTCACCGTCGTGGACGGCCGGGCCCGTTTCGTCGGTGAGCGCCAGGTCGAGGTGACGCCCTCCGCCGGCGGGTCCGGGCGGGCCGAGCGGATGCGCATCACCGGACGCACCGTCGTGGTGAACACCGGCTCCGCCCCGGTGGTCCCGGACCTGCCGGGTGCGGACGGGCCCCGCGTGCACGACTCGACCTCCCTGCAGCACGTGAGGCCCTTCCCGCGGCGGCTGGCGATCGTCGGCGGCGGGCCGGTGGGGCTGGAGTTCGCCTCGATGTTCTCCGGCTTCGGTGCCGAGGTGACCGTGCTGAACCGCGGCCGGCGCATCCTGCCGCATGAGGACGAGGACGTCGCGGACGCCGTCGCCGAGGTGCTCATCGGTGCGGGCATCACCGTGCGCACCGGCGCCTCGGTCACGGGACTGCAGGACGGGCCGGACGGTGTGACGGTCCAGCTCGAGGAGGGCACCGGCCCCACGGTGGACGCGGTGCTGTTCGCCACCGGACGGCGCCCGGCCACCGAGGGGCTCGGACTGGACGCCGCCGGGATCGAGGTGGACGACCGGGGCGCGATCGTGGTGGACGACCAGCTGCGCACCTCCGCCGACCGGGTCTTCGCGATGGGTGACGTGCACGGCGGGCAGCAGCAGACCTACCTGTCCCTGGACGACCACCGGGTGGTGCTCAGCGCACTGGACGGGGACGGCTCACGCCGGGTCGGCGACCGGGCGGGGGTGCCGGCCACCCTCTTCCTCACGCCGCCGTTCTCCTCCGTGGGCCTGACCGAACGCGCCGCCCGGGAGGCCGGCCGGGACGTGCGGGTGGCCTTCGCGAAGGTGACCGGGATCAAGGCGATGCCGCGGCCGAAGGCGGTCGACGACCCGCGCGGGGTCATCAAGGTGGTGGTGGACGCGCACACCGACCAGGTGCTCGGCGCCCGGCTGTTCCACGTGGACTCCCAGGAGGTCGTCAACCTCGTGGCCCTGGCCATGCGGGCGCAGGTCACCGCCTCCGCGCTGCGGGACGGCATCTGGACCCACCCCTCCTCGACGGAGGCGCTCAACGAGGTGCTCGGCCAGCTGGCCTGAACCGGTCCGGGAGCCTCACCGGCTCACTGCAGGGCCGAGGTGAGGCGGAAGACGTTGTCCACCCAGCGCTGGGCCCGCGGACGGGCGTCCCACTCCTCCTTGGTCAGCTCCTCGGAGACTTCCCGGTACTGCTCGATCACCTCGGTGAGGGCCTCGACCATCTCCGAGCCCACCGTGAGCACGGAGACCTCCATGTTCAGCGAGAACGAGCGCATGTCCATGTTGGAGGACCCGAAGACGGCCACGTCGTCGTCCACGGTGAACAGCTTGGCGTGCAGGACGTTCGGATCCGGGTAGCGCCAGATGCGGATGCCGGCGGCCAGGAGGGCGTCGTAGTAGGACTGCTGGGCGTGGTGGACCATGAACTGGTCGGCCTTGCGGCACACGAACAGTTCCACGTGGACGCCCTTCTGGGCGGCGGTGGTCAGGGCGTAGAGCATCGAGTCGTCCGGCACCAGGTACGGCGAGACCACCACGAGCCGGCGCTTGGCGGCGTAGAAGAGGTGGTTGAACAGGCGCAGGTTGTTCTCGTTGGAGAACCCGGGACCGGAGGGCACCACCTGGGCGATCGAACCGTCCTGCTCGTTCAGCTCCTCCTCGGTGGGGTCCCGCAGCTGGCCCTCGAGGGTGTCCCCCGTCTCGGAGAACCAGTCGGTGGCGAAGACCAGGTCCAGTGAGGCCACGGTGGGCCCGGTGATCCGGGCCATCAGGTCCACCCACTGCCGGTTCATGCGGTGGGCCGAGCGCCGCTTGTACCCGGGCTCGATGAGGTTCTGCGACCCGGTGTAGCCGATCAGCCCGTCCACCACGAGGATCTTGCGGTGGTTGCGCAGGTCGGGGCGCTGGTACTTGCCGCGCAGCGGCATCACGGGCATGGCCGGGTGGTACTCCAGCCCGGCCGCGTCCAGCCGGCGGACCAGCTTCCGGTATCCCGGCACGCGCAGCGAGGCGATGTGGTCGAACAGGATCCGCACCCGCACCCCGCGGGCCTTCGCCCGTTCCAGGGCGTCCAGCACCTCGTTGGTGTACCCCTCGCGGCCCTCGGGGTCCAGCGCCGCGATGTAGAAGACCAGGTTGACGTAGTCCGTCGCCCGGTCGATGTCCTGGGCCATCCGCTGCATCGAGGCGCGGTAGTCGGTGATGAACTCGAAGTGGTTGCCGTCGAGCATGGGGAAACTGGTCAGGTTCCGCGTCAGCTGCGCGGCCGAGGCCACGTACAGGGGCGCGTGGCCGGCCTCGTTGGGCAGGGTCAGGTGCGAGGTGGCGCGGCCCAGGGCCTCGTTGACCGAGCGCTGCCGGGACCGGCGCTGGCCACCGAGCCGGAACGAGCCCAGCAGCAGGAACAGCACGAGACCGGGCAGCGGCAGGAAGAAGATGACCAGCAGCCAGGCCATCGCCACGGCGGGCCGGCGGCCGCCCGGCACGATGCCGAGCAGCAGCACGCGGATGCCGACGTCGATGATCCAGGACAGGATCGTCAGCCATTGGGGATAGTTGCCGAACTCGGCGAGCGGCCAGAGCATCCCCTCAGCCTACGGTGCGGCCGGAGCCACCAGGTCCAGCAACCGCCCGATCCGCTCCTCGTCCAGCGGCCGGCCGAACATCACGTGCAGCAGCAGGTTCGCGCCCACGGTCTCGGCCAGGAACGACGGCGGCGCCGGCAGGGAGCGCGGGTGGGCGCGGTCATGCGCGTGGAACCTGGCGTCGAGGCCGGTCATGATCGGCTGGATCAGGGCCTCGTCGATCGCCTCGGCCGTCTCTCCCGCCGCGGCCAGGGCGGACATGATGGCCTGCACCAGCCGGGAGGTGTCCCCCTCCTCGACCCGGTCACGGATCTCCAGCAGCCACGCCCGCAGGTCCGCCCGCAGGTCCCCGGTGTCCACCGGCCCGCCGATCGGCACGTCCAGGTACTTCTCGGCGATGGCCTCCACGACCACCTCGGCCTTGGATCCCCACCAGCGGTAGACCGTCTGCTTGCCGACGCCCGCCGCCGCGGCGATGCCCTCGACGGTGAGGTGCTCGAATCCGCCGACCAGCATGAGGTCGGCGGCGGCGGTCAGGACGGCGACGCGGGCCCTCTCACTGCGCGGACGCCCCCGCTGTTCTGCGGAAGCAGGCTCTGATGCTGCGTTCACCGATGACCTCCTGTGCCGGCCGGTCCCCCGCCCCGGGTGCCTGGCACCCTCTCGGGCACCGGGGGCCGGTGGGGACCCTGTTTCAATACGAGACGGTCCGTCTACTATAGTGGTCGCCGGACCCGCCGGCGGACTCTGCCCATGATGCGCCGCCCCCGGTCCCCGCTGCAGCCTTTCCCTCCCGAAGGAGCGCCCCTCATGGCCGAACTGCTCTACCGCCTCGGTTTCGCCTCGTCCCGCCGGCCCTGGGTCGCCATCGTCGCCTGGCTGGCGGCGCTGGCCCTGTCCGTGGGCGGGTTCCTGGCCTTCGGCGGCACCCTCACCACCTCCATCACGATCCCCGGCACCCCGACGTCCCAGGTCACGGACCGGCTGCAGGAGGAGTTCCCCGAGGCGGCCAACGGCACCGGCTCGGTGGTGTTCCGCACCACCGACGGCACGGAGCTCACCGAGGACCAGCGCCAGGGCATCGGCGAGGTGCTCTCCGAGGTCGAGGGCCTGGAGGGCGTGGACTCCGTGGTGGACCCCTTCACCACCGAGGCCGAGCTGTCCGACCAGCGTGCCCGGATCGCGGACGGCCGCGCCCAGCTGGCCGAGGGGCAGGAGCAGGTCGAGTCCGGGCGGGAACAGATCGCCCGGGCCGAGGAGCAGCTGGACGCCTCCGAGCGGCAGCTGGACGCCGGACAGGCCGAACTCGGCGCCGGCCGGGCCCAGGCAGAGGCGGCCGGTGCCCCGCCGGCGGTGACCGCCCAGCTGGACGCCCAGCAGGCCCAGCTGGACGCCGGCCGCGCCCAGCTCGAGGAGGGCCGCGCCCAGCTCGAGCAGCAGCGGACGCAGCTGGAGGAGGGCGCGGTGGAGGCCGAGGCCGGCAGCGCCGACCTCGACCGCGGCGAGGACCTGCTGGCCCTGGCCGGGGACTACCGCACCGTCTCCGAGGACGGGAGCACCGCCGTCGGGAACGTGGTGTTCGACCGGCCCACCCTGGACGTCACCGAGGACATCCAGGGCGCCGTGGTCTCCGCCCTGGAGGACGCGGACATCGAGGGCGTCGAGGTGCTGCCGACCACCTCGCTGTCCCAGACCATCCCCAACATCGTGGGCCCGGCCGAGGTCATCGGCCTGGTCGTGGCCGCCATCGTGCTGGTCATCATGCTCGGCACCCTCATCGGCGCGGGCCTGCCGATCCTCACCGCCCTGATCGGCGTGGGCATCGGGGCCGCCGGGTCCCTGGCGTTCTCCGGCATGATCGAGATGCTCTCGGTCACCCCCGTGCTGGGCCTCATGCTCGGCCTGGCCGTGGGCATCGACTATGCGCTGTTCATCGTCAACCGGCACCGCCGCCAGCTCAAGGACGGCGCCCCGCTGCACGAGTCGATCGGCCTGGCCAACGGCACCTCCGGCAACGCCGTGGTGTTCGCGGGCCTGACCGTGATCATCGCGCTGGCCGCGCTGAACGTCACCGGCATCCCGTTCCTGGGCCTGATGGGCACCGTGGGCGCCTTCTGCGTGCTGATCGCCGTGCTCATCGCCGTCTCCCTCACCCCCGCGCTGCTCGGGCTGATCGGCCACCGCGCGCTGAGCCGCACGGAACGCGGGCGCCTGCAGCGGGAGCAGGAGGTCCGCGCGGTGGAGGCGGGACTGCGCCGCCAGGAGGAGCGCGGCCGCGAGTCGGCCTCCGCCGGCCATCTTCAGGCCCGCCGGTCCCACGGTGCCGGCCCGCGGCGCGCGGCCATGCCCACCGGCCGGGCCGTGCTGATCTCCCTGGGCTCCGTGCTCGCCCTGGCGATCGTGGCCATCCCGTTCTTCTCCATGCGCCTGGGACTGCCGGACGGTGGCTCCGAACCGCCGGAGTCGGCCGCGTACCAGTCCTACACGGCCCTCGGTGAGGCCTTCGGGGAGGGGTACAACGGCCCGCTCGTGGTGACCGCCGATCTGCCCGCCGGCCTGGACGAGGGCGAGGTCATGGACCAGCAGGTCGCCGTCGGCGAGCAGCTGGCGTCCCTGGAGCACGTGGAGGTGGTGGTCCCGGCCGCCGTCAACGAGGACTCCACCATGATGATGTTCCAGGTCATCCCGGCCGAGGGACCCAACGCGGTCTCGACCGAGGAACTGGTGCACGACCTGCGGGCCACCGCCCCGGCCGGAGAGGCCTCCGGCCTGGCCGTGGCCGGCATGACCAGTGGGTTCATCGACGTCGCGGACAAGCTCTCCGGTGCGTTGCCGCTCTACCTGGGCGTCGTCGTCGGGCTGTCCCTGCTCATCATGATCCTGGTGTTCCGCTCGCTGGTGGTCCCGCTGATCGCGACCGGCGGGTTCATCCTGTCCGTCTTCGCGGCCATGGGCGGCGTGGTGGCCATCTACCAGTGGGGCTGGTTGTCCGCGGTGTTCGGGGTGCACAACCCGGGGCCGATCCTGGCCTTCCTGCCGACCATCATGGTGGGCGTGCTGTTCGGCCTGGCGATGGACTACCAGCTGTTCATCTCCTCCGGCATGCGCGAGTCCTACGCCCACGGGGCCCCGGCCCGGGTGGCCGTGATGGACGGCCTGCACGCGGGCCGGGCCGTGGTCGCCGCCGCGGCGATCATCATGATCTCCGTGTTCGGCGGGTTCGTCTTCGCCGAGTCCGCCATGATCCGGCCCATCGGTTTCGGCCTGGCCTTCGGGGTGCTGCTGGACGCCTTCCTGGTGCGGCTGCTGCTGATGCCCGCCCTGATGCACCTGGTCGGCGACGCCGCCTGGTGGCTGCCGCGGTGGCTGGACAGGATCCTGCCGAACGTGGACGTGGAGGGCGCCGCCCTGGAACGCGACCACGCCTCCGCGGGGCCCGGCCGGCCGGCGGCTGACGCGGCCAGGCAGGGCACCCCGGGTGACGGCGCCGGCGAGGCGGCCCCCGAACCGGAACCGGCCCGGGTCTGACGGGACCGCGCGGTCCGCTGCCCGCCCGGCCGAGGCCACCGTCGGGTGTGTGCCGGTGCCGGCGCGCACCCGACGGTGTGCTCGGAACGCGGGGACGGATGCGTAGTCTGGGGTCCATGACGCACCACTCCGCATCATTCATCCCGGAGCCCGGCGGCTCCGTGGTCGTGTTCCTCGACCCGTCCGCGGACGGGGTCGGCACCCGGGTCGCCGATCCACGGCAGCCTGCCGTGCTGGTCACGGACCAGGGCCTGACCCGCGGGGACGGGATCTTCGAGACGATGACCGCCCTCGCCGGGGACACCGGGCACCGGATCCGCAAGGAGGACTCCCACCTGGAGCGGCTGATCTCCTCGGCCGCCTCCCTCGACCTGCCGGTCCCGGACGCCCAGGCCTGGCGCCAGGCGGCGGTCACCGGGCTGAGCGCGTACGCGGCCGGGAACCCGGGCAGGGACGCCGTGGTCAAGCTCGTGGCCACGCGGGGCCCCGAGGGCGCCCCCGGCGGCGGGCACTACGTGCGGGGCACCGCGGACACCGGATCCGACGGCGAGCTGAAGGACATCACCGCGGGGACCGCCCCGGACGCACCCGCACTGACCGGTACGTACTGGGTACTGGTCTCCCCCGTCTCCCCCGGCCTGGCGTCCGGGCGCGAGCGCGGCCTGTCCGTCCTGCTCCTGGACCGCGGTTTCGACTCCTCCGTCTCCGAGCGGGCCCCGTGGCTGCTGATGGGCGCGAAGACCCTCAGCTACGCCGTGAACATGGCGGCCATGCGCTTCGCCGCCGCCCAGGGGGCCGACGACGTCATCTTCGTCTCCTCCGACGGCAAGGTGCTCGAGGGCCCCACCTCGACCGTGCTGCTGGCCCGCCGGGTCCCGGCCGCCGACGGCCCGGACGCCGTGGAGCTGGTCACGCCGCTGCGCAGCTCCGGGATCCTGCCGGGCACCAGCCAGGGCACCATCTTCGCCGCCGCCCAGGCGGCCGGCTGGGACCTCGGCTACGGTCCGCTGGAGCCGTCGGACCTGTTCGACGCGGACGGCGTGTGGCTCGTGTCCTCCGTGCGCGGGGTGGCCCCGGTGACCTCCCTGGACGGGGTCGCGCTGGACGTGGACCGGGACCTGACCGACCGGCTCTCGGCCTTCCTGGACGAGGACAGGTCCCCCGGGCGGCACGGCCCGCTGCACTGAGTCCGGCCCCGGGCAGGTTCAGGCCCGGGGCGGGTTCAGGCCCAGACCAGGTTCCACGCCCCCGTCCCCAGGGCCAGGCCGGCGGCCAGCGCGGCCAGGGCGCACCCACCGAGGACGAGCCGGACGTCCCCCGCGGTGAAGACCGAGGTCCGGGCCCATGTCCGGGCGCCGGCCCCGAAGCCTCGGGCCTCCATGGTGACGGCCAGCCGGCTGGCACGGCGGATGGCCTGCACCAGCAGCCCGAACACCTGTCCCAGCCACGACGTCGTGCGGCGGACCGGGCCCCCGCCGGCGCCCACGCCCCGCGCACGCCGGGCGTGGCCCAGCACGCGCCACTCCTCGGTCAGCATGGCGAGAAGCCGGAAGGCGGCCAGCGAGCCGAGCACGAACCTCGCGGGCAGACGCAGCCGCTGGGCCAGCGCGTCGGCCAGGTCGGTGGGATCCGTGGTCGCGAAGACGATCACTCCGGGCAGGGCGACCGCCAGGATGCGCAGGCCCGTCGCGGCTCCGGCCAACGCCGACCCCTCCGAGACGGACACCGGTCCGGCCTCCAGCAGCATCCGCCCCGTGTCCTGGCCGACCAGCGCGGTGCCCCACGCCGAGGCCAGCGCGGCGGCCACGAGCAGCCACGCCCGGCGCAGGAACTCCCCGGCGCGGATGCCCGAGAACGGCAGCAGGGCCACCGCCGCCAACAGCACCAGGCCCGAGGACACCCAGTCCATGGACGCCACCAGCACGGCGGTGACCGGCAGCAGGGCGGCCAGTTTCGCCAGCGGGTGGGCCCGCTCCATCGGGGAGCCCGCCACGGGGCGGGAGGGGGCCGGGGCGGTCAGGACGGCGCTCATGTCAGCTCCACCACCCGGGCGTCGAGGGCCGCGGCGAAGTCCTGGTCATGGGTCACCGCGACGACGGAGCTGCCCTCGGTGACGAGCCGGCGCAGCATCCCGGTCAGCACCGCCCAGGTGTTGGCGTCCTGCCCGAAGGTCGGCTCGTCGAGGAACACCACGTCCGGGCCCGTGGCCAGCACGGTGGCCACGGACAACCGGCGCTTCTCCCCACCGGAGAGCGTGAAGGGGTTGACCTCGGCCAGTCCGGTTAGTCCCATGGCCTCGAGCAATTCGTCGGCGCGGCCCCGGGCCTGTGCGGCCGACCACCGCAGCGTGCCCGTCCGGTGGTCCCGGGCGTGACGCGGCCCGAAGGCCAGTTCCTCGCGCACCGTGGCCGCGACGAACTGGTGCTCGGGCTCCTGGAACACCGTGCCGATCCGGCTCACCAGGTCCCGGGCGGGCCAGCGGTGGGGGTCGTCCGGCAGCCGGACCCCGTGTCCCTTCAGGGCGGCGGTGGCGGTCAGCGTCCCGGCGTGGGCCGGGATGAGCCCGGCCAGGGTCAGCAGCAGCGTGGACTTGCCCACCCCGTTCGGCCCGGTCACGACGACGGCCTCCCCGGCCTCCACGGTCACGTCCAGTCCGTGTTGCACCGGGACCGGCGGTGGCCCGAGGCGGCGGCGCCAGCCGGGCCTCACCGCGTGCCGGGACACCGCCAGGTCCCGGGCGGACAACAGCGCGGTCCCCGTGGGGTCCCGGTGACCGGCAGGGTCCCGGTGACCGGCAGGGTCCCGGTGACCGGCAGGGTCCCGTCGCGGGCTCCGTGCCGGTCCGGAGGGCTCCGCGGCCGGCCGCGGACCACCGGGGGCGGGGGTGACGGGTTCGGGCACCACCCCGGGCACCCACACCCCGGCCGCGGCCAGTTCCTCCCGGACGGGGCCGGGTGCGAGCAGCGCGGCGGGGGTGCCGTCGTGGCTGATGCCCCCGCCCGGTTCCAGGACGAGCAACCGGTCCACGTGCCGGGCCCACGTCCCGAGCCGGTGCTCCACGACCACGAGGGTGGCGCCGATGGCCTCGACCACCGCCAGGACGGCGTCGCGGACCTCGAGCACACCGGCGGGGTCGAGGTTGGCGGTCGGCTCGTCGAGCAGGACCAGCGGCGGGCGCATGGCCAGGACCCCGGCCAGGGCCATCCGTTGCTTCTGCCCGCCGGACAGTCGCGACGTGTCCCGCCACAGGGCGATGCCCTCGTCCTCCCCCAGCCCGACCGCGGCCAGGGCGTGTCGGACCCGGTCCCAGATCTCGTCCGGCGGGACGCGGAGGTTCTCCGCGCCGAAGGCCACGTCGTCCCCCACGCGCGAGAGGATCACCTGTGTCTCGGGGTCCTGCTGCACCAACCCGGCGTGGCCGCGCAGCTCGCGGGTGGGCACGCCGTCCAGCAGCAGCCGGCCGGTCTCCTCCGAGTCGTCCGCCGGGTCCAGCACGCCGGCCAGTCCGTGCAGCAGAGTGGACTTCCCGGCCCCGGAGGGCCCGGCGAGCAGGACCCGCTGCCCCGGTGGGATGGTCAGGTCCAGGCCGGCGACGGCGGCCCGGTCGCGTCCGGCGTGCCGCCAGCCCCAGCCCTGCGCGGTGACGGTGGCCGCGGTCACCCCCGGCCCGCCGGTTCCCGGTGGGCGCCGCGGGACGGGAGGGCGGCCAGTGCGCCCGTGGCCGCCAGGGCGCGGGTGGCCAGCCAGCTCAGCAGGCCGGCGATGACGATCCCGGAGATGCCGGTGAACCCCACGTAGAGCCACTTCCAGGCCAGCGTGTACTCGGGGAACCAGGCGAACAGGAAGGCCTCGTTGAGACCGCAGGCCACTCCCGCGGCGGCACCGGCCAGCAGGGCCACGGGAAGGGTGAAGCGACGGTAGAGGAACAGGAGGAAGACCAGCTCGGCCCCGATGCCCTGGACGAGTCCGGAGGCCAGCACGGTCAGGCCGAACTGGGACCCCAGCAACGCGGAGACGGCGGCAGCCACCAGTTCCGTGAACAGCGCGGCACCCGGTCTGCGGATCAGCAGTGCACCCAGGACCGCCGGGAACAGCCACATGCCGGCGACCAGTCCCGACGACGGCGGGAACGCCAGGAACACCCCGCCCAGTCCCGCATAGGCCAGGTTCCAGGCCCAGAAGACCACGCCGCTGGCCACGGCGACGACGGCGGCCACGACGATGTCCACCACGCGCCAGGTGTGGCGGGAGGAGGTGCGGTGGGCGGAGGTGCGGTGGGCGGGGCCGCGCGGGTCGTGGTGTGGGCGGGAGCGCCCGGGACGGTCCGGTGTACCGGCCGGCGGGGTGGCCTGGTGATCACTGCCGGGGGTCTGCGTCGAGACCATGTGATGTCCTCCTCAAGGATCCAAGGAGGGGAATGGAACGCACGCCGCCCGAACCCTCGGGATCCGGGCGCGTCAGGCACCGGGCCCCACGCTCCATCGGAGAACTCGACTTCCTTCGCCGGTACTAACCGGAGCAGGTTCGAGGGTCTGCGCTGGGCGCACTCTCAGCGCCGGGCGGCGCTCCCCTGTCGTTCACGATGTGGCACCAGCATAGGGCACCACCCCCGACCCCTCGGCCACGGTCCTCCCGTTGCGGGGAACGGCTCTCAGTCCGCCCGCCCCCTGGCATCCGTGGGTGCCCGCAGGCCCGTGACCGCCGGCCCCTCGAGCAGGGTGCCGTCCGCGGTGAAGCGTGATCCGTGCAGTGGGCAGTCCCAGGAGCGCTCGGCGTCGTTCCAGGAGACGATGCCGCCCAGGTGCGGGCAGACCGCCGACATCCGGCAGGTCACCCCGTCCACCGTGGAGACCGCCACGGGCCGGCCGTGGTCCCGGCCCACCGTGCCCTGGCCCTCGGCCGGAGGCTCCTGGGGCAGGGGTCTGCGTGCGGCCGACGTCCAGCCGCCGGCCAACCGGGCACCGACGGCGGCGTTGTCCCTCAGGCCGGTCAGCAGGTCGGCCGGCGAGGTGAGGCGACGATCCATCGGCCTGGCCCAGTCCGTGGCACCGCCGAGGATCTGCGCGGAGATCCGCAGGGCGGCCGACACGCCGTTGGTCAGGCCCCACTTGTTGAAGCCGGTGGCCAGGTAGACGTGGCCACCGCCGCGGGGCAGTGTCCCCACGAAGGGGACGAGGTTGGCCGAGCGGTAGTCCTGCGCGGACCAGGCGTGCGTGCGCTCCGCTCCGGGGAAGTGCTCCCGGGTCCACGCCTCGAGGGCGTCCACGGCGGCCTGCGGTGAGGCCGATCGCCCCACCACGTGGCCGTTGCCGCCCACGAGCAGCAGCTCACCGTCGTCGATGGGGGCCGTGCGCAGGCTGCGGGACGGACTGTCCGCGGAGAGGTACATCGCCTGGGGAACGGGCCCCGGCACCCGGTAGGACTGTGCGTAGGAACGGTGTGGACTGAGCTTGGCGAAGTAACCGCCGCGGTCCAGGACCGGGGCCCCTGTGGTCAGGACCAGCTGCCCGGCCCTGATCTCCCCCGCGGAGGTGTGAACGGCCAGCGGGGACCGGTAGCCCGCGCCCGTGAGCCGCACCCCCTCCACCAGCGTCCCGCCGAGCCGGCGGAACTCGGTGGCCAGGGCGTCGAGCACCTGCATCGGGTGCACCTGCGCCTGGTCCTCCAGCCGGATCGCCCCGGCCACGGGGTAGGGCAGGTCCGTCTCCCGTGTCCAGGTCACGTCCAGGCCCGCGGCGCGGTCGGCCTCCAGCTCGGAGTGCAGCCGGGACAGGCCCTCGTGGGTGGTGGCGTAGGTGTAGGCGGGCCTGCGCTGGTAGTCGATCCCGTTCTCGTCCAGGTAGCGCAGCAGCCAGGACTGCCCCCGGCGGTTGCCCTCCACGTAGGAGCGCAGCACCTGGTCCGACTGGTGACGGCTGATCTCCGCCAGGGTGGTGCCCTGGAGCAGCGAGACCTTCGCGGTGGTGTTCCCGGTGGCCACGGCCCCCACCGAGCGGGCCTCGACCACGGCCACGCGCTGGCCCGCGCGCGCCAGCAGGACGGCGGTGGCCAGCCCGGTCAAGCCCGCGCCGGCGACCACGGTGTCGAACCGGTCACCCGGGGAGAGGTGGTCGGTGCCGGTGGCGGGGACCGGGTGGGTGTCATGCCAGAGGGACGTCCTGGGGTCCATGCTGCATCCGTCCTGTTCCGTCCTGCGGGATCCGATGGCGGACGCGTCCCGCGCGGGGAGGCGAACACCGTCATCGTAGAGGGGCCCCGTGCGCATCGCACCCTCTCAGACCCCGGATGCGCACGGGGACTCGGCACCCCGCCCCGGCGCCGTCTACTGTGATCCCATGCCCTCCACCACAGCCTCCGGCGAGACCCGGTCCCTGCGCCGCACGGTCACCACCACGGGCCTGTTCCTGTTCATCCTGGGTGACGTCCTCGGGGCCGGGGTGTACGTCCTGGTCGGCGAGATCGCCGGCCTCTCCGGCGGGGCCGTCTGGGTCCCCCTGGTGGCGGCCCTGGTGCTGGCCCTGCTGACCGCGGGGTCCTATGCCGAACTGGCGACGAAGTACCCGCGGGCCGGGGGCTCCTCGCACTACGCCACCCGTGCCTTCGGGCCGTTCACCGGATTCCTCGTCGGGTTCTGCATGCTGTCCGCCGGGATCGTCTCCGTGGGAGCCCTGGCCCTCGGCTTCGCCGGCGACTACCTGACCGAGTTCATCACCCTGCCCACGGCCCTGGTGGTCATCGTGTTCCTGGGACTGCTGGCCGCGCTGAACGCCCGCGGCATCACGGAGTCGATGGGGGCCAACCGGGTGGCGACGATCATCGAGGTCTCCGGCCTGCTGCTCGTGATCGCCCTGGGCGTGGTCGTGCTCGCCCGCGGCGAGGGGGACCTGGGCCGGCTGGTCGAGCTGGGCACGCCGGAGCGCGGTCCGGTCTCCGCGGTGCTGGCCGGTGCCGTCCTGGGCTTCTACTCCTACGTGGGCTTCGAGACGAGCGTGAACGTCGCCGAGGAGACCAAGGACCCCTCACGGTCCTACCCGCGGGCCCTGTTCGGGGCGCTGGCCGTGGCCGGCGTCGTCTACGCCCTGGTCGGCATGGCCGCCTCGGCGGTGATCCCCACCGAGGAGCTGGCCGCCAGCACCGCCCCGTTGCTGCAGGTGGTCGAGGCCGCCGGCATCATCCCGCCCGTGGTCTTCAGCGTCATCGCCCTGGTGGCGGTGGCCAACGGCGCGCTGCTCACCGGCATCATGTCCTCCCGGCTGGCCTACGGGATGGCCCGGGACGGGTTGCTGCCGCCGGTGCTGGCCGCGCTGCTGCCCCGGCGCCGCACCCCGTGGGTGGCCATCCTGGTCACCACCGCCCTGTCCCTGGTCCTGGCCCTCACCGGCACCCTGGACATCCTGGCCAGCACGATGGTCCTGCTGTTGCTGGTGGTGTTCGCGGCCGTCAACGCCGCCGTGCTCGTGCTGCGCCGCGACGCGGTGGGGCACCGTCACTTCCGGGTGCCCGCGTTCCTGCCGGTCGCCGGGCTGATGTCCTGCATCGCGCTGGCCACGCAGGTGGAGTGGGAGGTGTGGCGGCTGGGCCTGCCGTTCCTGGCCGGCGCCGCCGTCCTCGCGGGGATCGCCGCCTGGCGCCACCGGCGGGCCCGGTCCGGCGCGACCGATGAACCGGCCGTCGAGACGATCGACGCCGGCCGGGGCCGGTCCCGCTGACCCCTCCGGGAGCACATCGGGAACGGGTGGGCGGCATCCGCGAGAGGATGGGTGCATGCGCCTGTGGACCCTGCACCCCCGGTACCTCGACCGACCCGGCCTGACCGGCGGCTGGCGGGAGGCCCTGCTGGCCCAGGCGGTCCTGGCGGGGCGCACGCGCGGCTACCGATCCCATCCACAGCTGGTCCGCTTCCGGCGGCACGCGGACACCCCTGCGGCGATGGGTGCGTACCTGGCCGCCCTGGCCGACGAGGCCGAGCGGCGCGGCTACCGCTTCGACCGCTCCCGGATCGACTGTCCGCCGGCGGCGTCCGAGACGGGTACGGGTACGGGCACAAAGGACGGGACACCCGGAGCGCCCGGGGCATCCGGGGCATCCGGGGCTGAGGGCACCCCGTCGGTGACACCCCCGGGCATCCCGCCCGTGCCACCCGTGCCGCCCGTGCCGCCCGTGTCACCGACGATGCCGGTGAGGCCCATCCCGGTCACGGAGGGCCAGGTGGCCTTCGAGTGGCAGCACCTGCTGGCCAAGCTCGCCGAGCGCAGCCCGGACCGGCACGCCGCACTCCGCGCGGTGACCGATCCGGAGGTCCATCCGCTGTTCCAGGTGGTGCCGGGTCCTATCGAGGACTGGGAGCGGCCCTGAGCCGTTCCGCCCACCGTTCCCACGGCTGGGCCTCGCGGAAGTTCAGCTCCAGGGTGCGCCGGGCACGACGCACCCGCCGCACGAGCTGGGAGGCCCCCTTGAGCGATCGCGCGGAGACGCCGACCACGAGCCGGGGATCGAAGCTCACCGCCTGGCCGGGGCCGAGAACCAGGGCGAGGTCCATGTCGTCATGCACCTCCCGCTCCCAGCGGTGCACCCGATCCCTGACCTGGTGCCAGGCCGTGCGGCGCAGGGCCATGTTCGACCCCCACAGCACGGGGCCCGCGGCCGCCGCGTGGCCCAGGACGTAGTAGGCGCCGAGGTAGAGGGTCGCCACCGGCACCCCCACGGGCCTGGGCAGGTCCTCGAAGACCCCCCAGCCCGTGAGCGCCACGGCGGACGGCCGGCGCCGCAGCCCGGCCGCCACCTTCTGGACCCAGTCCGCGGGCGGCACGGAGTCCGCGTCCAGCCGGGCGATGACCGGACTGGACGCGGCGTCATAACCGGCCGCCGCGGCGGCCCAGATCCCGATCCGCTCCTCCTGGACCACGGTGGCCCCGTGGGCCCGTGCGACCTCGCCCGTGGCGTCGGTGGAGGCGTTGTCCACCACGATCACCTCCGCCGGCTCCCGGGTCTGGCGGGCCAGTGCGCGCAGGCACCGATCCAGCAGGACCGCGTCGTTGCGTGCGGGGATCACCACGGTGACGTCGTGGTCGCCCGCGGTCACGGCGTCCTGCCGTCCGCGGTCAGCCGGCGGTACAGCACGCCCGCGGTCAGGGAACCGGCCAGGCCGGCGGCCAGGTCCCCGATCGTGTCGTCGTACCCGACCTGGATGGCCGGATCCAGATAGGTGTGGCCCACCCATTCCCCGAACTCCCAGGCCACGGCGAGCAGCACCCCCAGGGCGGTGGCGAGCAGGACGGTCCCGGCGGCGGCCCCACCCGGGCGGAGCCAGCCCGCCCGGTAGACCCCGGCCGTGACCAGGACGGCGAGCAGCCCGGTCACGGCGAAGTGCGCGGCGATGTCCAGCCAGGAGACCCGCTGGTAGGCGTCGGCCATGGCCGCCCAGGCGGCGGCCGGCAGGGCCACGGCGGTCGCGGCCTGCACGGCGGGCCGCAGGGGGGCGAGCCGGATCACCACGTGGCCCAGCAGCACCAGGGCGAACAGGGCGACCGCCACGGCACCGTCGAGCAGGCCGGCCAGCAGGCTGACCACGGTGAGCACGGCTGCGGCGTCCGCGACGAGTCCGGTCCACCGTCCCTCGACCTTCAGGGTCCGCCAGGCCTCCGTCCGCAGGGGCCGTGCCCGGGTCCGGGCGCGGGTCCGCTCAGCCACGCAGGCCGATCCAGAGGAAGAGCATCGTGAGCGCGAAACCGGTGAGCATGTTCAGCCACAGGAACCGCCGCCAGCCGGCGTTGGCCTCCTCGCAGCGATCATCGGGCAGGGACCGGAACGGCAGGATGCTCAGGATGTACGGGATCGCCAGCAGTCCCGCCAGCACCCCGGGCCAGCCGGCCAGCACCATCACGACGCCGGCCGCCGCGTAGAGCCCGATGGCCACGCGCACGGTGGTCGCGGTCCCCAGGACCGTGGCGATCGACCCGATGCCCGCCTCGCGGTCCGCGGTGACGTCCTGCACGGCGCCGAAGGCCTGCGAGGCCATGCCCCACAGGAAGAACGCCACGAGGGAGGCGGCCGCCGTCACCGTCCAGGCGCCGTCGGCCAGGGCCAGGCCGAATGCGGCCGGGCCCACGAAGTGCGTGGACGAGGTCATCGAGTCCAGCACCGGTCGTTCCTTGAGCCGGATCCGCGGGGCCGAGTAACCGACCACCGCGGCCAGCGTCACGGCCAGCACGAGGGTCGAGACCAGGTCCCCGAACGCCACGAGGGCCACCACGAAGGGCAGGGCCAGCAGGCCGGAGGCCCACAGGGTCACCCCGTGCCACCGGTCCGACAGCACGATGCCCTCGATGCCGCCCTTGCGCGGATTGCGCAGGTCGGACTCGTAGTCGAAGACGTCGTTGATCCCGTACATCAACAGGTTGTAGGGGATCAGGAAGAACAGGGTCCCGATCACCAGCTCCGCGGTGAGCCCGCCGCCCGAGAGCAGGTAGGCCGCCGCGAACGGATAGGCGGTGTTGACCCAGCTCACCGGCCGGGAGGAGCCCAGCAGCTGGCGCGTCGCCTCACCCAGCACCATCGTCATGGCCGCTCCCGGGGGTGGTTCCGGGCGTCGGTCCGGGCGTTGGTCCAGGGGCCGGCAGGAGAGGCGGGGGCGGGGTGCAGCAGCTCCCACAGCGAGGGCAGCAGCAGTCCGGCCGCGAGCGGCCAGGCGAAGTCCTCCACGGGCGCGAGGCCCAGATACCAGCCCACCAGCAGCTCCTCGTTGTACCGGAACAGGTCCGCGGCGATCATGAGGTTGTCGAACACGGCGGTCAGGACCATCAGGGCGAGGACCGTCAGGCCGGTGACGGCCCACCACCTCGGCCCGAGCCGCCGTCGCCGGGTGGCGACCACGGCCACCGCCGCGGCGAGCGCCAGGAAGGCCAGGGCCAGGACCGGGTAGCTCATGACCGCTCCCCCGTCGCCAGCGTCCGGCGTGCCGGCCGGTGAGTCCGGTCTCGGCGGTCCGTCCGGGCCGTCCGGTCCGCCTGTTCCGTCCGTGTCCGTCCGCCCAGGGCCAGCACGAGCAGCCCGCGCAGCACCAGGGTCAGGTAGCACAGGAAGAGGATGAAGAGGATCTCCTCCAGCGGCAGCTCGGGAGCCAGCATGATGCCGGTCATGGCCTCGCTCGTGCCCGCCGCATAGTGCTGGGAAGCGATGGCGACCAGGTCCCAGGCCAGGAAGAAGGCCAGTCCCACGGCCAGGACCACGGCACCGGCCCGCGGGGCGCGCCACAGCACCAGGCGGAACCGGCGGTCGAGCAGCGCCATGCAGCCGAGGCTGGCCAGCAGTGAGACGAGGTAGATCACCGCCATGAGTCCCCCGTCCCCACCGGGGCCGGCCCGGCCGCCGGGACCGGGCCGGACGGCGTCGGGCCACCGATCGTGGGAAGGAGCGGTGCGGCCAGCGGACTGGCGGAGTGGTCCCCGCGCAGCCTCTTGAGCAGGATCTCCGCGCTGATCAGGCACATCGGCAGGCCGATGCCCGGGATAGTGCTGGAGCCGGCGTAGTAGAGGGACCTCACGCGGCGGGAGACGTTGCCGGTGCGGAACATGGCGCTCTGGGCCAGGGTGTGCGCGGGGCCGAGCATGCCGCCCCGCCAGGCCCCGAGGTCACGGGCGAAGTCGGCCGGTCCCACGGTGCGCCGCACCACCACCCGCTCGGCCAGGTCCGGCACGTCCGCCCAGCGGGCGACCTGGTCGATGGCCGCGTCGGCGATGGCCTCCACGGCCGGGTCCCCGCCACCGTCCGGCCCTCCGCCGCCCAGGCCGGGATCGGCCGGCATCGGGACCAGGACGAAGAGGTTCTCGTGGCCGGCCGGCGCCACGTGCGGGTCCGTGGCCGAGGGCCGGCACACGTAGACCGAGGCCGGGTCCGGGACGTCACCGGCGCGGATGGCCCCGAAGTTGGCGTCCCAGTCACGGGTGAAGAACAGGGAGTGGTGGGGCAGTTGCGGCAGGTCCCCGCGCACCCCGAGCATCACCAGCACCGCGCCGGGGCCGGACGTGCGCTTGCGCCAGTACGCCTCCGGGTAGGTCTGCAGGCCCTGCGGGAGCAGGGTGGTCTCGGTGTGGTGCAGGTCGGCGGCGGAGACCACGACGTCGGCCGGCAGCACGCGCTCGGCCCCGTCCCGTCCGCGCACGCGCACGCCCGTGGCGCGGGCCCGGGCCCCCGAGACCAGGTCACGCACCCCGCGGTTCCCGCGGCGACCGGTGCCGGCCGGTTCCGTGAGGATGGCCGTGGCCGGGGTCGCCGCGTGCAGGCGGACGCCGGACTCGCGGGCCAGGCGCACCATCACGTCGATCAGCCCGGTGAACCCGCCCTGCGGGTACAGCACCCCGCCGGTCAGGTCGAGGGCACTCATCAGGTGGTACATGCTCGGGGTCCGGTCCGGGGAGGAACCGAGGAACACCGCCGGGTAACCGAGCACCTGCCGCAACCGGTGGTCGGTGAAGTGCCGGCCGGTGAACCGCTCCAGGGACTCCAGCAGCAGCGGACCCAGTCGGTGGAGCTGGGTGAGCAGGTCGCGGTCGAGGAACGGGCGGTAGGAGGTGAAGGAGGTGTACAGGAACCGGCCGATGGCCATGTCGTAGGTTCGTTGCGCGGAGTCGAGGTACCGCTCCAGCGCACGGCCGGCTCCGGGCTCGACCTGTTCGAAGAGCTCCACGTTGGCCTGCCGGTCCGCCGCGATGTCCAGCGGCCGGGACTCCCCCTCGAAGAACACCCGGTAGCCGGGATCCAGCTGCTGCAGGTCCAGCTCGGCGGCGGCGGAGGTGCCCAGCAGGCGGAAGAAGTGGTCGAAGACCTCGGGCATCAGGTACCAGGACGGTCCGGTGTCGAACCGGAAGCCGTCCCGTTCCCAGCTCCCCGCCCGGCCGCCGAAGTCCTCGCGGGCCTCCACGAGGTCCACGCTGTATCCGTCCCGCGCCAGCAGGGCCGCGGAGGCCAGTCCGGAGATCCCCCCGCCGATGACCACGACTCGCTCGCTCATGCTGTCCTTCCTGCCAGGGCCTTCACCAGGATCACGGCCTTCTGTCCGTCCGGGACCCGGATGCGGGACTCGCGGATCCGGGCCGCCGGCGTGGACCGCAGGCGCCTGGACAGCGCCGAGTACAGCGCGTGGGCCGCCCGCACCGCCCGCCGGCTCGAGTCGGGCAGCAGCCGGATGGCCTCCGCGGCGGCCGCGAGGTCGGCGTCGATGTCGTCCAGGAGTTCGTCCCGGTGGGCGTCGCTGAACGCGGCCGGGTCCAGGCCGGGGAAATAGGTCCGGCCCAGCTGGTCGTGGTCGTCGGCGAGGTCACGGAGGAAGTTGACCTTCTGGAACGCCGCACCCAGTCGCTCGGCCCCGGGCCGGAGCCGCTCGTAGGCCGCCACGTCACCACCGGTGAACACGCGCAGGCACATCAGGCCGACCACCTCGGCGGACCCGTGCACGTAGTCGGACAGGCTCTGGGCGTCATGCCGGGAGCGGACCAGGTCGGCGCGCATGGAGGCGAAGAACGGCCCCACGAGCCCGGGCCCGATCCCGAACCGGCGGGCCGTCAGCGCGAAGGCGTGCACCACGAGGTTGGAGCTGCGGGTGCTGTCCAGGGCGCGGTAGGTCTCGGCCTCGAGCTCGTCCAGCTGTTCCCGGCGCCATGCCGGGGTCAGGGCCGGGTCCGGATCGTCGACGATCTCGTCGGCCACCCGCACCAGGGCGTAGATGTTCCGCACGTGGGTCCGGACCGGCCGGGCCAGCAACCGGGTCGCCCAGCCGAAGGATGTCGAGTAGCCGGCGATGACCTGGGCGGCGCTGGCCTGGGCGACGTCGTCATAGCGGTGGTCCGGGGCGCTCATGACCGCCCCGCCATCGACTGGGCCCCCTCGCGGCGCGACAGGCCTGCGGGAGCGGCACCGGGCACCGCGCCGGGCACCGTGTCCGACGCCGGGGCGGTCGTCCGCCCGCGGTCCGGGGCCGCCAGCAGGGCCGACGTCGCCGCCTGCCGGATCTCCTCGGCCATCCCGGCCAGCACGGCGTGCAGCGCCGGGCTCAGGGGTGGCCGGCCGGCGGCCGCCAGCGCGTCGTCGAGGAACTCGTTGGCCAGGGCGGTGACCCGCTGGCGGGCACCGCAGTCCGTCAGCAGCGCGCGGGCGCGGTCGGCGCCGCGGTCGTCGAGGGCGGGATTCCCCACCAGCGCGCGCAACTCGGTCCAGGCGCCGGTGGACCGGGCGTGCGCGATCAGCGCGGTGGGCTTGCCCTCGCGCAGGTCGGACAGGGTGCCCTTGCCCGAGCGTTCCGGGTCGCCGAACACGCCGAGCAGGTCGTCGAGCAGCTGGAAGCCGATGCCGAGGTGACGGCCGACCGGGGCCAGCGCCGCCACCGCCGCCGCCGGGGCGCCCGCCAGCACGGCACCGGCCTGCAGGGGCAGCACGAAGGAGTAGACGGCCGTCTTCAGCTCGGCCACGCGCACGGCGTCCGCCACGCTCGCCGTCCGCCCGTCCACCGGCAGGGCGAGCCCGACGTCGGCCAGCTCGCCCGCCGCGGAGGCGTGCACCGCGTCCTCGAGCAGGTCCAGCAGGTCCTCGGTCACCTCCGGGGGCGCACCGCAGCTAGCGATCATCCGGGTGGCGGTGACGAGGGCCAGGTCACCGGCCAGCAGCCCTGCGGCCGCCCCGTAGTGGTGGGCGACCGGTTCGGCCGCGCCCCGCCGTCGGGCCTCCGCGGCGAAGGTGCCGGACACGTTCAGCCGGCCCCGCCGCACCTCGTCGCCGTCGATGACGTCGTCGTGCACCACGAAGGAGGTGTGCAGGATCTCGAGGGCCGCACCGACGCGGTCCACGAGTCCGGGCTCGGTACCGCCCAGCGCGGCGTGGGTCTCGGTCAGCAGGTGCGGCCGGAAGCGCTTGCCGCCCTCGACCGCCGTGGCCAGGGCGGCCCAGAGGTCCCGGTGCCCGGTGCCGAACCGCCCGGACCGGGCCGCGCCCTCGTCCAGGACGTCCTGGATCTCGCGCTCGACGCCGCTCATGACCCGCTCCCTCCGCGCTGCGGGACACCACCGGCCAGGACCGGCAGGACGCCGGGGAGCTGTTCGACCAGCCAGGGGCTCACGGACCACGGGGCCGCGCCCACCCACCGTTCCAGCTCCTGCGGGCTCACCCACCGGTGTTCCATCGCCTCCTCGGGGTTGGGCTGCACGGCACCGGCGGCCCGGGCCACGTAGACCGGGCAGAGCTCGTTCTCCACGATCCCGGAGGCGTCCACGGCGCGGTACCGGAAGTCCGGCAGGACGCAGCGCACGTCCTCGACCACCAGTCCCAGCTCGTGGCGCGCATAGCGGTTCACCGTGTCGAGGCCGTCCTCGTCCTGCCGGGGGTGCCCGCAGAAGGAGTTGGTCCAGACGCCCGGCCACGCGCGCTTGGACAGAGCCCTCCGGGTAACCAGCACGTGGCCGTCGTCGCGGTAGACGTAGCAGGAGAACGCGCGGTGCAGCGGGGTGGACTCGTCGTGGACGGTGGCCCGGGGGGCCAGGCCCACGGTGCGGCCCTCGTCGTCCACGAGGATCACGTGGTCGTCGGTCGTCTGCTCCATGGCGGGTTCCCCTTCCGGGCGGTGCCGGCGTCGTCGCTCATAGCCTAAGCGTCCCGGATGCGATGTATCACGATCGTAGTGTTTCTAGCCTGGCTAGTGAAATTGAGCGTACCATCAGGGGCGTGGTCGATCTACCGGGTGATGAGCGGGCTCGCGGGTACTGGTTCGAGGAGTCGGACGGTGCCGTGAGGATCCTGCGCGCCCTGCGCCGGTTCCGGGTCGCCGACCGGGACATGCGCCGGCGGATGCGCGAGGGCATGGACATGAACGCCACCGACGTGGACGCCCTGCGCTTCGTCATCGCCCGCCAGGGGGCCGGCGAGGCCGTCACGCCCCGCGCGCTGGCCACCCACCTGGGCATCTCCACGGCCTCGACCACGAAGCTGCTGGACCGGCTGGGCCGGTCCGGTCACCTGCGCAGGGAACCCCATCCGCGGGACCGGCGTTCCGTGGTCGTCGTGGCCACCGACCACGCCCACACCGAGGTCCGGGCGCGCCTGTCGCTCATGCACCGGCGCATGATGGAGGTGGCCCAGGCCGTCCCGGAGGCCTCGCGGCCGGACGTGGCCCGGTTCCTGGAGGAGATGGCGGAATGCCTCAGCGCCGAGGACACCCTCGAGGACGCGGGCCCGCTGACGGCTGCACCCCCGCCGCCTGAGGGCTCCGGCGAGCCGATAGGCTGAACCCGGACATCGCCCATCGTCTTCGGAGGTACCCCGCATGAACACCCTCGTGAGCAAGCTCATCACCACCGGCGTCACGATCGCCGGCGGCCTCATCGGCACCAAGGTCGTCGAGTTCGGCTGGAAGAAGGTCACCGGTCACGATGCCCCCAAGGACCTCGAGGACACGGACAACAACATGTGGGAGGCCATCGCCTTCGCCACGATCGCCGCGGGCATCGCCGCGCTGATCCGGGTCACCTCCCAGCGCGGGGCCAACGAGGCCATCGAGCGGATGCAGGCCCGGTCCGCGAAGTCCGTCAAGGTCGGCCGCGGGGAGGTCTGATCCGGCCGGCCGGGAGTGGGCCCTGCGCCTCGCGCTGCCGCGCTCCCGGCCGGCCTGGCCCGCAGTCCCCCGGACCCCTGTCCCTCAGAGCGCTCGGCGCTCAGTCCCGGCCGTGATGGTCCGTGGGATCGGGCTGGGGCACGGTGCGCCGGTCCGCGGTGGCCGCCGGCCGGCCCTGGTCGTCGTGGCTGGCCACGACGTCGGCCAGCTCGTCCGTAAAGAGCATCTCCCGCTTCAGGTGCTTGGTCCGGTACCCGGCCCGGCCCACCAGGTGGGCGGAGACCGGTGCGGTCAGCATCTGCAGCACCCAGGCCAGGATCAGCACGGGGACCCAGACCCACGCCCGCCACGCGAAGGCCAGGGCCACCAGGACCAGCAGCAGGCCCAGCACCTGGGGCTTGGTCCCGGCGTGCATCCGCGAGAGCTGGTCCGGGAAGCGCAGCAGGCCGATGCCGGCCACGGTGGACAGGGAGGCCCCCAGGATCAGCAGGACGGCGGCGATCCCGTCGGCGATCTCGGGCCACGACTCAAGCATGCTCGACCGGCTCCTTCTTGCGCTCGGCGACGAACCGGGACAGCGTCACCGATCCGACGAACCCGATCACGGAGGCCACCACCACGAACACGATGTTGTCCGTGTGGTGGTTCAGGGCCATCTCCACGCACAGCGCCGAGGAGATGACGATCAGCAGGACGTCGGTGGCGATGGCGCGGTCCAGGATGGACGGCCCCGCCACGATCCGGTAGATGGCCGCGATGCCGCCCCCGGCCAGCAGGGCCAGGCTGAGGTACCCGGCGATGTCCAGCAGGCTCATGACCTCCCCCTCCCTGTGCCCACGGTGGCGCGTCGGGCCTCGTCGTCCTTGACCAGGGCGAGGTCGGCCTTCGTGCCGATGGCGCGGATGATGGCGGCCTCGGTGGCCAGTGCCTCGTTCCGGAATCCCTCGACCGCCTCGGCGTTCCCCGCGTCCAGCACGTGCAGGAACAGCGTGGAGCTGGGCCGGTCCACGTCGATGACCAGCGAGCCGGGGACCAGGGCGAGGGCATGGCCGGTGAGGGTGACGATGAGGTCGTCGTGGCTGCGCAGCTGCACGGCCACCACCGAGTTCACGATGCTCGGGCCCTTGGTGATGGCGTCCCAGGCCACGCTGACCGAGGCCGTCACCACGTGCCCGAGGAACCGCACGGTGAAGACCAGGAAGTACCAGAGGTTGAACCGGTCCGAGAACTGCACCCGGGGCAACCGGTAGAACCACAGGATCAGCACCGAGAACAGGACGCCGGCGAGCAGCACGCCCGGGGAGAAGTCCTGCCACAGCGCGCCCCAGGTCAGCGTCAGCCCGAGCAGGATGGGCCACTGCGTCCAGAACGGAGGACCGTCCTGCTGGTCATCGCTCACGCTCACGGCGTGCCCCCTTCCGTACCCGGGCTCGTGTCCTCGTCCTGCGAGCCGCCCGGGTCGCCGGGGACCTCTCCGCCCGGGCGGGTGCCGGCGTCCTCGCCCTCGCTGTCAGCGCCGTCGATCGGCCGGAAGGTCCCCGGCCCGGAATTCTCCTGCTCCTGGGGCGTCACGATGCCCCGGTCCTCGAGCTGGCCGACGTCCAGGGCGGCCTGCGCGGCGGCCTCCTCCCCCAGCACGGCCTCGATGTACGGGGTCCGCGCGAGCATGTCCGTGGCCGCACGGTCGGAGAAGGAGTACAGCGGCCCCGCGAGCACCGTGAAGGACAGTCCCAGGGCGACCAGGCCGATGGTCGGGGCGACGAGGCCGACCGTCGGGCCGCGGACCGTACGGCCCCTCCCGTCTCCGGCCTCCCGGGTGGCCGTCGAGGACGCCAGCGAGGCCTCGTGGGAGTCCATGGCCAGCACGAGCTTGGCGGGCGGGTGCTCGACGTCCTCCACGCGGCGCCAGAACGCACGGGTCCACACCCGGACCATGACGAGCAGGGTGAGCAGGGAGGTGACCACCGAGCCGATGACCAGGGCCCAGGCCATCATGCTGTCCGCCCCCACGCCGGCCTGGACGAGTCCCACCTTGCCGAGGAAACCCGAGAACGGCGGGATGCCCGCGAGGTTCATGGCCGGCAGGAAGAACAGGATGGCGATGAGCGGGGAGATCCGGGCCAGTCCACCCAGCCGGTCCACGTTCGCCGTGCCGGCACGCTGCTCGATCAGTCCGGTGACCAGGAACAGGGAGGTCTGCACCGTGATGTGGTGGACCACGTAGAAGATGGTGGCGCCCAGGCCGAGCACGTTGGACATCCCCAGCCCGAAGATCATGTAGCCGATGTGCGAGACCAGGGTGAAGGAGAGCACGCGCTTGATGTCGTTCTGCGCGAGGGCCCCGAGGATACCCACGATCATCGTCAGGAGGGCGATCCAGAGCAGGACGGCGTTCACCCGGTCACCGGGGAACAACAGGGTCTCGGTCCGCACGATCGCGTAGACGCCGACCTTGGTGAGCAGCCCCGCGAACACCGCGGTCACCGGCGCGGGGGCGGTGGGGTAGGAGTCCGGCAGCCAGAAGGACAACGGGAACACCGCCGCCTTGATGCCGAAGCCCACGAGCAGCATCACGTGCAGCACCATCTGCACGTCCGGGTCGAGCTGGGCGAGCTTGCCGGCCAGGTCCGCCATGTTCACGGTCCCGGTCGCACCGTAGATCATGGCGATGGCCGCCAGGAAGACCACCGAGGAGATGACCGAGACCACCACGTAGGTCACGCCGGCCCGCACCCGCGGCCCGGTGCCGCCGAGGGTGAGCAGGACGTACGACGCCGTCAGCAGCATCTCGAAGCCGACGTACAGGTTGAACAGGTCCCCGGCGAGGAACGCGTTGGACACCCCGGCCACCAGGATGAGGAAGGTGGGGTGGAAGATCGAGACCGGCCCGCCCTGGTCCTGGTCCGTGACGCCCTGGGCGGAGGCGTAGACGAGGACGGCGAGCACGACGGCCGAGGAGATCACCAGCATCAGCGCCGAGAACCGGTCCACCACCATGGTGATGCCCCACGGGGCCTCCCACCCCCCGAGGAAGACAGCGACCGCGCCGGTGTCCCAGGTGGCTGCCAGCAGCAGGCATTCCAGCAGGAGGGTGATGGTGATGGTCGTGACCGTGACCGCGATCTGGGCCCGCGGGCGCCGGACCAGCACGAAGGCCAGTGCGGCCCCGAGGATCGGCATTAGCACCGCCAGGGGGGCGAGGGAGACGAGGCCCTGGTCCATCAGCCATCTCCCTTCCGTCGGCGGCCCCGGGGGGCCCGACCGTCACCGTCTCGCGTGTCCTGCCGGTTGTCCTGCTGGTGCTCCGTGGACCGCGGCGGGCGGGAGCGCGGGCTGCCGGCCCGCTCGTCCTCATCGGGGAGGTGATCGTCGTGCCCGCTGGACCCGACGGGGCGTTCGCCCTCCTCCATCTCCTGCACTCTGCGGCGGCCGCCTCGGGCGGAGGACTCGGACCGGCCGGCCTGCGGCCGGACCCGGACCGTGCCGTCCCGCTGGGGCTTGACCGGCAGCGGCCCCGTGGCCGGATTGATGGCCGTCGCGTGCTCGTAGTCGGCGTTCGGGTCCTCGTCCTCGTCGAGGAACTCGGAGGTCTCCTCCAGCAGTTCGGCGTCGTCCTCTGCGTCGAAGGACGGCTGCTCGGCCACCTTGACGTCCTCGGTGTCCACGAGGACCTCGTCCCTCCGGCCCAGCTTCCAGGACCGGTAGATCATCCCCAGCATGAACGCCGTGATCGCGAAGGAGATCACGATCGCGGTCAGGGTCAGGGCCTGCGGTAGTGGGTCCGTGTACGCCCCGGGGGCCAGGCCGTCCTCGACGAGCGGAGCCTCCCCCGGGGCGCCGGACATGATGAGGATCAGCATGTTGGTGGCGTTGGTCATCAGCAGGATGCCCAGCAGCACCCGGGTCAGGGTGCGCTCCAGCAGCAGGTAGACACCACCGGCGTACATGACGCCCATGACGAGGAGCAGGACGATGTTCACGCTCACGAGATCACCCTCCCCGCATCCGGTGAGACGGGCAGGCCGGCGCGGGCCGGGTCCCTGCCGTCACCGGAGGTGCTGCCGCCGGCCGGGACCGCGGAGGATGCCTCGGCCGCGGCCCCGGCCTCCCGGCGGCGCTGCTGGGCCTCGGCCTGAGCGGTCCCCTCGGCCTCCGAGCGGCGGTCCACCTCAGAACCGAGCGACCGCAGGACGTCGATGACGAGGCCGACGACCACGAGGTACACGCCGATGTCGAAGACGGTCGAACTGACGAACTTGACGTCGCCGATCACCGGAAGGGCGAACTCGACGATCGCCGACTGGAAGACCTGCCCGCCGAACAGCAGGGGCACGGCCCCGGTCAGGGCTGCGATGGCCAGCCCGGAACCCAGCAGCACGCCCGCGGGGATGGGCATGGCCTGTTCCAGTTCGTACCGGCCACCGGCCAGGTAGCGGATGGTCAGTGCCAGACCGGCGATCAGCCCGCCGGCGAAGCCGCCGCCCGGGGTGTTGTGACCGGCCAGGAGCAGGTAGATGGACAGCAGGATGATGACGTGGAAGATCAGGCGGGTGACCACCTCGAAGATGATGGAGCGCCGTTCGGGCGCCACGGTGCGCCCGGCCACCAGCCACTGGTCCTGGTCCACGATGGCGAACTTGCGGACGGCCGCCAGTTCCCGCCGTTCCCGCGCGTCCTGCGCCCGGTAGCGACCGACCGAACCCGACGCGACGTCCTGCAGGTTCCCCGCCTGCCGGTCCCGGTGCTGGATGAACACCAGCGACGCCACACCGGTGGCGGCCGCCGCGAGCACGGCGATCTCGCCGAAGGTGTCCCAGGCGCGGATGTCCACCAGCAGGACGTTGACGATGTTCGCGCCACCGCCCTCCTCGTACGCCAGCCGTGGCATCTCCAGGGAGATCCGCTCGGCCGTGCGGGAGGCCAGGGCGGTGACGGCCACGGCCACCATGACCGCGCCGAAGGCGATGCCGAGGATGGCCCGGGGCACCTTGAAGTCCGAGCGGCGTCGGGTGTACCAGCCCGGTGGGAGCATGCGCAGCCCCAGCACCATGGCCACCAGGACGATCGACTCCACCAGCAACTGCGTCAGCGCCAGGTCCGGAGCACCCTGCAGCGCGAAGATCGCGGCGAGCCCGTACCCGGTCACGGAGATCAGCAGCACGGCCATGAAGCGCTTCCGGGCCCGGATGGCGGCGAACGTCGCCACGATCATGGCGGCCCCGACCAGCACCTGGGCGATCGTGTCCGCCCAGGTCCATTGCGCCGAGCCGAGGATGGACTCCGCAAGCCCCGTTCCGCCGTCGTTCTCCTGGGGGAAGAGCAGCGCCAGGAGCGGTGCGAGCAGGGCCACCGAGAGGATGATGAACAGGTAGTAGCTCAGCGAACCGCGCTGGGTGCGGCCGGTGACCCAGATGGCCACGTCGTCCAGCGCGGCCAGCGAGGCCCGGTAGAGGCGCTGGGCGTCCACCCAGGACGGCACCGCGGCCTGGAACCGGGCCACCGGGTCCTTCACCGCGTACAGGACGAGGCCGGTCAGGATCACGGCCACCGAGAGCCCGAGCACCGGGGTGAGCCCGTGCCACAGCGCGAGGTAGGCCGGTTCGGACCCCGGTTCCAGGGGCGCCATCGACGCGCCGAACGCGGCGGGCAGGGCCTCCATGGCGCCGGGGATGAGGGCACCGGCCACACAGGCCAGCGCCAGCAGGGCGGAGGGGCCGAGTGCACTCGCCGTGACGGGGCCGTGGAAGCGGGTGTCCTCCACCTGGACGATCCCCTCGTCCGTGGGCAGGGTCTTGGTGGCGAAGGCGCCCCACAGGAAGCGGGCGGAGTACGCGACGGTCAGCACCGTGCCCACGGCCACGAGGACCAGCGGCGTCCAGGCCCAGACGGAGGCCCACAGGCCGGCACCGGCCGCACCGTGCTGACCCCAGTGCGTGAGCGACTCCAGGACCGATTCCTTGGCCACGAAGCCGAACAGTGGCGGGATGCCCGCCATCGAGGCGGCACAGACCACGGCCGTGCCGAACAGCCACGGATGGTTGCGGCCGATGCCCGAGAGCCGGGCCAGGTCGCGGGTTCCCGCCTCGTGGTCGATGATGCCGACTACCATGAACAACGGGGCCTTGAACAGGGCGTGGGCCGCGAGCATCGCCAGCCCGGCCATGGCGGCGTCTCGGTCACCCAGGCCGTTGGCCACCATGAGGAAACCGAGCTGGGACACCGTGCCGTAGGCCAGGATGAGCTTGATGTCCGTCTGGCGCAGGGCCCGCCAGCCGCCGACCAGCATGGTCCAGAGCCCGACGCCGATCACCAGCACCTGCCACCAGCCGGACTCCGCGAAGGCCGGCGCCAGCCGCGCCACGAGGTAGACGCCGGCCTTGACCATGGCGGCCGCGTGCAGGTAGGCCGAGACCGGGGTGGGGGCGGCCATGGCGGCGGGCAGCCAGAAGTGGAAGGGCACCTGGGCGGACTTGGAGAGGGCGCCGACGAGGACCAGCACGATCGCCCACTCCATGAACGCCCCGGCGTAGGGGCCGGAGAGCAGCTCCGGGCCGGCGGTCACGATCTCGGAGAGCCGGTAGGTCCCGGCGGCCTGGCCCAGCATGACGAGGCCGACCAGCATGGACAGTCCGCCCAGGGTGGTGACCACGAGGGCCTGGATGGCGGAACGGCGGGCGAAGATGCGGTGGGCTGAGTAGCCGATCAGCAGGAATGACAGGACGGAGGTCAGTTCCCAGAAGGTGTAGAGGACGATCAGGTCATCCGTGGTGACCAGCCCGAACATGGAGCCCGCGAAGGCCACCAGTTGGGCTCCGAAGGAGGCGTTCCGCGCCTCGTGACGCTGGAAGTAGCGGGCGCAGTAGGCCAGGACGAGGGCGCCGACGCCCAGGATGATCAGGCCCATGAACGCGGCCAGGGCGTCCATCCGGAAGGACAGCTCGATGCCCAGGTCGGGGATCCACGCGTAGGTCTGGACCAGTCCGGTGCCGGCCCCGGAGGGCGGGGAGGCCCCGGAGTTGACGCTGTCCTGCAGCGCGAGGACCTCGGGGAGCTGGAACAGGAGCCAGACGAAGCCGAGGGCCGGTACGGCGGCCAGGACGTAGAAGCCGTTGCGGTCCGCGAACCGGAAGATGATCGGCGCCACCAATGCCACTGCGAAGAGTGCAATGAGCACGGTGAGCATGCGGCGGCCTCCAGCATCTAGATCGGGGAGTCCTGACCCATACTACCGGGCGCGCCCGACCGCGTTGACCGGGCGGCCGTTCCGGACAGGCCTGCAGCGGTGCCTCCCGGGGGCGACACCTCACCGGATCAGGGCGTGTCTCCCCTGGTCATCACCGTTCCGCGCCACGCGGTCGAGGGCCTGCGGGCCCTGTCCCGGGGATGCGTCAGCGGGCGCCCAGCCGTTCATCGGCCCTCGGGTCGCGGACCCGCAGGAGCAGGACCATTCCGAGGACGAGCACCAGCAGGATGGCCGGCACCATGGCGCGGGAGTCCCCGGTCAGTGCGATCGCCACGGAGATCAGGGCCGGTGCCATGAAGGACACCGCCCGCCCGGTGGTGGCGTACAGCCCGTAGATCTCCCCGGCCCGCTCCTCCGAGGTCAGCCGGCCGAGGAAGGAGCGCGAGGCCGACTGCACGGGACCGACGAAGAAGCACAGCGCCAGGCCGAAGATCCAGAAGGCGGTGGTGCCGTCGAGGAAGAAGACGATGGTGGCGGAGACGATCAGCCCGACCAGGGACCCCAGGATGACGCGCTTGGGACCCACCCGGTCGTCGATCCAGCCGCCGAGGAAGGACCCCGCCGCCGCCACGATGTTGGCGGCGATGCCGAAGATCAGGATGTCCGCCGGGTCCACCCCGTAGACCGTGACACCCAGGATCGCGCCGTAGGCGAACACCGCGCCCACCCCGTCGCGGAACACCGCCGAGGAGACGAGGAACCAGAAGGTGTTGCGGTCACGGCGCCACAGCCCGGTGACGGTGCGCAGCAGGATCCGGTAGGACTCCAGGACGCTGACCTTCCCGCCCCGCCCGCCGGTCCGGTTCTCGGGGACGGCGAACAGCAGGGGCAGGGCGAACACCAGGAACCAGAGGGCGGAGAACAGCGCGACCACGCGGACGTTCATCGCGTCCTCATTCGTGATCCCGAACCAGTGGGTGTCCCCCGCGATGAACCCGACGTAGAGGACCAGCAGCAGGAAGATCCCGCCCACGTAACCGGCGCCCCAGCCGATCCCGGACACCTTGCCGATGGTCCCGGGCGTGGCCACCTGCAGCAGCATGGCGTTGTAGTTCACCCCGGCGAACTCGAAGGCCACGTTGGCGGCGGCGATGAGGACGACGCCGAGCAACAGGTAGGACTCCTGCGGGCGCACGAGGAAGCACAGCGCCGTCAGGACGATGACCACGGCGGTGTTGAGGCCCAGCCAGAGCTTGCGCCTCCCGCCGCGGTCGGAGCGCTGGCCGATCACGGGTGCGGTCAGCGCGATGAGCAGCCCCCCGAGGGCATTGGCCGAGGTCAGCCACTGGGTGCCCCGGTCGTCCGGGCCGAAGGCGTCCGAGGCCAGGTAGGTGGCGAACACGAAGGTCACCATCACGGCGTTGAAGGATGCCGAACCCCAGTCCCACAGCGCCCAGGCGGTGACGTGCTTGCGGTTCAGGCGGCGCGCGAGCGGCCCGGCGTCGTCGGTTGCGCCCGCCTGGGGACCGGGCGCTGACGTGGGCTCGGACGCCGGCGGAGTGGAGTGGTTCATGCGGGGCATCGTACTGGCCACGGGAAGCACGGGAGTGAACACCCGCCCCCGGGTGAGACTGGGTGCGGAGTGGCATGCACAGAGTGGAGCCGGCATCCATGGGCCGAATCCATCCCCTGGTAACCGGTCGTGAGGGATGAGATCCACCCAGGAGGAGTCCACGCGTGCGGACATGGGGTCCTCGGTGCGGACCGTGACGCCGGTCCGTTCCTCCAGGGCCGCCACCGCCCGGCCGTTCGTCAACACTCTCCCCGGCGTCCCGCCGCGTCCCGCTGCAGCTCGCCCAGCATGGGGTCATGCCCCCTCCCCGTCCCTTACCGGAGATGTTGCGGTCCCAACCCTTCACCCGCTCCGAGGCTCTGGCTCTCGGCGTGACGGACAAGCGGCTCCGGAGTTCAGACATCGTCCGCCTGGGTCACGGCCTCTATGCAGACACCATCGCCCACTTCGGTTGGCCCTCCGAGTACGAGACCCCGGGTCACGGATGGGGACTTGCCGCTCTCGCCGCCGTCCAGCGGCAGTATCCGGGAGCCTTCATCTCCCACGTCACTGCGGCGCACGTGTTCAGGCTCCCCCTGCCGGACAGCGTGCTCTCGGACCAGGACATTCACCTGACCTGGCCCCCCGGGGCAAGCCGTGCGCAGCGCCGGGGGGGTCCGCAGTCATCGGCATCCGTTGCTGCCCTCCGAGAGGGTGCGATTCCGTCGTTTGAACCTGACCTCCCCGGCCCGGACCCTGATTGACCTGGCCGCGGACGAACGCCTGGCCTTCGTGGACCTGGTGGTCGTGTCCGACGCGATCGTCAATCGCCCGTACCGGCCGGGTGGGCGTATCGACGGCCTGGACACCCCGGCGGGACTGGCCGCTGCCGTGGCCAGCGCCGGCAGGCGGCCGGGGATACGCAGGGCTCGGCACGTCATCGACCAGACACGGGTCGGGGCCGACTCACCGCAAGAGACCCGCGTCCGGCTGGCCCTCGTGGACGCAGGGCTCCCCGAGCCTGAGCTCCAGGTCAAAGGCGACCCCGCAGAGCGATGGTCTCCCGAGGCCGATCTCGCATACCGGGACCTGAAGATCGCGATCCAGTATGACGGCAAGCACCACCGGTCCAGGGAACAACAGGCAGCGGATGCCTACCGTGACGAGTGGTTTCAGCGACATGGCTGGCTCGTCGTCAGGCTGACGTGGGCGGACCAGGCGCAGGGCTTCGCGCGGCTGATCCGGCTGGTCCGCGAGCGCCTGACTGGGCCCTCGGCCTAGGCGGCCGCGCTGCAACGACCGGCCGGACCGTGGACGTCCTCACTCGTTGGCGGGAATTGTCCCTGTGGCGAAGGCCCCAAGGGACAATTCTCACCTGTCGAGGCTGCCCGGATCACGCCTCGCGGGGCCTTCTCCCTGCTCAGCGCTCGATGATCGTGCGGTGGTAGTTCAGGTGGGACCGCGAGGCCGTCGGGCCACGCTGGCCCTGGTAGCGGTTGAGGTAGGGGCCGGAGCCGTAGGCGTGCTCGGCGGGCGAGGACAGTCGGAAGAAGCACAGCTGGCCGATCTTCGACCCCGGCCAGAGCTTGATCGGCAGGGTGGCCATGTTCGACAGTTCCAGGGTCACGTGGCCGGAGAATCCGGGGTCGATGAACCCGGCGGTCGAGTGCGTCAGCAGTCCGAGCCGGCCCAGCGAGCTCTTGCCCTCGAGCCGGGCGGCGATGTCCTCGGGCAGGGTGACCTGCTCGTAGGTGGAGCCCAGCACGAACTCCCCCGGGTGCAGGATGAAGGCCTCCTCCGGGTCCACCTCCACCAGCCGCGTCAGGTCCTCCTGGGGCTGGGAGGGATCGATGTGAGCGTACTTGTGGTTGTCGAACAGCCGGAAGAACCGGTCCAGGCGCACGTCGATGCTCGAGGGCTGCACCATCTCCGGGGCGGAGGGGTCCAGCTGGATGCGCCCGGAGTCGAGTTCGGCCCGGATGTCGCGGTCGGAGAGCAGCACGGGGCAACGATAGCGCACCGGCCGTGCGTCAGGGCCCGGACGGGGAATACCCTCTTTCCATGACGGTGTATGAGACCCCGCTGCCGGGGATCGGATCACGCAAGGAGATCGAGCTGCGGGACGGCCGACGGATCGGCATCGTCTCGCACCGGGACGGCCACACGGAGCTCATCGTGTCCTCCCTCGAGGACCCCGACGCCTGCGTGGCCTCCGTGCCCCTGTCCCACGAGGAGGCCGCCTCGCTCGGGGCCCTGCTGTCCGCTCCCCGGCTCGTGGCCCAGCTCGAGGACGAGCACGCCGAGGTGCCCGGCATCTCCACGCGGCAGATGGTGCTCGCCTCGGACTCCCCCTTCGTCGGGGAACCCCTGGGGGCCACCCGCATGCGCACCCGCACCGCGGCCTCGATCGTGGCGGTGATCCGCGCCGGGACCACCCATCCCTCGCCGGGCCCGGAGTTCCTCCTGGAGGAGGGTGACGTGCTGATCATCGTGGGCACCGGCGAGGGCCTGCGCCGGGCCGCCGAGATCCTGTCCCTGTGACGCCGTGATCCCGTGAACACCACCACCCTGGCCCTCATCGAGCTCGGCGCCATCCTGCTGCTGCTCGGAGGGCTGGGCCGGTTCGCCGCCCGGATCGGGATGTCACCGGTACCGCTGTACCTGCTGGGCGGGCTGGCGATCGGCTACGGCGGCATCCTCTTCGGCCGCGACCTGAATCCCATGACGCACGACTCCGAGCTGGTCCCCTTCCAGGACATCAGCGAGTTCACCCACCTGGCCAGCGAGATCGGCGTGGTCCTGCTGTTGCTGATGCTGGGGCTGGAGTACTCGGCCCGGGAACTGGTCACCGGGATGCGGGCGTCCTGGCGGGCGGGACTGGTCGACCTGGTCCTGAACTTCCTGCCCGGCGCCGTGGCCGGCTGGCTGCTGGGCTGGGGCGCGGCGGGTGCCGTCGTCCTCGGCGGGATCACCTACATCTCGTCCTCCGGCATCATCGCCAAGGTGCTGGGCGACCTCGGCCGGCTGGGCAACCGGGAGACGCCGGTCGTCCTGTCCATCCTGGTCTTCGAGGACCTCGCCATGGCGGTCTACCTGCCCGTGCTGACCGCCCTGCTCGGCGGGCTCTCCGTGGCCGCCGGGGCCCAGGCACTCGGGGTGGCGCTGCTGGTGGTCGCGATCGTCCTGGTGGTGGGGCTCCGGTTCGGACCGCAGATCTCGCGCTTCGTGGCCTCCCCCGAGCAGGAGACCTTCCTGCTCAAGGTGCTCGGCCTGGCACTGCTGGTCGCGGGGCTGGCCGGCGCCCTGCAGGTCTCGGCCGGTGTCGGGGCCTTCCTGCTGGGGATCGCGATCTCGGGGGCCACCGCGCACTCGGCCCGGGACCTCCTGGAACCCCTGCGGGACCTGTTCGCCGCCCTGTTCTTCGTGCTGTTCGGCATGAACACGGATCCGCGCACCCTGCCCCCGGTGCTCGGCTGGGCGCTGTTGCTGGCGCTGGTCACGGCACTGACCAAGGTCGCCACGGGCTACTGGGCGGCGCGCCGGGCCGGGATCGGCACCGCCGGCCGATGGCGCGCCGGGGCCGCCCTGACCATCCGCGGTGAGTTCTCGATCGTCATCGCCGGCCTGGCCGTGACCTCCGGGGCCATGGCCACCGACGTGTCCGCACTGGCCACCGCCTACGTCATGTCCCTGGCGATCATCGGCCCGGTGCTCACCCGCTACGCGGACGGCGTCGGCCGGGCCGCGGCCCGGCGGCAGTCCCGTCTCGCCGGCGCGCAGACGGCGAGCGGGCGGACTGCGGACGGGCGGACTGCGGGCGGCGAACTGAGCCTGGACTGACGACGGGCCACGGGGACCACGCCCCCTCACAGCACCCCGGATGACCCCCGCGATCGCCACGCCGAGCGCACGTGGCACGCCACGCCGCCCAGAGCGTGTAAGCTGAAAAGCACGTGACGGGCGCGTAAGCTCCTGTCCTGCGGGCGTAGCTCAATGGTAGAGCGCTTGCTTCCCAAGCAAGATACGCGGGTTCGATTCCCGTCGCCCGCTCTCTTCATGTCCAGAGCGGCCACTGGGCCTCCTCCGGTCAGGCAGCGAGGGGGCGCCCGGTGGTCGAGGTACTGTCCGGGTTCACCGTGGTCTGGGTGATCATCCTGGTCGGATACCTCACCGGCCGCACCGGCGTCCTGGGCACCCATGGCCAGCAGGTCCTCTCCCGCACCGCCTTCTTCGTGGCCAGCCCGGCCCTGCTCTTCGACACCCTCGCCGCCGCGGACGTGCAGTCGGTCCTGGGCCCCCAGCTGGTCGTCGCCGGTGCCTCCGCGCTGGCCGCCGGGGGCATCTACCTGCTGGTGGCCCGCCTGCTGCTCCCCCGCCGGAGCGGCTCCGAGACCGTCATCGGCGCGCTGAGCGCATCCATGGTCAATTCGGCGAACCTCGGCATCCCGATCGCCGCCTACGTGCTCGGCGACGCCGCACTCGCCGCCCCCGTGCTCATCTTCCAGCTGGCCCTCTACACGCCCATCTACGTCGCGTCCCTGGATGCCACCACCGCTTCAGAGGCCCGGGCCCGCGGCCGGGGCGCCGGGGCGGGCCACGACGCCGGCCGCCGGGCCGGTCCGATCCGTCCGGTCGGCCGGTGGGCCAGGTTCTGGCGGCAGGTGGGGCACATCGCCCTGAACCCGATGATCATCGGTTCGGCGCTGGGCCTGGTCTTCTCGGCCACCGGCTGGCAGCTGCCGGGCCCGGTCGGCGAGTCCGTCAGCCTGATCGCCGGCGCGTCGATCCCCGCCATGCTGCTGGCGTTCGGGATGTCCCTGGTCGGTTCGCGCCCGCTGGAGAAGGCCGCGGGCCGCCGCGCCGACGTCGCCGTGGCCTCCGTCATCAAGCTCATCGTCCACCCGGCCCTGGCCTGGGTGCTGGCCGGCCCGGTCATGGGTCTCGAGGGCGACGCACTGCTCATCGCGGTGGTCCTCGGTTCCCTGCCCACGGCCCAGAACGTGTTCGTGGCCGCCTCGCGCTACGAGACCGGCATGGTCATGGCGAAGGACACCGTGCTGGTGACGACCATCGTGGCGATCCCGGCGATGATCGCCGTCGCCCTGCTCCTGGCCTGACCCGGGGGTCAGCCCTCCCGGGCGGCCCGCAGGAGCGCCTCCGAGGGCTCCTGCCCCTGGCCCCGGTACGCGGTGATCAGGCGCGCCGCCCGTTCCTTGCGCAGTTCGCGCTTCGGGTCCAGGCTGGCCTGCCGGTCCGCGGAGCCGTAGATGGACGAGGCGATGTAGGCCAGTCGCCACCGGAGCCGGAACCAGAAGCCCAGCCCGGTGCTGTCACTGGTGACCCGGTACGGCTTGTCGGCCATGGCGCTCGCTTCCCTCGGTGCCCCGCGCTTCCGCCGGACACGGTCCTGCCGCTCGACGTCGAGGCGGCCTGATCAATCTATCGGGGCCCACCCCCTGCATCCGCCCTAGGATGCTTTCATGACAGACCAGCAGTCATCACCGCCGGCGACGTCCTCGCAGCAGACGCCGTCCGGGCCCGCCCCGGGCGCCTCGTCCGCGCTCCTGGAGACCATCCGGGCCGGGTACCGGACCGCGGGTCCGGCGATCACCCTGGGGGCCGCCGTCGTCGAGGACGTGGTCCATGCCGATGCCCCGATCCGCCTGCCGCTGGCGATGATGAACCGGCACGGGCTGGTGGCCGGCGCCACCGGCACCGGCAAGACCGTGACCCTGCAGGTGATGGCCGAGCAGCTCGCCACCGCCGGCGTCCCGGTCTTCCTGGCGGACGTCAAGGGTGACCTGTCCGGGCTGGCCACCGCGGCCACCCCAAGCGACAGGCTCGCCGAGCGGACCACCGCCACCGGGATGCCCTGGGAGCCGGCGGCGTTCCCGGTCGAGTTCCTGGCCCTCGGCGGGGACGGCCCGGGCATCCCGGTCCGCGCCACGGTGGACTCCTTCGGCCCCCTGCTGCTGGCCCGGATCATGGACCTCAACGAGACCCAGGAGTCCTGCCTGCAGCTGATGTTCCACTGGGCCGACGAGCGTGAGCTGCCGCTGGACGACCTCAAGGACCTGCGTGCGGTCGTCATGCACCTGACCAGCAAGGAGGGCAAGGAGGACCTGCGGGGACTGGGCGGAGTGGCCACGTCCACCGCCAACGTCATCCTGCGCGAGGTCACGGCGCTGGCCGCCGGCGGGATGGACGCCTTCTTCGGCGTCCCCGAGTTCGAGACCGCCGAGCTGCTGCGCCGGGCTCCCGACGGCCGCGGGGTGATCTCCTGCCTGGAACTGCCCAGCCTGCAGCAGCGGCCCCGGGTGTTCTCCACCTTCATGGTCTGGCTGCTCGCGGACCTCTTCGCGGAACTGCCGGAGGTCGGGGACACCGACCGGCCGAAACTGGTGTTCTTCCTCGACGAGGCCCACCTGGTCTTCGACGACGCCTCGGACGCCTTCCTCGACGCGATCACGACGACCGTCCGGCTGATCCGGTCCAAGGGCGTGGGCGTCTTCTTCGTGACCCAGTCCCCGCAGGACGTCCCCGAGGAGGTGCTCGGCCAGCTCGCCAACCGGGTCCAGCACGCGCTGCGCGCCTTCACCCCGAAGGACGCCAGGGCCCTGCGGCAGGCCGTGCAGACGTTCCCGCACACCGAGTACGACCTCGAGGAGGTCCTCACCTCCGCCGGCACCGGGGAGGCCGTGGTCACCGTGATGGACGAGGACGGTGCGCCGACCCCGGTCGCCCTGACCCGGATGTGGTCCCCCACCTCGGTCATCGGCCCCTCCACGCCCGAGGTCCTCGACGCGGCGGTGGCCGCCTCCGCCCTGCTCGAGGCCTACGGCCAGGACCAGGACCGGGTCTCGGCGTTCGAGCGCCTCACCGGGTCCGCGACCGCGGCGCCCGGCGCCGGTGCGGCCCGCCCCGTGCCGACGGGTGGGTCCGTGGGCTCGCACACCCCCGGTGCGGGCCAGTCGCAGGCGGACATCGACGCGGAGGCGCGGCGCATCGAGGCCGAGATCCTCGGCCACCCGGTGCCCTCGTCCGGTCCGGTCGAGACCCCGCGGGGCGAGCCGGCCCCACGGCGCGAACCGGCCCCGCCCCCACGGCGCGAACCGGCCCCGGCGCGGTCCCGCCGGGAGGAGAACCCGATGGCCGAGGTCGTCGAGGACATCGCGCGCACCGCCGCCACCGCCTTCGGCCGCTCCGTGGTGCGCTCGGTCTTCGGCACCAAGCGGCGCGGACGCCGCCGGGGAGGCCTGTTTGGCTGAGCGGGTGGACGCACACGGACAGGTTCGCGGCACCGGCCGGCCCGGCCGCACGCTGGCCCTGTGGGGCGGGGCCGCCGCCCTGGCCCTGGTGGCCGGGGGCGTGGCGATCGGGACGGTCAACGCGACGGTCTACTCCCCCGCGGCCCAGGTCGAGCGCTACCTCGACGCGCTGGCCGGCGGGGACGGTGCCGCGGCGCTCGGACTGGCCGGCGGCACGGGCACCGGCGCGGACGGCTCCGGCACCGCGGATTCCGGCACCGGGGATTCCGGCACCGGGGATTCCAAGACTCCCGTCCCGCCCCCGGGGACGGCCACCACGCTGCTGGACGGTGAACCGCTGGCCGCCGGTTTCGCCGCGCTGGAGGACGTCACCGTGTCCCGGGGCGAGGAGACCGGCAACGGCGTCGAGGTGGAGGTCGGCTACCGCCTGGACGGCGAGGACCACGCCACCACGTTCACGGTGGAGCACGAGGGACGCGACTGGCTGTTCTTCGACCGCTGGCGAATGGCACCGGTGACCCTGTCCACGGTCCGGGTGGAGCCGGGGGTGTGGCCCGCCGAGGCCGCCGGGCAGCACCTGGCGGGGACGGTGAACGGCGAGGAGGTCACCCTGACGGGTGAGTCGTCCCCGGTCCAGGACTTCGCGGTCCTGCCGCCGGCGGCGGTGAGCGGCGCAGCCACGAGCACCTACCTGGAGGCGGACCCGGTGCGGACGGTCGTGGACGGGGCCGATCCGTCGGCACCGCTCCCCCTGACCCTCACCCTGCGGTACACGGACGCGGTGGCCGAGGAGGCGAACCGGCAGGTCGACGACTACCTGTCCGGGTGCACGGAACAGCAGGTCCTCCACCCGGCGGGCTGCCCCATGGGCTACGACACCCTGAACCGGATCCCGCCGGACTCCATCAACTGGTCCGTCTCCCCGGACCCGGCGGTCGAGGTCGAGCCCCTGCCGGCCGACGACGAGGGCGGCGAGGGCGACTCCGGGGAGACCGACGTGACGGTGGCCGCACCGGTCCGCACCGAGGCGCGGCTGACCCTCGAGGAGATCGACCTGGTCACCGGCGAGCGTCGCCGCGTGGAGCACGCGGAGCCGATCCTGCTCGAGGCCGACCTGCAGGTCGGCCCGGAGTCGGTGCGCTACGTCCCCCGGGCTCCCTGAGCCCGCCCGGCCGCCGGCTCAGCTGGCGCCGCGGGTGGCCAGGGACTTGCCCCAGGCCTCGATCCCCTGCCAGTCCCGGAAGTCCCCGTACTGGCCCTTGGCGAGCCTAATCATCAGCTTCTCGAGCCAGCTGAGCTTCTCCTCGTAGAGCGCCCCGCGGAAGTACCCGACCTCCTTCGGGCCGTAGGCCTCCAGGGTGGTGCGCAGGCCGTCGTCGAACTCGGGGCCGGCACCCGAGGCCAGGATGAACAGCGGCTTGTTCGCCAGCTCGGCCCGGTGGGTGTCCAGGAAGGCCTTGCCCGCCTTCTCCAGGGACCCGGCGTAGATCGGCAGCGCGACCACCACGGCGTTCACGGAGGCCAGCCACTGCGGCGCGCCCTGCGGGTCCTCGACCACCGTGGTCACGCCCTTGTTGGCGTGCAGGACCGCGGCGATGCGTTCACCGATCTCTCGGGTCGAACCGTGCTTGGACGAGGCAACAACCAGGGTGGTCATGGGATACGGCCGCCTTCGGGTCTCTCGGGTGCGGTGGGCGTTGTCAGTGTATCCCGCGCAGGTCCAGGTCCAGCCGGGTCTCCGGGACGACGTCCCCGTCCCCGGCCGGGTCCGCGTGCACCGTGACCGGGATCCCCCAGTCCTGCTGGTACAGGTGGCAGGCGGCGTGGTCCGGGATCGGCTGGCCCTTCTCGCCGTCGCAGGACGCGGCCCGCGCGGTGATATGCAGGACGCCCTCGGCGATGTCCGGGTTGATGCGCAGCGTGCGGACCAGCCCCGTCGAGGTGCCCTCGCCGTCCAGCAGCAGCTCCTCCGGGGAGGAGGAGATCTTCAGCTGCGTGGGGTCGCCCCAGCGGTCGTCGAGCTTCTGCCCGGTCGGCGCCTCGAAGGCCACGGTCAGCTCCAGCTCGCCGGCGGCCACCGCGGTGCGCGGGCGATGGGTCTGCAGCGCGCCCTCGTCGACCTGCAGGTACTCCTCCGGCACGGACAGGCGGACCAGCTGGTGGGCGTTGGTCTCCACCACCACGATCGAGGCGGCGTTCCCCTCGGCGTCCGGCTCCACCAGGACGTCCGAGGGCTCCTTCAGCCCGCGGGCCAGGGTGGACACGCTCGCCTCGGTGGGGCGTCCGTCCGGGGCGACGCCGGCCGGCGCGTACCGGCGGATCGCGCCGTTGTAGGTGTCGGCCACGAGCACGGAGCCGTCCGGCAGGGCGGCCACGCCCAGCGGGTGCTGGAGGCGGGCCTGGTCGGCCGCGCCGTCGCGGAAGCCGAAGTCGAACAGTCCGGTCCCGACGGCGGAGCCCACCCGGCGGCTCAGCGCACCGTCCGCCGCGGCCGGGTCGGCCGGGGTGATCCGGCGCAGGGCGGAGGACTCGGAGTCGGCCACCCAGATCGTGCCGTCCGCGGACTCGGCGAGACCGGAGGACTGGGCGAACCAGGCCACGGTGGGGTCCCCGTCTTCCAGTCCCTCCAGCCCGGTGCCGGCGTAGACCGCCAGGTCCCCGGTGCGCGGGTCGAAGCTGAACAGCTGGTGGGTGCCGGCCATGGCCACCACGAGGGTGTCCTCGGCCGTGGACCACAGCACGTCCCAGGGGCTGGACAGCGAGGTGTGCAGCGGGTCGGTGCCGAAGGGCGCCAGGGAGAGGGTCGCCTCCGTGTCGGGGTCGGCCGCCTCGCGGGCCCGTTCGGGGTCGATCAGCCGCTGCACGCCGTTGCCGGCCACGGTCCGCACGGTCCCGTCGGCCAGGCGCACGCCGCGCAGGCGATGGTTCACGGAGTCGGCGACGACGACGTCATAGCCGACCGCGTCCGCCACGTCCCGGGGCAGCAGGGTCAGGCCCTGCGGCTCGTTGAACAGGGCGGCGTCCGGGCCGCCGTCGGCCAGGCCCTTGGTGCCGGTCGCGGTGGCCGGGTCGGCGCCGCCGTCGGGGGCCGGGGCGTCGGCCCCGTCCGCGCCCGGTTCGCCGACGCCGCCGATGGTGCGCACCACGGTCGTCAGGTCCTCGGCCAGCTCCACCAGCCGGTGGTGGCCGGTGTCCGCCACGAGGAAGGTGCCCGCCTGCGCGCCACGGGCGCCCAGGGCGATGGCCTTGCCGGGGAACTTGAGGTCCCGGGCCACGGGCTCCGGTGGGACGTAGGGGCCGTTGCCGCGGTGCAGCGTGCCCTTGGCCTCGTGCTCGGCGACGAGTTCCTCGACCAGCGAGGTCAGTCCCGCGACGTGGCCCTCGCCGGACAGGTGGGCGGCGATGTAACCCTCCGGGTCCACCACGACGAGCGTCGGCCAGGCACGCGCGGAGTAGGCCTGCCACGTGGTCAGGGTCGGGTCGTCCAGCACGGGGTGCTGGACGTCGTAGCGCTCCACGGCGGCGGCGAGCGCCTCCGGGTCCGCCTCGTGGTCGAACTTGGGCGAGTGGACGCCCACGGTGACGAGCACGTCCCGGTACTCGGCCTCGAGCGGACGCAGTTCGTCCAGCACGTGCAGGCAGTTGATGCAGCAGAAGGACCAGAAGTCCAGGATGACGATCTTGCCCCGCAGGGCCGCCAGGTCCAGCGGGTTCCCGCCGGTGTTCAGCCAGCTGCGCCCGTGCAGCTCGGAGGCCCGTACGCGCGAGGTCGCGCGCGGTGCGGGGGCCGTGGCCGTCGCGGCGGTGGCGGTGGCGGGAGTGCTGACCGGCTGGTCTTCAGGGCTGCTCATGGGCTCCATTGTCGCCGAGAGCCGCCGGGCGGTTCCAGCCGGGGAAGTCACACAACGCCACGGGCGTAATCGGCCCGGCGTCCGTTACTCCTGGTGGCCCTGGTCGCGGCTCATCTGGTCGTCGGCGGGCGGGGTCTCCCCGGCCGGGACGCCGCCGCCGGGCTCCAGCCCGGTGACGTTGCCCTCCGCCGGGTCGGGGTTCGTCGAGCGGGACTGTTCCTCCGACGTCGGCTCCCAGTCCTGTTCGTCACCGGTGCCGGGCTGGTTGCCGGCGTCGGTGACGCCCCGCTCCGGCTGGTGGGTGCCGTGCCGGTCCAGTTCGCTCGTCTCGGTGTCCCGGAAGCTGTCGTCGGGCTGGGGCTGTCCACCGTGGGCCATCGTCGTCTCCTCGCGTGCGTCGGGTCGTCCGGTCCTCTCGACGCCCTGTCCGGCACACAACCCTCCGGCCCACAGCCCCTCCGGGCCTCAGCCCGTCAGGACCTGCGTGCGGCGGGACGCCGGGACGTCGGTCCCGCCATCCTGTCAGCAACCCGGCCGCCCGTGAACCCCCACCGGGCCGGCACGATCCGCCAGGCCGGGCCGGCGCACCGCCGTGACCCTCCTCGTCGGATCCCGTGCCTGACGGCGCAGGAACGCGTCACAGCGATCCGACGGCGGCGGCCAGGACCTGTTCGGCGATGGTGGTGAACTCCTCGCCGGCCACCTCGGGCTGCCCGATGAAGGAGACCATGACGACGTGGTCCCCGGCCCGGCCGATCAGCACCTGGGCGGTGGTCTCCGTTCCCCCGCCGGCCGGGGTACGGGTCCACACCAGCCCCGAGTCCACGTCCGCGCCGTCGGCCGGGGAGGCCCGGGCCGTGACGTCGAAGGTGCTCTTCTGCAGGTTCTCGTCCGTCACGGTCATCGTCAGGTCGGGGCAGTCCGCCACGAGCCGTTCGACGTTGGCCAGGTGCCGCTCCAGCACCTCCGGGTCCTCGAGGGAGGCGACCTCCACGCTGCCGGTGCCGGTGAAGCCCTCTGAGCCGAAGTCCAGGCGGGAGGCGTCCGCGCCGGGCAGCAGGATCGGCGACCAGTCGACCGCCGTGAGCGGTGCCTTGCACCCGGCCGGTTCCACCGTGGTCCCGGAGGTGTTCGTCTGGCGCAACCGGGACTCCTCGCGGGTCCGCTGGATCTCCGCGTCGGTGGCGGAGACCTGCTGGGTGAACCCGAAGCTGGCCGCGCGCTCGGCCGCCGCGCCCACGGCCCGCTGGTCGGCCCGCGCGTCGGAGGCCTGCGCGGTGGCCTCCGCGTCCGTGGGGGCGGCGGAGGCCGTGCCCGACGACGGCTGGCCGGGCGCCGCGGTGCCGTGCGGATCGGAGGGGGCGGGTGCGGCTCCCTCCGGGGACGCCGAGCAGCCGGTCGCGAGCAGCGCCGCGGCCAGCAGGGTCCCGGCCACGACCAGCCGGCCGGGACGGGCGCTCCGGGGGCGCATCGGGGTGGTCATCGCGGGGTTCCTCCGGTGGTGGTGTCGTCTTCGGCCAGCTGTGCGTACATCCGGTTCCAGGCCTTCAGTTCGGCCTCGTCGTTCAGGTCGGCCTTGCGGTCCAGCCGCCTGGTCTCCTTGGCGTCGGACCGGGACCACATGACCGCGACGATCACGGCCATGATCACGGTGGGCACCTCGCCGATGCCCCACATGATGGCCCCGCCGATCTGCTGGTCGTCGATGGCAGGCAGTCCCCACGGCCGGCCGGTGGAACCGAACCAGGAGGCCTGGAGCAGCGATTCGGACGAGGTCATGGCGACCCCGATGAACGCGTGGAAGGCCATGGTGGCCAGCAGCAGCACCAGGCGCATCGGGTACGGCACGGTGCGCGGCAGCGGGTCGATCCCGATCATCACGGAGGCGAAGATGTACCCGGTGAGCAGGAAGTGCACGTTCATGAACTCGTGGCCGAGGTGCTCGTTCAGGGCGAAGCCGAAGAACGGGGTGTAGTAGAACACCAGGATCGAGCCGGCGAAGTTCACCGCGGCCACGCCCGGGTGGGTGATGAACCGTCCCCACCAGGAGTGCACGATCGCCAGGATCCACTCGCGCGGCCCGCGGGAGCCGTCGGTGCGGGTGGGCAGCGAGCGCAGGGCCAGGGTGACCGGGGCGGCGAGCACGAGGAACAGCGGGGAGATCATGGTCAGCGTCATGTGCGCCACCATGTGCGCACTGAACAGGACCTTGCCGTAGACCGCCGGGGCCCCGGAGGTGACCCAGAACAGGATGGTCAGGCCGACGAGCCAGGAGGCGATGCGCAGCACCGGCCAGGAGTCCCCGCGGCGGTACAGCCGGACGGCGGACCTGACGTACCAGAGGGCCAGGAAGGCGATGATGGCCACCCAGAGCCAGTCGAACCGCCACGTGGTGAACCAGCGCTCGAAGGTCAGTTCCGGGGGCAGGTCGTAACCGGTGAGGATGCGGGCCGGGGAGGCGTCCGGGGCGGTCTCCTCCGGCACGGGCGGAGAGGTCCGGGCGAGCACGGTGGCCAGGGACATGATGCCGGCCATGACGGCGGCCTCCACGGCGATCAGCTGCCACAGCAGGCGCCGGGCGGCCGGCGGCGGGGCGGTGGTGCCCGTGGCCAGCCGGGGGATGATCCACTGCCGGTGCATCAGCCCGGCCAGGCCCAGCAGCAGTGAGCCGATCAGCTTCAGCAGCACGAGCAGCCCGTAGGGGCTGGTGAGCTGTTCGAGGGTGTCCATCCGGATCGCGGCGTTCACCACGCCGGAGAGCACCACGGTGAACAGGCCGAGCCCGGCGAGGACCGAGTACCGGGACACCGCGGTGTAGACCAGCGGCTCGGGGCCCTGGCGGTGGGCGGAGGCCCGGCCGGTGGCCCCGTCCGGGCCGGTGAGGCGTGGGGAGACCAGCATCAGCACCAGCAGTCCGCCGACCCAGACGACCACGCCGAGCAGGTGCAGGCCGATGGAGTTCACGGCGCCGTTGTGGTCGTCACCGGAGGCGGAGTGGCCGATCAGGGCCTGCGGCACGATCGCCACCAGGGCCAGGACGGCCGTCCACGCCAGTCCGGTGGCGGAGCGCACGGCCAGGGTCAGGGAGGTGACCACGGCGGCGATCACCGTCACCACCACCCACGCCTGGCCCACCGAGATGTCCTGCAGGAATCCGACGAGTCCCGAGGTGAAGGTGGCGCTCGGGTCCAGTGGGACGCCCGCGAGGTCGGAGTAGGACAGCAGCATCACGGCCAGCGCGGACACCGTCCAGGCGCCGGCGGCCACGGCCGCCACCTGCATCAGCAGGGTGAACGCCGGGTGCTCGTCCTCACCGCGGCGCGGGGGCAGGATGGCGCAGGCGAAGATCAGCGCGGCGACCGCCGTGGGCATGGCCAGGTTGTGGAGCAGCTTGGCCACCGGCAGCCCCCAGCGGGTGAAGGCACCGGGGTCGGACAGCTCGTCGGCGGACACCACGCCGGCCAGGGAGGCCGCGAGCACGAGCACCGCACCGGCCACGATGCCCACCAGCGGCCACGCCCAGGCCGGGACGCCGGCGCTGCCGGTCGTCCCGGGATCACCACCGGCCGGGGTGGAGCCGTGGGTGGGCGCCGAGCCGGCCCGGGACTGGCGCTGCGGGGTGGTGCGGGAGGAGGTCACGGGTTCCATTCTCTCGCAGCCCGGTCGAACAGGACGTCGCCGACGAATCCGTCCTCGTCGCACCCGGGTGGGATGGCGAAGACCGCCGATCCGACGGGGGTGGTCCACAGGTTCAGGTGATCGGACTCGGCCAGCCGGCGCTGGATGGGCACGTACTGCTGGTCCACGTCGCACTGGTAGGCCGCGAACAGCAACCCGGTGTTGCTCACGGACTCCCCCGGGCCGTCGTCGTAGTTGTACGCCCGCCGCAGCATGGCATGGTCCGGGTTGGCGGTGCGCGAGCGGCGCAGGTGTGCCACCTCGGAGATGACGGGGAACCCGAGGCCGTTCACGGCGCCCAGGTCCGGCGCGTCGTGCTCGGCGGTGCCGGTCAGGGGCGCCCCGGTGCCGAGACGGCGGCCGATGACCTGTTCCTTGCCCGGGCGGTCGAGTCCGTCCCAGGAGTCCAGGTCCATGGCGATGCGCCGCAGCACCAGCGAGGTGCCGCCCGGCACCCAGGGGGTCAGTCGCAGCGGGCCGCTGCCCCCGCCCCACACGATGCGCTCCGCGGCCGCCGACCCCGGGGCCGGGTTGGCGGTGCCGTCGACCTGGCCGAACAGGTTGCGCATGGTGGTCCCGTCCGGCTGGGTCCCGCGCGCTCCGCGGAAGCCGGTCTGGACCCAGTGCACCTCGGCGAAGGCGCGGGCGTCCTTGAGCAGCATGCGGCGCGCGTGGGCCAGGGACATCGGGTCGTCCCCGCACAGCTGCAGCAGCAGGTCCCCACCGGTGTAGGCCGGTTGCAGCCGGTCGATGCCGAAGGCCGGCAACGGCCGCAGCCAGGACGGGGCCAGGGCGGGCGCGGCCCGCTGCAGCAGCCGCGGGCCGAACCCGAACGTGACGGTCATCCGCGCGGGGGTGGCGGCCAGTTCCGGTTCGGTGTCGGCGAGCGTGGCCCGGCCCTGGGTGAGCCGGGCTGCGTCGTCGGAGAGCAGCCGCAGCATCCGCTGGATCCCCGGGCGGTCCGTGGTGGGTTTCAGCGTGAGCGCGAGGAAGATCGCGTGCGCCTGCGCCGGGGTGTCGATCCCGGCCTGCCGGGGGCCGTGGAACGGCACCGTGTCCGTGCCCACCGGGGAGGAGACCGCCACCCGGCCGGCCTCACCGCCCGGTTCCGCCCATCCGGGGGCCTGCACCGGGGCCCCGGCCGGGGTCCCGACGTCGGCCGGCCCGGCCCCCGGGGGGCCGCCCGTCCCGGCGGACGCCGGGGAGGCGTCCGTCGGGACGGGGCCGGGGCCCGTGGCCCCGGTGGCGTAGCCGAGGGCGGTGCCGATCAGCCCGCCCCCGGCGACGCCGGCCCCGAGCAGCAGGGCGCGGCGGGACGGTTCAGTGGTCGCCATGGCCCTGGACGGCGGGGGTCGTGCCCTCACCCTCGGCGCCCGCGTGTCCACCGGCGTCCGTCTCCCCGCCGGCGTCCATCTCCCCGGTCCCCCGGTACTCCTCCTGGGCGCCGGCGAACTCCTTGGCCGGGGCGGTCAGCACCAGGGTGCGGCCGTCCTCGAACTCCAGCCGGACCTCGACGACGTCACCCGGGGCGATGTCCCGGCGCAGCCCCATCAGCATGATGTGGTGGCCGCCGGGCACCAGCTCCAGGCTGCCGCCGGCCGGGATCGTGAGACCGCCCTGGACCTCCCGCATGAGGGTCGCGCCGGTCCCGTCGTCAACGGTCTCGTGGAGTTCGGCCGTCGCGGCGAGGTCGGTGCTGGCCCCGGTGATCCTGACGTCCCGGTCGGAGGCGTTCTGCACGGTCCCGAACACACCCGTCATGGCCTCCTCGGTGGCCTTCGCCCACGGGTCGGTGACGGTGATGGGGCTACCGGTGGTGCCGGTGACAGCCCCGGCGGCGGCCTCGGACGAGGCCGGCCCGGCCGCCTGCGGGGCGGGCTGGGCGCAACCGGTCAGCAGCAGCGCTCCGGCCAGCGCGAGGGCGGGCAGGGCGAGTGCGGACCGGCGAGGGGCGGGCCGGGTGCGACGCCGGACAGGGTGCGCGGTCAATACAGCGTGCGCGGTCAATACAGGGTGCGCGGTCAACGCCGTCCTCATCGCTCAGCCCTCCGAACCCGGCCGGCCGCCGGGGGCGTCGTCGATGGCCCGGGCCCGGCGGAAGACGAGCGTGACGGCCGCGGCCACGACGAGCGCGCCCAGGATCCCGAGGACCCACACCCAGGCGGGCACTGCCTCGCTGGCCGTCTCGGCGGTGGCGGAGTCCGCGGCGGTCGCCTGCCCGTCCGCCGGGCCGTCGGTGTCCGGGGTGCCGGTGGTGTCCGGGGTGCCGGTGGTGTCCGGGGCGCCGGGGGTGGCCGGGGCCGGCTCGGCACCGGGATCGGCCGAGGCCACGTCACCGGTGGCGCCGCCCGGGGAGGCGGCATCGGCCGACGTCGCCCCCTCACCGCTGCCGACCGGGGCATCCGGGTTCGGCACGCCGCAGTCCTGCGGGACCGCCGTGTCCGGGGCCGAGGGGTCATCCACGGTGAAGCCGTACTGCTTGGCCTCGGAGTGGCCGTCGGAGTAGACCACCCGGTAGGCGACGTCGTAGTCGCCGTTGGGCATGCCCTCGCACAGGGCCGAGGTCAGCTCGGGGCCGGCGACCTGCGCGGCACCGTCCTGCCACTGGTGCCCGGCCTCGTCCGTCACCGTGACGAGGTTCTGGATGCCCTGGCCGGTGATGAGGGTGCCCGAGAACGTCAGGGACAGCTCGGCCGGCGCCGCGGTGACGGTGGCCCCGGCCTCGGGGGTGGTGGACAGCAGCTGGTCGTGCGCCAGGGCCGGGGGTGCCGCGGCGGTGGCCGCGGACAGGGCGAGCAGGGCCGCGGCGGTGACGCCGCCCAGGCGTCGGCGGGGGGCCCGACGCCGGCCGGCGGGCCGGGTGCCGGCCGTCCGGTCGGTGGCTGAGCGGGCGGCGCGGGCGGTCCGGGCGGTGGACGCGTCGGCGTCCAGGGCAGGGTGCAGCGGGGAGACAGGGGGGTTCATGGTGTCCTTTGCGGTCCCGGGCCGTACTCGGCGCCGGGCAGGTGGGGGTGTCAGCGGTCAGAGGGACAGCGCTGGCACCGGCGGACCCCGCAACCGGAGAGCGGACGACACGACCGCCCCGGCGCGCAGCACCGGGGCGAGGGGACGGGACGGCAGACGCGGTCGACGGACCGCGGGGACCCAGCGGGCCAAGCGGGCGCCCGGGGCCTGCAGGACGAACCCGACGGCGAGCTCCACCACGCGGGCGGCCATCGCCTCCCCGCGGCGCAGCAGCAACACGGTGACCACCGCTGCCAGCACGTGGGCGGCCACCATGGCCAGGCTGGAGTGGTCCGCGGACTGCAGCGCCTCGGCCCCGGGGAGGGGGCCGTCGACGAGGCCCGGCGCAGCGGCGGGCTGGGAGGCCTCGACGGCCGGGGAGGACGGTGGAACCTGGACGGACTGGGCGGCGAGTCCGGGATGACCCGCGTGGGCGGCGTGCCCGGCGGGGTCCGCCGGCACGGGGCCGGCCGGGTGACCCGGCAGGACCGCGGACTGCGAGTAGAGCCAGTGGAAGAGCAACTGGCTGGACGCCACGGCGGACCCCAGCCGCCACCAGGACAGGGCCCTGCCGGCCAGTGCGGTGCACAGCGGCCCGGCCAGGGCCAGGGTGAGGATCCAGACGACCGGCGCGGGGCCGGCGTCGTGTCCGGGTTCGGTGCTCGAGGCCAGGGTGTGGGACCCGGCGGCCACCAGGGTGGCCACGACAGCGGCGGCCCAACCGCGCAGCAGCCGGGCCGGGCCGCGCAGGCGGCCCGGCCCGGCACTGCGGATCGCGGGACGGTGCCGCGCGGAACTCAGGGGACGGTGCTCCACCACGTCCACCTCCCACCGCGTCGAGACCCTTGGAACGCTCTCGTTCTGACGATCTCCCATGCTACGCGAGTTCTACCGAGCGTAGAAAAACGATCTGGCCGGTTAAACGCCCAGGGCGTCCCGCCGTGGCGGGACGCCCTGTGGTGAACGGCTGGAGCCGTCAGGCCTGCGGCAGGTCACTTGCCGGTGGCAGCGGCCTTCAGCTTGGAGCCAGCGGAGATCTTGACCGAGTGGCCGGCCGGGATCTGGATGGTCTCACCGGTCTGCGGGTTGCGGCCGGTGCGGGCGGCACGGTCGGTGCGCTCGACGGAGAGCCAGCCGGGGATGCTGACCTTCTCGCCCTTGGAGACCTGGGAGGCGAAGGTCTCGAAGAGTGCGTCCAGCACGCCGTTCACGGCGGACTGGGACAGGTTGTTCTTCTCGGCGACGGCGGCAACCAGTTCGCTGCGGTTCATAGCCATGTGTCCTCCTGGACGTCGGTGGTGATTCGTTCAAGCCCGGACCGGCGGGGCCGGGCACATGGTTGGAAAGCTACCACCCGGAAGGCCCCCGACATGGCCTAGAGGCGCCGGAACACGCGGATTTCCGGTGATTTATGTCCGAATTCCCACCATTCGGGTCCTTTTCGGGCCCTCCGGACGTCCCGGCACCCACTGCCCAGGCCTGCGCAACGGCACCCGGGCGCGGGGCCGGTCGGGACAGAGGACGGGCCCCGGAACGCCGGAAGGGGTGGCAGACCATGTGGTCTGCCACCCCTTCCGGTGTGGATCAGGCGGCGCCGTTCAGGCACCCTGGCCGGCGATGAGCACCGGCGCGTGGATCACCAGGACGACTTGGTGATGCCCGGCAGCTCACCGCGGTGGGCCATGTCCCGGAAGCGGACACGCGAGATGCCGAACTTCTGGAAGGTGCCGCGCGGGCGGCCGTCGATGGCGTCGCGGTTGCGCACGCGGATCGGGGACGCGTCGCGGGGGAGCTTCTGCAGGCCCACGCGAGCTGCCTCGCGCGCCTCGTCGGAGGCGTTGGGGTCCACCAGGGTCTTCTTCAGTTCCTGGCGCTTCTCGGCGTAGCGGGCCACGATGACCTTACGCTGCTCGTTCTTGGCAATCTTGGACTTCTTCGCCATGCCTCAGCGCTCCTCTCGAAAATCGACGTGCTGGCGGACCACCGGGTCGTACTTCTTGAGCACGATGCGGTCCGGGTTGTTGCGGCGGTTCTTGCGGGTCACGTAGGTGTACCCGGTGCCGGCGGTGGACTTGAGCTTGATGATGGGACGTACGTCCTTGTCCTTGGCCATGTCAGAGCTTCACTCCCTTGGCGATCAGGTCGGCGACGACGGCGTCGATCCCGCGCACGTCGATGGTCTTGATGCCCTTCGCGGACAGGGTCAGCGTCACGTTGCGACGCAGGGACGGCACCCAGTAGGTCTTCTTCTGGATGTTCGGGTTGAACCGACGCTTGGTGCGACGGTGCGAGTGGGAAATGCTGTGGCCGAAGCCCGGCCCAGCCCCGGTTACCTGGCAGTGTGCTGCCATGATCACTCCTCGTTGCAAGTAGTAGTAAAAGAACGGGCGGAACCCGCTGTGGAGCCTCCGGTCGGACCGGCGCACCACGAGTCCCGCCACCAGTTGTGACACCGCGCTCTTACTGCGACTTTCCGAAGGGATAACCAGGCTGGGTGAGAACCAACCGAAGCGCCCTTGATCGCTGGGGAAGACGGTGAGCCCCGCGCGTCGCCGGATGGCGGACGCGGGATCCGATGTGCGGGAGTCACGCTGTTTTCCGACGCCCTCTCCTCCCGGTGCAGGCACCGGGCGCGCGAGGACACAGCGTGGCTTGACGCCGTTCTATCTTAGGGCACGGCGTCACGGCGATCAAACCGGCGCGATCAGGACGGGGTGAGGCCGGCGGACGTCAGGACGGGGTCACGGAACACCCAGTGCCCGGGTTCCAGGTGGCCCAGGATCTTGGCCCCGATCCGCCCGATGTCCTCGAGGTCCTCGTCATCGAGGACGTCCAGCAGGCAGGCGCGCACGCTGGCCACGTGGTGGGGGGCGATCCGGACGACCTCGTCCATGCCGAGATCGGTCATCTCGGCCAGGGTGACCCGCGCGTCCTCGGTGGAGGGCCGGCGGTGGATCCAGCCCCTGGCCTCCAGCTTCCGGGCCACGTGCGAGAGCCGGGACAGCGAGGAGTTGGTCCGGGCCGCCAGCTCGCTCATGGGCAGCGGGCCGTCGTTCTCCGAGAGCATGGCCAGGACCTGGTACTCGAAGAAGCTGACCGGCCCCTCACGGTGGAGGTCCGCCTCCAGGGCCGGCATGAGCTGCATGTGGGTGGCCACGATGCTCAGCCAGGCCCGGCGTTCCTTCGGCGTCAGCCAGCGGACCTCGCCGTCAGCCCCGCCCGACTCCACGTTGTCAACGTCTTCCCCACCGTCCATGGAGGTGAGTATCCCATGTCCGGGGGCCTTCCGCGGGAGGACGCCGGCACGTCAGCGCGGCCCGGCCGTCATCCGCCGCCGCTGCCAGGAGACCAGCTGGATGACGATCACCGCCATCAGGGCGATGAGGAACATGGCCGAACCGATCACGTTGGCCTCTGCCGGGATGCCCCGGGCGGCCGCCACGTAGACGAACTTCGGGAAGGTCTCCAGGGTGCCGGAGGTGAAGTTGGTGATGATGAAGTCGTCGAAGCTCATCGCGAAGGAGAGCAGCCCGGCCGCCAGGATGCCCGGCACCAGTTGGGGCAGGGTCACCCGGAGGAACACCTGGGCCGGGGACCCGTAGAGGTCCCGTCCCGCCTCCTCCAGCCGCGGGTCCAGGGTGGACACCCTGGACCGGATGGTCACGACCACGAAGGACATGCAGAACATCACGTGGGCCAGCACCACGGTCCAGAACCCCAGGTGCATCCCCACGTTCAGGAAGAGGGACAGCAGGGAGGCGCCCAGCACCACCTCCGGGGTGGCCAGCGGCAGGAAGATCAGGAATCCGGCGGCGTCGCGGAACCGGAAGGCGTAGCGTCCCAGCCCGTAGGCCAGCAGGGTGCCCAGGACCAGGGCGATCGCCGTGGCCACGAGTCCGACCTGCAGGGAGGTCTGCACCGACGCGCAGACCGCGGGCGCCCCGCAGGGGTTCTGCCAGTTCTCCCAGGTGAATCCCCGCCAGGTCAGGTTGGTGCGGGCCGGCTGGTTGAAGGAGAACACGAAGATGTAGGCGATCGGGACCAGCAGGTAGATGAACGCCAGGCCGCCGAGCACCGGGACGGCCCAGCGCCCGATCGCCCGGCCCAGTCGCGAGCCCACCGTCCCGCCGTCCGGGGGACCGTCTGGCCCGCCCCCGGTGGCGCGGGGTGCGGCGGAGGCGGGCCTGCCGGCCGGCGGGGGGACCGGCGTCGTGGTGGTCGTCCCGGAACTGGTCATGTCGGTCCCTGCCTTCCGTTCACACCAGGTCCCTGGTGCCGAACCTGCGCACGTAGAGGGTCACGAGCACGAGGATCGTCACCATGAGGATGAAGGACAGCGCGGCCGCACCGGGATAGTCGAGCACGCGCATGAACTTGGAGTCGATGACCTGCCCGATCATGGTCGTGTTCCGGTTGTTGCCCAGGATGGCCGCATTGACGAAGTCCCCCGAGGCCGGGATGAACGTCAGCAGGGTCCCGGCCAGCACGCCGGGCACGGAGATCGGCAGGGTGACCGTCCGGAAGACCGTGAGGTCGCTGCCGTACAGGTCCCGGCCCGCCTCCAGCAGCCGGTGGTCCAGGGCCTGGAGGTTCGCGTAGATCGGCAGCACCATGAACGGCAGGAAGTTGTAGGTCAGTCCCGCCACCACCGCCACCGACGTGGCGGTCAGGGAGGCACCCTGCGGCATCAGGTGCAGCGTCTTCAGGGCCTGGACCAGGAACCCCTCGTCCGCCAGGATCTGCTTCCAGGCCTGGGTCCTCAGCACGAAGGAGGTGAAGAACGGTGCGATCAGCAGCACCAGCAGCAGCCCCTGCACGAAGGCCCGCCCCCGGAGCCGCACGGCGATCAGGTAGGCCATCGGGTAGCCGATCACCAGGCACAGGACCGTGGCCAGCAGGGCGAAGCCGAAGGAACGCAGCAGCTCCGGCCAGTACCCGCCCAGCACCACGGCGTAGTTCCCGAACTCCAGGGCGGGGACGAACTGGCCCACCTCGGCCCCGGGCGGCTTCACGTACAGCGAGGTGGCCAGCAGCGTGAAGACCGGCAGCACGAAGAACACCAGCAGGTAGACCAGCCCGGGGCTGACCAGTCCGTACCCGGCCCGGCCGCGGGCCGGCGCGGTCCCGTCCGCGAGCGCAGCCGCCCGGTCGAATCCGGCCTGCCGCCCCGAGCGGCCCGCCACCCGGGAGGTCATACCGCGCCGTCCCCGGCCGCCGCGTCCTGCCGCCCGTCCAGGCCGAAGGCGTGGGCCGGGTCCCAGGAGAGCCCGACGGCGTCACCGGGCCGCATCAGGTCCTCGCCGCGGTTCTGGGCGAAGACGCCGAGCTCGCCCAGTCCCGGGACCTCGACGCGGTACTCGGTGGAGACCCCGGTGAAGGCCACGTCCGTGACGGTCCCGGCCACCCGGTTCACTCCCCCGCTCGCGGTGGCACCGTCCGGGTCCGCCCCCGCCGCACGCATGTGGATCTTCTCCGGCCGGATGCCCACCAGGACCTCTCCGGTGGTGGAGACCGCCCGGTCCCGGTGCACCGCGAGCCGGTGGCCGGACGCGTTCACCTCGAGCAGGGGGTCCGTGCCGCCACCTCCCCGGGTGACGGTCCCGGCCATCAGGTTCGACCGGCCGAGGAAGTTGGCCACGAAGGCGGTGCGCGGCAGGTGGTAGAGGTCCTCCGGCCTGCCGATCTGCTCGATGCGGCCCTCGTTCATCACGGCCATCCTGTCGGCCATGGACATGGCCTCCTCCTGGTCGTGGGTGACGTGGATGAACGTCAGGCCCACCTCGGCCTGGATCCGCTTGAGCTCGGACTGCATCTGCCGACGCAGCTTCATGTCCAGGGCGCCCAGGGGTTCGTCCAGCAACAGGATCTCCGGCTGGTTGACCAGGGCCCGGGCCAGCGCCACGCGTTGCTGCTGCCCGCCGGAGAGCTGTGCGGGACGACGGTCGGCCAGGTGGTGCAGTTCCACCAGTCGCAGGAACTCCTCCGTCCGGCCCCTCCAGTCCCGCACCCGCCGGCGGCGCAGCCCGAAGGCCACGTTCTCCTTCACGGACAGGTGGGGGAAGAGCGCGTAGGACTGGAAGACGGTGTTGACCGGCCGCCTGTAGGACGGCAGGGAGGTCACGTCGCGTCCACCGATCCGGATGCTGCCGGCCGTGGGCGTCTCCAGGCCGGCCACCATGCGCAGGGTGGTGGTCTTTCCGCAACCGGAGGGGCCCAGCAGCGCGAAGAACTCACCGGCCGGGACCGTCAGGTCCGTGGCCTGGACGGCCGCGAAGCCGGCGAACTGCTTGCGCACTCGGTGCAGGACCAGTTCGGCGCCCCCGGATGCCGGCCGGTCCCCGGCGGGCTGCTGCCCGGGTGCGGCCAGGTCCGTCCCCGGGATGCTCTCGGGCGATGTCGTCGCCGGCAGCTGTCCCATGGGCTCAGTTGCCGATCGCCCGCTGGAAGGACTCGTTGTACCGGGTCTCCTCCTCGGGGGTGAGTGCCCGGATGATCTGGGCGTTGGCCAGGTACTCGTCCGTCGGGAAGATCATCGGGTCCTGGGCCAGCTGGGGATCGATCTTCTCCATCTCCTCCCGCGCCCCCTCCACCGGGCAGACGAAGTTGACGTACGCGGCGACCTCGGCCGCCACCGCGGGGTCGTAGTAGAAGTCGATGAGCCTCTCCGCGTTGGCCTTGTGCGAGGACCCCATGGGGACCATGAGGTTGTCCGCCCACATGGTCCCGCCGGCCTCCGGGAGGGCGAACTCCCAGCGGTCGCCGTTCTCGACGTTCAGCTGGGTGATGTCCCCGGACCAGCCGATCACGGCCAGGGCGTCACCGGAGATCAGGTCCTCCTTGTAGGCGTTGCCCTTGACCTGGCGGATCTGGCCGCTGGCGATGTGCCTCTGCAGGACCTCCAGGGCGTTGTCGAACTCGGTGTCACCCCAGTCCCCCGTGATGTCCACCCCGTCTGCCATCATCAGCAGGCCCATGGTGTCGAGCATCTCGTCCAGCACGACCACGCGCCCCTTCAGCGCCGGGTCCCACAGGTCGTCCAGCGCGCGCAGGCCCCCGGGGACCTCCTCCTTGTTCCAGGCCAGTCCGGTGAACCCACCCTGCCAGGTCGCGGAGTGCACGCGACCCGGGTCCCATTCGACCTCCCGGTAGTTGGGCAGCAGGTTGGCCAGGTTCGGGATGTTCCCCGCGTCCAGTTCCTGCACCTGGCCCAGGCGGATCAATCGCGCGGCCATCCAGTCCGTCAGCGTGATCAGGTCCGCGCCGATGTCCTGCCCCCGTGACAGCTGGTTCTGGTACTTTCCGAAGAAGCCGTCGTTGGAGTCGATGTCCTCGGTGTAGGTCACCTCCAGGCCGGATTCCGCCTGGAACCGCTCCAGCGTGGGATAGACGCCCGCGGCGTCGTCATAGTCCAGGTAGAGCGTCCAGTTGGACCAGCGCAGCGTCCCGTCCTCGGCCGAGCGGTCCTCGGCGGGGGTCAGCTGCCCGGAGGACTCGCTCTCCCCGGCCGGCGTCGTCCCGCCACCGGTTCCGCAGGCGGCCAGCACGGAGGCCAGTCCGAGCCCGCCGGCACCGGTCAGCAGGGACCGCCGGCTGATCCTGCCGGCCGACGCCGACCGCGCCAGCCGGACCAGCGCGGCGACGTCAGGATCGCGGGGACCGGGCGTGGCACCCGGCCGGAGGCTGAGACGGTGGGACGGATGGGATCGGGGGGACATGCTGGCTCCTCGGATCGACGCGAGCGGCCACGGCGGGTCCCCGGGGGCCGGGACCTGAGCGTTGTGTACTGCCGCGGCTGTTGACCAGAGTGTGACAGAGCACTCCTGCACTGACAAGGTTTTTCGTTGAGCATTTACCTCTCGGAAACGAAATCCGACCCTTGCGCCCCCTCTCCGCGTGGGATTCAATGAGGCAAGCCCACCCCCAGTCAACGAGATCCGTTTTCCGGGTGCGGCCCGTACCCGACACCCCACCCCCCCCATGGACGCCAGGAGGCACCGTGACGCCGCAGAGCAGCCTCGCCCCCGCGAAGCCGTCCGAGGCCCATTCCGCAGCGCTGGACGACCGCTCCAAGGCCATCATCGAGCAGCTGCAGCAGGACGGGCGGCGCTCATTCTCGGCGATCGCCCGCGCCGTGGGGCTCTCCGAGGCCGCCGTGCGGCAGCGCGTGACGAAACTGCTCGACGACGACGTCCTGAAGGTCGTGGCCGTGACCAACCCGATGCAGCTGGGCTTCCCCCGGCAGGCCATGGTGCACGTCAAGACCGGGGCCGACCTGACCGGGACCGCCGACCGCCTCGCGCAGATCCCGGAGGTCGACTACTGCGTGGTGGTCGCCGGTGACTGGGACGTGCTGGTGGAGGTGGTCTGCGAGGACGACCTGCACCTCCTGGACGTCATCACCGCCATCCGGACCACCGAGGGGGTTACGCAGACGCAGACCCTCACCTACCTCTCCCTGCGGAAGCAGGAATACGATTGGGGAACCCGATGACCGACAACTCGGTACGCACCACACCCACCGGCGCGCTGCGCACGGACGCGGCCCGTGACCACCTGTGGATGCACATGACCGCGCACGGCCCGATCCAGCGCGGGGCCGACGTCCCGGTGATCGTGCGCGGCGAGGGCCACATGATCTATGACGACGCCGGCAGGGGCTACATCGACGGCCTCGCCGGCCTGTTCGTGGCGCAGGTGGGGCACGGTCGCGAGGAGCTGGCGGAGGCGGCGGCGAAGCAGGCCCGGGAGCTGGCGTTCATGCCGCTGTGGTCCTACGCCCATCCCCCGGCCATCGACCTGGCGGAGCGGCTGGCCGCCTACGCGCCCGGGGACCTGAACCGCGTGTTCTTCACCACCGGTGGCGGCGAGGCGGTGGAGTCCGCCTGGAAGCTGGCCAAGAACTACTTCAAGGAG